>Ga0105240_10000717_pt1 | contig 60700 bp, 52 predicted proteins | sample KBSC54metaG_FD_80426 | JGI IMG/M metagenome (GOLD analysis project Ga0105240, IMG submission 80426) | Corn rhizosphere microbial communities from Kellogg Biological Station, Michigan, USA - KBS C5-4 metaG | ecosystem: Host-associated > Plants > Roots > Rhizosphere > Soil | place: Michigan, USA... | reverse complement strand
GCGCGGCGGCATGGAGCTGCCCATCGCGCGCGCGGCTGGATTCGACGTGGAGGCCGTGTGGCTGAACGGGCTGGAGCGGCGGCTGACGGCGCGCGCGGTGGCGCGCACCCTGCTGCTGCCGGTGAAGCTGGGCGTCAGCCTGGCGCAGGCCCGGTCGATCCTGCGCCGCTTTCGCCCCGACGTGGTCGTGGGCGTCGGCGCGTACGTCAGCTTCCCGGTGGTGGCGGCCGCCGCGTCGCAAGGCCTGCCGGTGCTGCTGCACGAGGCAAACGCGCGGCCGGGCGTCGCGAACAAGCTGCTGGCGCGCGTGGCCGACGTCGTGTGCGTGGGCGTTCAGGCGGCGGCGCCCGCGCTCTCGGCGGCGGGGCGAGTGGTCCATACGGGGAACCCCATCCGCGCCGAGCTGGCGCAGCCGTTGCCGCCGATCACGGAAGCGCGGCGGCGGTTGGGCCTGGCGCCGGAGCGGACGACGGTGGTGGTGATGGGCGGCAGCCTGGGGGCCTCGCGGTTGAACGAGTGGATGCTCGCCGCGGGGCCGCGCTTCGCCCGGTCGCCGCATCAGGTGCTGTGGCAATCGGGGCGCCGGCACTTCGACGAATGCGCGGCGCGTGGCGGGGCGCGACCCCACGTTCACCTGGTGCCGTTCCTGGACGACATGGCGGCCGCGTATGCGGCGGCCGATCTGGTGGTGGCGGGCGCGGGCGCCATGACGCTGTCCGAGCTGAGCTTCCTGGCCAAGCCCGCCGTCATCGTGCCCGATCGGAACGTCAGCGAGGATCACCAGACCCCGAACGCGGACGTGATCTGCGCGCGCGGGGGGCTGGTCTGGGACGAGCCTGCGCTGGATGAACGGCTGACGGAGCGGATCGAGGCGTTGCTGCAGGACCCGCCGGCGCTGCGCGCGCTGGGCGAGCGCATGGGGGCGGGCGCCCAGCCGGACGCCGCCGCGCGCATCGCCGCCGAGATCACCGCGCTGGCCACCAGATTGTGATAGTTAGCGAGGGGGATGGATCTTCGGATGGCGGCCCAGCTGGCCGGGGCGGCGGCCCTGGGCTCGGCGCTGCTGGTGCCCGGGGTGAAGCGCCTGGCCCTGAAGGGCGGCGCGGTCGACGTGCCGGACGCGCGCCGCGTGTCGACGAAGGTGACGCCTCGCCTGGGCGGCCTGGCCATCTTCGTGGCGTTCGCGCTGGTGGTCGGTCTGTTCGGGGTGCTGGGGAAGGTGTCGCTGGCGGTGGGGACGCCGCGGGTCGTCGCCTTCTTCGTGGCGGCGGCGCTGGTGGTGGGGGTGGGCGCGCTGGATGACTTTCGCCCGCTGCGGCCGCACGCGAAGCTGATCGTCGAGCTGGCGGCGGCCCTGATCGTCGTCTACGGCGGGAACTGCCGCATCGCCGGCGTGTCGGTCCCGGGCCGGCCGGCCGTGCTGCTGGGCGCCGCTACGGTGCCGATCACGGTGCTGTGGATCGTGCTGGTGACGAACGCGGTGAACCTTATCGACGGCATCGACGGGCTGGCGGCAGGGACGTCGGCGATCGCGCTGCTGACGATCGCCGTCATCGCCCACGGCTTCGGCTACCCGACGGTCAGCGCGTTCGCGGTGGTGCTGGTGGGGGCCTGCGTGGGCTTCCTGATCTTCAACGTTCACCCGGCGTCGATCTTCCTGGGCGACGCGGGCAGCCTGTTCCTGGGCTTCGCGATCGCCGTGCTGTCGACCTACGCCCGCGCCAAGGAGAGCACGGGCGCGATCACGATCGGCACGCTGCTGATCGTCGCGCTGCCGGTGGGCGACGCCCTGTTCGCGATCCCCAGGCGGTACTTCCGCGGCCTGGCGGTGGGCAGCTGGCGGTCCCACCTGGCGGGGCTGACGCGCGTGTTCCAGCCCGATCGAAACCACATTCACCATCGCCTGATGCGCGTGGGGCTGGGCCAGCGCGGCGTCGCGTGGGCGCTGTATGGCATCCAGGCCCTGGCATGCGGCTACGCGCTGTACTCGCTCGTCAAACGATGACCGGCTCGGCGTTGCCCGCTGGCGGGCTGACCCACGGCCGGCGCGCGGCGGTGGTCGTGCTGGGGGAGCTGGGCCGCAGCCCGCGCATGCAGTACCACGCGCTGGCGCTGGCGAACGAAGGGTTCTCGGTCGATCTGATCGGCTACGGCGGACGCCCGGCCGACGCCGACGTGGCCGGACATCCGCGCGTCCGCATCCATGAGCTGCCGCAGCCGTGGCGGCGCGGGGTGCCGCGCGCGCTGTGGGCGCCGGTGGCGGCGGCGGACGTGGCGGCGCAGGCGGCGGCGCTGGCCAGGCTGCTGCTGGTGACGCTGCCCCGTCCCGACCTGCTGCTGACGCAGAACCCACCCAGCTTCCCCACGCTGGCGGTGGGCCGGGCGGTGGCGCGGGCGCGGGGCACCCGCTGGATCGTCGACTGGCACAACTTCGGCGCCGACATGCTGGCGCTGCGCCTGGGAAAGGCTCATCCCGCCGTCGGGGCGGCCCGGGCGCTGGAACGGACCCTGGGGGCGGCGGCGTCGGGACACCTGTGCGTCTCGACGGCGATGCGCGAGGTGCTGGACGCGCGCTGGGGGATCCGCGACGCGCGCGTGCTGCGCGATCGCCCGGCGAAGCGGGTGGGCCGCACCCCGCCCCACGAGCAGGCGCGCCTGTTCGCGCGCTACGGCATCGCCGTCGATCCGCTGGCCGGCGATCGTCCTGCGGTGATCGTGACGTCGTCTAGCTGGACCGCCGACGAGGACTTCTCGCTGCTGCTGGAGGCGATGGTCGCGTGCGAGGCCGCGCTGGCGCGTGGCGCGACGCCGCTGCCGGGGCTGTTCTTCCTGATGACCGGCGACGGGCCGCAGCGGGCGCAGTGGGAGCAGCGCTTTGCCGCGTGCGCGTTCCGGCATGTCCGCACCAAGACGGTCTGGGTCGACGCCGCCGACTATCCGCGCCTGCTGGGCGCCGCGGACCTGGGCGTGTCCCTGCATCGCTCGGCGTCGGGCGTCGATCTGCCCATGAAGATCGCCGACATGTTCGGCGCCGGCCTGCCGGTGTGCGCCCTGGAGTACGGCCCCGTGCTGGCGGAGCTGGTGCGCGCGGGCGAGAACGGCGAGCTGTTCTCGACGGGCCAGCAGCTGGCGGCGCAGCTGCAGGCCACGCTGGCGGGATTCCCGGGCGCCCGTCGCCTGGAGGCCCTGCGCGGCGGCGTGGAGCGACTGGCCGGCGAAAGCTGGGCCGAGGGCTGGCGGCGTGAAGCGCGCCCCTTGCTGGTGGGCGTGGAATCGGGCGCCGGCCGGGATCGCGGCACCGAATTCCCCGCCTAGCGACGCCCCAGGAAGTCGCTGGTGGGGTCGCTTCCTGCCAGACTGACTGTCGTGGAATGGCAGGCGCTGGCCGGGCGATCGAGATCGGCCTGGGACCCTGTCTCGTCCGCGAAGCTGGTCGCGGTGGCGGCGTTCGCCGCGTTTCTCGCGTGGGAGTCGTCCACCGGCGAGCGCTGGGTTCCGCTGCTGGACAGCGCCAATCTGGCCTTTCACGAGGCCGGCCACCTGTTCTACGGCATCCTGGGACGCACGATGGGCCTGTACGGCGGCACGCTGGGGCAACTGACGTTTCCCGTCGTGTGCGCCGCGATCTTCGCCTTTCGACGAGAGGCCGTGTCACTGGCGGTGTGCGTGATCTGGTTCGGAGAGAACCTGTGCAACATCGCCCGCTACGCCGCGGACGCGCGCGCGCAGGAGCTGCCGCTGGTGGGCGGCGGCGAGCACGACTGGACCAACATCCTGTCCCGCTGGCACGCGCTGGCCTCCGACCTGCGGGTCGGCCGGACCTTCCACGGTCTGGGCATCGCGGCGATGGCGATCGCGGCAGGCTGGCTGGCCCTGCTGTGGTATCGCGGTCGGCCGGGGGACGCCGAACGTGTGCCCCGGGGCCTCGGTTGAACCGTCGAGTCGGCGCTAAGGCGTGAGGGGCGCCGGTGTCACGCCCGGGCCGGCCATGCTGACGCTGGTCCCGTTCTCGACGGCGTCCGTCGAAACGGCGATGCGCCCGACCGAGTGTCCCGCGAGCGCGCCCGGCTCGTTGACGATCACGTCATAGGGCGCCGTCGCGAGCACGTCGGTGAAGGGAGCGTCCGGCTCGGTGGGGTAGGGGACCACCACCTCGAAGTGACCCGTCACGTCGACCGTGGCCGGGCGCCGGTACGACAGGTGCTCGCCGCTCTCTCTCGCCACCAGCTCCAGGCGGGCCTCGACGCTGGCGCCCGGCGGCGCCGTCCCCGTCAAGCGCGCGCCGGCCACCTGCTCGAAGATCTTCACCGACGGCCCGATCGAACCTTCGTACACGATCTCGTCGGGCAGGACGACGGGCGTGCCCGCCGCCAGCGCGCCCCGCCATCGCCGTTCGTCGTCGGCATCGGCCAGAGGGGTGGCCTTGCGGACGATGACGCCGGCGCCGAGCGGCGCGTGATAGGCCAGCAGCGTGTGATCGGGGCTGGCGTAGACCAGGCGGAAGTGGCCCAGCCCGTCCCCGTTTCGTTCGTACAGGCGGGAAGACATGGCGCGCGCGAACCGCGGCGAGAACCGCATCAGGCGCTTGCCCGACAGGCTGGGCGCCGCGAACAGCTCGACGAAGGGGCTCACCGACTCGCCCGCCATCTGGATTCCCGAGAGCGCGAACTCGCCCACCGTCTGCGCGTCCGCGATGCAATAGCGCACGCGCTCGCCGGGGTGCAGCTTGTGTCCCAGCGCGCGGACGGCCGCGTCCTCGTCGTCCAGCAGGAACCAGCGCGCGCCCTCCGCCGAGATGCCGCCGCTGGCCAGCGGGGGCCGCTTGCCCAGCTCGGCGACGTAGTGGCCGAAGTCCCAGAACGCCTGCACGCCGTAGTTGCCGGCGGGGTGACGGAAGGGGACCGACGTCGGCGCATCCAGGGGCTGCGCGAGCGGCGGCGTGCGCGCCCGCATCCACGCCAGGGCCTGCTCCCACCCCGGGCGCAACATCATGAAGTCCGCGAGCGCGGTGCGCTCGGGCACCGGTGGCGCGGTGGCGCCCGCCGGCCACAGCGGCACCACGAGGACGGCCGTCGCGACGGCGGCGCCGGCCAGGCGCGCGCCGCCCGGCCGGGCGCGCCGCCACGCCCGTTCCAGCACGTCGGCCGACAGCAGGGCCAGCAGAGGAGGCGCCACGTAGCCATAGTCGCGCGTGCGCAACCACAGCAGGACCACCAGCGTCGACAGGCAGACCACCATCAGGCGCGCCATCTGGACCGGCGTCGGTGGCTGGGGTGCGCGCCACGCCGCCACCACCGCGATCGGCAGCGCCAGCAGCGCCAGAAAGGTCGGGGCGCCGCCCAGGTAGGCGAGCTTGCCGATCGTCAGGGCGGCCTGCTCCCTGACCAGGTTCGTCTTCACGCCCAGCAGCTGGTCGATCAGGTCGCGCCCGGCGGGAAGGACGCGCGCGGCGACGGCGAGCAAGGCCACGACGGCGATTCCGGCGCCCAGCGCGACGGCCAGGGAGCGACCCCGTCCGGCGGCGGCAGGGGCGAGGCGACGCAGGGCCAGGAAGTAACCCGGACACCCCGCCGCGAACAGCGCCGTGGCCAGCAGCGTCTGCTTGAACGTGCGCGCCTCCATCACCAGGCCGGGCGCCAGCAGGCCCACCAGCGCCGACGAGAGCAGCAGCCCCGTGCCGTACCGGCAGGCCGCGCGCGCCAGTGGGGTGACGTCGTCCCCGCGCGCGACCAGCAACGTCCCCGCCACGAAGAAGGTGGCCGCGACCAGCACCAGGTAGATGGGCGCCCCGAACCAGGTGAAGAAGAACACCGCCAGCGGCGCGGCGGCGCGCACGTCCGGCAACCAGCTGCGCCAGGTTGGCCGCGGCGCGACGGCGAAGCCACGCCTGACGGCGCCGGCGAGGCCCAGCGCGGTCAGCAGCGCCAGCAGCACCTCCGCGGCGTGATGATCGACGGCGCCCAGCATCGACCGGTGCAGGAACGTACCGGGATACAGCGTCACCAGCAGCAGCGCGACCAGCCCCGCCAGCTGCCCCGCCGTGACGGCGCCCAGCCAGAACAGCGCCGCCACGCTGAGCGCGCCCAGCACCGGCGGCACGAACGCCGCCACCTGGGTCACCCGTTGCTCGGAGGGGTGACCGGCCCCGGCGATCAGCGCGGCCGCCGCCAGCGACACGTCGAACAGGCCGGCATAGAGCCGGGGCTGCCCGTTCGGGTACACGCCTGGGTCCCACGCCTGCAGGTGCGGGAAGTGGGCGGTGGCATAGCGCCCGTGGCGCAGGTGGTAGTACGAGTCGGTGTCGAACAGACGCACCCCCGACGGTCCCGCGAACACGGTCGACCAGGGCGAGGCCACGCGCACCACGAACGCGAGCGCGACGAGCAGGAGCACTCCGGCGCCGACCAGGCCCCGGCGCGCGGCGGGGTGCAGCGCGGGTCGGGCGGGACGTTCGCCGGCGCGATGTCCGCGATCGCCTGCCTTCGCGGACCCGCCTGGCTTCGCGGGCCTGCCGGACCTGGTGGGCCTGCCACGCTCTGCGGACTTGCCGGTGTCCGCGGCCCTGTCTGTCTCTTCGGAGTTGCCGGAGCCGGACCGGCGGAACTCGGACGGGCCGGGTGGGCGGACCGACTTGCCGCTGTCGTCCCCCGGATGCGACGCCGCCGCGAGCGCGCGCCTCGTCGTGGCGTCAGGGCTCCGTCCCGCGCCTCCTCCCCCTCGCCGCCGCCGCTCGCCTCTCAATACGTTGTGTAGTCCAGGAAGTTCCCGGTCATCATCAGCATCGACATGACCATCCAGGACTCATCATAGTACGTGCCGCCCACCAGCGCCTTGCCGGTGGCGACGGCGGCGTAGGCGTCGTTCAGGAACGTCTGATACTTCACGTCGCTCATGGCGCCCACGCCAGCCGGACCGATGAAGGCGGCGGACTGGACCATGGCGTTCGAGTCCTTCTGCTGCTCCGGGTGCTCGGTGCCGTTCAGGTCGTAGCCGTCGACCATCTTGGCCACCGTCTTGCCGCTGAAGAAGTTGCTGGTCAGCGTGACGTAGGTCTGGGCGCGCGTCTCGCCGTTCCAGCACCAGTCCAGGCCGATACGGAACGGCGTGCGGCACGAGTCGTACTGGTAGTTCGTGGGGGCCGCCCCGCCCGTGGGACCGAACGCGCCGCCGTTGGGCTTGCCGCCGGCGTCGCACCAGGCGGGGACCAGCCCGTTCGACTGGTTACCGTTGCCCGAGCTGATCGCCTTGTTGTTCAGCAGGTCGTACATGGTGTCGATGACGTTCATCCAGTTCGTCGCGTTGGCGGTGTCGACCTTCGCGAACAACCGGTAGTACGCGGGCGCGAAGTACGACAGGTTCGTCGCGTTGTTGTCGCCCCAGTCGCCCGGCTTCAGGTACTTGTAGTTGAAGATCTCGTTGTTCCAGATCGAGGTCAGCGTGTCCTTGGCGATGTCGATGTAATTCTTCGACAACGCGCCTTTCCCGCCCCACTGCTTGTCGGCCATGATCAGCGCGAACGCCATGTCCTCGTCGGCGTCGGTGGCGGGGCCGTTGCCGTTCATCTCGGGGCCGCTGCCGTCCGGCTTGATGTACCAGTTCATCAGGCCCGTCTTGCCGTCCACGAACTTCTGCTCGTACATCCACAGATCGTCGAACAGCGACTGGTCGTTCATATAGACGGCGATCAGCATGCCGTAGCCGATGCCCTCCGAGACCGTCGAGTCCTTGTCCAGCCCGGGCTCGTTGGGTCGCTTCACGCGGCGGCCGGCGGGCGCGCCGTCTTTCGTCACCGTGTCGGCCTTCCACTGGTTGTACGCCTTCATCACGTCGTCGTTGCAGTAGGCGACGGGGTACGTGCAGCGGGTGGCCTGGCGGTTCTGGGGAAACGGGAAGTTCATGCCGGTCTGCTTCGCCATCGGGCCCTTCGCCAGCGTGCAGGTGGGCCCCGCGTCGACCGCCGCGTCCGGCGCGTCGCTGACCGCGGCGTCGCCCGTGTTGCCGGCCATGCCGGTCAGACCGCCGGTCCCCAGCCCGCCACCCGACCCGAAGCCGCCGCTGCCGGTCTGACCGCCGGAAGAAGCGCCCCCGCTGGCGGTGACGCCGCCGCTACCGGTCCGACCGCCGGAAGAGGAGCCGCCGCTACCCGAGCCGCCCGAGCCCGACCCGCCGCTGCCGAACGAGCCGCCGCTGCCGCCCAGGGTCACCGGGGAGGGGGGACGGCACGCGCCGAGTTGCATCACGCCCACCAGACCCGCCAGCACCATCATCATTCGAGACAGGTCGGCGGAGCCGACGACCGGGGCGGGGCGACGAGAGCGGATCATCGCGGGGCGAACCTCCATCACGGAAAGGGGGGGGACCGCGCAAACGGCGAATCGCGGAGGCCGCGATTTTCGGCATTCCGCGGCATCGCCGTCGTCAGGGCGCGGAAATGTTGCCCGATCCCTCACGAGAAATCTACGCGGTCATCCGACGGCGGGTTGCTTTTTTTCGGGGAACCCGGGCGCGCGGTGGGGTATGAAAGCCCGTCCGAATTTCGGACACAGCCTTTCCCGAACCCCTCGACCTGCGTGTAGGACGTCCTGAATATCCGTTCTCGCGTTCGCTCCAAGGAGGCCTCCGTATGCGTTTCATCCCCATGCAATCCAAGCCGATCTCGCTTCTGGCGGCGGCGCTCTTCGGAATCGGTTTCACGGCTGCTTGCTCCCCGTCGGCCAACAACGGCGGCAGCGGCGGCACGAACTCGTCCAGCGGCGGCAACCACGGAAGTGGCGGAAATTCCACCGGTTCGGGCGGGAACAAGGGATCGGGCGGGACGACGGGCAGCGGCGGCAACAGCAGCACGGGCAGCGGCGGCAGCAGCACGGGCTCCGGTGGCAAGGTCGGCAGCGGCGGCAGCACGGGCAGCGGCGGTAGCAGCACGGGCAGCGGAGGCAAGGGTTCGGGCGGCAGCACCACGACCGGCTCGGGCGGCAGCATGTCGAGCGGCAGCGGCGGTAGCAGCACGGGCAGTGGTGGCAGCACCACCACGGGCAGCGGCGGCGGCACGACGACCGGCAGCGGCGGCGCGACCACGGGCAGCGGTGGCAGCACCGGCGGCGGCGGTCAGGGCGGCAGCATCGCCGGCTGCATGAACACCGACATGAGCACGATCAACATCGACTCGTCGGGCTACATCTGCAACAACCAGTGGGGCATCAAGGGAGCCTGGTACTGCTACAGCTCCGACTCGAGCCACCCCTGCAACAAGACCGGGGCCATTCCTTACAACGCGACGTCGAAGGGGATGTGCATGAGCGGCACCCAGACCTCGTCAGGCACCGTGCTCATGGGATTCAAGGTCAACTCCGGACCGCCCGGAGATTCCGCCACTCCCGGGAAGTGGGACGCTAGCAAGCTGGTCGGCTTTGCGATCACGGTGGCGCCCGGCGCCAGCAACAAAGGCAGCGCCGGCTCCGTTCTCTATGTCCAGTACCCGACAAGCACGAATGTGACTTCCAAGGGGGATGCGCCAGGGATCACGGTGCCCGGCGTGGCAGGTACCCCGATGACCTATAACACGCTCTTCTCGGACGCGCTGCTCGCTAACAACGTCACGGATCTCAAATCAGTCGATCCAGCGAACCTGACCGACGTGAAGGTAGCGCTTCCCACGGACACGCCGTCGCTCTCTTACGATTTCTGTATCACGAAGGTGGAGCCTCTCATGGCAGCGCCGAGCCCGGTCGTGGCTGCTGGCTCGTATGGACCAGCCTGGACAAACCAGACCGGTCAGGCAGTGAATGGCATCAATGGCTACGCCGTGCAGAACGCCCCGTTCTCCATGAGCGGGCTTCCGATGACGATGCAGGTCAAGGCCACTGCGACCGGCGTTGGGTTCACGTACATGGCCAAGCAAGGCGCCTCGGGCAACTCGCCAGCTGCCTTTCCCGCCGTTGTCAGCGGGTGGGGGATTGGTTCAGCCGGCATCCAGTTCTACGGACCATACAAAGGTGGCAAGACCATTGGCCAACTCACTTCGGTTAAGAGCACCTGGAGCTACACTATGGGCTCGTCCGGAGATGCCGTCTACGACGTCTGGTTTGGCAATAGCGCACAGCCTTTGAAGGCGCAGACTGAGTTGATGATCTGGATTGGCAACAAGGACAAGGATCCTCTCAAGGATGGCTCATCAGCAGCTGGCGCCGCTGTTGGCGGACGGACGCCCTATGTGGCAGCCAATAATGGTACGGGCCAACAGGTTGTCAGCTACTGGATCGAAAAAGGAACCGTGGGCACGGCATCCAATCTTGAACTGCTGGACTACTTCAAGGACGCTGCGAACAATAAGTATGCCGGGTTGTCGAGTGGCTCCTTCCTGCTCGGCGTTCAGACCGGCTTCGAGGTCTACAGCGGCAGCGGCGACACTTGGACCACGACCGACTACAACATTACCATCCAGTGACCCGCCAACGACACCATCCAGTGACCCGCCAACGACGAACCACACAGGCGTGAGCCAAGGCCTACGCTGCCCCGGCTGCGCGGAGCAGCGTAGGCCTTCATAGACTGGCTTTCAGAAGAAACAGGAGTGTAGCGATGCGCAAGCAGGTTCTTTGTTCAAATTACTCGCTCGCTGGCATGTTACTTCTGTTTGGACTGGTCGCATGCGCGAAGAGCCCACAGCAAGCGGGCACTGGTGGCACGCAGGGAGGTCTGGGCTCCGGCGGTAAATCGAGTTCGGGTGGCTCAGGCTCCGGTGGTTCGTCCTCGGGTTCAGGCGGATCGCCAGCCGATGCGGGGCCCGCGGACAAGGCCGGCGATCAAGCCAACTCGGATGGGTCACCAGCCGACGCGGGATGCCAGCCGGGCGCTTCGACTGGGACCAACGTCCTGATCGACGACATGGAGACGACCACCCACGGACCCATCCAGCTCGCCGGGATCGAAGCGCCCCTCTTGCCGGGCTATTGGTACAACAGCGGTGCCAGCTACGTCGATGACGGAGGAGTAGCCAGCGATGACACATCGAATCCACCGCAAGGCGCGTTCGTCTTCACCGCTCTTCCAACTCCGACCAAGACGTTGAACTGCGAGAAGACGAGCACGTTTGCCGCACATCAAGCCTGTTCGCTGAACGGCCTTTACGACACGTGCGGCGTCGGCTTCGAGTTCGCCCAGATGCCTGATCCGAACGCCGGAGTTGATGCGTCGACATCTGGCGGGGACGCAACTGGTGGTGCGACAGCAACCGGTGGTACCACGGGCGCGGGCGGAGGCGGAGGTAAGGGTGGCGCGGCTGGTAAGGGTGGTGCCGCCGGAAGGACTGGTGCGGCTGGCGCGAGCGGTGCTGCCGGAGCCGGTGGTGCGGGCGGCGCGGACGGCGTGGGTGGCGCCGGTGGGGGTGGACCGTCCGTCCCCGTGGTGACAGTGCCTTTCGACATCAGCCGTTACAAGGCCCTCACGTTCTGGGGAATGACGACGACGCCAGATCCAATGACGGGAACCTTGCACGTGAAGGTTCAATTCCCCGACCCCGATACCGATCCGCGTGGGCAAGTGTGCAACGGCGGCAGTTCCGATAACTCGTTGTGCTACAACAGCTACGCCGCGTATTTCGAGTTCACGACCAGCTGGCAGCAGTTCACCGTGTTGCTGGATGCGGGCAGCGATGGCGGCGCGGCCCCAGAGGGTGGCCTTTCCATCGATCCATCGTGGGGCAACCAACGGGCAAAGTGGATCCCCACCCAGGTCTACGGAGTCAACTGGCAGGCCCAGCGGAATATCGCCCCAGACGCCGGCCCCACGCTCATGACCGACATCTGGGTCGACGACGTGTACTTCGTGGAGTGACAGGGTTTCTCATAGGGGACTTGGCCCACTTACCAGACGGGCTCTGATAGCGTTCGGCGGGACAACGCAACGCTAGGAGCCGGACTTGAACGCAGTTGATTGAGTTCGCGGACTGCTCGGGCCGAGCGATTGTCCGAATTCGCAAACCACCAACGCGGCGCCAGATAGCGACCCGATACGCGACGGAAGCGCGGGTTACGAGAGGCTGCTAGCTAGGCTAGGCGAATCTCCCTGCTCCGCCAGAGCGGTGGCCGTGACATTGAGAATCGTTCTCTATTTCTGACTGGCCTTCTGACGATCCTGATGCCGGTCGAGCGCGATCCAGTGACGCCGCGTCGCGGCCGTGTTCACCTCGGTTCGAGTTGCGGAAGCTAACAACGTCGTGCAGACGCAGATTAGCTCTACTCATTGGCACGCGAATCCTAATGCCAGGGCGCCGCCAAAATTGGTGACGCAGCGCTTATTTGGTGGGCAGCTTGCAATCGGATTGAGCGGATCGCACACGACGCTCGCTTGAGGTCCATTGGGATTCGTGTCAAACGCTGCGCAGCCCGAACCGATTACGCCAGGCTGCGGTTGCGCCAAGCAGTGCTGGCCGCCAGGCTCTGCACAGCAGTCGTTGTTTGCAGGACAATCGTTGGGCCCGTCACAGGTGATGTCGCCCACTGCAGCCGTGGTACCACAATAGACCTGGCTGTTGAAGCCACTCGTGCATCCCTCCGATACGTCGCACGTGATAGTGGCCCCGTCGTTCGCCGAGCAGCTAACCTCGCCCGAGACCTCGATTGTGCCGAGGCAGAACCCGCCGGGCGCCGAGCAACCACCCGGAACACAGTCTGCAGCCGTGTTGCAATCTTTGCCAAGCGCTGGCAACACACAGGCGCCTTGCCAGCAACTTCCTCGCACTTGACCCGGCCGCCAGCACAATACGCCGTTCGGTGTGTTACCACCACACGTGCACTGGCCCGCGGAACAAACTAGCTGATCGCCGCAGCCTATTCCGCACCCGCCGCAGTATTGTGGGTCCGTTTGAGTGTTCACGCAGGCGCCATTGCACAGTTGGTAGGGCGCGTTACAGGCGCAGTCCGTTCCGGAGCAAGTCTCGTTAGCGGGGCACGACGACGTGACCTGAGGCGCGCACGCACCGTTGCCATCACACATTTGCTGCAGGTGCTTGGTCGACCCGGTGCACGAGGGTGCTGCTCCGCAGGTAACGGTCGTGGGCTGATTGCCGCTTGGCACGCACTGCTGGGTTCCGGTGGCGCAGGAGTAGACGCCCTTCTGGCAAGGGTTGGTGGGCTGGCAGGCGCCGCCCGCTTGGCAAGCAGACCCTCCAGATCCTGAGATATCCCCCGACCCTTGAACTCCTCCCGATCCGACCATGCCCCCCGACCCAATAAGGCCCCCGGAACCCCGGGAGCCGCCGGTGCCCGGGGGGGAGCCACCCGTACCCCGCGAAGCGCCACCAGCCCCGGACTGTCCGGACGTACCGCCCGATCCTGAGGACTGCCCTGCTCCTGCTCCACCCGTTTGGCCTCCCGTCCCAGAAGATCCTCCCGAGCCGGTGGAACCTCCTGAGCCTTGAAAGCCGCCTGAGGCAGTGCCCGTGACCGGCGATCCGCCTACGGCGCCGTCTTGCGAGCTTCCGCCCGACGATGATGGAACGTCAGGCATTGCGGCGTCGGCGGGGGTTCCGCCGGAGCCTTGGGGCGAAACGCCGGAACCAGCACGTCCCCCGGTGCTCGTGGGACCTCCGCCGATGCCCGCGTCGGAGCCTCCCTGACCTCCGGTGTAAGGACGCGGCGTGGAGCAACCTTCGCCGGTGATGCCGAGAACCAAGCCGACTAGAAGGGAAGTGAGGTGACGATACGAGAGTGAACTCATCGGAAGCTCCTAACGGTCGCGCCGTGGTCCTGGAGATGGTCGGAGATCTCTTGTCGACAGAAGTCGTGTTCGGTCAGTAGGAAGAAGAGTTGCTGGCTTTTCGCTCCGTCAGGGGCCTACCTCTCCCGCCGCCGAAGACACTAGCGTACATGCTCGGACAGCGTGCCGCCGCTGGTTCACCCACGATCGGCGCCTGGCTGAAACTGGCCGACGTCGATAGTTCCAGAGTCCGCGCTGTCCAGGCCTCCGCCACCATTTGTTGCGGACGACCATCATGCCGACTGTCTGCCGAGTTCGGAATGCTCCCACTCAGCGACGCAGCTCGTCCTGGTAAGCCGCGACGAGCCTCGGCGAGAGGCTGGTCGGTCAGGCTGATCCGTGGCCCCTACACGCTCCACCCACCGTCGAACGGAGCTTCCGCCAGCAAGAGGGCCGTATCTAGAGTCGCCCCAGTCGACGCTCCCAGCGTCGCGACCACGTGGGCGATCACGAGCAGACGGACGTAGCGCTAGGAGCCAGAAGGCTCCGGCCCTTCGGCGGGGAGACCAGCATGTACACCCGGCCGCGGCCGCCACCCTGGACGCTGGCGACGGTGGGTGCCCCGGGACAGCAGTATTTCCCATCGATCCGTCGTGGGGCTACCAGGACGCTCAGTGGATTCACACGGAGGTCTATGGAGCCAACTCGCAGGCGCAGGAGGAACACCGCCCCCGATGCCGGCCCTACGCCCATGCCCGACATCTGGGCCGACGACGGCGACGGGATTGGGGCGACATCCCCCGATCCGTCCGATTGAGTTGGCGTGTCCTGGAAAGCTCCCCATGGGAGTCACCAATTCAGCTCCGCGGGGGGAAGCTAGAGCCACTATATTCCGACGTTTCTGCGGTTACTTGGGAGTCGCCTTTGTTACCGTGCCGGTGCCGCCGGTATTGCCATTGTTCGTCCAATAGACGCTTGTCGAATCGACGGCCACGCCGGCCGGGGCGTAGAGTCCCGAGGCCAGCACCGTCGGGGTACCTCCGCCGAGCGGTACCTTCATCACCGCACCGTCGGAGCTAAAGGTCCCAAAGTCGATCCAATAAACGCTCGTAGGGTCAACCGCGATGGCCGTCGGATCGAGCTGCCCAGAGGCGAGCGTGATCGGGGTACCGCCACCGAGCGGCATCTTCATCACCGTGCCGTCGGCGATGCCCGCGTGACTACCGGAGTTGACCCAGTAAACGTTCGTCGAATCGAGCGCAATGCCGGTGGGAAAAAGCTGTCCGGCGGCGAGCATGGTCGGGGTGCCGCCGCCGAGTGACACCTTCATCACCGAACCGTCAGCGGTGCCCGTGCCACCGCCATTATTCACCCAGTAAACGCTCGTCGAATCGAGGGCGATGTCGACAGGGTTTCCCTGCGACGAGGCAAGCATCGTCGGGGTGCCGCCGGCGAGCGGCACCTTCATGACCGTTCCGCCATTGACGTTGTTTCCTCCCTCGACCCAATACACGCTCGTGGAGTCGACGGCGATGCCACCGGGATTCTGACCTGTGCTGGCAACCAACGTCGTCGGAGTGCCGCCGTCACGCGGCACTTTCATGACCGCGCCGCCGTGTCCGACCGGGCTCGTCCAGTAGACACTTGTCGAATCGATCGCGAGGTAGACGGCCGACGGGGTGGTGGCCAGTGTGGTCGCACTTCCGCCTCCGAGTGGCACCTTCATCACCGTTGAGGTCGCGGTCCAGTAGACGCTCGTCGAGTCCACTGCGATATCACGGGGAACATCCTGTCCCGGGGTCAGGGTGACCACGCAGCGACCATTCGTGATGTCGCAACTTCCAGCACACGCAGTGCACGCCAAACCGCCAGTGCCACAAGCACTCGCTGACTGGGAGGGGTAGGCCACACAGGTATTACCGTTGCAACACCCATTGGGACATGATTTGGCGCTGCATTTGCACGCGCCGCCGACGCACTCAAGGCCATTCTTCGCGCAATCTGCGCCACACATGCCACAGTTCTTCGCATCGGACTGAAGGTCGACGCACGCACCAGCCTCGCAATTGACATCATTCGCCGGGCAGCAAATCCCAGTCGAACCGCTCTTGGCGCAATTTCCGTTCTGGCACGACTGATTGTTAGTACACGAGCCCCCGTCGGGCGTCTTGTTCGCGCAGTTTCCGGCGCCGTCGCAGGCCATGTTCGATCCACAGGGCGTTCCCGCGCCCGCAGGTGATTGGTTGCACATCGAGCCTTGGGTGCCGCAGGCTATTGTTCCAGGGTTGCAAGTGGATCCGCACGTTGCGCCGGGCTGGCAAGCGGACATCGCGCCGCCCATGCCACCGCTGCCGCGCGAACCTCCGTTTCCGGACTGCCCGGATGCGCCGCCGGATCCTGACATCGCCGCGCCTGCTCCACCCGCGTGACCTCCGGTCGCGGAAACGCCTCCCGAACCGGTGATACCTCCCGATCCTTCGGAGCCTCCGGTGGCGGTGCCCGTGACCGGGGATCCGCCTACGGCGCCATCTTGCGAACTTCCGCCCGAGGAGGAGGGAACATCAGGCATTGCGGCGTCAGCGGGGGTGCCGCCAGAACCTTGAGGCGAACCTCCGGAGCCCGCGCGTCCACCCGTGCTCGTCGGACCTCCCCCGACGCCTGCGTCGGTGCCACCCTGACCACCGGTGTAAGGACGCGGGGTGGAGCAACCTTCTCCCGCGATTCCGAGAGTCAGGCCGATCAGGACGGCAACGAGGTGACGATACGAGAATGAACTCATCGGAAGCTCCTAACGGTCGCGCTTTGGTGCTGGCAGTGATCGAGAGAGGTACTGCGACGCAAGTCGTGTTCGGTCAGCAGGAAGAAAAAGTTGCTGACGTTTTCGCCGCGCTCAGCGTCCAACCTCCCCGCCGCCGAAAACGCTAGCGTACATGCTCGCACAGCGGGCGGCCGCTGGTTCTCGCACGCTGGGCGGGTGGCCGAAACTGGCCGACTTCGATGGGCAGCAACGTCCGCCCTGTCCCGCCGCCGGCCCCACCGTCTGGTCCGGACCACCGCCATGCGGACCCGCCCGCGGAGGCTCGGAATGCTCCCGCTCAGGAAACGGTGCTCGCTCTCCCTCAGCCGCGACGATGCTCGGCGAGAGCGCTGGTCGTCAGGCTGAGCCGCGGCCCCTGCACGCTCCATCCACCGTCGAATGGATCCTCCGCCAGCAGGAACGCCGTATCCAGGTCGACCCAGTCGACGCCGCCCAGCGCCGCCACCACGTGCGCCATCGCGAGCAGGCCCACGCGCGTCTCCACCATCGCCCCCGCCATCAGGCGCAGGCCCGCGGCGCGGGCGGTGCGCGCCAGGGTGACGGCTTTCAGCAGGCCGCCCAGCTTCACCAGCTTCAGGTTCACGGCGTGGGCGGCTCGGTGGGCGATGATCGCTTGCAGGTCGGCTTCGCCGCGGAACGACTCGTCGGCGACGACGGGGACGCTGGACCTCGCGGTCACCTCGGCCATGCCGTCAAGGTCTTCGCGGGCGCAGGGTTGCTCGTAGCATTCGACGGTCAGGCCCGCCTCGGCGGTCGCGTCGAGGAGCGCCAGCGCGTCCCGGGAGGTGAAGCCGCCGTTCGCGTCGAGGCGAAAGTGAGCGTCGGGAACAGCGGCGGCCACGGCCCGCAGCGATTCCCGATCGGCGCGCCAGTCGCGGCCGACCTTGACCTTGAAGCAGGTGAAGCCGGCCGCGCGGTGGCGCAGGGCCAGCGCCGTCATTGCTGCGGGCGCAGTGATGGGCAACGTGATGTCGGTCGTCAGGACGGGGAGTGGGGTCCCGACTGGAGCCCCCAGCAGACAAGCCACCGACGTTCCGCAAAGGCGCGCCCACGCATCCAGTACGGCGCCCTCCAGGCCGGCGCGGGCGACCGCTGAGTCGGGAACCGTCTCTTCCAATTTCGCCGCCGCCTCGGGCAGCGACGCCAGCGTGATCCCGGCCAGCGCTCTGGCGGCCCGGCCGATCAGCTCCAGCAGTTCAGGCTGGTCTTCGTGGGTCACTGGCGGCAAGGCTGCCGCTTCTCCCAGTCCCACGGCGCGGTGGCCCGCTTCATCCTCGAGGGTGGCGCGCACGAGGACTGCCCGCGTGACATCGATACGACCGCTGGCGATCACGAACGGTTCACGCAACGGGACTGACAGCGGTGCGCCCTCGATCGCGACGATACGGACGGCGCCGCCCACGATGCCCCCGTCCATCACCATTTCGTCTTGATCTTCTCGATCTCGCGGCGGTCGCGCTTCGTGGGCCGCCCGCCGCCCGTGAAGGTCAGCGTGGGCGCGTTCTTCAGCTGGAAGGCGAGGCGCTCGCGCGTGGCCTTGCTCTCCGCGGTCTCTTCCCACAGCTTGGCGGCGACGGCGGCGGGGCCGCGCAGCTCGGCCAGGCCGCGAATCAGGACGTGTTGCTCGTAGGGGGGGCGGCGGATGGTCACGGTCTCGCCGGCGTGGACCAGGCGCGCGCGCTTGGCCCGCTCGCCACCGACGTCCACCTTGCCCCCGTCGACCGCGGCGGCCGCCGCCGAGCGGGTCTTGAAGAAGCGGGCCGCCCACAGCCACTTGTCCAGGCGCATGCGCCCGCCGGCGCCGCCGTTTTCCGCCTTGTCTTCCGCCGCTTCTTCCGGCGCCCCGGCCATGCGTTCGCCTACCGGCCTCCCAGCAGGTTGCGAGCGATGACCATGCGCTGGATCTGGCTCGTGCCCTCGTAGATCTGCAGCAGCTTCGCGTCGCGCATCAACTTCTCGACGGGATATTCCTTCGTGTAGCCGTAGCCGCCGAAGATCTGCACGGCGTCCGTCGTCACGCGCATCGCGGCGTCGGCGCCGTAGGCCTTCGCGTAGCTGGACACGATGCTGTCCAGCTGGCCGACGTCGATGGCCCAGGCGGCCTTGTGGCACAGCAGGCGCGTCGTCTCGTACGCGATGGCCATCTCGGCCAGCATGAACTGCACCGCCTGGTGCTGCGCGATGGCGACCCCGAAGGTCTTGCGGTCCAGCGCATAGGCGCGGGACTCGTCGAGCGCCCGGCGGATGACGCCGGCCGCGCCCGCGGCGATCCAGGGCCGCGTGCGATCGAACGTGCGCATCGCGATCTTGAACCCCTCGCCCTCGCCGCCCACGACGCTGTCGGGGCCCAGCCTCACGTCCTCGAACAGCACGTCCGTCGTGTTCGAGGCGCGCTGGCCCATCTTGTTCTCTTTCTTGCCCACCGACACGCCTGGGGTGGCGCGGTCGACCACGAAGCAGGTGATCCCCTTGTGGCGGTCCGTCCCCTCCAGGCGCGCGAACACCGTGTAGAAGTCGGCCACGCCGCCGTTGGTGATCCAGCGCTTCTGGCCGTTCAGCACGTACCCGCTGCCGTCCTTGCGAAAGCGCGTCTTCATGCCGGCGACGTCGGAGCCGGCGTCGGGCTCCGAGCAGCAGTACGCCGCGAAGATCGGCTTCTCCAGCAACCGGCCCAGGTAGGTCTTCTTCTGCGCGTCGCTGCCCGACAGGATCAGCGGCATCGACGCCAGCAGGTTGCCCGCCAGCGTGGTGTTGATGCCCAGGCAGCCGTACGAGATCTCCTCCAGCATCAGGCAGTGCGAGAGGCAGGACAGCCCCAGGCCGCCCGCCGATTCGGGGATCTCGCAGTTCATGAGGCCCGTCTCCCAGGCCTTCTCGCAGATCTCCTTCGGGAACGTGCCGGTCTCGTCCAGATGCCCGGCGACCGGGATGATCTCCTTCTTCGTGAACTCGCGGGCGGTCTGGATCAGGGCTTGCTGCTCGTCGCTGTACTCGAAGCTGGCCATGGGCAGGTCCTTTCTCGAGATGGGAGGGGAAGCAGCTACGTCAGGTGGGTCAATCGGCCTTGGCGGGGGCGGTGGCGTCGGACGGCTGCGCGCCGGCGGCACGCTTCGCCCGCCGCGCCTCGCGGTCGGCGCGGCGCCGCTCCTCGGTGGCGATGGCGTCGCGGGTGGCGCGGGCACCCAGCATGAATCCGATGATGATGCCCAGGACCAGCACCACGGGGATGAAGATGAAATGCGAGGAGGGGGGGACTTGCAGCACGACGTCGTCCCGTCAGCGGCGGTCACCCGGACCGGCCAGGCGTTCCACCCGGGTGCGCAGCTCGGCGATGTCTCCGCGGGTCCTGGCCAGGCGTCGCGCCACGACGATCACGTAGACCAGCAGCGCGATCATGATGAACCCGTACGCGGCGCCGACGAACTGAGGCGCGGGCAGCTGCTCGCGGGGGACGTTCTCGACCTTCACGTACTCCTGGGCGCGGGCGGGGCCCCCCGCCAGCATCGCGGCCAGCGCCGCCACGACGGGCAGCGCCCGCGCCAGCTGCGCGATGAAGAACCGGACTGTCCTGGTCATGCTCATGGTTGTTCTTTCAGCTGTCCTGCGCGAGGTCGTCCACCATCAATTGCAGCTCTTCCACCGTGGCGCGCGCGTCTTCCAGCCGCAGCCGCAGCGTCAGCAAGATGCCCCACACCAGCGTGATCAAGGCGAACGACGCCCAGAACGCCGGCCGCATGGCGGGATCCAGCGACGGCACGACGGTCGTCTGGGGATGGACGGTGCGCCAGATGTCCACGCTCTTGTAGACCAGCGGCACGTCCACCGCCGCGAACAGCGACAGCGCCGCCGCCAGCTTCTTGCCGGCCGGCCCGCCGTAGCGCCGCGCCAGCAGGTAGCCGTTCAGGATCAGGAACAGCAGCAGCGAGCTGGTCAGGCGCGCGTCCCACTGCCACCACACGCCCCACGCCTTGCGTCCCCACAGCGGCCCGGTGACCAGCACGCAGGCCCCGAACAGGACGCCCAGCTCGCCCGCGGCGTGCGCCAGGCGGTCGCCGCGCTCGGCGCCCTTGAACAGGTACGACAGGCTGCCGGCCGCCGCCACGAACGTCGACAGGAACATCATGATCGCGCAGGGGACGTGGAAGTAGAAGATCTTCTGCACGACCCCCATCACCGGCTCGACGGGCGCCGACACGATCAGCAGCGGCACCACCAGGAAGCCGGCGATGGCCGCTATCACGGCGATGGCAAAGCCCCGGCCGACGGTGGACATGGTTGCCTTATACTATCCGCAAAACTCGCAAAAGGCCCCACGTCCAATGTCGATGTCCACTCCCGACGACAACACCATCCACGCCTTCCGTACCGTCCCCCGCACCGGCGTCATCTATGTGACCACCGAGGCGGCGCGCCTGGGATACCGGACGGGGGCGGCGGATTGGTGCAACCTGGGCCAGGGCCAGCCCGAGACAGGACCGTTACCGGGGGCCCCCGCACGCGTCGAGCGGGTCACCATCGACGTCGACGACCAGGAGTACGCGCCGGTGCCCGGCATCGGCGACCTGCGCGCCGCGATCGCGGACCTGTACAACCGCCTGTACCGGCGGGGCATGCCCTCGCAGTACAGCGCCGAGAACGTCAGCGTGTCGGGCGGCGGGCGCGCGTCGCTGACCAGGGCGGCGGCCAGCCTGGGCCACGTCAACCTGGGCCACTTCCTGCCCGACTACACCGCCTACGAGGAGCTGCTGGACATCTTCAAGGCGTTCACCGCCATCCCCATCTTGCTGGAGGGCGAGCGCGGCTATGGGTTCTCGGTCGAGGATCTGCGGCGCGAGGTTCACGGCCGCGGGCTGTCGGCGTTGCTGCTGTCGAACCCCTGCAACCCGACCGGCAAGCTGATCCAGGGCGACGATCTCGCGCGCTGGGTCGGGGTGGCGCGCGAGGAGGACGCGGCCCTGCTGATCGACGAGTTCTACTCGCACTACATCTGGGCAGGGCGGCCGGGGCAGCTGCCCGTCGAGAGCGCGGCCCGTTACGTCGAGGACGTCAATCGCGATCCCGTCGTGCTGTTCGACGGCTTGACCAAGAACTGGCGCTATCCGGGCTGGCGGGTCACCTGGACCGTGGGGCCCAAGAAGGTGATCGAGGCGGTGGCCAGCGCCGGCTCGTTCCTGGATGGCGGTGGTTCGAAGCCGCTGCAGCGCGCCGCCATTCCGCTGCTGGAGGACGCGCACGTCATCGCCGAGACCGAGGCCATCCAGCGCGTGTTCCGCGAGAAGCGCGACCGCCTGCTGTCCCGCCTGGAGCGCCTGGGCATCCGCAGCGATCGCGCGCCCGAGGGCACGTTCTACGTCTGGGGACGTGTCGACGGTTTGCCGCCGCCGCTGTCCGACGGGATGGGCTTCTTCCGGGCGGCGCTGGCGAAGAAGGTCATCACGGTGCCGGGCGAATTCTTCGACGTGAACCCGGGCAAGCGCCGCAGCCAGCGCTCCTCGCGTTTCCGGGCCCACGTTCGCTTCTCGTTCGGTCCGTCGCTGGCCACGCTGGAGACGGCGTGCGATCGCCTGGGCGAGATGATCCGCGAAGCGACCTGAGCGAGCGCGACCGTCGTGGAATAGCCCGGTCGCGAGCCACCGGAGCGCCCGTCCCCCCACCGGGACGGGACGTTGCTGTCAGTGTTACGGGATGACGCAGGGAAGCTGCACGACCACGTCCTTGATGACCTTGTTCTTGTAGTCGTCGCAGGACTTGCCGTTCAGCTGAACGCCCGAGGCGCCACCCATCGTGACGAACGTCCAGCCGTCCGTGGCGTCCTGCTGGATGGGGTTGCCGTCGCCCAGGACGCCCGTGATGTCGGACGCGCTGGCCGGCACCGGCTTGACCGAGAAGAAGCAGCCGCCGACCATCCCCGAGATGGTGGCGAACGCCGCCTGCAGGTCAGCCGCGCTGGCGATCGGGTAGTAGGCCGGGGTGGCGGAGCGGGGGAACCCGCCGACGTTGGCCATCGAGGTCAACGTCGCCTCGCCGCCGCCCAGGTCCGAGCCGATACCCAGCACGAACGTCGGGATCATCATCGTGTCGTGCGCCGCCTGAACAGCGGCGATCGCGTTGGCGTCATCGCACTGGGCCGTGCCGCCCTGCACACACGCATCTTTCCCGCAGGTGGGAATGCCGTCCGTGGCCAGCAAGATGAACTTCGGATTGCCGTCGTTCAGCCTGGAGAGATAGGTGGCCGCCGCGGTCTCGGCCGCCGTCGTCGGCGTCGACGTCGCCGGGGTGGTGGCAGCGATCGACGCGGCGATCATGCTGGCCGTGGCAGGCCCGGGTGCCACGTCCGCGGTCATCGAGATGGTGCAGCTGCTGCTGCCGCCGGTGCCGAAGTACATCAGGCCCCAGTTGACGGGCGTGTTCACGGTCTGCACGAAGTTGACCAGCGCCGTCGTCATCAGCGTCCACTTCGAGTTCGGACCACAGTCACCCATGGCGGGCGGGCGGCCGCCCCGTCCGCCGGCGCCGGTGTTGGTGCACGACGAGCCGTCGACGGCCTGGGCCATCGAACCGGAGCGATCGAGCAAGATCAGAACGTCGGGCGGCAGATTCATCGTCTGCGGGTTCGCCTCGATGCAGTTCTGGGACGCCTCGGCCTCGAACTGCATCGCGTCCACGGGCGGGGGCGGGGGCAGATTGATATCCGTCCCTGCGCCGCCCATGGTGTCCATGTCACCGCCGTCGGTCTCTCCTTCGGTGCCGCCCGAGCCGTTGATGGCTCCCGGCGTGGCCTTCTTGAAGGCGCATCCACCAAACATCGTGGCCGCTGCCAACAGGCCCGTCAGGAACGCTCGATTACGTGACATCACACGCCTCCGCTCCGCGCGCAGAGCTCGTCCGATCCGATTGTTGCTGTCGAGCGGGACAGCAGCGCCCCCGCCGTCCCTCGACGTGGCTAATAACTACGCCCGTCAGCCGTTGCAGTCCACCAGGACCTTGATGTTCTTGATCTTGCCCGACATGAAATCGTCACAGGCCTGGCCGTTCAGCTGGATGCCGTTCTTGCCGACCACGCTGTAGCCGTTCGTCGCATCGGCGGGGACGGCCCCGTTGTCGGAGGTGACGCCGCCGACGGCCTGGCCGCTGGTCAGCGCGGGCGTTATCGAGAAGAAGCACTGTCCGACCGTCTGCGTGATCGCCATGAACGCCTGGGTCAGGTCGGCCGCGCTGCCGATCGGGTAGTACTGCGGTGTGTCGTTGCGCGGGAAGCCGCCGTTCACCGCCATCTGGCTCAGCGTGCTGTCGCCGGGCGAGTTCGCCGTCCCGATGCCGAGCACGAACGTCGGGATGCCGTCGGTGTCATGCACCGTCTTCACGGCGGCGATGGCGTTGGCGTCGTCGCACTGGTTCATGCTGCCGCCGCCCGTGTTCACGCCGGCCGCGCACGCGTCCTTGCCACAGGTCGGGATACCGTCGGTCGCCAGCAGGATGAACTTCGGGTTTCCGTCGTTCAGCGTCTTCAGGTACGCGGCGGCGGCCGTCATGGCGGCGGTCGTCGGCGTGGAGCTACCCGCCGTCGTCATGTTCAGCCGGTTGATGATCGCCGTGGCGTTGTTGGCCGCCGGTGCGACCTCGGTGCCCATGCTGACGTTGCAGCTGCTGTTCCCGCCGCCGCCGGAGGTGGAAGCAAACAGCTTCAGACCCCAGTTCACCGTCGTGACGGTCGGCAGGTAGCTGGTCAGGGTCGTGACCGCCGTCGTCCACTTCGACGTGCAGCCCGCCATGCAGGGCTGGTCGTTCAGGTCGTCGTTCATCGACCCGGAGCGGTCGAGCACGATCAAGACGTCGGGCGGCAGGTTCATGGTCTGCGGGTTGGCCTCGGCGCACGTGACCGTCGCGTCCGAGATCAGACCCCCGCCACCGTCACCGCCGGTGGGGGGCAGGTTGACGTCGATGGGCGCCGAGCCGTCTGGAAAGATCTGGCTCTCCGACGCCTTGGAAAAGCTGCAGGCGACCGGTAGAGCGGCCGCCAGAAGAACCGAGCTGAGGGAGAGGAAACGTCGCATCGTGCGCCTCCGGAAAAGGTCGATCTCGTGCGCAGTCAAGATAGCGCGCTTCCCACCTTGACCGCAAGGTGTAAGTTCGGGTTATGAAACGCTTTTTGACCAGGCGCGGGGGTCGACCGGGTGCTTTGCTGGCGTATTAGTGTGATGGGCGGGGGGATGTTCGTCACTAGAATAGAGTGAAAGTTTCGTAAGATTTCTGCCCAAAAAAACATCCGATCGATGGCGATTCCGCCGCGACGGGTCAGGTTTCAATCGCCGGACACGATCGGTTCGAAGGCCCAGGCTCCCACGACGAGAAAAATGAGATCCACGGCCGCCATGAACTGCGTCCAGAACGCCGCGGCGTCGTAGTCGGGCGTGGGATCCAGCAGGTTCGCCGTGCCCCGCGCGCCGGCTATCAGCAGGGGTACGACGATCGGGTAAAGCAGCGTGGACAGCAGGACGTCACGGCTACGTGCCCGGAGCAGTGCGGCGGAGAACACCGACCCCACCGTCGCGAAGCCGATCGTCCCCAGCAACAGCAGCGCCGCGATGCCGCCCGCGTTGTCGCCCCCCCGCGCATTGAAGAAGACCGTGACCAGCACCGCCACGGCGACCTCGACGCCCAGCATCAGCACGATGGTGGCCATCAGCTTGCCGGCGTAGATGGCGGTGCGTGGCACGGGCGACAGCAAGAGCGCCCTGATCGCGTCCCCGTCGCGCTCGCGATCGAACGTGCGGCCCAGCCCCACCACGCCCGAGATCAGGATCGCCACCCACAGGATGCCGGCGACCACGGTGGGCGGCGGGGCCACCCCGCCCACCACGAACGCGAAGCTGAACACCAGCACGATCACGATGGCCAGGAAGGCGCTGGTGGCCAGGATCTCCCGGCTGCGCCACTCGATCGCCAGATCCTTGCGGGCGATGCGCAGCGCCTGGGCCCAGAAGCCCATCCGGGGCGCCCCGTCAGCCACGGCAGCTCTCCTCGTAGGCGGCGCGCAGGTTGGCGGCGCCCCAGGGGCCGGGGCGTCGCTCGTCACGAACGACCCGGCCGCGCCGGAGGATCAGCACGTGCTCGGCCAGGGCGGCGGCGGCGTCCAGGTCGTGCGTCACCAGCACCACGACGCGGCCCTTGTCGCGCTCGCGCTGCAGCTCGGTGCCCAGCCAGGTGACACCCGCCGGATCCAGCGCCGCGCTCGGCTCGTCGAACAGAAGGATCGACGGTTCGTGCACCAGCGCGCGGGCCAGGCCCAGCCGCTGGAGCATGCCCCGCGAGAACGTCCGCACGGGCGCGTCCGGCGGCACGCCGCCCAGGCCGACCCGTTCCACCAGCCCGCTGGCGCGGGCGGGGCCGTCGGGCACGCCGTAAAGGGCGGCGAACAGCGTCAGGTTGGCCAGCGCGCCCAGGTCCAGGTACAGGCCGGGATCGTGGCCCACGTACCCGAGCGCCGCGCGCGCCGGCGAGCCTCGGCGCAGCTCGACGTCGCCCCAGCGGACCGTGCCCGAGGTGGGCGCCTGCAGCGTCGAGACGATGGCGAGGAGCGTGCTCTTGCCGGCGCCGTTCGGGCCCAGGATGGCGGTGATCTCGCCCGGGTTCATGGTGGCCGACACACCCGCCAGCGCGCGGTGGCGGCCGAAGACCTTGCCGACGTTCGCCACCGCCAGCGGTGCGATGGCGCCTGGACTTCGCTCGGGTGTGCCGGGCAGGGCAGCCGGGGGGGCAGGGAGCGGCGGCCCGGGCCCCGTCGAATCGGCCGTGACCATCACACGGTTTGCCGCTCGTCGGCGGCGGCGAGCTCGCGATAGACACCTTCCAGCTTGCGGACCAGATCATCGCGTTCGGTCTTGGTCGCGCGCTTGACCGCCTCGTCGGCGGCCGCCGTCCGTCGCTCTTCCACCGACAGCAGGTCGGCGAACAGGCGCTCTCGCCGCGCCACCAGGCGCTCGCGCTCGGACTCCGTCTTCGCGGCGGTGCGGTCGGCGCCCTTGCGTCCGAAGACGATGGCGCCGCCGATCAGCAGCAGCGCCAGGGCGGCGGCCACGATGCGGCCGGTGTGATCGGCGGCGGGCAGTCCCCGGACCGTGAAGCGCAGCACGCCGCCCGCCGGGACGGGAGCGCCCCGCATCAGCCAGTACTTCTTGCCCTGCAGCTCGCGCGGCTGCTTGCCCGTGATCTGATCGCTCTCGATGACCAGGTTGGGCAGCTGCTCGGTGACGAACGTGAACTCGCCCAGGCCGTTCGGGAATCTCTGCTCGACGGTGCGGCTCGAGCTGTTCGAGGGCAGCAGGAAGCCGAACGTCACCTCGTCGGGGGACTTCTGGTTCGGGTCCAGATGTTCGGGCCGGCGCGGCGGGATCGGACCGTGGACGGCCACTCCGATGCCCTTGCGGATCTCGATCTTGTGCTCGCCCTCGGCGCCTTCCGCGCCGTAGGCCTCGCTGGGCAGCGGGATCTCGACCCCTCCCGGACCGGGATCGAACAGCTTGTCGCTGTGATTCTCGAGCGGGAACGTCTCGATGAAGCCCAGCGCGTCGTCTCGAAGCTGCAGGATCACCCGTCCCCCGGTGCCGATGGTGATCAGCGCCGGATCGGAGCTTCTTTGCAGGACGTGCAGCTCGACGGCGATGCCGGGGCCGGCGGCGGGGATCTGGAAGCCGTCGGTGCCCAGGCGCAGGCCATCGCGGGTCATGACCACGGCGGCGGCGACCCCGCCGCCGGCGCCACCGGCGCCGCCCGCTTCGCCCTGCAGCAGCTGCGAGAAGCGCGTGTGGCCGTCGCTACCGGTGGCCTGCAACAGCACCTCGACGCCCCGGCCCGAGGTGGCCACCTTGCCCAGCTCGATCCCCTGTTTCGCCAGCGGGTGCCCCGTGTCGTCGACCGCCAGCACGTCCACCGTCCCCGCGGGCAGCGTCGGGTCGAGGCGCGCGAACCCCGAGATCACACCCAGGGTGAACTGCTTTCCGCCGCCCGCGGTCTCCTCGGCCTGGTCACCGGCGGGCAGGCCGGCGATCAGCATCGTGCGGATGCCGCCCGTGTCCGGCATGGGGAACGTGTCGCTCGACAGCTTCTCGCCGTCGACGACCACCTCGGCGTGGAAGCGCTGGCCCGCGGCGATGCCCTCGAAGGTGGCGCGCCCCTCGGCGTCCGTCTTGGCCGTGCGCTTGCGCATGTCGCCGCCCGCGTTCTCGATCAGGGCCGTGATCTCGGCGCCCGCGACGGGGGAGGCGGGCGTCTTCCGGGCCACGCGGACCGTGACCATCCCGGCCGGCATCCCGCGATCGGGCAAAGGCCTTCCCGAGATGGCGCGCATGTTGGGCATGCCGCCGCCGGGCGTCGCGCCCGCCATCGGCTGCGCTTGCGCCGCCGGGGCGGCGCACAGCATCGCCGCCAGCGCGCAGCCGGCGGCGAACAGCGGGGCCTGCCTGCGGGGGCGCACGATCATCGCGGCGGTCCGCCCGCGGGTGGCGCGTCCGCGGCGACCAGCGATACGCCACAGCGCTTGCAGAAACGTGCGTCGACGTCGTTCACCGTCGCGCAGGCGGCGCACGTGCCGGCCAGCGGGACAGATGCCGCGGTTGCGGGCGACTCCGGTCGGCCTTGCCGGGCGGAGTCATCGCCAGCGGGGCCGGGCGCCGCCGCCGGGGTTCCCTCCGGGCTGGAGGCCCGGATCGCCGCCACGCGCGCCTTCAGCTCGCGCTCGATCAGCGCGCGATAGTCGTCGCCCGCGGAGAGATCACCCATCACGCGCAACGCGCGCGCCCGGTAGCGCTCGACCATCTCGCGGTAGTCGGCCTCGCCGATCTTTCGCATCTGGTAGTCGAGCTCGATCTCCTTGATGGCCTTCAGCACGGCTTGCTTCTCGCGCTCGAGCTCGCGGATGCGGTGGGGCGCCCGCACTTCGGCCACGGCGCGCACCTCGTCGCGGGTCAGCGGATCGACGACCCGCCACAGCGCATAGGCGGACAGCACCAGCGTCAGGCCGCCCAGGCCCGTCATCACCAGCGGCGGACCGACCCGCATGCCCAGCCCGAAGTGGCCGTAGGCGGCGGCCAGCAACGCGCCGGCGATGCCGACGGCCAGCAAGGGGATGCGGCGGCGCGTGCGGGCGCCACTGGCGCCCGCGCGCGGCGCGGAGGACGTGGGTGTCGAGGAGGGGGGCGGGGTCGTTGCCAAAGCGGGAGTCGCGATCAGTCGAGGTTCTGCAGCTCGTCCTCGAGCTGGTCCTGCAGCTCGGGATCGCTGGTCATGCCGCCGGCGGGCGTGGCCGCCGCCGGGGTCGGGCCGTGCGGGCGCCGCGCCAGCCGGAACGCGCCGTAGGCCAGCGCGCCGACCGCGCCGAGCCCCAGTCCGTAGGGCAGCCCCCAGGCCAGGCGGTTGAACCCCTTGTCGAGGGGCGTGGCCAGCGCGACCTGGCTGCCGTACTTCTGGATGAAGTACTGGATCACGTCGTCGCGGGTCTTGCCCTGCGCCAGCAGGTTGTGGACCTCGATGCGGTTCTGGGCGGCGTTGCCGCAGTTCTCCGTCTCGCACTCCAGCAGGTTGTGCCGGCAGCTGCCGCACTGGCACATGATGTTCCGGACCAGCCAGTTCTCGTCGGGCCCCTGGGGCGTCGGCGGTTCACCGGGGGCGCCGACCATGTCCTGCGCGCGCGCGTGGCCGGCGCCCAGCAGCAGCGACAGGCCGGCGATCACCGCCAGCGCCGCGGGACCGACCGCGCGTGAGCCACCGCGCTCGGCGGCGCGGACCGTCAGCTTGTCCAGCAGCGCCTCGGGCAGCAGCGCGATGCCCGTGCCGAAGGCCAGCAGCATGAAGCCGCACCAGATCCAGTCGACGACGGGGTTGATCACCACCTTCAACATGATGATCCCGTCGGCCAGGTCGAAGTTGCCCAGCGTCAGGTACAGATCCTCGGCCGGCGAGCGGTGCATCGCCACCTCGGTGGTGGGCTCGCTCTCGTGGCCGTGGAAGTACCAGCGGGCCGGCCGCAGGTGATCCAGCACCTTGCCGTCACCGCCGTTGATGTACGCGGTGATCTCGCCCGTGACCATCTCCTTCTGGCGATCTTCCTCGTGCGCCAGGCGCTCGAAGCGCAGCCGGTACTTGCCCACGACCTTCTCGCCGCCCGGCTCCAGGCGCGCCTCGTCCTCTTTCTTGTAGGCGGTGCCGGCGAAGCCCAGGAACATCAGCGTGATGCCCAGGTGGACGACGTAGCCGCCGTAGCGGCGCCGATTCCGCAGCACCATGCCGATGCCGGCCGACATGGCGTCGCTGCCGGTGTTCTTCTTGCGGATGGAGAGGTTGCGGAAGAATTCCTGGCCGATGGTGGTGGCGACCATCGCGCACAGCGCGAAGTTGATCACGGCGGCCCACGACGAGCCCAGGCCGGCCGCCACGCAGATGCCGCCCGTCAGCAGCGCGGCGGAGACGGGCAGCAGGAACTGGTAGCGCAGGTGGCTGGCGGTGGCGCGGCGCCACGCGATCAGCGGGCCCACGCCGGTCAGGAACAGCAGCACCAGCCCGATGGGCACCATCCACTTGTTGAAGAACGGGGGGCCGACCGTGATGCGCTCGCCCGTGACCGCCTCGGACAGGGTGGGGAACATCGTGGCGAACAGGATGAAGAAGGCCGAGAACAGCAGGATCCAGTTGTTCAGCGTGAAGGCCGCCTCACGCGACAGCCACGACTCGAAGGTGGCGCGCGCGCGCAGCTCGGGCACCCGCTTGATGACGAACCCGAAGCTGACGACCAAGATCAGCGCCATGAAGATCGTGAAGATCCAGGCCAGCTGCGTGTCCTGACCGAAGGCGTGCACCGACTGGACCACGCCCGACCGGGTCATGAACGTGCCGAAGATCGTCAGGAAGAACGTCAGGATGATCAGCGTGACGTTCCAGATCTTCAGCATCCCGCGCCGTTCCTGGATCATGATCGAGTGCAGGAAGGCGGTGGCCGTCAGCCAGGGCAGGAACCCCGCGTTCTCGACCGGGTCCCAGGCCCAGAATCCGCCCCAGCCCAGCTCCTCGTAGGCCCACAGCATGCCCAGGGTCAGGCCCATCGACAGGAAGAACCAGGCGCCCAGCGTCCAGCGCCGTACCGAGGCGATCCAGGCGTCGTCCAGCTGGCCCGAGATCAGCGCGCCCATGCCGAACGCGAACGGGATGCTCATGCCCACGAAGCCCGTGTACAGCGACGGCGGGTGCGTCACCATGTAGGCGTTCTGCAGCAGCGGGTTCAGACCCTTGCCGGTGGTGGGGATGTCGCCGAGGTACTGCGAGAACGGGTTCTTGTGGAAGATGATGACGTAAAGGAAGAAGTCGGCGATCGCCATCAGCACGGTGATCGCGTAGGGCAACAGCTCGCGGTGGCGGTTGCGGTTCGTGTAGACGGCGATGGCCGAGAACACGGACAGCAGGAACACCCACCACAGGATCGAGCCGTCGAGGCCGCCCCAGTAGGCGGTGATCTGATAGAACAGCGGTGACGACGCGTCCGAGTAGTGGTGGACGTACTTGATCGAGTAGTCGTGCGTCAGGAACGCGTACCAGATCGCGACCGACGACAGGCCCAGCACGGCGGCCAGCGCGTAGACGCCGCTGCGGCCGGATTCGATCAGCCGGCGGCTGCCGCGCCGGACGCCGACCAGCGAGGCCGTTCCGGCGTAAGTGGCCACCACGAGCGCGATGAGGAGTGTCAGGGTTCCGAATGCCGCCATTGCGTAAAGTCCTCGCTCGGGCCAAAGGGATGCGCGCGCAGGGGCCCGAAACCGCGGCTCACCTTAGCACACTGTTTGCTCCCACTCCGGGGCTTCGCGTCGGGCGCGGGCGGTCCGCCGGGCCGACGGCAACCGCGGGCGCCGCCGCCCGGCTGCTTCACCCGGCCTTCTTGTTCGGCGGGGGCGGCGGAGGCGGAGGGGCGGCGGCCGGCGGCGCGGCCGGCAGCGTCTTCAGCTTCGCCTTCAGCAGCACGCGGAAGTCGGCCGCGCCGTGGCCGTCGAGCGGCAGGTCCAGCCAGACCAGCGACGGGCTGCCGGAGGCGAACCGGCGGGCCTGCTCGCCCACCTCGGAGAGGGCAGTGAAGTCGACCTCGCCCTGGGCGGCCGCGTCCAGGGCCACGATGCCGACCAGGCGGTCACCGTGCAAGGTCACGGTGCCCAGCGAATGCGGCCCCCGCCGGTAGCGGAACGCCCAGCCGGTCTTGGGGCCGTAGAAGTAAAGGTCCTCGACGACGCCGGCCTGCTTCTTCAGGAAGGTCCGCACCCCTTCGAACTTCTTGCCGACCGGCAGGGGCAGGCGCGCCAGGAACTCGGCCTCGGTCGGCTGATGATTCTTCTTGGGGAACGCGGCCTTCGCCTTTCCCGCCTTGTCGGGCCGGCTGGTCTTGTCGACCTTGTCCGGCTTGCTGGTCTTGGCGGCCCTGTCCTGCTTCTCGGCCTTGGCGCCCGCCGGCGGCTTCGCCGCGGGCTTCGAGGGTTTCGCCGCCATTAGGCCGCGACCGCGGGATCCTTCGCCTTCTTGCGGTTGCTGAGCCAGCCGATGGCGGCCGGGATCAGCGACACCGCGATGATGACGATGATCACCTTGTCGATCTGCTTGGTGATGGGCGGCCAGACCTTGCCCAGCGTGAAGCCCAGCAACGTCATCGACAGCGTCCAGGCGATGCCGCCGATCACGTTGAACGAGACGAAGCGCCGGTAGTCCATGCGGCCGATGCCGGCGACGACGGGGGCGAACGTGCGGATGAACGGCATGAAGCGGGCCATGATGATCGTCTTGCCGCCGTGGCGCTCGTAGAAGTCCTTGGTGCGCAGCAGGTGCTTCTTCGAGAACAGCAGCGACTGCTCGCGCGAGAACAGGCGCGGCCCCGACTTGGCGCCGATCCAGTAGCCGACGGTGTCGCCCACGATGGCGGCGGCCATCACGGCCAGGTTCACCGTGACGATGTTCAGCAGCGGCGCCTGGTCCGGGGTGGCGCTGGTGCAGAACAGCCCCGCGGTCACCAGCAGCGAGTCGCCGGGCAGGAAGAAGCCCACCAGCAGCCCCGTCTCGGAGAAGATGATCGCGACCAGCGCGAACAGACCACCCCAGCGGACGATGCCCTGGACGTCATAAATTCGATGAAAAAGGTCGAGGAGCTGGTGCATCGGTTTTCTCCCGTGAGGGGCAAGGGACTTTGGAGCAATCGGGGCGTTTTGTCACGTGGGGAGGGACCGCCCGAGTCACGGGACGTCGATGGTCACCGCGGTCGCGTCCGGCGCCAGGCGGGTCTGGCAGGACAGGCGTTGCTTGGTGATGAAGTAGACGTTCCCCAGGTGGCGCTTCTCCAGGGGGCCCATGGGCGTCAGGCCCTCCTCGCCCGCCACGATGACGACGCGGCAAAGGCCGCAGCTGGCCTTGCCGTTGCACGACGTCGCGATGGCGACGCCGTTGCGGCGGCCAATCTCGAACAGCGACTCGCCGGCCTGGCCGACCACCACCACACCGGACGGATTGTCCGGAGAGCGAAAGGTGACGGTGACGTCCGCCATCAGCCCGGCTCCGCGGCGTCGGGGTAGTGCGACAGGCCCAGCCGGTTCCCCTCCGGGTCGGTGAAGTAGAGGGTGTAGGCCGTTCGATGGGTCACGGGCGTGCCGGCCGCGGCCAGCCGCGCCTCCCACGCTGCGCGCGTCCCCGGGGCGATGGCGAGCGCGAGCAGGTGATGGCCGGGCCGGTCGACGCGCGTCGGATCGGCGGCCGCCGTCGGTTGTTCGCCCGTGACCACCTCCAGGGCCAGGAAGGTGGAGGGCCCCGCCGCCACCCACAGCGAACGTTCGCCGCCGCCTGGCGCGGGCCAGCGGCGCACGACCGGAAGGCCCAGCACGCCGCAGTAGAAGCGTTCGGCGGCGGGGAGATCCATCACCTGGATGGCCAGGTGATGAACACCGGCGATGAGCGAGGACGACATCGGCTCAGGCGGCGCGCCGGCCCTGGGCCACGATGGCCTTCCACTCGGCGGCGGTCACCGGCTGGACCGACAGGCGCGAACCGCGCCGCAGCAGCACCATGTCGGCCAGCGCCGGGATGGCGCGCAACAGGTCGAGGGGCAGGGGGCGCACGAACTTCTCCTTGAACTTGATGTCGACCATGAACCAGCGCGGGTCATCGGGCTTGGCGTCGGGATCGTGGTAGTCGGACTTCGGATCGAACTGCGTGCCGTCGGGGTAGCCGGCGCGCACCACCTCGGCCAGTCCCACGGCGGCCGCCGGGTCGGCGTTCGAATGATAGAAGATCACGCCGTCGCCGACCTTCATCTCGTCGCGCAGCAGGTTGCGCGCCTGGTAGTTGCGCACGCCATTCCAGAACGTCGTCTGCTTGGGCGCGCGTTGCAGGTCGTCGATCGAGAAGCTCTCGGGCTCGCTCTTCAGCAGCCAGTACCGGATCGCCATCTCCTGTCAGCATATCGCAGGAACCGGGCGATCATGGTCGGTCTTGGCTGGTCTTGCGCACCGGCGCGATCGGATAAGCTGCCGGCGCGATGAGCGAAGCGCCCCGACTGGTGCTGGCTGGCCACGTCACCCGCGACGAGGTCGCCGGTCCGACCGCAGAGCAAGGCGCCCCGCACATCCGGCTGGGCGGACCGCCCAGCTACTGTGGTCTGGCGGCGGCGCGCCTGGGGGTGCCGGCCGCGATCGTGACCGTCGCGCCGCCCGCCGAGCCACTGTTGCGGCCGCTGCGGGAGGCGGGGCTGCGGCTGCACGTCGCGCCCTGGGCCGTCATGACCACGTTCGCGCTGTCCCACGATGGTGGCGAGCGGACGTTGTTCCTGAGGGAGCGAGCCCGTTCACTGGCGCCGGCCGACCTTCCTGACGGCCTTCGGGGTGCGCCGGTCGCCTTCGTCGGACCGGTGGCGGCGGAGTGCGACCGGGAATTTCTGAAGGCGCTGGGCGCGCGCTTCGTGGGCGTGGGCCTGCAAGGCTGGTTGCGCACGGCCACGGCGGACGGCCGGGTGGTGCCGGCCTTGGCGCCCGAGGCGCTGGATCCTCCGCCCGTCGGCGCGGCGGTGCTGTCCGAGCAAGACCACCCCGACGGCGAGGCGATCGCCCGACGCTTCGCCGAGCGGGGCGCCGTCGTCGCGGTCACTCGAGGCGCGCGGGGCGCAACCGTCCTCTGGCGCGGCGGGCGCGCCGAGGTGCCGGCGGCGCCGGCCACGGAGCGCGATTCGACCGGAGCGGGCGACGTCTTCGGGCTGGTGTTCACGCTGCGCCTCGCCGGTGGGGAGGGGCCCGAGGCCGCGGCGCGCGCGGCGGCCGAGGCCGCAGCCCGCGTGGTCGAGGGGCCGGGCATCGGCCGGCTTTAGCGCGGCTTTAGCCCCAATGCCGTTCACTTCAGCCCCTCGGCCGGGGATCCCGGCGGCGCTCAGGCGACTTCGAAGAGCAGCAGCTCGCTGTTCGGCATCTCGCCCGCCAGCACCAGCTCGTCGACGGCGGTGATGCCCGCGCCGTCTCCCTCGCTCAGCCGCTCACCGTTCAGGGTGACCTCGCCGCGCGCCAGCTGGACCCAGGCGAAGCGGCCCTCCGGCAGCTTGAAGGAGGTCGTCTCGCCCGCGGCCAGCGTCGCCACGTACAGCGAGACGTCCTGGTGGACCGTCACCGAGCCCTCGCGGCCGTCGCGGGACGCCACCAGTCTCAGGCGGCCTTGCCGTTCGGAGGCGGGGAACGACTTCTGCTCGTAGCCCGGGGGCAGACCGGCGCGCTCGGGCAAGATCCACAGCTGCAGGAAGTGAACGCCCTCTGCTTTGGAGGCGTTGAACTCGCTGTGGCGCACGCCGGTGCCGGCGCTCATGCGCTGGACGTCGCCGGGGCGGATGACCGAGCCGGTGCCCAGGCTGTCCCGATGTTCGAGCGCGCCTTCCAGCACGTAGCTGATGATCTCCATGTCGCGGTGGCCGTGCGTGGGGAAGCCGCCGCCGGGCGCCACACGATCGTCGTTGATGACCCGGATGGTGCGAAATCCCATGGCGTCCGGATCGTAGTAGTCGCCGAACGAGAACGTGTGCCGGCTGTCCAGCCAGCCTGCGTCCGTGTGGCCACGCTCGCTTCCCTTGCGCACGATCATCATGGGGCCAGCATAGCGTGTGACGCCGGGGTGTCCCCGCGGGGCGCGCTGTTTGGCGGCGTCGCGGGCCGCGCGGCCGGTGGCAGGCGACCACAGGCCGCGATATCCTTCGCTGGTCATGACAGCGCCCGCCAGCGAGATGAAAACCTTGGGAACCACGACCGCCGCCGCCGGAAGCGGGGTCGGGCCGATTCCCTCGGCGGGCGGCGCCGCCGCTCGCGCGCGCCTGGCGGTCCGCACCGAGCTGAGCGCCGCGCGCCGGGCGCGCCCAGCGGACGGCGATCTGGTGTTCGGCCGCGTCTTCACCGATCACATCGCGATCGCCGACTGGACCGAGGAGAAGGGCTGGACCGACCCGCGCGTCGTCCCTTACGGCAGCTTCTCGCTGGATCCCGCGTCCGCGGTGTTTCATTACGGCCAGGAGATCTTCGACGGCCTGAAGGCGTATCGCACCGTCGACGGCCGCGTGCAGCTGTTCCGCGCCGACCGGCACTGCCGGCGGCTGGCCGACGGCGCGCCGCGCCTGTGCATGCCGTCGGTCGATCCCGAGCTGACGCTGGATCTGTTGCTGGGGCTGGTGAGCGCGGACCGCGACTGGGTGCCGTCGTCGCCGGGGACCTCGCTGTATATCCGTCCCACGCTGATCGCGACCGAGCCATTCCTGGGCGTGCGCCCGTCGAAGCGCTACGTGTTCTTCATCATCGCGTCGCCGGTCGGCGCGTACCACGGCTCGGGCTTCAGCCCCGCCCGCATCTGGGTCGAGGACAAGTATGTGCGCGCGGCCCCCGGGGGCCTGGGCGCCGTGAAGGCGGGCGCGAACTACGTCGCCAGCCTGCTGGCCGCCGAGGAGGCGAAGAAGCGCGGCTACGACCAGGTCCTGTGGACCGACGCCAACGAGCACCGCCACCTGGAGGAGGTCGGCACGATGAACCTGGCCGTCGTCATCGGCGACGAGCTGATCACCCCCGCGCTCGACGGCACCATCCTGGGCGGCGTCACCCGCGACTCCGTTCTGACCCTGTGCCGCGAGTGGGGGGTCGCCACCAGCGAGCGCCAGCTGACCATCGAAGAGCTGCTGGCCGCCCACCGCAACGGCAGCCTGCGCGAGGTCTTCGGCTGCGGCACCGCCGCCGTCATCACCCCCGTCGGCGAGCTGGGCTGGAAGGGCGAAAAGATCGTCATCAACGGCGGCCAGCCGGGCGACCTGGCCAAGCGCCTGTTCAAGGCCATCACCGACGTCCAGTACGGCCGCGTGCCCGACACCCACGGCTGGACGATCGCGGTTCCGTAGGAGCAACTCGATGCCGTCAGTCTGAGCATGCTCGACATCGGCGTGACATGTGCACCCAACTTACTAAGAGCTATGGTGCCGGACATTCAGCGCCCGACTCTGTGGTCTCAGTGCTCCCTGAATGTTCAACGTGCATCCTATGGCAGCCTTGTACTCACAGATCAACGTACGCAACGCACATACCATGGATTGTCATCCGATCGACCTCCCTCACCCCCGGAAGTCCCGTACTTGAAGTCCACGATCCAATACCTCGGAAACGAAGGGTCTTCGTTGGGGTTAACCTCCCGCGAAGAAGTCCAATAGTAGGAAGCGGGAGTGTTAGGAAACGCTGTTTCATTGATCAATGGGCCGGGAGTTGCGATCGTTCTGTCGACTATTGTTTCTAATTCATTTAGACTCGGCAGTCGGAAGCCGCTTCCCAAGTTCGAACAGTAAGCGGCCGCGGCGATCCAGTACATTGGAGTTGGCGGAGCGTTCGTCTGCCATGTCAGTCCAGTCATGGCATCCAGAATCGTGCCGCTACTCAGACCTTGAAAGCGTGCCCCCGATGGAAAGCAACGGGTGGTTATCGTTCGACGGACGCAACGAACGTTATACATTGATCCGGGAAGCGTAGAAAGTAGTCCTGTGTTGCCCCCTGTGTAGTTGACAAACCAAGCATAGTTCGAAGAACCTCCGGAGAGCATACTGGTCCAATATATCTCCGTGGTCGCGGCATTTGGGGTGTCGGGGAAAGCGTCCGCATTGGTCGCGGGAGTCCAAGTGGTAAAGTCAACGATCGACACAAGCTCTATTGTCGTCGGAAGGCGCCAGTCAGAAAACCCTCCGAAACCTTTAAGGGTAGTAGCGCAGTATGCGTCCGCCTGAGCCTGGGTATAAAGGCCGATGGGTACGTTCCGTTGCCACATGCGGCCCGTGATCTTGTCCGTTACGAGGTCGGTAGTTGGCGTGTCGTAACTGGCCGGATTTGGAAGTGATGCCGATACTGGGTTCGGCATTGGAAAACCACTGCAGTCACATCCTTCGTTCGCTACTCCGTTGCAGGAATCGTCGTTTCCAACGACACAGGTGTCCGCAGAAGCCTTTGCAATTGAACAGCTACCCCAGTTTCCGGCGCTGCACGTCGTTGTACCTATTGCACACGCGCCCAAGGCACCGAGCGCGTGTGCGCATGAATCCACGGTGCCATTAATGCACGAAGGCATCCCGCCGGTACCGCCTGAACCAGGCGCCCCTGCTGTACCCGTGCCAATCGCGCCCCCTGCTCCTCCTGCTCCGCCTGCTCCGCCTGCTCCGCCTGCTCCGCCGATCGTTCCACCGAGGCCCGTGCCTCCGGAGGAAGACCCACCGCCGATCCCGCCACTTCCCGGAACCTGGCCGCCAACTCCGCCGCTTGCCGATGGAGCGGAGCCGCCGGAACTGGCGCCAGGGGAGCCACTCTGGGATCCGCCCTCACCACCGATAGATCCCGTTGATCCGCCGGCGCCGCTTGACCCGCCGGTCACCGCTCCTATTCCGCCGTTCCCGTGAGAGCCTGCCTCTCCGTCCCGTCCCGTGTATTTCCTCGGCTGGGAGCAGGCGGCCAAGCTCACCAGCGCGGCAAAACTGATCGACCATGAAGCGACCTGGACCTCTCGGTGACGGCTAAAAGGCATTCTTTAATCTCCCCCGGTCAGGTCTTCGATACCACTGAACGCGCATACCGTTATCGTGGGCGCCGGCGATAAGTTGCTTGGACTTCGAAAAAAAAGGGGTCCGGCATCGCCGGACCCCTTTCGTTCAGACGTTGGCGAACTCGACTAGAGGCCGCAGACGTTGCCGGGGCCGCAGGTCAAATTGCTGTTACAAATGCCGCCCTGGCAGCAAGATAGCCCTGACGAGCCGCAGAGGAGGCACATCCCAGGGTTGCCCGCGCCACCGGCACCGCCCGCACCTGTCGTTCGGCCGTTGCAGAGCGAACCCACCTGACAGGTCCCTCCAGGGCAGCAGTTGGTTCCCGCCATACCGCACGTCTGGCAGCTACTAGGCGAGGTGCTCAGATCGCAACCCAACCCGCTGTTGCAAGAGTTGCCAGCACAACACCGTTCGTTTGGGTCGCCGCAGTGCGAGCAAGTGCCGTCACAAACGGCGGTCGGCGGCGAGAGCTGGGCCCCCTGACAGTAGTTCGTGCCAGTGCAGCACAGTTGATTGAGCCCGCCACAGTTCATGCAGGTGTGGTTGTTGACCCCCGTCGTCTGGCAGCCGAGGCCGTCGTCGCAGCGGAAGTCCGGAGACGTGCCGCAGCAGGTCTGGTTGGCGTGGCCGCAGCCGCCAGCGGCTCCGCCGGCTCCGCCCGCGTGTCCACCGGCACCGCCACGGCCGCCTGCGCCGCCGCGATTGCCGAAGCCGCCCGCACCGCCACGGTTGCCGAAGCCGCCCGCGCCGCCGCGGTTGCCGAAGCCGCCCGCGCCGCCGCGGTTGCCGAAGCCGCCCGCACCGGCGAGCCCACCGCCGGCGCCACCCGTCGCGTGGCCACCGGCCCCGCCCGTGCTGCCGCCGCCAGCGCCGCCGGTCGCGTGGCCGCCGGCCCCGCCGGTCGCGTGGCCGCCGGCCCCGCCGGTGTTCACGCCGCCCGTGCCACCGCCCACGCCGCCGGTCGCGTGGCCGCCCGCACCACCCGTGGCGGCGCCGCCGGTGCCGGGATTGATGCCGCCCGTGCCGCCGTGACCCCCGGTGCCGGGATTGATTCCGCCCGTGCCGGCGTGACCACCGGTGCCGGCGCCGCCCTTGCCGCCGGTAGCCGAAGCGTCAGGGGATGATCCGCCGTCGCTTCCGCAAGCCTGGACGCCGAGCAACAGCGCGGCTGCCGCAAGGGGTGCGATCAGAAGCGGAAGCTTGCTGGACCGTGATTTCGCTGCTTCTTTTCGTTGGTCGCGCATCGTTGTTCGTCTCCAAGGCATGGTGATGGAGGGTCGCGATCGGTGAAGTGCAATTCCGCACAGGCTGCCCGCCCACCCGTGATGTACGCCTCACCGCTACAAGTGCGCGCATTTCTATCCCCAATTACGTGAGCGTCGCAACTGGTTTATTGCGCCGCCGCGCGCAGCCCTCCGAGCGGCGTCCCAAACGGGGCGGCGCCGGTTCAGGCCGACGCCGCTTCGGCGGGCAGGCGCATGGTGCCCCGTACCAGCAGCACCGCGTTTCCGCTCAGGGAGACACGATCGCCGTGCAGCTCGCAGTCGATCTCACCGCCGCGGGCGCTGACCTGGCGGGCGCGCAGATGCGTGCGTCCCAGGCGGTTGGCCCAGTAGGGCGCCAAAGTGCAGTGGGCCGACCCCGTCACCGGGTCCTCCTGGATGCCCTGACGGGGGGCGAAGAAGCGGGACACGAAGTCGACGTCGGCGTCGTTCCCCGTTCCGGGTGCGGTCGCGATCACGCCGTAGGTGTCCAGCGCCGAGATCTTGGCGAAGTCGGGGCGCAGGCCACGCACCGCCTCCGCCTCGTCGAACACGGCGACCAGTGAGCGGGCACTCCACACGGCCGCCGGCGTCTTCCCCAGCGCGGACGCCAGCACCGGGAAGGGCGTGGACAGCTGCGTGGGTGGGCGGGTCGGAAAATCCATGGTCAGCTTGTCGCCGGCCTTCTCGACGATCAGCCGGCCGCTGCGAGTGGAGAACACGACGCGCTGGCGGTCGGGGGCCAGCTCGGTCATCAGCACGAAAGCCGTCGCCAGCGTGGCGTGCCCGCACAGGTCGACCTCGTTCGTGGGGGTGAACCAGCGCAGCGCAAACCCTTCCGCGTCGGGCACGAAGAACGCCGTCTCGGACAGGTTGTTCTCGGCCGCGATCTTCTGCATCAGCGGCACCGGCAGCCACGAGCCCAGGGGACAGACCGCGGCCGGGTTGCCGCCGAAGGGCCGGGTCGTGAAGGCGTCGACTTGATAGAGCGGGATCTCGGAGGGCAGGGAGGACGGCATGACTAAGCTCCAGGCGAATGAAGACGTGACTAAGCTGCAGGCGGATATAGTAGCGCCCATCTTGGGCATCGCGATGACAGGGCGCCAGGTGGTCATTTCCGGCGGTACGGGGGCGCTGGGACGGGCCGTGGTGCAGGCGTTCGTCGCGGCCGGGGCGTCCGTGCACGTGCCGGTTCGCGGGCGAGCACCGACCGACGGCCTGGCGGGCGTGCGGTACGTCCCCGGGGTCGACCTGACGGACGAGGGCGCCGTCGCCGGATTTTACGGCGGGCTGCCGGACGGGTTGTGGGCTTCCGTCCACGTGGCGGGCGGGTTCGCGATGGCGGGGATCACCGACACGACGCTGGCCGACTTGCGGGCGCAGCTGGACATGAACCTCACCTCCGCGTTTCTGTGCTGTCGCGAGGCGGTGCGCCGGTTCCGGCTGCGGGCGGGCGCCGGCGGGCGCCTGGTCAACGTGGCATCACGGGCCGCCCTGCAGCCCGCGGGCGGCAAGACGGCGTACACGCTGGCGAAGACGGGCGTGGTGGCGCTGACCCAGGCGCTGGCCGACGAGCTGGCCGGCGAAGGGATCCTGGTCAACGCCGTCGCTCCGGGGACGATCGACACGGCCGCGAACCGCGCCGCCATGCCGGCCGCGGACGCCGGGCGCTTCGTGCCGCCGGAGGACATCGCGTCCGTGATCCTCTGGCTGGCCTCGCCCGACAACGCCGTCGGTTCGGGGGCGGTGATACCGGTCTACGGCCGTTCGTAGCGGTCGCGACCCGCCCCGCCGAGCCGCCCGCTGCGGCGGGGCGTGTGGGACAGCGCCTACAAAGAATCACAAGGAATGACAATTCGATGACAATTGGCTTCGTAGTCTGTCGGCCATGGCATTGTCGTCCGTCGTCGTCGGAACTTACCTGGTGGTTCTGCTGGTCTTGGCGTTCTATGGCTGCCATCGCTCGGTGCTGACGTACCTGTACTACCGGCACCGCAACAACAAGCCCAAGGCAGCGGGAACGTTCACCGATCTGCCGGCCGTGACCGTGCAGCTGCCGCTCTTCAACGAGATGTACGTCGTCGAGCGGCTGCTCGAGTCGGTGGCGCAGATCCGGTACCCGCGCGACCGCTTCCAGATCCAGGTGCTCGACGACTCGACGGACGAGACGCAGCAGATCTGCCAGCGCAAGATCGGCGAGCTGGCGGTCCGTTATCCTGACCTCGACATCGAGTACGTCCACCGCGTCGACCGGTCGGGCTTCAAGGCGGGCGCGCTGGACAACGGGCTGCGCACGGCCAAGGGCGAGTTCGTGCTGATCTTCGACGCCGACTTCCTGCCCCAGCCGGACGTGCTGGAGCGGACGATCGACCACTTCGTCGACCCGAAGGTCGCCGTGGTGCAGTGCCGGTGGGACCACGTGAACCGCGACTTCTCGGCCCTGACCGAGATGCAGGCGCTGATGCTGGACGGCCACTTCATCATGGAGCACGCCGGCCGCAACCGGTCGGGCCGCTTCTTCAACTTCAACGGGACGGCGGGCATCTGGCGCCGGTCGGCCATCGCGGACGCGGGTGGCTGGCAGCACGACACGCTGACCGAGGACATGGATCTGTCGTACCGCGCCCAGGTGCGCGGGTGGCGGTTCGTCTACCTGCCCGAGATCGCGGCGCCCGCCGAGCTGCCGGTCGAGATGTCGGCCTTCAAGGCGCAGCAGTTCCGCTGGGCCAAGGGCTCGATCCAGGTGGGCCGCAAGCTGTTGCCCATGATCCTGCGCTCGAACATCTCGTTCGCGCAGAAGACCGAGGCGTTCTTCCACCTGACCAACAACCTGTCGTACCCGCTGCTGCTGCTGCTGTCGTTGCTGCTGCTGCCGAACCTGGCCTTCCGCACCCAGCACGGCATCCGCGAGGTGCTGACCATCGATCTGCCTCTGTTCTTCGGCACCACGCTGAGCATCGCCAGCTTCTATCTGGCGTCCGAGCGCGAGATCGAGAAGCTGATGTACCCGGGGCGCCCGCGCCGCATCCAGTGGTCGGTGTGGCGCCGCCTGCCGCTGGTCATGTCGGTCGGCATCGGCCTGTGCGTGAACCAGTCGCGCGCCGTCATGGAGGCGCTGCTGGGCCGCGAGACCGAGTTCGTCCGCACCCCGAAGCATGGCATCCGCGGCAAGCTGGAGTCGTGGAGCGGCAAGAAGTACCGCGCCGCCCGCTCGCTGACGCCGTACATCGAGATGGCGCTGGCGGGCTATTTCGTGGTCGCGGTCGTGTTCGCGTTCCGCAACGGGCACTACCTGTCCTTGCCCTTCCTGTGCCTGTTCCTGTGCGGCTTCGCCTACGTCGGCTGGCTGTCGCTGTGGCAGGGGAACCTGGGCACGGCGCTGCGGCGCCTGTTCGCGCGCGGCGATCGGGCGACCTCGGTGGTGCCGCCGCCCGCCTACCCGGTGCTGTCGCAGCCGCTGGCCGCTCCCGTGCAGACGCTGCGCGAGTCTTCGCTGACGAACCCGCTGCGCCCCGAGGCCTGAGCGGCGCCCGCCGTCACCGCTCCGACCGGAACAGGGAGGGGCGGGGGCTGGTTCGGGGGCCGCGCGCTTGCGGCAGACGGCAGCCGTAACCGTCTCGATGCCGATGGGCGCGAGCGTGGTGCGGCCTTAGCGACCAGGGGCCCGGCTTCGCCGAGCCGGGCCCATCACACGACGTGGGCGGAACCCCTGGAGGCGGAACGCCGCCCCGCCTGGGCCGTCAGAGGGCCTTCTTGACGAGATCTTCGATCTTCGCGCGCGGCACGGCGCCGACCAGCTGGCCGACCACCTTGCCCTCCTTGAAGACCAGCAACGTGGGGATGCTGCGGATGTCGTACTGCTGGGGCACGCCCTGGTTCGCGTCGATGTCGAACTTGCCGACGCGCAGCTTGCCCGTGTACTCGGTCGCCAGCGCCTCGACGTGCGGGGCGATGGCGCGGCAAGGCGCGCACCAGGCCGCCCAGAAGTCGATGAGAACCGGGGTCGACGACTTCAAAACCTCGGCGTCGAAGTTGGAATCGGTCACCTCGAGAATGTTCGCGCTGGCCATGATGCGGAGTGCTTAGCACGTGACCTTGGTCGTGTCATGCCGCGTCCGTCGCAAGCAGCCGATTGGAGGCGGCCGTGGTACATAAAGCCGGGTGGCAACGCTGACAGCGGTGCAGATCCTGGCGTACGCGCTCGCGTCCGCGCTGTTCCTCGGTCACCTGCTGACCACGCGGCCCGGGGCGACGCGGATCGCGCGCGGGGTGCTGCTGATCGCGTTCACGCTGCAGCTGGTCGACATCGGCATCCATTGCGTGGGGGGCGACAACCCCGTGTCGTCCACGCGCGAGGCGGTCGGTTTCGTGGGCTTCCTGATCGCGGGCGCGTTCCTGCTGGCGGGCCTGCGCTACCGGCTGTCGGCGGCGGGGGCGTTCGCGGTGCCGGCGTCGCTGACGCTGCTGGTGCTGGCGCGCGTGGTGCCCGCCGAGCCGGGCGCGCCGCGCATGGGCGCCCTGGGCATGACCCACGTGTTTCTGGCCACGCTGGGCGTGGCGGTGTTCGCCTTCGCCGCCGTGCTGGCGGTCCTTTATCTGCGCGAGGAGACGCGGCTGAAGAAGAAACGCTTCGATCGAATGGCGACCGACGAGACCCCGCTGGCGACGCTGGACGGACTGGGTCTGAAGTGCGTCTCCGTCGGCTTCCCCGTGTTCACGCTGGCGCTGGTGACCGGCGCCGTCTGGATCGCCCGCCTGGGCGGCCTGGCGGCCAGCGAGGCGCGCCGCCCCGAGTACCTGATGGCGGTGGCCGCCTGGTTGGCGTTCGGCGTGTTGCTGCTGGCGCGCGTGGGCGCGGGCTGGCGTGGGCACCGCGCCGCCTGGCTGACGCTGGGCGGTTTCGCGGGCCTGTTCACGGTGCTGCTGCTCTATGTCCTGCGGTCGCTGAGCTGAATCACGATGCCGGGTGGAATCGACTTCGCCGTTCTCGGGCTGTCGCACAAGACGGCTCCGCTCGACGTGCGCGAGCGGCTGGCCTCGGCACCCGACCAGATCGGCGAGATCCTGCGCGGGTTCGCCGGTCTGGAGCCCGTGCGCGAGGTGGCGCTGCTGTCCACCTGCAACCGCGTCGAGGTGTACCTGGCCGCGCCCGATCCGGACGCCGCCATCGCGGCGCTGCGCCGCTACCTGGCCGACCGCGCCGGCGTCGACGAGCTGGACCTGGCCAATCATCTGTACGCGCGGGTCGACGTCGACGCCGTCCACCACCTGTTTCGCGTCGCCAGCAGCCTGGATTCGCTGGTCATCGGCGAGCCGCAGATCCTGGGCCAGGTGAAGCAGGCGCACGACGACGCCGTGACCCATCGGACGGCGGGCGGGGTGCTGGCCGCCTGCTTCTCGGGCGCGTTCCGCATCGCCCGCCGCGTGCGGCGCGAGACCGAGATCGCGCGCAACCCCGTCTCCATCAGCTCGGTGTCGATCGAGTTCGCCCGCAAGATCTTCGACGGATTCCAGGGGCGGACCGTGCTGCTGGTGGGCGCCGGCAAGATGGGCGATCTGGCGGCCCGGTCGCTGCACGCCCACGGGGCGGAGGTGGTCGTCACCAACCGGACGCTGTCACGGGCGCAGGAGGTGGCGGCGCGCATCGGCGGCCGCACCCACCCGTTCGAGGATCTGCACGCCGCGCTGGTGCAGGCCGACATCGTCATCGCCTCGACGGGGGCGCGCCGGCCCGTGCTGACGCGCGCGCTGATCGAGGCGGCGCAGAAGAAGCGCCGCGGGCGCCTGCTGTTCCTGATCGACATCGCGGTGCCGCGCGACGTGGAGCCCGAGGCGGCGCAGCTGCCGAACGTGTTCGTGGCCGACATCGACGACCTGCAGAAGCTGGCGGACGAGCATCGCGACGGCCGCCGCACGCACGCCGACCGCGCCGAGGCGATGGTCGAGCAAGAGGTGGCGCGGTTCCTGGAAGCGTACCGGGGGCGCCGGGTCGGCCCCACCATCGTGGCGCTGCGCGATCGCGTGCTGGAGACGGCGCGCGCCGAGGCAGAGCGGGCGGTGGCGTCGCTGCCGGGGCTGGGCGATCGCGAGCAGCGGGCGATGTTCGAGCTGGCCGACGCGATCGCGAAGAAGCTGCTGCACCGGCCCCAGGTCGCCCTGAAGAAGGGCGGCGGCGATCCGGTCGACGGCGCGTCGCTGGTCACGGCGGCGCAGCGCCTGTTCGAGCTGGACGTGCCCGAGGAGGGCGGCGCCAGCGCCCCGGCGGAGGCCGCCGAGAAGGACGGGGAGGCGGTGGCGGAGGACGGGCGGCCAGCGGGGCAGGCGGTGGGCCGATGACGGCGCCCGTGCCAACCCGGGTGGTCATCGGCACGCGCGGCAGCGCGCTGGCCCGCTGGCAGGCCGATCACGTCGCCGCCGAGCTGGCGCGCGTGGCGCCGGGGCTGGAGGTCACGCAGCAGATCATCGTCACCGAAGGCGATCGGTTCCAGACCGGGCCCGTGATCGAGCGCGGCGGCAAGGGGGTGTGGGTGAAGGAGATCGAGGCGGCGCTGCTGGCCGGGACGATCGATCTGGCGGTGCACAGCCTGAAGGACGTGCCGGCCGAGCTGGCGGAGGGCCTGGTCCTGGCGGCCATCCCGCCGCGCGCCGATCCGCGCGATGTCCTGATCAGTCGTCAGGGGCACGCCCTGAACGCGCTGCCGCCGGGCAGCCGGGTGGGCACCTCCAGCCTGCGGCGCGTCTGTCTGCTGCGCGCGGTGCGAACGGATCTGAACGTCGAGCTGTTGCGGGGCAACGTCGACACGCGGCTGCGCAAGGTCGCCGACGGCGTCGTCGACGCGGCGGTGCTGGCGGCGGCCGGGCTGGACCGGCTGGGCTTCGGGGCCCGCATCACCGAGCGGCTGTCCATCGACACCATGCTGCCGGCCATCGGGCAGGGGGCGCTGGCGATCGAGACGCGCGCCGGTGACGAGGCGGTGCGTGCCCTGTGCCGGAGACTGGCCGATCCGGCCGCCGAGGCGACCGTCGCGGCGGAGCGGGCCCTGTTGAAGGGGCTGGGCGCGGGCTGCCGGACCCCGGTGGCAGGCCACGCCACCCTCGAGGGCGAGAGGCTGAGACTACGCGGGCTGGTGGGCCGGCCCGACGCGAGCGAGATCTTGCGCGAGGAGGAGAGCGGGCCGCCCCAGGTGGCCGGCGAGCTGGGCGCGCGGCTGGCGGCGCGGCTGCTGGCGCGGGGCGCGGGACGGATCCTGGCCGAGCTGGGCGACCTGTAGCGGCCCCGCGGGCTGCGTCTCCCGCCCCTTTAGCCGGGGCGATGTCACAACGGCGGCTCCTGATTCGTCATGAGAGCAGGAGGGTTCACATGCTCAAGTGGTTCATCCGGCGGAAGCTCGAGGCCTTCGAGCGTCAACATGGCTACGACGCTTCCTACATGCACGAGGTGCTGGACATCGACCTGGCGGCGTTCCTGAAGTTCTCGCGCGCCACGGCGCTGGGCGCGTACCGGAAGGACGTCCCCGCCGACGTCTACTGCGGCGCCTCGCTGACGTCGTCGGTGCTGGCCGACTGCGGACCGTGCACCCAGCTGGGCGTCGGGTTCGCCCTGCAGGCGGGCGTGGCGGCCGGCACCATCGCCGCCATCATCCGGGCGGACGACCAGGCGATGCCGCCCGACGTGGCGCTGGCCGCGCGCTTCGCGCGGGCCGTCCTGGCCCGCGACGCCCAGGCGGATGAGTATCGCGAGGAGATCCAGCGCCGGTGGGGCGACCGCGCTCTGCTGTCGCTGGCCTTCGGGATGATGGCCACGCAGCTGTACCCGACGCTGAAGTACGCCATGGGTCACGGCAAGGCTTGCACGCGCGTCGTCGTCGACGGGCACCCCGTCTCGCCCCGCCGCCCCGCCGTCGCCGGAGCGGCGCTAGGGTAGGGGCCGATGACCACGCCAGACAGTGACGGGGCGGACGGCCTCGCCGACTTCGAGCCCCACCGGGCCTTCCTGGTCGGGCTGGCCTACCGGATGCTGGGCTCCGTCGCCGAGGCGGAGGATGCCGTCCAGGACGCGTTCCTGCGCTGGCGCGAGAGCGATCGGGCCGCCGTCGCCGAGCCCCGCGCCTACCTGGCGCGCGTGGTGTCGCGGCTGTGCCTGGACCGCATGAAGTCGGCCAGCCATCGACGCGAGCAGTACGTCGGGATGTGGCTGCCCGAGCCCGTGGTGGCCGAACCGGCGCACAGTCTGGCCGACGATCTGTCGGTGGCGCTGCTGCTGGCGCTGGAGCGCCTGTCACCGCTGGAGCGGGCGGCGTTCCTGTTGCACGACGTGTTCGACATGGACTACGCGGCGGTGGCCGACGCGCTGGACAACAGCGAGGCGGCCTGCCGCCAGCTGGCGGCGCGCGCGCGCACGCACGTGCGGGAAGCCAGGCCGCGCTATCCGGCGGACGACGGCGAGGCGCGCAAGCTGGCCGACGCCTTCGTGTTCGCGGCGGGCAGCGGGGACGTGGCGGGGTTCGCGCGGCTGCTGGCCGAAGACGCCGTGTTCTACGCGGACGCCGGGGGCAAACGGCGCGCGGCCCTGAACCCGCTGGTGGGCAAGGACCGGATCGTGCGGTTCTACGAGGGGCTGCTGGCCAAGGACGCCGGGGTGTTCGTCCCGCACCGGGTCGAGCCGACCACGCTGAACGGCCTGCCTGGGTTCGTGTTCCATACGAGGGACGGGATCGAGACGATGGCGATCGAGAGCGCCGGCGGCCTGATCGTGGCCATCTACAACGTCCGCAACCCCGAGAAGGTCCGTCACCTGGCCTGAAACGCCGAAGCGCCGAAGGCGACGGAGCGATGTGCTCCCCACCTTCGGCGCGGCGGCGGTCGACCGGCGGACAGGCCGCCGGTCGCTTCCCGGATAGCCCTACAGTTCGAAGGCGCCGATGTCGCTCGGCGCGGTGCGGGTCTTGCCCGTGATGTCCACCGTGGCGCAGCTGGTGTCGCCGGTGTTGATCAGGGGAGAAGACGAGGTGATGCCCAGGTCGTAGGGCGCGACGACCGACTTGAAGCCTGGGTTGGCCGTCGACGAGTGCGCGTCGAAGCCGGTCTTCGAGGACCACGTGGCGAGCTGCCCCTGGCCCAGCGCCCACTCCCCCTTGCCGCCGTTCAGGTAGCAGTCGTTGTGATCGATCTCGAGGTAGGCGTTGGTCGGCAGGCTGAGGCTGAAGCAGGCCAGGTGGTTCGTGCTGCCGGCGCTGCTGTAGACGGCGTTGTTCGTGACCGTGTGACGCGAGCCCTCGGTGGTCAGGCCGATGCCCACGCCCACGTCCAGGGCGATCGAGTTGTTGCGGATGGTGATCTGGTCGGTCTTGGTGTCGATCGAGTCCTCGCTGCCCCCGGGCGCCGCGATGGCCACGTCGTTGATGTTCTGCTGGTTGACGACGACGTTGTCCTCGATGACGCAGTTCTGGCAGGAGGCGACGCCGATGCTCTGGTTGCCCACGTTGATCACGGTGTTGCCGCGGATGGTGACGTTCTGGAACGACTCCGAGATGGCGTAGCCCGGCTCGATGCCGATGCCCCAGCAGCCGTCGTCGACGGTGCCGATGTCCTCGTGCACGGTGTTGCGCTCGATGAGCAGGCCGTTCAGCAAGCCGTGGCCCACCAGATCGGTGCCGGCGCACTTGCCGTTGATCATGGCCGACTGGTACAGGTCGTTGTTGCGGACGATGATGTTGTTGCCGTTGCCGTCGTTCGTCGCGATATAGATGTTGTGGTTGAAGATGGCCCGGTTGAAGCCGTTGTTCTTGAAGTGGTTGTTCTGGATGATGGCGTTCCGGTTGCCGCCCAGGAAGCCCTGATCACCGTTGTTCGAGAAGTACGAGTCGGTGATGGTGATGTCGGAGTTGATCATGTCCGCGCCCGCGTTGGCGGTGTTCGAGGTGTCGAGCTGCACGCCGATGCCGAAGTCGTGCACGTTGGTATCGCAGACGGTGACCGAGTCGATGTCGTTGTAGAAGAAGTACCCGACGTCCGTCTTCTCGCCCTCCAGCTCGAGGCCGGCGAACATGTAGCCTTCCTCGTGGTCGGCGTTGCCGCCGTCGGTGAAGTCGATGCCGTTCTGGCCGGTGGGGGAATGGATCACGGGGCGACCCTCGTCGCCGCTGGACCAGGGCGCCTTGTACGTCGCGACGACGCACGGGGTGCCGGCCTTGCAGCTGGGGTTCACCCACTTGCCGGTGGTGGTGCTGGTGAAGCGGCCACCCTTGCAGAACTCGATGCGGTCGCCGGCGCGCAGCGACGCGAACTGGGACCGGGCCTTCTCGAACGAACGCCAGGGGGCGCTGGCCGAGGTGCCGGTGTTGCTGTCGTTGCCGGCCACGCAGTCCTTGTCGGCGCCGGCGGCGCAGTCGCACGCGTAGTAGATCGTCGCCGTCGAGGGGGCCGCCGGGGGGCAAGCGATCGCCGTCGACGTCGTACCGCCGGTGCCGGTCGAGGAGGAGCTGGTGCCACCCGTGCTGGCCACCGTGCCGCCGGTGCTGGCCACCGTGCCGCCCGTGCTGGCGACGGTGCCGCCCGTGCTGGCGACGGTGCCGCCGGTGCTGATCGCGGAGGTACCGCCCGTGCTGGCGACCGTGCCGCCCGTGCCCGTCCGGCGCCGGCGCTGGATCAGGTCGGACGTGGCCGGGTCAGCCGTGCCGGAAGCGCCCGCGGTTCCATCGGTGGCGGCCGATTGGGCTTGCGGGTCTTCGCCGCTGCACGCGATCGCGCCACACACCATGGACAGTCCGAGGACGAAAGAGATGCCTTTGATCATTCGCGGAGCTCAATTCTCTTCCCGGGGGGAAGCGCTGGAGAGAGATGGAGCAGCCATGCGGACCCAGTGAACAAGGCTCCGCCGTGATACCGACAATTCGGCACCTCCGGCTCCATCCGATGTCCCACTCACCGACCAACACCTGGGGGACTAGTGGGGGGAGTCGTGCGGCGTCAGCGCGTCACGACCGTAAGCGTACGAGGCGGGAACCGAAACGGGAGGGCGGCCAAATCGTGGTTAGTGCGCAGCTCCCGAGAAGACGCTCAATCGATTTAGTGGCGAGCTAGTCTCGCTTCGTGCTTAGGGGCTCTTCGGCAGAGCGAGCCAGTTTTGTACATGATCCGACGAGAAATCTCACTATTGGATGCGCATTTTCGCAGGAAATACAGACACACACGGGGGGGCGAGCGCCAAAAGCAGGGGCAGTCCCGAGGGGCGCGCGTGCCGAGAGGTGCCACCGTTCGGCACAGGGTAGGAGACGGATGACCTCGAGATCGAGGTCTCGATCAGGAAGCGTGACGCGCGCGCGGCGCGGCCGTGCCTTTCGCGCGACGACAGCAGGCCGCGCCGGGGGGCCGGCACTCAGGCTGGGTCGTCGGCGGCACCGCCCAGTCGCTTGGTCAGCGTCTGGCGCGTGATGCCCAGGTGCTGCGCGGCCACCGTGCGGTTGCCGCCACACAGATCCAGCACGCGGCGAATGTGCGCCAGTTCGACCTCTTCCAGCGTGGGGATGGCCACGCGCGCGTCGGTGGCGTTCACCGCCGGCGCGGCGGGGGCGTTCAAGGCGGCGGCGACCAGGGCAGCCGGCAAGTGCGCCGGCTGCAGGGTGTCCTCGTCGTGCAGCAGCACCGCGCGCGCGATCACCGCCTTCAGCTCGCGGACGTTGCCCGGCCAGGAATGGCGCTGCAGGAGGCCCACCGTCTCGGGCGCCAGCGCCTTGAAGCGCCGGTTCAGCTCCTGCGCGGACTGCGCCACGAAGTGCTCCGCCAGCGGACGCACGTCCTCCAGGCGTTCCCGCAGCGCCGGCAGATGAATCGTGATGGCGTTCAGCCGGTAGAAGAGGTCCTCGCGGAACCGGCGCTCGTTCACCATGGTCGCGAGCGGGCGATTGGTGGCCGCGACGACGCGTGCGTCCACCCGGCGCGCCCCGGTTGCGCCCACCCGCCGGAAGGTCCGCTGCTCCAGGAACGTCAGCAGCTTCGCTTGCGCGCCCACGCCCAGGTCACCCACCTCGTCCAGGAACAGCGTGCCGCCGTCGGCCACCTCGACCAGGCCCAGCTTGCGCTCGCGCGCGTCGGAGAACGCGCCGCGCTCGTGCCCGAACAGCTCGCTCTCCACCAGGGCGTCCGGGATGGCGGATGCGTTCAGCTCGACGAAAGGACCGCCGGCGCGGGTCGAGCCGTCGTGGAGCATGCGCGCCACGGCCTGCTTGCCGGTGCCGCTCTCTCCCGTCACCAGGACGGTGGGGACGGGGCTGGCGGCGATCAGCTCGATCTCGCGCAGCAGCTCGGCCATCCGCGCCGAGGCGTGCACGAAGGCGCCGCCGCCCTGCCGCTTGCGCTCCTGCGCCGACAGGTACGCCACCCGCTTCTCCAGCGAGGTGGTGCGGGCGGCGTTCCTCACCGCCGCGACGATCTCCTCGATCTCGAACGGCTTGCGAATGAAGTCGTAGCCGCCCAGCTTCATGGCGGTGACCGCGCTCTCGATCGAGCCGTGCGCCGAGATGAGGATGACCTTGCAGTCGGCGACCAGCCCGCGCATGCGCCGCAACAGCTCCAGGCCGTCGGCGTCACCCAGCACCAGATCCAGCAGCACGACGTCGGGCCGGTCCTCTTGAAAGGTGGCCCAGGCGTCGGCGCCCGAGCCGGCCGCGCTGACGTCGAACCCTTCGTCGCGCAGCACCGACTCGATCGACTTGCGGATCAGGGGCTCGTCATCGGCGATCAGGACGTGGGTGGTCATCGTTTGTCGGGTGGGGCCTTTTCACTCATCGAACGACGGGCAGTGATAGCTCGAACACCGCCCCCGGCCCATCCCCGATGGGCCGGTTCTCTGCCGTGATCCGCCCCCCATGCTCCAGCAGGATATTCTGACTGACGGCCAGACCCAGACCATGGCCCTCGGCCTTCGTGGTGAAGAACGGCTTGAACAGCTCGGCCAGGACGGCGTCCGGGATGCCTGGCCCGCGATCGCTGACGCGGACGAACAGCTCCTCGCGGCCCAGCCGCGTCACGCGCCCGGTCTGGACGCTGATCACGCCGCCCCCGCCGCCGCCCATGGCGTCCGCGGCGTTGCTGAGCAGGTTCGTCACCGCCTGGGCCATCAGCTGGGGATCCGCCTCGATGGGCGGCAGCTCCGGGGCGTCGTGGCGCTCGATGGTGACGCGGGCGCGCTCCAGCGCCGGGCGCGCGGCGGCGACGCCTTCGTCGATGATCGAGGCCAACGTGACGATCTGCACCCGGGGGGCCAGGGGCCGCGAGAAGTGCATCAGGCGGCGCAGCAGGCCGTCCACGCGGGTGATCTCGCGGCTGACGGCCTCGGCGACCTCGGTGGCGCCCGCGCCCCCCGCCTCGGGCTTGTGGCGCGCCAGCACCTGGACGGCGGCCTTGATCCCGGCCAGCGGATTCAGCACCTCGTGCGCCAGCTTGGCCGCCAGCTCGCCCACCGCGGACAGCTTCTCGCTCTGGATCAGGCGCCGCCGGTGCTCCGCCAGCGCGGCGTCCGTCTGCTCCAGCTTCTCGACCAGCGCGCTCACCTGATCGCCCAGGCCGTCCAGGCCGTCGCGGCCCGGCGCGACGCTGATGCGGGTGCGCTCGGCGGCGGCGCCCACCTGCACCTCCAGCGCGTAGATGGGCTTCGTGATCCGGCGGGCCCACAGGAAGCCGACCAGCAGGCTGGCCAGCGCGCCCGCCACGCTGGTGGCCACCAGCAGACGCGCCAGCCGCCGCACCCGCCACTCGGAGGCCGCCAGGTTGGCCTCGGCGTCGGCGCGGGCGCGGCGGCCCAGCTGCTCGAACAGCGCCCGCAGGTGCCGCGCGCGCGGCCGGTCGGTGCCCAGGGCCGCCTTGGCGCCGGTCACGTCGCCGTCGTCGTAAAGCGCGATGGCGCGCTTGCGGGCGGCGTCGTACGACGCGTACTCGGTCTGGATCTGATCCAGCAGCCTGGTGCCCGCCGCGTCGTTCACGTTGTCATGGGCATGCGCCAGCCATGACTCGAACGCGGGCCGCGCCGTCTCCAGCTCGGTCAGCCAGTCACGGTCGCCGGTCAGCAGGTACTCGGCCACGAACCCCTTCTGATACAGGAACGCGCTCATGGCGCTGGCGTCGTCCGCCAGCTGCAGCTGCCGCGTGACCGCCACGTGCGCCACCGCCGCCGCGTTGCCCAGCGAGAACAGCCCCACCGCGCATACGACGCCCACCGCCAGCGCCGTCCCCACCGAGGCCAGCGCCAGACGGCGGGACAGGCTTTGCGATGAAGAACGGCGCACGAGCACAGTATGTCATCGCCGCAACGGCTTCACCGTCCTCGGCGCGCGACCGTCCCCTTCGCCGGCCGAGTCAGGGCGCCGCCGCTCCCGCTCACCGGATGATCACGTCGTCGCGCCGGTTCTTCGCGCGGCCGGCGTCGTCGTCCGGATACTTGGGCCGTGTGGACCCGTAGCTGATGGTCGCGATGTGGTTGTCCGGCACGCCCAGATGGATCAGGTACTCCTTCGCGGCGCGCGCCCGATGTTCGCCCAGCGCCAGGTTGTACTCGGTGGTGCCGAGATCGTCGCAGTTTCCTTCGATCCGGATCTGCCGGCTGCGCGAGGGGGCGTGGTGGTCGCGGAAGTTCTCCGCCACCTGTTGCAAGACGGCCTGGTCCTCCGGCCGCAGCTGGGACGAGTCGAAGTCGAAGTACACCGCGGGTTCGGACGGGGCGGCCGGACCGTCCTCGCGACGGGCGACGTCCTGGTTGCGGGCGCGGGCGCGAGGTGTGTCGTTCGAGGCGCGGGCCGGCAGCGGCTTGATCGTCTCTGCGGGCGGTGGCTGCTCGTGAGAGCACGCGGCGCCGCCCAGCAGCAGCCCCGTGATCAGCAGGGCGCGCGCGGGGGCGGCGAGCGAGGCCTGATCGAGACGCGTGGGGCGCAGGGACATGTTCATGCTCCTTTCGGTGAGATGGGCGGGTTGGAGGAGACGTCGATGAACGACCAGAAGCGGCTGCTGAGTGACTGCAGGCGCTCGAAGGAGTGGGGTGCTGTCATCGCGACCAGGTACTGCAGCTTCACCAGGATCGCGGCGGGGCCCTGGTGCCGCTGCAGCGAGACGGCCGGTCGAACGATGGGATGGGGATCTCTCGGGTGAGCCCAGACGACGTGCGCCACGGTGATCGGCTGTGCGTCCGTGGCGGCGTCGAATCGGAACCTGGCTTCCAGCACCAGCACGGGCGGTTATCCCAGCAAGGAGGATGCCGCCGGTCACACTGGCTGTCCGTGACATGGAAGAGCGCATGACCAGGAAGAAAGCGGCCCGGAACGGTGACGACAGCGGCGAGAGGTCCAGACCGCACAGGCGGCGCCCGGTCGAATAATGAACACCGGGGGCCGCCTCCGGTTCGGTTCGTTGCCGCGATCGCGACTCGTCGGCTATGCGGAGCAGCCCTTCATCTTCGGGTTCTTGCAGCAGTCGAGCTCCTTCTTGGCAGCCTTGCTCTTCTCGGTGGCGGCCTTCGCGTCCTCCTTCGCCTTGTCCTTCAGCGGCTTCTCGCAGTCGGTCTTGTCCTTGCCCTTCTTGTCCTTGCAGGACGACAGATCCGGCTTCTGGGGCTTGGCCGCCGTCTTCGCAGCGTCATAGTCCGCTTGCTTGGCGCTGCAGTCGGGCTTGGCGGCGGCCTCGGCGGCGGGCTTTGCCGCATCGGCCGCCAGCGCCGCGCCTGACCAGGTCAGGGCCGTGAAGGCGGACAGGACGGCAATCATCGACAGCGTTCGTTTCATCGCATTCTCTCCTTTGATGGACCGGGCTATTGGGTGCCCGTGGGCAGCCGGGCGCCGCGGCGCGTGTGCACGGTCCATGCCGCCCGCCGGCGGCCGGGAGGGCCGGGCGCGAACGGTCGGGGGACCGTCGCGCCCCGCCGTTGCGGTCATATTTCTTCCGTCCAAGCCTGACGCCGGCAATTTCTTGGACGGTCGCCTGGGCAGCGCCGTCGGGGGCGCGCTCAGGGCGCGGCGCTGGTCGGATCAGACGTGGGCCCGGGGCCCGTATAGGCCGCGTTGTTCACCGCCCCCTCCGGGAGGCCGGTGGTGGTCGCCGCCAGGGTGGCCGCCTGCAGCGGCGGCGCGCCGTTCTTCGCGGTCAGCAGCAGCGCCACCGAACGTTCTCCGTCGAGCGCGCGGAGGTCCGCCGCGGACAGCCGGCAACGCTGGCGGGCGCTGTCGCCCTCGTCGATGCGGCCGAGCCGGTAGCAGGACAGGACCTTCCAGAAGCCGGCGGCCGGATAGCGCTGCTCGTCCACGCCGCTGATCAGAAAGTTCACCGTCTGCCAGCGGTTCGTCAGCTCCTCGCGGCGGGCCGCGTCCTCCGCGCGTTCGATCTGCATGTGCCGGACCTTGTCCATCGCGCGCAGCGCCTCGGGCGTCTGGGCCGGCCCCGGGCTGCGCACCAGGGCCACCTTGGCCGGCTGGGCCGCGCTGGCTCCGCGGTGACGCCGCTCGCGGCGGTGGGCGGCGGCCATCGATCCCCCGGCTGGACTTCCCACGCTACGTCCCGGCAGGTTTCCCGCCTTGCCGTGCTTCCGCCGCTTCTTCTTGGGCCGTCCTTGATTGTGGCCGGACGTCGCCGGCGCACCGCCGGCGGATACGCCCGTCGCTGCCGACGCCGGCGCGCCGAGCTGCCCCGCGCGAGCGCCAGCCGGCGCGAGGCAGACCAGCGCAAGCCAGAACACGGGCAATACCGGCGGACGACCGCGGCCGCCGAGTCGTCCGGTCACACGGTCGAGAAATCGGTGGATAAGACAGCCAGGAAGACAGCTCATGTCGACCGCGCCAGGAGGTCATCGTAGCGGAGTTCCCGTGCCTGGCAAAACGAAAGTTGCAATACCGATTCCAGCGATGCCGCTCAGCGGCGAAGACCCTGAATCTTCGCGGGATCCCCGGGCAGCACGTTTCGCGCGGCGGACTGTCCCGCCGTCGTCCGCGCAGGCGCATGAGCGCCATTCCAGCGCGCGCGGCGAGGTGAATTCACGGCGGGATCGGTTAGATTCGCCGGCTCCCCCGCTCCGATTTCGCGCTCGACTTTTGTCGGCTCCCGCCCCCGATGGAGGACCTGTGAACAATAAGCTGTTGTTGATCTGTCTTGGCGCCTCCCTGGGCCTGCCCGTGGTTCTGGGCGCCTGCGGCGATCCGAACCCGCGCGGCATCATCTACGTGGGCGGCAGCGGCGGCGTCACCAGCGGCGGCGTGACGGGCAGCGGCGGCGTGACGGGCGGCAGCGGCGGCAGCACGGGCACGACGTCCGGCAGTGGGGGCGTCTCCGCGCCAGGCTCGGGCGGCATGGCGGCCGGCAGCGGCGGCGCCGGGCAGCCGGGCGGGTCCGGCGGCGGCGCCGGCATGACCTCCGGCGGCGCATCCGGCTTGGGCGGGGGAATGGCGGGCGGCGCGGCGGGTGCACCCACGACGATGGGCAAGGGTGGCGCGGGCGGAGCGCCCCCCTCCGGCGCGTCCGTCATCGACGACCTCGACGACGGCGACGGGCGGATCGCGATGATGGTGGGGCGACAGGGGCCCTGGCACGCCTTCAACGACACGAACGGCGGGAACCAGAAGCCCTCCGTGAACGGCCCGTTCACGCCCGAGATGGGCGGCGTGAGCGGCTCGCCGTACGCCGCCCACACGAGCGGCAGCAACTACCAGTTCGGTGGCATCGGCTTCGATCTGAACAACGCGACGATGACCCCGGGCGGGATGGACAGCCAGGCGTACGATGCCAGCGGGTACAAGGGCATCACGTTCTGGGCGAAGGGCAACGGCAACCTGCGCGTCGAGTTCTCGCAGAAGTCGTTCGTGCCCACCGCGAACGGGGGCTCCTGCACCGAATCGTGCTGGAACGTCTACGGCAGCCGCGCGGCCCAGGGGACGCTGTCCCTGACCGACTGGAAGCAGGTGACGATCCCCTTCGCGGGCCTGCAGCGCCAGGATGGGTCGACCAAACCGGCCTTCGATCCCTCACAGCTGATGGGCATCGCCTTCAAGCACGAGGGCAGCACCTTCGACTTCTGGATCGACGACGTCGAATTCTATTGAGAAAAGGACCCTGAGAGGGTCCTTTAAATCCCCCGCGATGAGTGCCGCCGGGCGGAGCCCGTCGTCACTCGACCCGATCGATGTCCGGCGATGAGTGCCGCAGGGTAGAGCGCGTCGCCGCTCGAGGCGCGTGCGTGCGGATCGTTGCTTGTGGCGTGATACCGTTGGGGGGTGAGCGAAGGACTGTTGAACGTCGAGCGGCGGGGGGCGGTCCTGTGGTGGCGCATGACCCGAGAGACGGCGGCCAACGCGCTGTCGCGGGCGCTGGTGGCCGAGCTGAAAGGCGCCACCGGCGCCGTCGGTGCCGACGTGCGCGCCGTCGTCCTGGTCGGGGCGGGGAAGGCGTTCTCCGCCGGCGCCGATCTGAAGGAGCGGCGCGGTTTCACCCTCGAGCAGACGCGGGCGTTCCTCGACGAGCTCGGCGATACGCTGAACGCCGTCTCGGCGCTGCGCTGCCCCGTGATCGCGACGATGAACGGCGTGGCCTTCGGCGGCGGGCTGGAGCTGGCGCTCGCCTGCGACGTGCGGCTGGCGGCCGAAGGCGTGACGATGGGGCTGGTCGAGACGCGCCTGGGGATCATCCCGGGGGCCGGCGGCACGCAGCGCCTGGCGCGGCTGGTGGGGCCGGCGCGCGCCAAGGAGCTCATCTTCTCGGGGCGCCGCTTCGACGCCGGCGATGCCTTGCGCTGGGGGATCGTGCAGCAGGTGGTGCCGCCCGGTGAGCTGGAGACCGCCGCCGGTCGCCTGGCCGAGGAGATCGCGGGCGCCGGACCGCTGGCGGTCGCCGAGGCGAAGGCCGCGATCGATCAGGGGCTGCAGGTCCCGCTGGCCCAGGGCCTGGTGATCGAGCGCCGCCACTACGAGGTCGTGCTGACCAGCGCCGACAGGGACGAAGGCCTGGCCGCGTTCGCCGAGAAGCGGGCGCCCGTTTTTCACGGTAAATGACCGCCCCGTTCTCTCTCGTTCGCTGCCCGGGTCGGCGCGCCATGTCGGCACGCATCCCCCGCAGCGCATTTCTAGGCACCCAGTGAGGATCCTGCATGTCACGCACCGATGAGCTCGAGGCCCTGGCCGCGAAGGCGCGCGAAGGTGGCGCCCCCAAGTATCACCAGGCGAACGCATCCGCCGGCAAGCTGTTCTGCCGTGAACGCATCGCCCTGCTGTGCGACGACGGGGGCAAGGACTTCGTGGAGGACGGCCTGCTGGCGAACGCCAGCGCCGGCGATTTGCCGGCCGACGGCGTGGTGACGGGCATCGGGCGCGTGCACGGTCGCCCGGTCGCCATCATGGCGAACGACTCGACGGTGAAGGCGGGCTCCTGGGGGGCGCGCACCGTCGAGAAGATCATCCGCATCCAGGAGACGGCAGGCCGCCTGCGCATCCCGCTGGTCTACCTGGTCGACTCGGCCGGGGCACGCATCACCGATCAGCTGGACATGTTCCCCGGGCGCCGGCACGCGGGCCGCATCTTCCAGAACCAGGTCCGCCTGTCCGGCGCCATCCCGCAGCTCTGTCTGCTGTTCGGCCCCTCGGCGGCGGGCGGCGCGTACATCCCCGCCTTCTGCGACGTGGTGTTCATGGTCGACAAGAACGCCTCGATGTACCTGGGGTCGCCGCGCATGGCCGAGATGGTCATCGGCGAGAAGGTGACGCTGGAGGAGATGGGGGGCGCGCGCATGCACTGCGAGGTCTCGGGCTGCGGCGATCTGCTGGCGCCGGACGAGCGCGCCTGCCTGGAGACGGCGCGCGCCTATCTGGCTTACATGCCGTCGCGGTCCGGCGAGGCCCCTCCGGTGGCGCCGCCGCGGCCGCCCCGCGCCGGGGCGAAGCGTCTGGACGACCTCCTGCCTGCGAACCAGAACCAGGCCTTCGACATCCACGCCGTGATCGACGCGCTGACCGACGAGGGCAGCTTCTTCGAGATCAAGCGGCTGTTCGCGCGCGAGCTGGTGACCGGCTTCGCGCGCATCGACGGCCAGCCCGTGGGGATCGTGGCCAGCCAGCCGAAGTGGAAGGGCGGCGTGCTGTTCGTGGACAGCGCCGACAAGGCGGCGCGCTTCATCTGGCTGTGCGACGCCTTCGGCATCCCGCTGCTGTTCCTGGCCGACGTGCCCGGGTTCATGATCGGCAAGGCGGTCGAGCGACAGGGCATCATCCGCCACGGGGCCAAGATGATCTCTGCGGTCGCCGACGCGACCGTCCCCAAGATCTGCGTGGTGCTGCGCAAGGCGTACGGCGCCGGCCTGTACGCGATGTGCGGACCGGGCTTCGAGCCCGACGCCACGCTGGCCCTGCCCCAGGCGATGATCGCCGTCATGGGGGCCGAGGCGGCCGTCAACGCCGTGTACGCGAACAAGATCGCCGCCCAGCCCGAGCCGGAGCGCGCCGCCTACGTCGAGAAGCTGCGGCAGGAGTATCGCGAGGACATCGATCTCGTGAAGCTGGCGTCGAACCTTCACGTCGACGCGGTGGTGTCGGGTGACAGCCTGCGCGGCGAGCTGATCCGGCGCTTCGCCGCGGCGGCCGGCAAGCGGGTGGGGGGCTACGAGCGGCGCCGGGCCGTGCTGCCCGTGTAAGTCGGCGCCGGGGTCCGCCGCAGCCCCGCGGTTCGCCCGGCCGGCGGCGCTACACTGCCCGGCATGGTGCGCCGTGAAGAAGACGGAGGCCTGACCACGGAGGTGGTCGGAAGACCGACTTCGCGCTGCGCTTCTCCAGCGGGTGAAAGTCCCGTCCCGGTAAGCAACGGAGCGCTGGGTAG
>Ga0105240_10000716_pt1 | contig 60717 bp, 53 predicted proteins | sample KBSC54metaG_FD_80426 | JGI IMG/M metagenome (GOLD analysis project Ga0105240, IMG submission 80426) | Corn rhizosphere microbial communities from Kellogg Biological Station, Michigan, USA - KBS C5-4 metaG | ecosystem: Host-associated > Plants > Roots > Rhizosphere > Soil | place: Michigan, USA... | reverse complement strand
ATCCTCCTCCAGGGCGTCGCTACAAAAGAATGGATGACAAAAGGCATTTATACTTCCCGGGCAAAAGACTATTCCAATCCTTTTCGCCAGATGGTCTACAGCTCCCGGGAAGAAATGGATGTTGTAGTCGGCTCCCTGCAGGACAACAGCTTTATCCGGCAAGAGAAAGCAGCGTTGAAAACCTATAAAAAAGAGACGGAAACCATCATTCAAAAGTTCAAACTATAAAGCTATAGCGCGCGTGTCATTCCTTTATTTCTTCCGGAAGAACAATCTTACAGGTACCCCTTTGAAGTTAAAGCTCTCCCGCAATTTATTCTCCAGGTAGTTCTTATAAGGTTGTTTGACATCATCGGGAAAATTGCAAAAGAATGCAAACGATGGCACCAGTGTATGCAGTTGAGTGATATATTTGATCTTCAGCGGATGCCCCCTGATGACAGGAGCATGATAGGCTTCTACCGCTTTTAACATTACATCGTTGAGTTCCGCCGTAGGCACTTTACGTTGTCTGTTCTCATACACTTCCAATGCCGCCTCGATGGCGCGGAATATCCTCGTCTTCTCTGTGACGGAAATAAAAATGATGGGCAGATCCGTAAAAGGCGCCAGCCTTTCCTTCAATTCCTTCTCATATTCCTTTGCCGTATTCGTCTCCTTTGGCACCAGGTCCCACTTGTTCACCAGGACGACAATACCTTTACCTTTTTTTACAGCCAGGCTAAAAATATTCAGGTCCTGGGCAGTGACCCCCTTCGATGCATCCAGCAGCAGCATGCATACGTCCGCCTCATCCATCGCCTTGATCGCCCTTATCACAGAATAGAATTCCAGGTCTTCATGCACCTTCGTCTTACGCCGTATGCCCGCCGTATCGATGAGAACAAAATCCTTCTGAAATAAATTATACCTCGTGTGAATTGTATCCCTGGTAGTTCCTGCAATATCGCTGACGATCGTACGCTCCTGTCCGATCAATGCATTCAAAAGAGAGGACTTGCCTACATTGGGTTGTCCGATGATGGCAAACTTCGGCACATCCGTTGCCTCTGCCTCCGCCTGATCATCCGTTATCAGGGCTGCGATCTCATCCAGCAGCTCGCCGGTGCCGCTGCCCGACATGGAAGAAAGGAAAAAGATATTGTCAAACCCCAAACTATAAAATTCAGCCGCCTCCAGCAGCCGGTCACTATTATCCACTTTGTTCACGGCCAGGAACACAGGCTTGGTCGTCCGTCGCAAAACATCCGCCATCGCCTCATCCAGGTTGGTGATCCCCGTGGCGGCATCCACCATAAAAATAAGCGCATTCGCTTCTTCCATGGCGATCAGCACCTGCTTACGGATCTCTACTTCAAATACATCCTCGCTCTCCGGCACAAATCCTCCCGTGTCGATCAGATTGAAGGTCTTGCCGGCCCAATCCGCAATACCATATTGCCGGTCGCGCGTAACACCGCTCACATCATCTACTATCGCCTTCCGCTGCTCCAGCAGCCGGTTGAAGAACGTACTTTTTCCAACATTAGGCCGGCCAACAATGGCCACGGTAAATCCACTCATAATTGATCTTTTATCCCTTCCCCGCAAACGCAAGGTCAGGGCTCAATACCCATACTCTTTTAGAAAAATATCACTGTCCCTCCATTTCGGCCGCACCTTTACGAACAGCTCCAAAAAGATTTTCCGGTCAAGAAAAGCCTCGATATCCTTACGCGCCTCCGTACCCAGCTTCCGGATCATCTTTCCTCCCTCCCCTAAAATAATCCCTTTTTGAGACTCCCTCTGCACAATAATATCCGCCCGTATCTTCGTCAAAGTAGTTTTTTCCTTGAACTCCTGTACCAGCACCGTAGTCTGATAAGGGATCTCATCTCCATAACAATAAAATACTTTTTCCCGGATCATCTCCCCCACAAAGAACTTGACAGGCAGGTCAGTCAGATCATCGCCCTCAAAAAAAGGCTCTCCTTCCGGTAATCTTTGCAAAATAGCCTCCATCAGGACAGAAAGATGCTCTTTTTTCAGGGCCGACACCGCCACCACCTCCTTGCAATACGCCCTGGCAGCAAAAAATGCCTTCCCCTCCGCGATCTTATCAGGACTCACCCCATCCGACTTGTTCAATACCACGATAGCCGGAGAACCCAGGCGCAAGGCCTCGAAAAGCCGGTCATTCTCCCCCCAGTCATCTTTTATATCCACCAGCAAAAGCGCCAGGTCCGCATCCTCCAGCGAGCCTTTCACCGCCTGCATCATCTTCTCATGCAATTTATACCTCGGCTCGATAATACCCGGCGTGTCTGAAAATATGATCTGGAAGTCCTTTTCCGTCAATATTCCCTTGATCCTGTGCCGGGTAGTCTGCACTTTCGGAGAGACAATAGCCAGCTTTTCCCCCATCAACGCATTGAGGAGGGTGCTTTTCCCGGCATTCGGCTTCCCAAATATGCTTACAAATCCGACTTTCATAAAAATACTGCTACAATGGCTGCGACAGGACTACAATTAAAAACAGCCGGCAAAAGTACGCTTTTTTCCTTACCCCGCCTAAGTTTTAAATGACCCTCCTGTGACATCGGATCTGCAGACCGCGTCCGATGAGCGCTCCATCATCCGCCCCCGGCCTTAAATCGGGCACATGGCCGAAATTGTATAAAATATGTCATTTGAGCCATCCCGGATCTGTCCTATTTTCGTAATATGACAAGGACGAAAAAGAAACTGATTGTTGTTGTACCCATGCCCGGCATCTTCCTCCTTGATATAGCCGGCCCCTGCGATGTGTTTGCCGCAGCCGACAAAATATTGGATGGCAACGGCGGGTACGAGATACTGCTCGCATCACCCATCAATACAAAAAAGATACCTACCAAAAGCAGCGTGGAGCTGCACTGCCGGTCTACTGTAACGGCAATCACCCAACCGGTGGATACACTGATCATAGGAGGTTTCTCCATGCCGCTGCTGGAAAAAGGAGAGCGATTCTTTCAATGGCTGAAAGGCATTTATCCAAAGGTCAACCGCATCTGTTCTGTTTGCGTAGGCGCTTATGCCCTGGCGGAAGCAGGCATCCTGGATGGAAAACAAGCTACCACACATTGGGAATACAGTCAGCAATTTCAGCAGCGTTATCCCAGGGTGAAGGTCGATACCGATCCTTTCTTTACCCGTGACACCAATATCTATACTTCGGGAGGCGTATCCTCTGGCATCGATCTGGCGCTTGCATTGGTGGAAGAAGACCATGGCCGGGAAGTGGCATTGCATATCGCACGCAAACTCATATTACAGCTCAGGCGGACCGGGTATCAGGCGCAGTTCAGCAGACTGCTCGAGATCCATCGCCTGGAAAACTCCATTGGCGGAAAGTTATATACCTGGATGATCCGGCACCTGGAAGAAGACCTGAGTATAGAACACCTGGCCCACCACAGCAATATGAGCGTGCGCAATTTCGCCCGGGTGTTCCTGAAAGAGACAGGTGTTACGCCCGCCAAATTTGTAGAGAAAGTACGGGTCGAAGTAGCACGCCGGTACCTGGAAGACAGCGACCTGAGTATAGTCCAGATCTCGGAAAAATGCGGGCTGGGCGGACTGATCTCCATGCGGCGCACCTTCATCCGCCATATGAACGTGTCACCCAGCGATTACCGCCGTTCTTTCAGGACTTCGCTGCAAACAATAGAAGATTAACGAAAATATAATATATGAAAGTAGCAATCAATGGATTCGGACGCATCGGAAGAATGACCCTAAGAGCGTTGCTGAACAAAAAAGACGTGGAAGTAGTTGCCATCAACGACCTTACAGACAGCAAACTGTTGGCGCATCTTTTTAAATATGATACCTCGCACGGAAAGTTTGCAGGTACAGTAGCATTGCATGATCGATATATTGTAGTCGACGGCCAAAAGATCTTATTGCTAAGTGAGCGCGCACCGGAAAAATTGCCGTGGAAAGATCTGCAGATAGATGTGGTAATTGAATCCACCGGCCGTTTTACCCAAAAAGAAGGGGCGCAATTACACATAACCGCAGGCGCAAAAAAAGTGTTGATCACGGCGCCTGCCACAGGCAATGTGAAAACCATTGTAATGGGCGTGAATAACGACCAGATCACAGAAGAGGATGAAATTCTTTCTACTGCATCATGTACCACCAACTGTATAGCGCCCGTATTACACCTGCTCGATAAAGAATATGGCATCGAATCCGGTTTCATGAGCACCGTGCATGCATTTACCATGGACCAGATGCTGCAGGACGGACCACATAAAGATTTCAGAAGGGCACGGGCTGCCACGCAATCCATCATTCCCACCACCACCGGCGCTGCAAAAGCCATCGGGGACGTGTTACCCCAACTGAAAGGAAAAATGGACGGCTTTTCATACCGTGTACCCGTCATCGATGGCTCAATAGCCGATATGTCGCTGAACCTGGTCAAGCACGCATCCGCGGGAGAGATTAATGAATTGCTGAAACATCATGCAGCCACCACATTGGCCGGCGTATTGGAGTATACCGAAGAGCCGTTTGTATCGGCTGATATATTGGGCAATACCCACTCTTCCATCGTTGATGGCACCCTGACCCGTTCTATTGACAAACTGGTAAAGATCGTATCGTGGTACGACAATGAAGTAGGCATTTCCAACAGGCTCGCCGAATTGACAGTTGAACTGGCCGGTAGGGTAAATAGCCTGGCTGAAGCCTGATATCTTTTCTCTCAATTCATTATCACATAAATAAGGCCCCCAAAGGGGCCTTCCTCAAATCTCTCCGCAATAGTGTCATTTTCAAAAAAAAAGACCTCATTAAGAGGCCTTCCTTGTTGCGAAGGGTGGGATCGAACCACCGACCTTCGGGTTATGAGCCCGACGAGCTACCGCTGCTCTACTTCGCGATGTGGGCAGCAAATGTACGACCCTTTACTTTCCCTACCAAATAAATAATAAGTTTCTTTGCTGATTTTAAGGGGAACACCGTTGATTATCAATATTTGCCCTTGGCTGCAACCTACACACTAGATAGGAATAAGCCCATATTTTGCCATAGTTGATTTTATTCTTTCTACATCCGGAGGGCCGCCGGCATTTATGATAGCAGCAATTTCCTTAAAGTAATCAGGCCCCAACAATGCCGGTATAACTACCGCTAATGCTTTGGCAGACTGCTGTTTCAAATTATTAAAGCCATGAACAACACCCCGGGGAATAAACAATATTCCCCCGGGAGCAAGGTCAATGGACTCGTCTTCTACTGTAAATGTCAAAGTCCCCTCTAATCCATAAATGGTTTCATCAAAATTTTCATGATAATGAGGAGCAGGCGCCTTCTCGCCCGGAGGAACAGTGAGTTCAAACATTGCCACCGCTCCATTAGTATCCACAGCTTCGAGCAGAATGTCGATCGAAATCCGGCCTAATCTAATTGTTTCCTTTTTCATAAATATGTTGGTTTGTTTGTATCCCTGCCGTAATCACCCGGAGGACACCAAAACCTCACCCCGGGCGGCAGATCATCGCTTTCTTGAGAATTCTTTCCGGATACGGCTAAGTGAGGAGTCTGTGATCCCAAGGTAGGACGCTATATGTTTCAGTTGTGCATACTGAAATATCTCCTTGTTCGTCTCGATCAGCTCAGCATACCTTTCTTCCGCCGTTTGTGTGGTTAATGACATTGCCCTCCTCTTATGAGCAGCAAATTCATTTAAAAGCATCCGGCGACCGAATTCACGAAATTCAGGAATGGCATGAAATAGCTCATTTGACTTTTTGAACGAAACCAAAAAACCCTGGCAATCGGTGATAGCCTGAATGTTTTCCAGCGACTTTGTCTGCGTGATAAAAGAATTCGCTTCAAAAACAGGTCTGTTGCAGTTGAAAAAATCCGTCGTCACTTCCTCTCCTTCAGAGTTATACGCAAATGCCCGCATAAAACCTTCCGTCATATAGAAATGATGGGTATTCACTTTTCCCACAGCCACAAAATAATCGTGCCTTGCAAAGCTCCTGGGCTCAAAATGCCCCACGATTTCTTCAAGCAGCTGTCTTGAGATCGTCACATTCGACGACAACAACGTACTGCGGATAAAATTAATAACAGGCTCTTTACTCATCTCAGCATTAAAAGTAATAATTATTTTTCTGCGGTGTACACCATGGCCCTGAGCGGAGATCGAACAGGGCTATTGCCTAGTTCCGAACTTATCGCTTCTTTCAGGGCGTCCCGAAACCGTTCTACCACCGCCGGATCGTTCTTGATAATGTTATAAAGAGGGGAGCCGACGGTAAAACCATTCGCCGCATCCAGGGCGGACTCACAAGTCCCCGTTATAGACACCGATTCGACCCTGTATCGCGTAAAGCCCGCCCGCTGCAGAAGCGATGATCCGAAGCTCTCGTCAGACATGGAGAACGGACCGGATTCAGACCTCAACGGTACATTTGGGAAAAATTTGAAGGCGAGATTACCGAAGATTCTCCATACGGGATTATCTTCGACCGTTGCCCAAACATTGAAAAGCAATCTTCCCCCTTTTTTCAATACCCGGTGCATTTCAGCGACCGCGCTTTCTTTGTCCTTTGCAAACATCAGTCCGAACTGGCAAACCACCGTATCGAACAGGTCGCGCTCATAGGGAATGGTCCCCATATCCACCGTGTCCCAACAAACATTGGGCGCCGATGTTTTCTCCTGGGCAAGAGTAAGCATATCAGCATTGATGTCGGTGGCCGTTAATTCATCGGAGCCGGATAATTGACTTGCTATTCTCCGGGTTACTATTCCCGTGCCGCATGCCAGCTCCAATATATTGGATGCGCCCGTAAATTCTATCCGCCCCACCAGGTCGGCAGCATACGGTTCAAATAAAAAAGGGCCAAGGTAGTGGTCATAATTTTTTGGAATAGATCCATCGAATGTCATTGAATTGCGTTCCATCTTAAATTATGTTAGAAATGAAATAGTGAATATCTCCTCAAAGGAAGCCTTAATATTTCCAACGGCGCTTGTCATTTGGCAAGTAATGTGGCTTATTTTCTTGTCAATTGGCAAGTGTTTCAAAAAAGATCTGACCGTACTTTGTTGTCATAAAACATCAAACATCATGACTTCGAAGAAACACCAACTCCGCCTGTCAACATTCATCCTGTTCTCGACACTCATTGTAGCTTTTTGCATCGCCGGTCGTTCCATTGATTCCTTATCCGCCCGGCCCGACGACCCCATGGATGATATCAGAAAAATTGAATTACAGACGAAGGAATCTTTCATCACAGGCGACTCATCACTCTTCCTGAAATGCTTTACTCCCGACGCCTGTATAATGCCGCCAAACATGCCGACACTCTGCGGACAGCAGGGCCTCCTGCAATTTTATAAGGGCACTCGCAAGGCCGGGGTCAGGGACGCCACATTTACTTCCCTTGGCCTATTTGGACAAACCCCGGAATATGTGACCCAACAGGGCGCTGTCCAACTATTCGATGCCGCGCAGCACCCGCTGACCAGCTCCAAGGTCCTTATAGTCTGGAAAAAGACGGACGAAGGTTGGAGGATCTTTCGGCAAATGCTCAATTTTGATGCGGCTATGCCACCAGCACCTGCATCTTCTACAAAATAGGATACCCTCTTTTCTCTTTCACCAGAATGCAAATACCATGTTATCAAACAATAATACCTGTGTTCCACGCATCATTTTAGCAAAGGAATGGTTTGGTTCAGGCGCCCGGTTACCTTATGACCCTGTGACGAAAAGTATAAAAGAAACAGACAGACCTGAACTACCAAACAGTTTGTCTGTTTTCAACAAATTCATCACTTATCCAAAGCAAGACCCCGGGAGCGCCATTTCTTTTCTGCCAGGCTTTCCATCCGGCTCTTATGATTGGGCTAAGATCGACGCTTTAATAGAAGAACAGCACCCGCTCAGCCGGCTGTATGTTGAGTATATCGGGCAGGGCGAATCAGACAAACCCGAAAATTATCCCTACTCTACTTTTGAAAGGGCAGACCTTGTAGAAGCGATATGGAAGTATCATCGTATTGATTCCACATTCATTGTGACATTCGACTATTCCTCTTTGGTAGCAATGGAGCTGTTGCAAAGGCAGCAGGAAAAATTGAACAAGGGTATAAGACCATCCACCGTTATTACGAAAGTATTGTTTATCAATGGCGGGTACTTTCCGGATGGGCACTCTCATCCCATATTTACGACTCCCCTGCTTAAAACCCGGCTCGGGAAAAGAAGCACTATAAGGGCGCAAACCTCCAACTTCACATTCAATAGAATGTTAAAAGGCCTGTGGTCCAAAAAGTATCAGATCACCGAAACCGAATTGGCTGAAGTCCGGGATGCTATCAGAAGAAGGAACGGAACGCCCTTTCTTCACTATGCCGCCGGTTTTGTAGGTGAGCATAAGGCAAATGGTGAGCGGTTGAATTTGCTTTCCATTGTTGAAAAAATGCATCGGAATGTTCTTTTTTATATTGTAGGAAGCGATAAAGACCAGTTTGAGCCTAAACAGGTAATACTGGCAAAAGAAAGGATAGGCAAATATGGAGTGGATATACAGGTAGTCCCCGGCGGGCACATGATAACAATGGAACAGCCGCAGTTATTAGCGGATAAGATTGTAACAATAGCAAAATAGTACCCCTCCCCTCGTCTGGTACCCATCACCCCGTCATTCCGGGCGCGCCCCAAAATTTCCGCATCGGGCAAATTATTTCCCCATTGCGTAACACCCTCTTTCCCCCCGCTCCCCAATTTTGCGCCATGAACAAAACTCTCGCGGCCACTGTATTGATCCTGGCCGCAATAACCAGAACTGAGGCGCAGCAGAAATATCTTACCCCCGCCCAAAAGCTGATGATCACCAGCGAAGACTCTTTAAATAATAATGCCGCAAAAAATAAGACCGTCATATCCGGTTATGGCAGCGCCTTTTATCAACGCGATTTTAATGCCAGGCAATCCTCCATCACACTGGAAAGGGCCGTCCTCTTCGTCGGCCACCAGTTCAACGAAAGAATAGCCTTCTTCTCCGAACTGGAGCTGGAGAACGCCAAAGTCGCCGCCGGCGAGAGCGGCACCGGGGAGGTCTCCATGGAACAGGCCTACCTGAAATTCAACCTCAACGCCAAACAATACCTCGTAGCTGGTCTCTTCGTTCCCAGGATAGGCCTTCTGAATGAAAACCACCTGCCTATCAACTTCAATGGCGTCGAACGCCCCATCGTAGAATCAATGGTGATCCCCGCCACCTGGCGTGAGCTGGGCGTAGGCTTTTACGGCTCGCTCGATCGCCTGCCCATCAATTATTCCGTAGCCCTGGTCAATGGATTGAACAGCGCCAGCTTCGAACACGGTACAGGCATCAGGGACGGAAGGGCCGAAGGCAGCACCGCACTCGCTAACAATCTCGCCCTCACCGCCTCCGCACAATATCTCTGGAATAACTTCAAATTCCAGGTCTCCGGCTATATGGGCGGCACCGTAGGACTTAACAAACGAAGCGCAGACAGCCTGAACGTCGGTCTCGAAACAGGCGCCTTCGGCACCCCCCTCTACCTCGGCGAGTTTGACGTACAATACGGCGCCAACGGCTTTTCCGCCAAGACCCTGGCTACTTACATCGCTTATCCCGGCGCAGATAAAATATACAGGGCCTATGGAAAGAATGTCCCTTCAGGCATGTACGGCGCCTACCTCGAGTTAGCATATGACTGGCTGTATCACAGACAAAAGACCACGCAATTCATCACTTTTGCCCGGTTTGAGGCTTTAGATCTGAATGCAAAGATCTCCTCCATCCAAAAAGACCAGGATCAATACGACGGCACACTAAAACAGACACATATCATTGCAGGCATCGGCTACCTGCCCATACCCAATGTCGTCATCAAGGCAGATGTACGCCTCCTGCATACCGGCGCACAAAACCCCGCCCTCGTCATCAACCCGCCTCCCAACGCCTTGCCATACAAACAAAATAACCAATTCCTGAACATCGGCATCGGATATTCATTTTAATTATGCAACGCAGAGCCTTTATCAAGTCATCCTGTAACATCTGCCTGCTGCTGACAGCAGGAGCCATCCTCCCCACACTCAGCGGCTGCAGCCCCGCTTATAAGGTCATCAATACCGAAATACATGACAACCAGGTAGAGATCCCCCTGGCCGGCTTCGCGCAATCTCCCCTGCAATTGATAAGACCCAAAGGCTGGCTGTACTCCATTGCCGTCCGTAAGAAAGAGGATAATACATATTCCGCTTTTTTATTGAAATGCACACATCAGGATAATCAGCTCGCGCCCGCGCCAAACGGCTATTCCTGCAGCCTGCACGGCAGCACTTTCAATGTAGAGGGACATGTGACAAAAGGGCCCGCAGAAAGACCCCTGAAAGAATATCCCGTTACGACAGACACGACAAACCTCATCATACATCTAAAAGCATAAAACAACCGACATGACCCGGCTTAAGCATATCCTGTTTGCTACTTTCATCCTGTCCGCTACCTTCATCCTGTTTGGAATGACCTTTTCCTCCTGCAGCAAATCTTCCGATTCCGGCTCCGGCGAAAGCTTCACCGGGATCGAAAAGGACGTCATCACCAACTTTGTCGACAACGTAGCCATCAACCAATATACCGACCTGGTGGCAAAAGCGGCCGCTCTGAATAACAACATCGTTGCATTGAACGCCAGTACCACCGATGCCAATCTGCAACAAGCGCAGGCATCCTGGAAAGCCCTGCGCCAGACCTGGGAAAGATGTGAAGGCTTCCTCGTGGGGCCCGTAGAGGATAATAATTACGATCCCAATTCCGACACCTGGCCTACGGATTACAGACAAATGGACTCCCTGCTGGCCAGCAGCAATGCCCTCTCCACCGCCGACGTCGAATCCATCAATGAAACCTTGCGCGGCTATCACCCCATCGAATACCTGCTGTTCGGCGAAGGCGGCTCCCGCAAGGTCAGCGAGCTGGATGACCGTAAGAAAAAATACCTCGTCAGCCTCTCTGACGATCTGTTGAATAATAATATTCAGCCCCTGCTGGCATCCTGGCAAGGCGCCAACGGCTATGGCAACACAGTCCTTACCGCAGGCAAAGGCAATGCGGCCTTCTCCTCCAAACAGGCGCTGTTCCTGGACCTCGCAGGAGACAACGGCATGGCCGGCATCTGCAACGAAGTAGGCCAACAGAATGAGGACGGCAAGATCTACAATCCTTATCACCTCCCCGACTCTTCCTATGCAGAGTCCCCTTACTCCGGCAACAGCCTCACCGACTTTAAGAACAATATCATCGGGGCGCAGCAGGTGTACCTCGGCAACGGCGGCAAAGGCTTCAAAGACCTCGTGGCGGCAAAGAACAAAGACCTGGACAATAAGATCCAGGCCGCCTTTACCGCAGCTATCAACTCCTTCGACAACATCAGCAGCAACGACAACATGCGCTTTGAAGTAGCCATCTACCAGCGCCGTACCCAGATCCAGGCCACCCTGACAGCCATCAACAACCTGCAGGCCCTCCTGGAAGATGACCTGATCACCTTCATTACACAAAATGTAAAAGACTGATATCACCCCTCCACCAGTGAAACTGATATCGCCCCCTGCACCGTGAAAAAATTTTATATCATATTGATCCTTGGCGCCGCCGTCTACACCTTCAGCCGTTGTAACAAATCAGGCGCTTTCCCCGAAGATGGTTATGACGAGAGGCTCAGCGGAGGCTCATTCACCACCCTGAATGAATCTACCCAGGCTTTCAAACAAATGATCGACGGACTTACAGCAAGAGAAGAAAGGGTCCATATCATCGGCGATGGGACCTTCGATCAGGTGTTCGTGGCAGCGCCTGCGCCCCATTTCGGAGGGCTGGGTCCCGTTTATAATAACATATCCTGCGTGAACTGCCACCGCAATGACGGAGGCGGCTTCCCCAGCACAGGTAATTCCAGTTCCGGGATGTTGATGCGTATAAGCATCCCCGGTACCGATGAGCACGGCGGCCCGCTGGCCGCCCCCGGCTTCGGATTGCAGGTCCAGGACAGGGCCCTTCTGGGAGCGACCCCGGAAGCAAATGTCACCATCAATTACACGGATCAGACAGTCACCTACCCCGATGGATCATCGGTGACCCTCCGCAAGCCTTCCTACGGCCTGCAAAACCCTTATATCCCCCTGCCCGGCAGTTATATGCTCTCTCCCCGGCTGGCGCCACGTCTCATAGGCATGGGCCTGCTGGAGAACATCCCTGAAAGTACCATCCTCTCCTTCGTGGATGCAGGCGACAAAAATGGAGATGGCATTACAGGAAAAGCAAACTATGTATACAATCATTTCTCCGGTAAGACAGAGCTCGGCCGTTTTGGCGTAAAAGCCAATACTTCTACCCTGTTCATGCAGGTAGCTACCGCCTATCAGCAGGACATGGGCGTCACCAGCTATCCCCAGGATCAGGAGAGCGCCTGGGGACAATCACAGATGAGCCTGGTAGGCGCAGATGATCCCTCCCCCGAATTAGTGGACACCCTGTTGAACTATGTGACATTTTATGTGCAGACCCTGGCTGTACCGGCCCGCAGGGATGTTTTGGACAGCGTCAATCGACGGGGGGCGATTGTCTTCAGTCAGGTCAACTGCTCCGGCTGCCACCGCCCCATGATGCAGACCGGCGTAAATACAGCTATACATCTCAGCAGCCAGCGGATCCATCCATACACTGATCTCCTCGTCCACGATATGGGAGATGATCTCGCCGATAACCGCCCCGACTTCCTGGCCACAGGCAGAGAGTGGAGAACAGCGCCTTTATGGGGAGTAGGTTTGCTGGGCAAGACCAATGGAGGCAGCGCTTACTATCTCCACGATGGAAGGGCCCGCAGCATAGAAGAAGCCATCCTCTGGCATGGCGGCGAGGCGGAAAGATCCAAACAACAATTTATGCAGCTAAGCAAGGATGATAGAACAGCGCTGTTGAAATTCTTAAGCTCGTTATAGCTCCCCATCATCCTGCATGCAGGACGGTTCGCTAGCCCTTCTTTGAGACACTGCTGGCGCCGCTGGAATGCATTTCCCGGATCACGGCAGGCCCCTTGTAATAGATGCCGCTGGCCCCCGAGGCCTGTACATTCAATTCCTTATTGACAGTGATACGGATATCAGAGGCGCCCGTAGCACGCGCATTGCAGGTCTCCGTCACCAGGTCGAACCCCTTCAGATCGCTGGCGCCGCTGGAGCTCACAGTAGTAAGCCCCGCCACCGTACCCGTGATACGCGCATCCGAGGCGCCGCTTAGGTCCAGTTTCAGCTCATGCACATTGATCGCACCCTTGAAATCACTGGCGCCATCCAGATCGATGTTCAGACTGGTAGTCGCGATCACGCCATCCACAAACATATTGCTCGCGCCGCCTCCACTCAGCTTGTCCAGCGAGGTAAACCCTACATAAGCCCTCAATTTCTTACCACCCGTGCTCCAGTTCCATCCTTTCCGGTCCACCCAGATCTTTAATATCCCATCCTTCACTTCCGTCCGTATACGATCCCTCCATTTGATGTCTTCAGCACTGACCGCCACAGACTCCTGGGTTCCCTGGCTAAGAAAAACATCGATACCACCGGAAACACTTATACCATGAAAGCCTTGCGTCACCCTCAATTCCACATTGGGATCATTGATGACAGTCTGCTGGGCCGTCGATGACATCAGTCCCAACCCAAACACTGCTATGATAATTAAACGCTTCATATCGACCATTTTCTCACCCCATCACGCTTTCTTCACACTCCCTCCGCTGCTGGTATGCACTTCCCTGATCAACCCAGCCCCCTGATACCGGATCCTGCCGCCGCTATGCGCAGAGACCTCCATTTCCTTCTCCACGGATATATCGATGCTGCCGCCACTGGAGGCATTGACATCACAATCCCCCGCCATCAGGTCAAATCCATGCAGATGGCTGCCGCTGGAGGCAGAAGCCTTCAAATGAGCCGCAGTTCCCCCGATGGAGGACTGAGCGCCGCTGTTCTGCTCGATCTTCAGATCCGTTGCCGCTACTTTCCCCGTGAATTTGGCGCCGCTGCTAAATGACATTGTAAATGTACCGGATTTCAACGTTCCATCCACCTCCACCCTGGCCCCCGACGAAGCCGACAACCCATCTATATCGGTACAGGAGACATACACCGTTAATTCTTTACCATGAAAATCCAGCCATTTCCATTTTTCAGTATCATAATAGATATGTAACACCCCATTCTTTACCTCCGTCTGGATCCTCTCCCGGTACTCCGCAGTGGCCGCACTCACAGCAACAGCCTTCTCACTACCCTGGCTGAGAAAAAGACGGATGCCCGTAGAGACATGGATGGCATGGAAATCTCCAACCTTCCGCAATTCCGCGTTAGGATCTTTAATAATGCTTTTTTGTGCAATGGCCGCCGACATGGTAAACCACGCAGCCAACAGAAGGATCGCCTTTTGCATGATGGATTGGTTTTAAAGATGAGGAGAATTACCCTTTATGATTGACGCTGCTGCTGCCGCTGGATTGCTGGGTCCGGACGGCGGCAGCCCCTTTATAAGATACGTCACTTCCGCCGCTGGCTATGACGTTCAACGCCTTGTTCGCAGTAATATAGACGTCGCTGCCGCCACTGGCATTCACATTGCATTCCTCCGCTGACAGATCATACCCGTGAAAATCACTGCCGCCGCTGGCATCCACAGACAGCCGCGAAGCCGTACCGCTGATATAGCTGTCAGATCCGCCGCTCTGCATGATCGATAAGTCCCCCAAAGCTACCTTACCCTTCAGGTCACTCCCCCCCGACAGCTTCATATCCAGCTTATCTCCCTTCAAAATATCCTTTAAATAAACATCCGACCCACCGCTGGCATCCAATCCATCCAGCACCTTACAGGATACATACGCCTTCAATTTCCTGTCCCCACGCACATTCCAGTGCAATCCATCCTTCTGCATATGTATCTTCAACACCCCGTTGGACACTTCCGTCACGATCCGGTCCCTGTCGGAAGTATTGGCAGCGCTGACAGCCACCGCATCACTGCCCTGGCTGAAATAAAGATCGATCCCGTCTGAGACCTGGATATTATGGAAACCCGTGACATTCCTCTTCTGGACATTATTGTCGAGGGTGACATCGTTCTGTGAAAAGGCCAGTAAACTCAACATAGTGGCAGCTGCAAGTAGTAGCGTATTCTTCATAATTAGCAATTTTTTTAAAAAGACAGAGCAGGGTGACGAATGTTGCATCCTATCCTCATAAGCATTCATCCCATTCCATGGGACGGCCGGCAATCCCTAAAAGTTACAACAGGCAAAAAATTCTTACCTTTGCTGTTTCTTCAGATTCCTCGGGGTGCTGTTCCGCCGGTGGCGGAATGGCTGAGAAGATACCCGTAGAACCTGGTCAGGGTAATGCCTGCGCAGGGAAGGTAACCAGCAATTCCGCTTTTCTCCTTCGTGCATTCCCCCGTTAAAAATCAATTTGTTACGAATGAGAAAAATCTATTCAACACTCTGTTTCCTGGCCCTCTTCTTTATCAGTCATGCCCAGAATTCCGGTTTCCATGTCACCGGGCAGGTGATCGACACCCTCAACGGAGCCCCCATCTCAGGGGCCAGCATCGAGCTAAGCCCTTTTGGCACCGAGATCACAGACGAGGAAGGGCACTTTCAGTTCCAGTTCCGGCTTACCCGTCCGGGCACTTATACGCTGAAAGTCACCAATGTCGGATACAAACCCTATGAAACCTCCATTACCCTTCCAGCCAATACGCCTGTCAACATCCCCCTTTCCAGGGTCAATCTTTTTATGGCTCCTGTGGAAGTCCACGCACTCCGGGCAGGAGAAAAAGCTCCTTTTACAAAAACCAACATCGGCAAAAGACAGATCGAGGCTACCAATCTGGGACAAGACCTCCCCTTCCTCCTCAATCAAACCCCTTCCGTCACCGTTAACTCCGACGCAGGCAACGGCATAGGTTATACGGGGATCCATATACGCGGAACGGATGCCACCCGCATCAATATGACCCTGAACGGTATCCCCTACAACGACGCAGAGTCCCAGGCCATCTATTTTGTCGATCTGCCAGACCTCGCTTCTTCCGTCGGCAGTATTCAGGTACAACGGGGCGTAGGCACTTCCTCCAATGGAGCCGGGGCCTTCGGCGCCACTATCAACTTTTCCACCAATGAGTTCAATGAAAAACCCTATGCCGAATCCAACAATACCTACGGCTCATTCAACACCTGGAAAAATACAGTGAAAGCCGGTTCCGGTCTCATCGACGGACATTTCACCCTCGATGCACGGCTGTCCAGGCTCAGCAGCGACGGCTACATCGACAGGGCTACCAGCGACCTGCACTCTTTTTATCTCTCCGCCGCCTGGATGGATGACAAGTCGTCCCTCCGGTTTAACATCCTCTCCGGTAAAGAAAAAACATACCAGGCATGGAACGGCATCCCCGAAGCAAAACTCTTTGGCGACAAGGCCGCATTGGACCAGCACTACGCCAATAACCTGGGATACCTCTATTTCACACAAGCCGATTCCCTCAATCTCTACAACTCCAACAGACGTACTTACAATTACTTTACATACAACAACCAGACGGATAATTACCAGCAGGACCATTATCAATTATTCTTTAATCACCGGCTCGATGATAAGCTGTCCTTTAATGTAGCCGGCTTCCTCACCAGGGGACGTGGCTATTATGAAGAATACCAGCAGCAGGCCGCCTACTCCGATTATGGCCTCACCGATCCCGTGATAGGAGGAGATACCATTCATAACACCGACCTGGTACGGCAGCAGTGGCTGGACAATTACTTCTACGGAGGTATTTTCTCCGTGCAATACAAAGAAGGCCCTGCTCAGCTTACCCTGGGAGGCGGATGGGATAAATATGACGGCAAGCACTACGGCACCGTCATCTGGGCGCAGAATGGCGGCATCGGAAAAGATGAGTGGTATTACGATCTGCCTGCTCATAAGACAGACTTTAATGTCTATGGTAAATGGCAGCAGCAATTGACCGGACATCTCTCCTTCTTTGCCGACATGCAATACCGCAGGATCGGTTATGACCTGGGAGGCTTCAGGAACAACCCCACTTTGCTTATCAAAAAAAACTATGACTTTTTCAACCCAAAAACAGGTCTTACCTGGACAGGGCATGAATGGCAGGCTTATTTCTCCTGGTCCCATGCAAGCCATGAACCTAACAGGGATGATTTTGAGGCAGGTATCTCTCAGCAGCCCCGCCCCGAAACCCTGAATGATTTCGAGCTGGGATATGAAAAGAAGACCAGCCGCTATTCCTGGGGCGCCACCGCTTATTACATGTTGTATAAGAACCAGCTGGTGCTCACAGGACGGATCAATGACGTAGGCGCCTACACCCGCACCAATATCAGCGACAGCTATCGCCTGGGATTAGAGCTGCAGGGCAGCGCCCGTGTCGCCAGCTTCCTGAATGCAACAGCCAACCTGACCTTCAGCCGCAATAAGATCAACAACTACACCGAGTACGTGGACGATTATGACAATGGCGGCCAGAAGACTTATTTCTATAAGCATCCCGACATCGCCTTTTCTCCTGCCGTCGTCGGGGCAGCTTCCCTGGACTTCCTGCCCTTTCCCAATTATACCATCAGCCTGCCGGCAAAATATGTGAGCAAACAATACCTGGATAATTCCCAAAAAGACAACCGCAGCCTGCGCAGCTACTACGTCCAGGACCTCCGCATGATGTACACCCTGAAACCCCGGCCCTTCAAAGCCATCGACCTTATCTTCCAGCTGAACAATGTATTCAATAAACAATATGAGCCTAACGGCTACACCTATAGCTCCTATGCCGGCGGCGGCCTGATCACGGAAAGCTTCTATTTCCCCATGGCAGGCACGAATTTTATGGTGGCGGTAAATATAAAATTGTAACTTGATGGCCTAGATAATCACATTCCTGGTGTTTTAACAACCACTGCATATGAGAATCCAGTTCGCCGCCCTGCTCGGCATCCTTATCTATGTGGGCTTTCCCGCCCATTCCCAATCCTCTTCCTCGACCTCAACCGCTAACCCGGCCCCAATTAAACGCCCCCTGCGGCCCGCCGATCTCTATCGTCTCCCTGCAGTCAGCGACCCTCAACCTTCACCCGACGGCAAATGGATCGCTTATACCCTGACCACCATCGATTCTATAAAAGATAAACGCACCTCCGCCATATGGATAATAAGCACGGATGGCAGCCAGGACCTGCGATTCACCAATAGCCCCGAAGGCGAATCCAGACCCCGCTGGAGTCCCGACGGCAAATATCTTTCCTTCCTCTCTTCACGCCAGGCATCCGAGCCGGAGGCGAAGTTCAAAGGCAGCCAGGTATGGCTGATGGATCGCCGGGGCGGAGAAGGCCGTCGCCTGACAGAGATCAAAGGCGGCGTAAACGACTACGCCTGGAGTCCGGATGGTCAAAAGATCCTCCTCACCCTCTCCGACCAGGAACCGGAGGACAGCGGAAAGGTAAAGACCACCAAACCCTATGTCATAGATCGCTACCAATACAAACAGGATATAGAAGGTTACCGTTACAAAAAGCTCTACACCCACCTCTACATCTTCAACATCGACACAAAAAAATTGGACACTCTTACCAGGGGCGCCTACAATGACGGCAATGCCATATGGAGTCCCGATGGTACGACCATCGCCTTCGTAAGCAACAGGACCGAAGACCCGGATAAGAACCAGAACGCCGACATCTATATCGTCGCCGCCAAACCCGGAAGCACACCCCGCCAGCTCACCACCTGGAAAGGTAGCGACAACAGCCCCCGCTGGAGTCCCGATGGACAATACATCGCTTATACCCGCTCCACCGTCGACGAAGATTATTCCATGTACGACCAGCCCGTGCTCGCGCTCATATCAAAAAATGGCGGCGAGCCCAGATTGCTCAGCAAGTCGCTGGACAGACCCGTCACGAATCCCCGCTGGGCCGGGGACGGGAAGAGCATCATAGCCCAGGTGGTGGATGACAGGCAGGAATATCTTGCCTCCTTCTCCCCCATCGATGGGACGATGACAAAAATAGCCGATGGTCCACGCGTCTTTGGTCCCGCCGAGGCTATCTCTCCCGGCAATTGGCTGACGACGCTCACCGACCCGCAAACACCTGCAGAAATATACATCCTCGAAAATGGGCATCCCCGCCGCCTCACCCACCACATGGATGAGTTCCTGGCCCCCCTTGCGCTCGTCCCCGTGGAAGGTTTCACGTCCATCAGCAGCGACGGCACAAAGGTCTCCGGATTGCTATGGAGGCCCGCCGGAGCTTCCCCGGGACAAAAATTACCCCTCATTCTCTATATACACGGAGGGCCCGTCTCCCAGGACGACTACAGCTTCGACGTCATAGGACAAGTGCTGGCGGGAGAAGGATATGCCGTGGCAGGGGTCAACTATCGTGGCAGCAATGGCCGTGGCCTGGATTATTGCAGGGTCATCTCCGGCGACTGGGGAAACAAAGAGGTCATGGATCTGCATGGCGCAGTAGATTACCTGGTAAAGCAGGGCATCGCCGATCCCAATAAGCTGGGCGTAGGCGGCTGGAGCTACGGAGGCATCCTCACCGACTATCTCATCACAGCCGATACCCGTTTCAAAGCCGCGACCAGCGGCGCCGGTACAGGTTTTACCCTCTCGCTCTATGGAGTGGATCAATACATCAACCAGTATAATAATGAGATTGGAGCGCCCTGGAAGAGCATCGACAGGTATTTAAAGATATCCTATCCTTTATTAAAGGCCGACAGGATTAAGACACCCACACTTTTCCTCAGCGGAGAGAAGGATTTCAACGTACCGACGGCAGGCAGCGAGCAGATGTACCAGGCCCTGCGCACGCTGGGCATTCCTACCGAACTGATCATCTATCCGGGGCAATTTCACGGCATCACCGTGCCTTCATATCAGAAGGATAGATTGGATCGTTATCTCGCCTGGTATGGGAAATATCTGAAGTAAGATCCTCTGGACAATGCACCTGGCCGCAGCCGCACATCACCTCATTCGGCCACAGCCACACATCACCTCATGCGGCCGCAGCCGCCTCCTCGCCTGCTACATGACCCGCTCCTGCCAGGCCAGCATACCACCCGTAAGGTTCTTTACATTCGAGAACCCTGCCGTCTCGAGGATCAGGCTTGCCTGACCGCTGCGATTGCCGCTGCGACAATAGACGATCACTTCTTCGTCCTTCCAGTTGTCGATATCATCCGTCTGCATCGTCATTATCTGCCTCAACGGCAACAGCACACCCCCGATATTGAACTCCGCATGCTCGGAAGGCTCGCGGACATCCAGCAAATGAAGAGATTCTCCGGCATCTAATCTGGCTTTTAATTCCTCTACAGTGATAGCTTGCATACCTGCATATGTTTTAAGACCGCGAATATATTAAATTCCCTTAATAACCCCCACCGCCTGAATTACCCTCAATATCCACCTCCTCCGGGGTTGGCCGTACTATCCTTCCTCGCAGCCGGCCTTTGTGAGCCCAGCCAGATACTGACCACCTGTCCCGGATAGATCCGGTTGGGATGCCCGTCATCCGAAAATTGTTGAGGCATCTGCTTATAGATAAAACCCTCCGTCGTATCCCGCACATCATTGTCCGGAACGACAGACCCAAAAATGAGACCCAGGGAATCTATCCGGCTTTTTGCCTGCTGGTAGGTCAGACCGACCAGGTCGGGCACAATAAACCCGATACCCCCGATGCCGCTGCCCAGCACAAGCGTAATAGAGCTCCCCTGGCGGATCTGCGTCCCCGGTTTGATCGTTTCTCCCTTATATATCTGGTCCAACACAGAGTTTTTGGCAAAGTCCGGCTTGAAGACCGTATCCTCCAGCCGAAGCCCATACTGTCGCAGGATCATATCCGCATTACGAAAACTCATGCTCACCAGGTTGGGCATCTGGATAAAAGGAGCTTCGCTCCGGTTGATGGTAAGGTACACGGTACGGTTCACCTTCACCAGGTTATCCGCCTCGGGAAATTGCTTTACCACCCGTAATGGCGGCATCGTATCTGAGTAAACTGAGTCCTGTATCTGTACCGCAAACCCCGATCCTTCGAGACTCTTCTTCGCATCCGTAAAGGACAATCCCGTGACGGATGGGATCTTCATCGTCTTGCCATGTTGGGTCAGAAGAGCCAGCGAACCCAGGAACAATAACAAAAGGATGAGCAAAAGAACAATGCCTGCTACTATGTTTACCCAGAGAGGCCTGGTAGTGAGAAATTTGAACACGCCTTATGATTTATTTAAAAAATACGATTTGCCTGAACCCTATCTCCGCTGGCCCAGCGCCTCTTCGATCAGGGCCGAATAGAATTCCTTCAGCGTCCACCCAAAAACTCTCAGCTGCTGGGGTACGATGCTTGCCTCGCTTTGACCCGGGACCGTGTTCACCTCCAGCATAAAAGGTTCCCCCTTCTCCTCATTGTAGATAAAATCTATCCGGATGATCCCATTACAGTTGAATATCTGGTAGATCTTTTTAGCCGCCGCCCGGATCTTCTCCGCAACAGCTTCATCTACCTGGGCAGGAGTAGTCTCCTCATTCAACCCCGCCGTGTATTTGGCTTCAAAATCAAAAAATTCCTTCTTGCTTTTTACCTCCGTGATCGGCAGAATGATGATCTCACCCTTAGCCCGGAATACCCCCACCGTAAATTCCCGGCCCGTAATAAACTCCTCTATCAGCACCTGGTCATCTTCCCGGAAAGCTTTTTCGATGGCTACCCCCAGCTCCTCTGAAGCCGAATTTACTTTGGACATACCAATACTGGATCCTCCATTGGCCGGCTTGACAAACACCGGGAAATGCAAATGCCGTGCTACTTCTTCCGGGTTCTCAAACCGCCCCTTCACCAGGTGCGCCGATCTCGCCACATTGATCCCGCTGAAAGCCGCAACCCCCACTGTAAAACGTTTGTTAAAAGTAATAGCTGAAGAAGTCGCATTACAGCTGGTATAAGACAGGTTCAGCATATCGAAATAGCCTTGCAGTTTTCCGTCTTCCCCGGGCGTCCCATGAATACCTATGAGCACCGCATCGAACAGGATCTTTTGTCCATCCAGGGTCAGGGAAAAATCATTCTTGTCCACAGACACCCTGGAACCATCCTTTTTCTCATAAAACCACCCTTCCCTGGTAATGTCGATCTTATAGACAGTATATCGATCTTTATCAATATTATTTTCAATGGTGATAGCGCTTTTATAGGATATGACAGACTCCCCGGAATACCCACCGGTGACAAAAGCTATTGTAGGCTTCATGAATAGAGATAAATTTTCAGCAAATAAACGAAAAAACGCTGGTGTTTAGTGCCTTCGACGCTTAGTCAACCAGAAGACACTTAATTAGTCAGTCAGGGGGATTCCAAAGGGGGTTACCCCGCTTTGTCGCGACGCATTAGATTATTTTTTGGGCGGGAGCGACACTTTTAACCGGAATAGCGACCGCCCAAAAAATAAGAAAGGTGAAGGAAACAGCGCCCTTCACCCTTTTACGACGGGAAATATCACCCGCCTATTTTCATGTAGCCAGGCTACATTGGTAAAACTCTTGTAAACTCCTGTTAAGGTACTACTTCCAAACGCCCGAATCCAAATAATTCTGTGCGTTTTTTTCCACAGCAGTCCCTTAGATATGCAGCTTCTCTTTCTTTGCCAGCAGCTCCTCCACCGTCTCCCGGTACATCTCATCAGGTACGCAGCAATCCACCGGACATACAGCCGCACATTGCGGCTCCTCATGAAATCCCTGGCACTCCGTACACTTGTTCGGAACGATATAATAGGTATCCACGCTGATAGGCGCATTACGCTGGTTAGCCTCAACCACAGTGCCGTCCAGGAGCGTAAAGGAACCTTTCACAGAGGTACCGTCAGTAATGGCCCATTCCACCCCGCCCTCATAAATAGCGTTATTCGGGCATTCCGGCTCGCAGGCCCCGCAGTTGATACATTCTTCTGTTATTTTAATAGCCATTTTTAAAAAATTAGGGTATTAATAAAGTTAATTTTGCAGTTTGCACAAATATAACAAAGTCGAGCTATGAACTTGGAACAACGGATTGATTTATTGGTAAAACTAGGGAATTATTGCTTATCCGAAGAACCCGCATGGATATCCGCCCAGCACCGCGCCCATGCTGAGAACGGCTGGTTCATCCCCGAATTTATCCAGCTGGCCATCCGGCAATTAGCGGAATCCTTCCTCCAAAAAGACCAGCTGACCCAATGGGCCCAAAAATATAACCTTTCTCCCGAAAACCCCTCCCCAAAGACCATCGGACTAACCATGGCCGGCAACATCCCCCTGGTAGGGTTTCATGACTTTCTCAGCATTTTTATGACAGGCCACCGGCAGCTGATCAAACCCTCCTCCCGTGATAATGTGCTCATCAGGCACCTGATCGAACAATTGGAGAGCTATGACCCCCGTGTTTCGTCCGTGGTAAGCTTTGCCGAACGGCTTAACGGCTGCGATGCCTATATCGCCACCGGAAGTAACAATTCCGCCCGCTATTTCGACTATTATTTTGGGAAATACCCTCACATCATCCGCCGCAACCGCACCTCCGTGGCCGTACTCACCGGGCAGGAAACCTGGCAGGAGCTGGACAGGCTGGCCGACGACGTATACCAGTACTTCGGCCTCGGCTGCCGCAACGTCACAAAACTGTATGTACCGGAAAAATACGATTTCCTGTCCCTCCTGGATGCCTTCCGCAGGTACAACTACCTCGCCGACCTGTCCAAATACAAGCACAACTACGATTATCAGCTCACCGTGCTGCTACTGAACAAGAAATATTATATGACCAATGAATCCGTCCTCCTGGTGGAAAATCCGGCCCCTTTTAGCGCCATCAGCGTGCTGAATTATGAATATTATCGTCCCGGCGAAGACCCCGTCCCCGCCCTCACAGGTCATCCCGATATCCAATGCATCGTAGGCCCCGGACAGACCCCTTTTGGAAAAGCCCAGCGCCCGGAGCTCACCGATTATGCCGACGGAGTGGACACCATGCAGTTCCTGGCCGGCTTGTAAGATCCGCTGGCCAATCTGCACACTCCCTGGCCAGCCTGTAGGCCCCCTATCCGGCCCTCAAAGCGCGTAGCACACTCCTGCCGATCTTACCGGAAAGACTGAACGGATGACAGCCCGACTGCTAATTTTGCGGATTCCGGGAAATCCTTCCATACCCGGCATTTCTTTTGTAAATTTATAGAGCGATGCTTCGTTTTTCCCTGAGGCTGAGCTCGTAAGAAAAGCTAAACCCATCCGATCTACGAAGGTCTTAGTAAATTATTTGTTAAACCGGATCGTTGGCGAGACCAGATTTAAAACCTTGGCGTTATTTTGTTGTCATAGGATATGATTAAAAGACGAACGTCTCAAAACGAAAAAAACATATTAATACAATGAAAGCAAAACAAGTAGTAGCTGTTATCCTGATCAGTGCTTCGACCGCTGTTGCTACCATGTGGGGCTATAACCGCGTGAATGGCGGCAAGACATATTATTATTCCCAGGATTCCGGGAAAGTACCCGCCAATTATGCTAAGTTCTTCGATGGAGAGAAAGGCAGCGGACCCGCGGATTTCACCGATGCAGCCAGTGCAGCCATTCCCGCCACTGTGCATATCAAAACAAAAACCGTTCGCACGGTAAGCAATAACCTACCCAGGCGTAACCCCTTTTCCGACCTCTTCGGCATCGACCCCGATGACTTTTTCGGAAATGGCAACGGTATGCGCTCCATGCCTGAAATGGCTTCCGGCTCAGGCGTTATCATCAGCAATGATGGTTACATCGTTACCAACAACCACGTAGTGGACGGCGCTGATGAGGTAACAGTCACCCTCAGCAACAGAAGATCATTCAAGGCAAAGGTTATCGGGACTGACCCCAGCAGTGACCTGGCCGTCGTTAAGATCGACGCTCAGGGTCTGCCCTTCCTTCTTTACGGTAACTCCGATGATGTAAAGGTTGGACAGTGGGTGCTGGCAGTCGGATATCCCCTCACGCTGGAAACCACCGTCACGGCGGGTATCGTCAGCGCCAAGGGCCGTACGCTGGACATCAACAAACGTCAAAGCCAGACCCCCGTTGAATCCTTTATCCAGACAGACGCAGCCGTTAACCCCGGCAACAGTGGAGGTCCCCTCATCAATACCCAGGGCCAGCTGATCGGCATTAACTCCGCCATCGCTTCCCCCACAGGTTCTTATGCAGGTTACTCCTTTACGATCCCCGTCAACATCGTAAAAAAGATCGTCAGCGATATCATGAAATTCGGTACTCCTCAACGTGCATTCCTCGGTATCCAATATCCCAGGGATAACATGAGCGAAGATCAGAAAAAAGAACAAGGCATCAAGGACGGTGATGGCGTATATGTGATGGACGTTACTCCCGACGGAGCAGCCTTCCATGCCGGTCTCAAAAAAGGCGACCTTATTACAAAGCTCAACGGCAACACCGTTAGCACAGGTGCTGAAATGGTAGGCCTCATCGCCACCTATAGTCCCGGTGAAAAAATAACCGTTACCTATAAAAGAGACGGTAAAGACTATACAGTTCCCGTAGTGCTGCGTAACAACTCAGGCACAACCTCCGTGGTCAAGACCTCGGTACTGGATAAATTAGGCGCCACATTGGAAACCCTTTCCAAAAAAGACGCTACTAACCTGGATGTAAAAGGTGGTGTGGTTGTAAAATCCATCACAGAGAACGGACTGATGGATAAATCCAGGATCCAGGAAGGGTTCATCATTCTGAAAGCCAATGGACAGGATGTAAAGTCAGTAGAAGAGCTCCAGAATATTCTGCAAAAGGCAACCGGCACCGTTAAGCTGGAAGGCGTGTTCGCAGGCTATGAAGGAGTATACACTTACCCATTACGACTTAACAGCGGAGACTAATATTAAAAGGGGATGACTAAAAATCATCCCCTTTTCTTTTCCAGCCATTTCATCAATTCATTTCCCTCCTTGTCCACAGAGACAGCGGAATTGGCCAGCATCACCACGGCAAATTTTTTCCCCGGATGGATAGCCAGATAGGTCCGGAATCCGCCCGTACCTCCATTATGAAAAAGGACCTTGTCTCCCCCTGGCTGTATGTAATGCCAACCCAATCCGAGCTCAACGCCCGCCTGAGAAAAAGTAGGTTCATGGGTCAGCTGTATCGCCTTCCCCAATAGGCCCGGTACCCCTCCTAAATTGGCTTGTGCGTATTTCAGCATATCCCTCGCGGTAGAACGTATGGCCCCCGCCCCGGCAAATGCATAGGACAGGTTCCAGGGGCCATTATAATTTCCGGTGGCATCATATCCTTTTGCAAAAGACGCCGAATCTTCCTTCCGGATGACCACCCTCGTATCCAGCATGTCCAATGGCCGGCAGATATTCAGCAACACCAGGTCCTCATAGGAAAGCCCATATATCCGTTGCAGGATAACGCCCAGCAATCCGACCCCCGCATTGGAATACTCGTATTGCGTCCCCGGCGCCCTGGTCAATGACAAATGTTTTAGAAAAGCGTACAGCTGTTCCACCGAATAACCCCTGTAAGGGTCCCGAAGATCGACTACTGGGGCAAGAAAGTTGGAAGGCATGCGGGGAATCCCCGAAGTATGATTGGCAAGATCCCGCAGTCTTATCACCTTGCCGCCATATTGCAGCAATGGAATAGAATCCGGCAGGTATTTATTCACGGTGTCATCCAGGCTGACCTTGCCCGTTATAACCGCCATCCCCAGTAAGGTTGACGTAAAAGTTTTGGTGATAGATCCGATCTCGAAAAGAGTGGTAGAGTCAGGCGCCTTCCTGTTACCTTTTGCCGTCTCGCCATAACCATAGAACCAGGTCTTGCCATCTAACAAAACCCCTACACATACCCCCACTCCATGCTTGTCTTTTAAATAGACCTGAGCCAACGAGTCGACTTCTTTGTCCAGCGACAGGGACGGTTGGGCCATGCAGCTCAAGGCCGCCGGGATAAGGAATAACAACCAAAGGTTTCTTTTCATATAGGATCTGACTTTACTTTTTTTCAAACACCCTGTAACCCCATGGCTCCAGCTCTATCCGTCCAACGGATGTCACATCGATCTCCACGCCTGTAAATATCTCCCGGAAGATCCCCCCCAGCTGCAGATCGCCCGCCGGTACTGACAGCGGCTCGCCCGAAATATTCAACAGCACCAGCACCTCATGTGCGCCGATGCAACGCACAAATCCAAAGCAGCGCCAGTTCTCGCCGGTGGATATGCGCCGGGTAGTTACGGCAGGATCACCCGCCTTCAATGCAGGGTTCCGTCGCCTGCATTCCAGCAGTGTCTTATAAAAGGAATGCAGTTCATAATGCCCCGTCCAGGCAATGGGGTCCTTTTCGAAAAATCGCAGCCGCTTGTAGTTCGGTAATTCTTGACCGCTGTAGATCATGGGCATACCCCAGGTGGCGCATAGCACCGCAAAGGCCCTGGCCGCATTGCCCATTCGCTCGTATTCGCTGCCGCTATGGGAATTCTCATCGTGGTTGGAAGTAAAATATACACGTATCGCTTCGGGCGGGAACATTGAGCCGTAATACGACAACACCTCGTCCAGCCCGTCTACACCGGATTCCCTCCTCCATACAGCTTCCATCTTGTGAAGGAATTTCCAGGTATAGGTTGCGTCGAATACCTCGTGATAGGCTATCTCTTCACATTCAGCCAGCCAGAAAAGGTCTTTCTTCTGCTTATCCAGTTCCGTCCTTGCTTCCTTCCAGAAATCCAGCGGCACCAGCATGGCCATATCACAACGGAACCCATCGATATCACATTCCTTTAACCACCAGGACATGGCTCCGATCATCGTCCGCCGAAGGTCCTGGTTGTCATAGTTCAGGTCGATCACATCCTCCCAGCCATGGGCTTCGAAAAATTGACCGTCCTGGTTCTTGCGGTAATACTCCGGATGCTCCCGTGTCCAATGATGGTCCCAGCCCGTATGATTGGCCACCCAATCGATGATGACATGCATTCCCATGTCATGCGCCTTCCTCACCAGCTGTTTGAAATCCTCCAGACTCCCGTATTCCGGGTTGATAGACAGGTAATCGCTGCAGGCATAGTAGCTGCCCAGGGACCCTTTTCGCTTCTCCAGGCTGATAGGAGTGATAGGCATGAACCAGAGGATATCTATTCCCATATCCTTCAACCGCGGTAGCTCACGGGAAAAGGCATTGAATGACCCTTCAGGGGTATATTGCCGGACGTTTACTTCATAAATATTGGAATCAGCTATCCAGCTGGCACGTTGAAAAAAGGCGCTCATGATGCTTAAGGTCTTTGCTTCGGGGCGGGAAGTTAATATATATTCTCATTCCCAACACCGGAAGTTTGTACCTTTGCCTTTCGACCCGTTTTCCGGACATTACATATACGATGAAAACCTTCAACGTTCCCATTATCTACCGTAGTCCGCTGATCAGCGCCGTAAAGAACAGACGCAAACAGCAGGATAAAATGAAGAAGGATTTTGCTCCCACCCTCCTGGACCTGGGCAGCCTGCATATCTACCTGGCCCGTCATTTTGGCTTTTGCTACGGTGTCGAGAATGCCATCGAGATATCGTTCCGGACCATCCGGGAAAACCCCGGCCGGCGCATCTTCCTGCTCAGCGAAATGATCCATAATCCCCAGGTAAATGCCGACCTTCAATCCCGGGGGGTACGCTTCCTGCAGGACACATACGGAAAAGAGCTGATCCCCTTTGAAGAGCTGACAGCAGATGATATCGTCATTATCCCCGCCTTTGGCACCACCCTCGAGATCGAAAAAAAGCTCCATGCCATCGGTCTGCAGACAGAACAGTACAATACCACCTGTCCCTTTGTGGAAAAGGTCTGGAACAGATCCGCTCAAATAGCAAAAAAAGATTATACCATTGTGGTTCATGGGAAGCCGGGACATGAAGAAACAAGAGCCACCTTCTCCCATGCCGCAGCCGATACGCCCACAGTAGTGGTAAAAGACATGCAGCAGGCACAGACCCTGGCACAATATATCAAAGGGGAACTCCCTCCCGACGGCTTCTACATAACATTCAAAGGCCAATACAGCGAGGGCTTCGATCTGCAAAAACACCTGCACCGGATAGGCGTGGTCAACCAGACCACCATGCTGGCCAGCGATACCCAGGCCATCGCCGACTTTTTAAAACAGACGATGATCGACACCTACGGACTGACAGACAACACGACAGAAGAACACTTCGCCGACACCCGCGACACCCTGTGCTATGCCACATTGGACAATCAGTCCGCCGTCACCGGGCTATTGAATACCCCTGCCGACCTGGCCATCGTCGTGGGAGGTTATAACTCGTCCAATACATCCCACCTGGTAGAGCTATGCGAGGAAAAATTGCCGACGTATTTCATCAGCTCGGAAGAAAAGATCCTGTCACCAACAGAGATAGTACATTATAACTTCCACAGTAAACAGGAAATAACAACGACAGACTGGCTGCCACAGCACCACCCTGCGCGCATCCTGCTGACCAGCGGCGCCTCCTGCCCCGATGCGCTGGTAGAGGCAGTAATACGAAAGTTGGCAGAATATTACAATGTCACCCAATCGCTGGACAACCTGATCACCGCTTTTAATCGATAAACCTGCTTTCATGGGACTTTTCGGAAAATTATTCGGAGGCAAAAAAGAAAACGGGTACACTCCCTCCGATGCATTGATGGATGAATCACAGTTCTGGACTATCATACAAAATAGCTATGACAAGGCAGGAGGGAAATATGACGCGCAAATGGGAACGCTCGCCTCCCAACTGCGGAAGATATCCCTGCAAGACCTGATACTTTTCGACAACAGGTTTAGGCAATTGCGCGGGCAGGCTTACACCTGGCCCCTTTGGGGAGCAGCCTATATCATCCACGGCGGATGCAGTGATGATGGATTCATGGATTTCCGCAGCTGGCTCATCGCACAGGGCAGATCATTTTACCATAGAGCCTTGCAGGACCCCGGCACTTTGGTCGAAGTGAACTCCGAAAAGTTCGAAGAAGACTGGGAAGGTATTATTTACGTCGCCGCTGAGGTCTTTGAAGAAAGAACAGAAGAAAACATCCCTTCTGAATACGATGAGAATCAGACCCTCACAGGGCAGGAATGGCAGGAAGAAGGAGACGATCTCGCCCGGATGTTCCCCGCATTATGGGAAAAGTACGCATGACCCGGTGCAGCCGTTTACACCATCTTAAAACCATCCAGGAATTTCGTGTTGAAGTCGCCGCTGCGGAAGCGCTCGTCCTTCATCAGTTGCAGATGGAAGGGGATCGTCGTCTTGATACCCTCGATCACGTACTCGCTCAACGAGCGGTGCATAGTATTTATCGCCTCCTCCCGCGTACGGGCCACCGCAATGATCTTGGCGATCAGGCTGTCGTAATAGGGAGGAATGGTATATCCCGCATAAGCATGCGAGTCCACCCGTATCCCATGCCCGCCGGGCTGGTGTAGTACCGTGATACGGCCCGGAGAAGGCCTGAAATCATTATAAGGGTCTTCCGCATTGATACGGCATTCGATGGCATGACCCACAGGTTCGTAATTCAACCCGCTGATAGGATCACCCGCCGCTATCTTGATCTGTTCTTTGATCAGGTCGAAATTCACCACCTCTTCCGTCACGCAATGCTCCACCTGGATACGCGTGTTCATCTCCATGAAATAGAAGTTGCGGTGCTTGTCCACGAGGAACTCGATGGTGCCCACGCTCTCGTAATTGATGGCAGAAGCCGCCTTGATAGCAGCCTCACCCATACGCTTGCGCAGTTCAGGTGTCATAAAGGGTGATGGGGACTCTTCCACCAGCTTCTGATGACGCCGTTGGATAGAACAGTCCCTTTCGCTGAGGTGACAGACCTTTCCATATTGGTCGCCCGCCACCTGGATCTCGATATGACGGGGCTCTTCCACGAACTTCTCCATATATACGCCGTCATTCTTGAATGCGGCGCCGGCTTCAGCCTTCGCAGTATTATAAGCCCGCTCCATCTCCTCCTCGACCCATACTACACGCATACCCTTACCACCTCCACCGGCCGTAGCCTTAAGAATAATGGGATATCCTATTTCCTTAGCCAATCCTTTCGCCTCGTCCAGGCTTTCCAACAGCCCTTCACCGCCTGGCACCACCGGCACACCCGCCTTTATCATCGTATCCTTGGCCGTGATCTTATCTCCCATGGAGTTGATCATGGCAGGCGTGGGACCGATAAATTTGATGCCATGCTCACCGCAGATCTCCGCAAAACGCGCATTCTCCGCCAGGAAACCATATCCCGGATGAATAGCATCGGCATTGGTGATCTCGGCAGCAGCCATAATATGAGGGATATTCAGATAAGAGTCAAAGCTGGCCGGCTTGCCGATACACACAGCTTCGTCGGCAAACCGCACATGCAGGCTGTCCTTATCTGCAGTTGAGTAGACCGCAACCGTCTTGATACCCATCTCGCGACAGGTACGGATGACCCGGAGGGCGATCTCTCCTCTGTTGGCAATCAGTATCTTTTTAAACATTCTGACAATTTTGTGGTAACTAAGCAGGTTCTACGAGGAACAAAGGTTGGTCATATTCCACAGGGGAGGCGTCCTCTACAAGCACTTTTACGATCCTGCCTTTTACTTCGCTCTCTATCTCATTGAAAAGCTTCATGGCTTCAATGATACAAACAACTTTCCCTGGCTCGACCTCATCCCCTATATTGATAAAAGACGGCTTATCCGGGGAAGGACTGCGATAGAAAGTTCCGATCATGGGACTTTTTATAGTAACGGTATTACCGGCGGGAGCTTCAGCAGCTTTAGCGGGTTTTTCAGGGGTAGATATCGCTGCTGCAGACTGTTGTGCCGCAGGAGCCGGGCTGGCCGCCACCGCAGCTATCGGCTGAGCCTGGATGGGAGCAGCGATCACTTGTTGAACGGGTTCTTCTTTTTGCTTGATCGTCAATTTAAATCCTTTCTCCTCAATGCTAACTTCTCCAATATTTGACTTATTGATCATCTTGATCAATTCCTGAATCTGTTTAAAATCCATATGGATGAATTTACAGTGTTTGGGCGGCAAATTAGGGATTAAAGCTAAAAATACCCAAAAACACCGGTGAAATTTCAAAATTCAACGGTCTGACAATCAGTACTATTTCACCCTTTCCACATATTCGCCCGTCTTGGTATTGACCCGGATCAGCTCTCCTTCATTCACAAATAAAGGAACATTCACCGTAGCGCCGGTCTCTACAGTAGCAGGTTTCAACGTACGTGTAGCCGTATCCCCTTTTACACCTGGCTCGGAGTAAGTGACCAAAAGGACGATCTTATCAGGTAATTCAACACTCATGGGCTGGTCAGTATCCGTATTGATCAATACAGAAACTTCCTGTCCATCTTTTAAGAATTGAGGAGCATCGATCAGGTGTTCTTGCAGGGCAATCTGCTCAAACGTCTCATTATCCATGAAGTTATAGCCGGAATCATCCTTATACAGGAACTGGAATGCTTTTCTTTCCACACGAACAGGATAGATGGTGTCGCCACTATTCCACGTCTTCTCGATAGACCTCGAATTATCCACGCCTTTCAATTTGGCCCAGACCTTTGCCGCGGCCCGCGCGGTCTTGTTCTCGCCGAATTCAACGACAGAGTATAGGCTGCCGTCCAATTTAATGATCATACCACGACTGATGTCAGCTGTATTTGCCATATATGCTGTAAAATTTTACCCCCGGCCCTATACGGGCGGGGGGCAAATCTACGGCAAAAACAACACCCGGCCAAGACTTACTTCAATGCCAATAGGTCAGGACCGTGTCCTTATCCGAGACCAGCATGTTGGGTGACTGCGGAGCCCCCCATGTCTCGAGATCCCGTCCCACACTATTCCTGGTGGTGATCGCAATGGCCCCATTTTTACCCCTTTCCCCATACAGTGCACGCGCCTTCTCTCCTGTCAAAACATCGACAGCATATACCGTCTTCATCGTAAGCTGCTGCTTGTCAAAAACACCGGGGACGCCATCGATGATATACAGCAGCCTGGCATTGTCCTTTGCCGCAGCGCCTTTCAGCCCCGCATAGAATTCGCCATGGTCCACCCCTACTTCTATTGCATGGGGATCGATCCCGCCCGTATCCGCACCCGCCACAGTAGCAGCCATCTCATGATGAGCCACGGGAGCCGGTATCGAAGGAGGAGGAACGCAATCCGGCAATTTGCCATAGATCTGTTCGAATGCAGTCCGCTCCTTCGGATCCGCATTATCCATATCGTAGACCTGCGGCCCACCCGTAACAGGTACAACGATCACCCGGCTGTCGCCCGGGAAAATAACCTCCTTCACCCCGCCGGCCTTCGTATGGAAGGTCTTTTGCGCCTCCATGGAAATACGCTCCCATTGTGCATAATAACCCTTATCCCCAACAGGTGTATGCCGCATCAGCTCAGGCAGCGGACCATATTTCTCCTCCATATCCCTGATGGCCGGCCCACCGGCATATCCATACCTCTCCACCATCCCATCCTTGCGGATAACAAGATGCTTTTGTTTGTCTTCCGTCGTATAGAACATCGCCACCTCCGGATGCTCCGTTTGCATGCTTATAAAAGACTGCAGATCCCGCTGCTTATTGATCTTCGCCTGAAGCACCGTCAGCGCATCCTCATATCCCGGATCTACCGGGAACGCTTCATTCGCAAACGCAGGCACGGATATATACATGTTCTTATCGGACGACAGATGCAGCATCTCTACAAAAATGATACCCCGTGGCTCCTGGATGACACAGGAATAGTCATCCCCATTCGGTGTATAACCGCTTTTTTCGAATTGCAGCCGCAAATGCAGCTGGCCGCTGCTCGCAGGAATATGCAGCCGGTAAAATCCTTTTGCATCCGTCACAGTGCTCATACCTGAGATCTTATCCACAACAGTCGCTCCTTCCAGCGGTTTGAAATAACGGTCATCCGTTATGATCCCCGTCACATTGACCGCCAGCTCCTTCTTCCCACGCAAAAGCCCGTTGTATTTATTCCGGAAAGCCACCGCCAATACAGCGATCAATGGCAGTATAAAAAGAAACTTCACCAGGTGGAGACGGGCGCTCCTGATCTTGTTCATCATGATAATACGTTTTTTGAGTGATGAAAAATTGAATTTGTTGACCAGCCTGTAGGGAGATTGTCCAACTACTTTCAACAGGTGATATTGATAGCTCTTTCTGTCCAGACCACCGGCCAGCACCTGCTGATCCGCAATAAACTCCAGGTTCTGCCGGATGGAATGGCGCATCAGCCAGACAAAAGGATTATACCAGTTGAGGATAACGAACAGCTCCGCCAGCAGGATATCCATCGTATGCTTCTGCCGTATATGCACATACTCATGCAGGATGATCTCTTTCAGCTCATGCTCCGAATAAAGCTCCCGGTTGAGATAGACCGCATTCCCAAAAGAAAATGGAGCGATCGGTTCATCTACCTGGTAGATCAACACTCCCTCATTCCCCAACGGCGCCGGCAGATCCGCCAGTTGGCCCGTGGCCCGCTTACGCAGCCGTTGTAATGAGACCCAGCTTATCACCATCCGCATCAGCAAAATGCAGGACCCCAGAAGAACAGCAAAGAGCAGGATAACCCAGACATTCCGGAAAGATGAATGTACAACCACAGGTACAACAGCCGGGGCTTCATACGGTGTTATCGAAGGAATAAGCCGTATCACCATCGGCGCGCCGGCAGTCTCCTGCCCGATCATCCGGCCGACATCTATCAGCGGGATAAAAAAACTCAGCAGCGAATAGAACAGCAGGTACCAGCGATTCAGGCTGTAAAAGGTCAGCCGGCGTAATAAAAGTTGATAGAATATCCATACCACGGACAGGCTGACGGATAGCTTCATCAGGTATAAGGCTAATGCAGGCATAAAAATGGATTATGAGGAACGCCGGTATTATTTATTGTGGGATCTCGCCGGAGATTGAAGGTGCAGGGTGTCCGCGCGGATTATTGTCGTATCTCCTTTTGCAATGCTGGTTATTGTTACATCGCCCTTGAACTCCGGCCCCCTGGTTGTAACGATTACCACGCCATACTTTGCTTTAGGACCATATTTCTCCTCGGCCGAATGGTCTTTCACTATATCTATAGACGCGATCCTGCCAGGGAACAATTTGCTAATCTCTTCAAACGATGATACCTTGCCGTCCACCAGGATCAGGCATTTACGCAGGTCGTCGATCTCCTTCTGCGCCTCCGTCCCAGGGTTCAACGTATCACGAACGATAACCCCGCCCCCCATTATCTGGCCATTGGCCCCCGCAGACTCTGGCTTCAACGTATCCCTCTTACCGTCTCCTATTATAACCGGATCCACTTTTACCTTCGTTCCATCCTTTAGCGTAACGACACCTTTTGGAACATAATTTTTCCGGTAGATCAATACTACGCCACTCTTTCCCTGCTCACCAAATGCAGAAGTCTTTTTCAATACGTTCACCGAATTGATGTCATTGGCATTCACATCCTTCAGCCCTCCCTCAAATTCAACTTCATCGACAATGATCAACGGGTTAGCAGTCGAAATTTTCCGAAGATGTACCACAGGTGTCGTATCTGCTTTACCGGCGACAACCCTATTCCCATCGATGGCAGCCTTATCCGCAACCGCCGTTAAACTGACAGACATATTTACCTTGTCCCTGAATGCCACCAGCAATGCACCCAGCAAGGGAACGATAAAAAGGAACTTCACCAGGTGAAGACGGGCGCTTTTGGATTTGTTCATCATAATAATGCGTTTTTTAAGGGAAGAAAAATTAAAATTATTGGCCAGGCGATAAGCAGGTTCCGCGGCCACTTTCAACAAATGATATTGATAGCTCTTTCGATCCATCCCACTGGCCAACACCTGCCGGTCTGCGATAAATTCCAGGTTCTGACGAATGGTATGGCGTATCAGCCAGGTGAAGGGATTGTACCAGTTAGTGATACACAACAGCTCCGCCAGCAGGATGTCCACCGTATGCCGCTGCCGGACATGCACATACTCATGCAGGATGATCTCCTCCAGCTCTTTTTCCGTATGGCTGCCGGCATGGATGTAAATGGCATTTCCAAAAGAAAAAGGAAGAATGGGTTTATCCACCTGGTAAACCATCGCCGCCGGCAGATCCAATAACCGGCGGGTCGCTCCCTTGCGTATCCGGCGTAACGACAGCCACCTGATCAGCAGCCGAACCATCAGTAGGAAGGCTCCCAGCGCCAGCACACACAAAAAGATATTCCATACGGAAAATGCAGCTGTCTGGGGCCGGAAAGTCTGCCCATCGATGATCACAGGGATATACCTTATCACCCGTCCTCTCCCCTCAATGGCCCCCTCCTCAGGTAATACAATATGCACCAACGGCAGCAGAAAGGACAAACAGACATACCCCAGCAGATACCACCTGTTCATCACATAAAAGGTCAGTCTCCGCAACAACAGTTGATAGAAGAGCCAGACAATGGCCAGGCATATCTGACATTTCAATAGGTATAAGACGATCGAAGGCATATTACTTTCCCGTCCCCTCCCCCGGTCTTTCTATCAGGTTGATGATCTCCTTCAGCTCCTTCGCGCTCAATTTCTTTTCCTCTATAAAAAAGTTCACCAGCTCCTTATAGCTGTCAGCGAAATAATCCTTTACAAAACCGTTCATGAATTTCTTCTTGTACTCGGCTTCCGTGATCGCCGCACTGTAGAGATAGGCATTCCCTATCAGCCGGCTCGTGAGAAAACCCTTCTTTTCAAGATTCTTGATCGTAGAAGCCAGCGTCGTATAAGGCGGTCGGGGCGTTTCCATGTTCTCCAAAAAAGACTTGACATTCCCCTCTCCCACCTTCCATACAGCCTGCATGGCTTCTTCCTCTTGCGCGGTAAGTTTTTCCATATAATTACGAAGTTTTCGTAAATCTACGACTTTTTCGTAATAAACAAATAAAAAGTTCCCTTTTTCGTTAAACTTTTAATTTTGCTTTTGTTTCCAACTATTCCGGATATTACTATCTAATTAGAAAACATCAAGATGAAAAAAGCATACCTGATCGTACTCGTACTAGCCTGTTCACATTTCCTTTTTGCCCAGCAACCACAACAGCCCGCAACAGCCACTCCGCCCCAGGACCAGGCGCCTTATCAGAAATACCCTACCATCCCGCCCTTTCATCTCCTGAAACTGGACAGCGCAACTTATCTGACAAAGGATGATATAAAAAAACATCGCCGTACCATCGTCATGTTCTTCAGCCCGGATTGCGACCACTGCAAACACCAGACGGAATCCATCCTGGCCGACTTCGCCGACTTTAAGGACATCGAGATCGTTATGGCCACTTACCAGCCCTTCTCCGAAATGAAGGAATTCAATACCCACTACCGCCTGTTCGAACATCCCAATATCAAAATAGGCAGGGATGAAAAATTTTTCCTGGCGCCTTTTTATAAGATACGCAACCTGCCCTACCTGGCGCTCTACGACAAAAAGGGCAACCTGATCACCACCTTCGAAGGCACACAGAAAGTAGAGACCATTGTAAAAGCCTTTCAAAAGGAAAAAGCGAATGAAGATTAGCCATTGACAAGCGCAATACCCCTACCTTTGCCCCGCATTTTATTATATCACCAATAAATATTGAACGAGATGAAAGTTACGGTTGTAGGCGCGGGCGCCGTAGGCGCCACCTGTGCCGATAATATCGCCCGTGCAGCGCTCGCCGAGGAATTAGTGCTGTTGGATATCAAGGAAGGATTAGCCGAAGGAAAGGCGCAGGACATGATGCAGACTGCCGCCCTGCTCGGGTTTGACACCCGCATTACAGGCAGCACCAATGATTATTCCAAAACTGCCGGCAGCGATGTGGTCGTCATCACTTCAGGTCTTCCCCGCAAACCCGGAATGACCCGTGAAGAGCTCATTGGCACCAACGCCGGCATCGTGAAAGGCGTGGCAGAGAACATTCTCAAACACTCCCCCAACGCCATTATCATCATCATCAGCAACCCGATGGATACCATGACCTACCTGGCCCTCACAGCCACCGGTCTTCCCAAACAGCGTATCATTGGTATGGGCGGCACCCTCGACAGCGCCCGTTTCAAATATCAGCTGAGCCAGCACCTCGGATGCAGCCCCGCAGATCTGAATGCAGTAGTGGTAGGCGGTCACGGTGACACCACCATGATCCCCCTCATCCGTCTGGCTACCTGGAACAGCGCTCCCGTAACCAAATTCCTCTCCGCAGACCAGCAAAAGCAGATCGTTGCCGACACCATGGTAGGCGGCGCTACCCTGACAAAACTCATCGGAACTTCCGCCTGGTACGCCCCCGGTGCAGCCGGAGCAGCCCTGGTAAAAAGCATCCTGCGTGACGAAAAGAAACTATTCACCTGCTGCGTTTCCCTCAACGGCGAATACGGACAAAAGGACATCTGTCTGGGCGTACCCGTGGTCATCGGCCGCAATGGATGGGAAAAGATCCTCGACTTCGGTCTCGATGCCGAAGAGCAGGCCCTCTTCAATAAAAGCGCAGACGCCGTTCGCAGCATGAACGACGTCCTGAAAACACTCTAAGCCCGGAGCACAGCTCCGTTGCCGAAGGGCATAACTCGAAGGGCTGGCCGTCAGGTCAGCCCTTTAATCTCCTATAAATATCCTCCACCAGCTTCTCCGGACTTATCAGCTCCATACACTTAAAATGCCCCTTGGGACATTTCTTATACCCTATCTTTGAACAGGGTCGGCAATACAACGGCCTCACCTCCACCACATCATACGGACGGCTGAATGCAACATCCCCCTTTCTCATCTGCGCATAATTCCCCTGGTAGTTCTCTCCATAATAAGGATACATCCCAAACTCCGGCACCGTATTCCCCCAGACAGAAATGACAGGGCGTTTAAAAGCAGCCGCAATATGCATTAACCCCGTATCATGCGTGACGATGAGCTTCGCCTGACGCACCAACCCCGCCGACTCATTCAGGTTGAACTTCCCACAGGCATTATAGATCCGGATAGGATCGATGGCAGCCAGCTGCACTCCCACCTCCGCATCCTCAGGCCCACCCAGCAGGATCAACGGATGCTGGATAATAGCGCACAATTCCTTCAGCTTATGAAAAGGTAATTTCTTGGTAGCCAGCGCCGCACCGATCACCACGCCGATATATCCCGCCTGGTGCGCAGTAGGAATATCACCAGGCTTTAACTCGTCAGAAGAAGGGATAAAATAATCCAACCCCGCCCCATCATTGCGCACGCCAAAGGCGCTCAATGTTTGTAAATACCGGTCCACGATATGTTCATCCGGCAACCGGTTCCATTTAAAATTCGTGTACAGCCATTTCTCTATATTCAGCTTATCAAAGGAAAAGGCTTTCTTCCCCAACGCCTTTTTTACTTTCAGGGACCTAAGATTATGGTGCAGATCGATGACATAATCAAAATCCTCCTTCACCAACCGCTCCATCAACCCATCCCAATCATCCTGTAATAAATGGAGCTTGTCGATATAAGGATTGGCCGCCAGTACAGGCTGGAAAGCCGCCTTCGTCAGATAGTGTACTTCAGCCGTCACCACCTGCTTTTTCAGACACCTCACCACGGGCGTGGTAAGCACGATATCCCCGATAGAGCTGAAGCGTATGATAAGAAATTTCATCCGGCAAATTTAAGGAGCCTCGATATAGTTGAGGTCCTTTCCAAAAGTTTCTTCTGTGAGCATTAAAGAAATAAAAGAGATGGCAAATACGATGATCCCCGTGATCCAGGCGCTCTTGAGATAGTCAAAACTGCCTTGTAGCGTGACAAACAACAAAGACACCAGGTTCAGCGAACCCCGCGCCATATTCGGCGCAGTGGTGGCCACCGTAGCACGGATATTCGTACCGAACTGCTCCGCCGCCATGGTGACGAACATAGCCCAGAAACCCGTTCCAAAACCCAGACACGCACACACCACATACATGACCGTGGATGACTGACCGTTCAGGCTGAAGAACCAGATGATGGACGCCACCGTAATGATATTGAAAATATACAGGGACTTCTTTCGGCTCCGCAGCCACTGACTGACAAATCCAATGAGGACATCCCCGATGGAAATGGCCGCATACGCCACCATCACCGCCTTACCCGGATCCACTGTCCCCTTGATATTTAGCTTTGCAGCAAATTTGTCGGAAAAGGAGATCAGGATGCCGATGACAAACCAGTTCGGCAGCGCGATCAGGATGGCCGTGAGATATTTCTTCAGCCGCTTCCCATTGGTAAACAACATAAGGAAATCCCCTTTTTTAACGTCACTATGCTCCATGCTCTTGAACATACCGGATTCCAGCACTCCTACCCGGAGAAGCAACAATAAAAAACCCAGCCCCCCGCCAATAAAGTAACAGGTGCGCCATCCTTCTCCATTGGGACCGACGAATTGCTCACGAATGAAATAGGCGAATACCGCCCCGCTGAGCCCGATGCCCGCCACCAGCGAAGTAGCGATCCCTCTCCGTTCCTTTGGCATCAGCTCGCTCACCAGCGTGATCCCCGCCCCCAGCTCACCCGCCAGGCCAAGACCCGTGATAAACCGTACGATCTCGTATTGCGTTACATTCTGTACAAAGCCATTGGCAATATTGCCCAGGGAATACAGGATGATAGAGGCATATAGGACTTTCAATCTCCCTTTCTTGTCCCCCAGAACACCCCAGATAATGCCCCCCACCAACAAACCCAGCATCTGGATATTGATGATCCGCAGACCGTCTTTTGCAACAGCTTCCGCATTCAGCCCAAGCGACTTTAAAGAAGGCACACGGATAATACTAAAAAGAAGAAGATCATAGATATCTACAAAATAGCCTAACGCCCCAACAATAACAGCCAGGTTGAAGAGAGGAAGTTTCTTTTGTTCCATGCAATCATTATGTTTTTAAAAGGATATTTTGTGCACCGGGTATGGTTTATCCGAAAATGTAACCCATCCCCGGTGCACCGCTTAAGATGGTAACTTCGGCGGAGCTGCTTCGACACGCTCCTTCTCGTTCGTGACCTTGCGGTCACAGCCAGCAGACCTGTGGTCTGCTATTTCGCAGCCGGTTTTTTCTTCCCAAAGAACAGCTTGTACAGCACAGGCGCGGTCGTAACCACCACGATGCCAACGACGATCACCTCCAGGTGCTTCGTCAGGTCGAAATTATATCTCGTCATAAGCAATTTCTGAAGGTAATGTCCCGCAAACAGCATAGTGAGCACCCACGCCACACATCCGATGACGTTATAGGACATGAATTTCTTTTTATCCATGCTTACGATCCCCGCGATAATAGGGGCAAAGGTCCGCACGATCGGTAAGAAACGGGCAAATACAATAGCCTGCCCCCCATGCTTGTCATAAAACTCCTTGGCCTGGTATAAATACCGCTGTTTAAAGAAAAAGCTATCCTTCCTGTGAAAAAGAAAAGGCCCGCTCTTTTTACCAAACCAGTATCCCAGCGCATTCCCGATGATGCCCGCAAGGGATACCAGGATCACCAGGATCACCAGGTCCAGGAAATCACTGCCCGTCCCGCCCGGCAAAAAGCTGGCAATGAGTTTCTCACTATAGATGCCCGCTACGAATAACAGGCTATCCCCCGGCAGGAAGAAGCCCACCATCAGACCCGTTTCAGCAAAGACAATGAATAACATGACCCATAAGCCGCCGTTGTTGATATAGAATTCAGGTTTAAGTAGCTGCTGCCAGGTAAAGTCTAAGAGTTGAATCATAAAAAATGGTGCTATTTATAGGTATTTACAGCCGCTTCTTCCAGTTCACCTTCCCATTTGCTCACCACCACAGCGGCAATACTGTTTCCCAATACGTTTGTTGCGCTCCGCGCCATATCCAATATCTGATCTATCGCCAGTAACAATAACATTCCCTGTTGCGGAATATTGTACATGGTAAGAGTTCCCGCCACTACCACCAATGCAGCCCGGGGAACACCTGCCATACCCTTACTCGTAAGCATCAGCACAAGCAGCATGGATATTTCCTGTCCGAGCGTCAGTTGTACGCCATACGCCTGCGCAATGAAAAGAGAGGCAAACGTCATATATAACATACTGCCGTCCAGGTTAAAGGAATATCCCAGGGGCAGGACAAAACTAACGATCTTGGAAGGACATCCAAAGCTTTCCAGTTCCTGTGTCAGCCGGGGAAAGGCAGCTTCCGAACTGGCTGTGCTGAATGCCAGCAGGATCATATCCTTCACCGCAATGGCCAGGTCGATCACCCTTCTCCCGATAAATATAGAGGCAATCAGCAGCAGCAGCAGCCAAAGCCCCAGGATGCTCAGGTAAAAGCTGAAGATGAACTTTCCATAGGTCCACAAAAGCTCCGGTCCTTTCACCGCCAGAACAGAGGCAATGGCCGCCATGGCAGCCACCGGTGCAAAGTACATGACATAGCCCGTTACCCGAAGGATCACATGGGCCACCGCATCCAGTCCCTTGATCACCAGCTTGCCCTGCTCCCCGATGGAGGCAGTGGCAATCCCAAAGAACACCGCAAAAACGACTATCTGCAATATCTGGTTTCCCGCCATAGCTTCGAATATGCTATTGGGAAAAACATGTGTGATAAAAGTCTTGAAAGACATGCCGGTCTGATCGAGACCGGTAGCAGCATTGGAAGCAGGCAGGGGCAACCCCAGCTCGCCTCCCAGATCCAGGGCATGCATGATAGTCAACCCCAGCAAAAGAGAAAGTAAAGAGGCCCCCATGAACCACAAAAGCGTCTTTCCCCCGATACGCCCCACCGATTTTACATCCCCCAGCTTGGCGATACCCACCACCAGGGTGGAAAATACCAGGGGCGCAATGATCATCTTGATCAGCCGAAGGAATATATCCGTCAATACCGAGATCCCATTTGAAAAACTATCTATTTGCGCAGCCGTTCCACTATAATGTACCCATAGTCCCACGACCACCCCCGTTACCATGGCGATCATTATCCAGCTCGTAAGACTGATCTTTCGCATACTTTCCCTTCTTTAATGTCCTAAACGGCCCTTCCGCCAATAGACGGAAGGGCCGCCGGCTCGATATAAACATGCAAAGAATCGAAAAATCCTGAATTGACAAAACTTTAGTCCTAAAAATCGTCCCGCTGGTAAGAATTGAAGGCCCAGTATTAAATATTTGTTTATTTTACGACCTTGAATCATCACACACACATAATTATTATCATTTAGCACACACCACTGCGGTGTCGGTGCGCAAATCAAAACGACTTAACATGAGTTTATTTCGAAAGAAGTCCCTGGAAGTATTGCTGGCGCAGGCCGGGGATTCAAAAGGTCTTAAACGGACCCTGGGCCCTGTTAGCCTCGTCGCCCTGGGCATCGGCGCCATTATTGGCGCCGGTCTCTTTGTAAGGACGGCCGCCGCTTCAGCGGAAGCAGCCGGTCCCGCCGTCACCCTTTCCTTTATCGTGGCAGCGGTAGGTTGTGTCTTTGCTGGACTTTGCTATGCCGAATTTGCCGCCATGATACCCATCGCCGGTAGCGCTTACACCTATGCCTATACAACCCTCGGCGAGCTGGTAGCCTGGATCATCGGCTGGGCCCTGATCATGGAATACGCCCTGGGCGCCGCCACCGTATCCATCGCCTGGAGCGAATACCTCAATAAGCTGTTGGGAGGCAGTATCCCTTATGAATGGAGCCACTCCCCTTTTGAACATATCAATATGGTAGCCGGAGACACCATCTCCCGTTTCCCCGCAGAGATTGCCAAAATGGCAAAAGCAGGTGTCCTGCTGCTGAGCGACGCCGAGTTGAAAGGCCTGACACCTGACCTGCACGCGCTCGTTGTCTCCCACAGCGGTATTGTGAACCTTCCCTCCCTGATCATCCTCGTCCTGCTGACCCTGCTGCTGATAAAAGGCACAGAAGAGTCCGCCGTCGTCAATGGCATCATCGTTTTTATAAAAGTGGCCATCGTGCTCGTTTTCATAGCCGTAGGCTGGCATTTTATCAATCCTGTCAACCACAATCCTTACCTGATCCCCCCAGGTACTCCCGGTCACGAAGGGTTCTTCAAATATGGATGGGGCGGCGTCCTGGGCGGTGCGGCCATCGTATTCTTTGCTTTCATCGGCTTTGACGCCGTATCCACGGCAGCACAGGAAGCAAAAAATCCCAAAAGGGATATGCCCATCGGTATCCTGGGCTCCCTGGCCGTTTGTACCGTATTATATATCCTTTTCTCTTATGTCATGACAGGGGTGGCCAACTGGAAAGAGTTCGCAGCACAAGGCAAGGAAGCTTCCGTAGCCTACGCCATCAATACCTACATGACAGGCTACGGCTGGCTGGCTACCGCCGTCACCATCGCCATCCTGGCCGGCTTCTCCTCCGTGATCCTCGTGATGCTGCTGGGACAATCCCGGGTCTTCTATTCCATGGCCAATGACGGCCTGCTGCCCAAGGTCTTTTCCGATCTGCATCCCAAGTTCAGGACGCCCTATAAATCGAATATGATCCTGTTCCTGTTCGTAGGTCTTTTTGCCGCCTTCGTCCCCGGCAATGTGGCAGGAGACCTGACCTCCTTCGGTACCCTGTTCGCCTTCGTGCTGGTAAGCGCCGGCGTCTGGGTCATGCGCAAATCCAATCCGGATGTGGAGCGCCCCTTCCGGGCCCCCCTGGTGCCATTCGTCCCTCTCATGGGGATCCTCGTATGCGCCGGCATGATCGTCGCCCTGGACCCCACCACCCTCATCAGCGCCTTCGTCTGGATGGTGATAGGACTGCTGGTATACTTCGGTTACAGCAAGAGCCACAGTAAGTTGAATCATCTTTAACCTCTCAAATCGTCTCGAACCTCATATAAAGGCCCGGTCATCCACCGGGCCTCTTTTTTACAGCCCTAAATTTCTTACATTTGCAGCCTCCAAAAGGATATTTATAGTATGGGTCGCATATTTGAAGTACGCAAACACGCCATGTTCGCCCGCTGGGACCGGATGGCCAAACAGTTTACACGCATTGGTAAGGAAATAGCCATCGCCGTAAAGGCAGGAGGCCCCGATCCCGCTACCAATCCCGCCCTCCGTCGTTGTTTTCAGAACGCCAAGAGCGTCAACATGCCCAAAGACAGGGTGGAAGCAGCTATCAAACGTGCGCAGGGCAAAGAGATGGAAAACTATGAGGAGATCCTCTATGAAGGTTATGCCCCTCATGGCGTAGCCGTATTGGTGGAAACCGCCACTGATAACCACGTCCGGACAGTAGCCAACGTAAAATCCCATTTCAATAAAGGAGGTGGTACCCTGGGCAACAGCGGCAGCGTAAGCTTCCAGTTCAAAAAAATGGGCGTCTTCAAGCTCAAGCCCGAAGGGCTGAACCAGGAAGACCTGGAGCTGGAGCTCATCGACCACGGCCTGGAAGAAATGGGCGAAGGTACAGGGGAGAACGACGCACCCGTCATCGTACTCCGGGCAGCATTCAGCGACTTCGGCAGCATGCAGAAAGCCCTGGAAGAAAAAGGTATCACCCCCATCAGCGCCGAGATCGAATGGATCCCCACTACCACCGTGGAATTGTCCGATGAACAGGCTCAGGACGTGTTAAAGCTGGTGGACAAGCTTGAGCAGGACGAGGATGTACAAAAAGTCTTTTACAACTTAAAATAGACGATACGCCGGACACCCTCCCCATGATATTATTCGATGGGGTCCCCCTCAACGCTGCCGCAGTTTACTCCGCCATCACTTCCTTAACCACATCGATGATCTGCTCTGCATTGGGCTTACTAAAATAATCCCCGTCAGTAGCGTAAGCAGGTCGATGTGCCTGTGCCGTGATAGTCCGCGGGCCAGTGTCCAGCCAACGATACCCCCCTTGTTCCTCCATTACTTTATTAAAGATATAGCCCGCAGCACCGCCCGGCACATCCTCGTCGATGATGATGATACGGCTGGTCTTTTTTAGCGATTCCAGGATCTTATGATGAATATCGAAAGGCAGGAGCGTCTGTACATCCACAACCTCACAGCTGATACCCAATTCCTGCAATGCGCTCGCCGCCTCCATCACGATACGCAGCGTGGCGCCATAGGACACGAGTGTGATATCCTCTCCCTCCCTGATGACTTCCGGAACTCCCAGGGGCACCCGGAATTCCAGGAGATTGGAAGGCAACTTTTCTTTGAGCCGGTAGCCGTTGAGACATTCGATCATCAGACCGGGATCAGCACCTTCCAGCAGTGTATTGTACATGCCGGCGGCCTGTGTCATGTTGCGGGGGACGCAGATATGCATGCCCCTCAATGCATGGATGGCCACTCCCATGGGAGATCCACTGTGCCAGATACCTTCCAGGCGATGCCCTCTCGTACGCACGATCAGCGGGGCCGTTTGCTGACCCGCTGTCCGGTATTGCAGGGAAGCCAGGTCGTCGCTGAGAGGCTGGAGTCCATACAGCAGATAATCCAGGTACTGGATCTCTGCGATGGGGCGCAGACCCCGGAAGGCCATACCGATGCCCTGCCCCATGATCGTCAGCTCACGTATGCCCGTATCGAAGATCCTGCTGACGCCATGCTTTGCCTGGAGACCGGCAAATCCCTGGTTAACGTCCCCTATCTTGCCCAGATCCTCGCCAAAGGCCAGTACCTTGGGGTTATGCGTAAATAGCTGATCGAAATAATGATTGAGGATCTCATATCCGTTGATCAGGGGCGCATTCTCATCATATTCTGCCTCCACTCCTTCTATATGCAATATATTCCTTGCGCCCTCGTGATAGAGGTGCGTATTATATAGTGCAGCGTTCTCTTTTTTCAAACCAAGATAATACTCCTTAAGAGGGTTGGCCACCGGGTCGTTGCCGGCAAGATCCAGCGCCTGGTGCAGTGTCCGGAGTACATCCTTACGCCCCGGTTCACGGTTGACCGCCAGTTCGCCGGCTAATTTCTCCAGCGTCTCACCCTGGTAGGGAAGGTGTTCCACCAGCTCACGGATGAGCTCCACCGAGCGGGCCACCTGGCGCTTGAGGGGTTCCTGGTATTTCTCCCAGGCTATGTTCTTGCTGTGCCGGACCGACTCTTTTGCAGAGGTTTCGACATCGTCCAGCTCTTCTTCACCGGCCAGTTCATTGTCGATGATCCATTCCTTCATTTTTTTGATGCCGTCCCATTCTCTCTCCCATTCCAGACGTTCGGGTGATTTATATCGTTCATGACTGCCCGAAGTAGAATGGCCTTGCGGTTGTGTGACCTCCTCCACGTGAAAGACCACCGGCGTATGGGTCAGTCTTATCGCGCGAATGCCCGCTTCGAAAGCCTCGCACATACCCGCATAATCCCAGGCCTTTACCCTGTAGATCTCTATTCCATTGGTGCCTTCTTCTTTTTGGAAACCTTTCAGGGCTTCCGAGATAGACCCCTTGGTCGTCTGATATTTCCGGGGAACAGAGATGCCATAGCCGTCATCCCATACAAAAATGGCCAGGGGTACCTGTAGAACACCCGCGGCATTGATGGTTTCAAAAAAATGTCCTTCGCTGGTAGAGGCGTCCCCGATGGTGCAAAAACATACCTCGTTGCCGTTGTTGGACAGGTCTGTCAACGGCTTCAGCTGATCCACTTCCCGGAAGGCCTTGGAGGCATAAGCCAGCCCCAGGGCCCTGGGCATCTGGGCGGCGGTAGGTGCGAGTCCCGCAGTAAGGTTCTTGCGATTGATCAGGTCCAATGTCTCTCCGTCCTCGCCGACAAAAGGCGTAGCGAAATGGGAGTTCATTTGCCTGCCCGCACTATGGGGGTCATTATGTATGTCCGGATCCGCGTATAGTTGGGAAAAGAATTCTTCGATAGTGGCAGTGCCGGTGGCAAAGGCAAAAGTCTGGTCCCGGTAGTAACCCGCGTAGAAATCACCCGGCCGGAAGAATTTCGCCATGGCTACCTGTGGCACCTCCTTTCCGTCCCCAAAGATCCCGAATTTGGCCTTGCCTGTCAATACTTCCTTCCGCCCCAGCAGGCTGGCTTCACGGCTTTCACAGGCAGTTCGGTAGTCCTTCAATACTTCCTCCCGGAATCTATCGAAGGATAATTTTTCCTGGTCAATGAGTTCGTTAGTAGAAAGGTTTTCCATTAGAGTAATATTTGAAGGGCCAATAAAGCAAAGTTACCATTCTCTACCCAACCCGGCAGCGATCTATCCAATTGATTGTTAAAAAAATAGACTCTTACTATAATTTATTGGTAAACCTGGCGTTAAAAACTTAATTTTATACACGTTTTAACAGCGGGCAAACTATGAAAAAAATAGCAATTGTTACCGGCCTATTTTTCACCATTCTTTCCAGTCATGCACAGCAGCTGACCGCCGGAAACGGTGTGGCCGTACCCAGGCCCGCGGATGTGCTGCAATTAAAGGAGAATAGCCATAATTTCGGCAAGATCCCCCAGGGAAGGCCCGCAGTATATGTTTTTGAGCTCATAAATACAGGCAATACCCCCATTAAACTTGATAATGTCCAGGCCTCCTGCGGATGTACCACACCCGAATGGAGCCGGGATGCCATTGAAGCAGGCGGTATGACCAAAATAAAGGTAGGCTACAACGCCTATGCGGAGGGCTCTTTTACAAAGACCGTCACCGTCGTATATAATACAAATATGACAAAGACCATCACGATATCCGGGGAAGTGTATAAGACACCCGTATCCTCTGCACCCGAAAATCCATCTGTCCAATTATTAAAACAAATAAATTGATAAAAATGAAAAAACTCTTCCTATTCGCCAGTGCTATAGTGCTTTCGACCACTATGTTCGCTCAGCAGGCCGCTCAGAAGAAGGCCGATGACGTAATCAAGTTCAAGGAGTTGTCGTATGATTTCGGTAAGATCAAGCAAGGTGTTCCCGTAACACATGACTTTGCTTTTACCAATGTCAGCGACGCCCCCGTGATCATCGAATCGGCTACGCCTTCCTGCGGTTGCACGACCCCCATCAAGCCCGAAGGAGCTATTCCCAAAGGGAAGGATAACAAGATCACTGCCGGGTTCAATGCAGCAGCAGTCGGCCCTTTTAATAAAAGCATTACCGTAAAGGTTGCAGGTATCGATATGCCTCTGCAGTTAAAAATTACAGGAGAAGTCCTGGCAGCCGACGCCACCAAAACAACCGGTAAGGTAGGCGGTAAATAACATTATTACTCACAAATAAATTTACAGAGGCCCCTGGTAAAAGCTAGGGGCCTCTTTGTATTTTTGCCGAATGTTAAACATCAGTCACCGTGGACAGCAAATGCCGGCTTCGCCAATCCGGAAACTCGTGCCCTATGCCGAGGCTGCCAAAAAAAGAGGCGTAAAAGTATACCATCTCAACATCGGCCAGCCCGATATAGAAACCCCAAAGATGGCGCTGGATGCCGTACGGAACTTCGACTTCAAGGTATTGGAATATAGCCACAGCGCGGGCAATGAAAGCTACAGAAAGAAGCTATCCGCCTATTACAAGCGGGCAGGCATGGACGTCGGTTATCAGCAGATCATCGTCACCACAGGAGGATCCGAGGCCATTCTCTTTGCCTTTATGAGCTGTCTCGACGCCGGTGACGAGGTCATCATACCCGAGCCCTTCTATGCCAATTACAACGGCTTCGCCGTAGCAGCCGGCGTGGTAGTCAAACCCCTTACTTCTTATATCGATAGCGGATTTGCCCTGCCTCCCGTAGCCGAATTCGAAAAGCTCATCGGTCCACGTACCAGGGGGATCATGATCTGCAATCCGAATAACCCTACCGGTTATTTATACAGCCGGGAAGAAATGGAAACCCTCCGCCAATTGATCATTAAACATGACCTGTATCTTTTCGCCGACGAGGCTTACCGTGACTTCTGTTACACAGGCGAGCACATCGCCTCCCTGAACCTGGAAGGTGTGGAAGATCGCGTAATAATGATCGACACCATCTCCAAGCGATACAGCGCCTGCGGAGGCCGCATCGGCGCACTCATCACCCGCAACCAGGTAGTGCTGGACACCGTCCTCAAATTCGCCCAGGCCAGGCTCAGCCCCCCCTCTTTCGCCCAGATACTGGGAGAAGCCGCTACAGACCTTCCCGCGGACTATTTCAATGCCACCAAGGCCGAATACCTGAAGAGAAGAGATGTCCTCGTAAGCCGCCTGAACGCCATTCCCGGCGTATTCTGCCCCAACCCCGGCGGAGCATTCTATGCAATGGCCAGCCTCCCCGTGGACGACACAGATAAATTCTGCCAGTGGATATTAGAATCCTTTTCATACGAGAACCAGACAGTGATGCTCGCCCCCGCCGGAGGCTTTTATGGTACGCCCGGATTAGGCCAAAAAGAAATACGTTTGGCGTATGTACTCAATACCACTGCACTAAACAAGGCAATGGACTGCCTGGAAAAAGCTTTGGAGCAATATCCGGGAAAAATTCAGTAGAAAACATATAATAATAAATTACATGTTTGATCGAAAAATTCATTTTATCCAAAAAACACCCTTTTTAGCCCTTTTCAGCACCAAAAAACATATAACAAATAATTACATATGCTACTTTTGAAATATTCCTTCATTTTTTCTGAAAAAATTGCCAACTAATTTGCTTGTTCCAAAAAAACTTCCGACATTTGATTCAGATTACATCAGACAAGCAGTTAGAGAAAAAAGAGGGGTTAGGAAAAAGGATTTAGCAACTCAGATAACTGTTTTAACTATTTGATAATCTTACGCTCTTTGTTTTGAAAGATTTTCCTGATAGTTTTGCGCCAGCTGAATGGATAGTGGGTTAGAATAAAGTGGCGCAGCAATCAATTTGATCATTATCTCTTTTCATATGGCAAGCAATCGTTAGACGGCCTTCTGTTTCCACAGAGGGCCTTTTTTTTGCCCTTAGCTGCCCCGCCTGCCCTCATCTCTACCTTTCAACCGCCATCCCGCTACTCCGCATCCCATTCGCCATCTACATCCCCCTGCCCCTCCCTTCTTCTTATTGCTCTTCCGAAAAGAGGCCTCTTCAATTCCTTTTCTATCAGATTTTCCTGCATTTTCTCCCGGCTTTTCTATACATTTGCAACCCGTTTCGAGACCTCTTTTAGAGGCCACTTTTGACGGATACCGGCGAGATAGCTCAGATGGTTAGAGCGTCGGATTCATAACCCGGAGGTCTCGGGTTCAACTCCCGATCTCGCTACACCTTAAAAAGGGCCGCATCAGATGCGGCCCTTTCTTATTGACCTTCAATTAGTTATGAAGGCTGTCGCTAGATATAAAAAAATCAAAATGCTCAAAGAAGGATTTCAATTGGAGAAGAAAATATGGACAGACGCGGATTTTCCTATAATGGGATGGCATGATGCGCCTGCGTATGGGATGCTTTTCCAAAGCGACGTCTCCGCTCTGTCTAATCAACTGCTTTTCGACCTTGACTATATCTTGCAATGGATCGACCCTACCCCGCCCGACAAGAATTTTTCCTTCTGGATCGCTCCGGCTACCCTCATATTTAAGGATGTGATCAATCTACATATTGATATTAATCAAGAGCCGCCTAACATTTTTGACTTTGAAATAATGGATATCCACCGTCTGGAAGAATTTACGTATCCCAATGGTCGAATTTACTGGAAATGGCAGATCGAACTAAGCAATGGCAACATCTATTTCAAAGCTGGTGGATATGAGCAGATCATTAGGAAACCACCGGAATTAACTACAAGGCAGGAGTATTCTAACCGAGGGGAAACCAGTTTCAGCCAAATGCCTTTTTAATCACAATTCGCTAAAGGACAGTAAATCAATGAGTAATTGGTTCAAAGATTGTCCCGTTCTGGCTACACGCCCCAAATAGATGATTTTCAACTATTTGGGGCTTTTTATAGGCCGTATTATACAAGCTTTGGAGCACCCGTTAACAAAAAAAAGTATTCGCCCCTTAAAATAGGGTGCTCACTTGCAGAATCCCATATTTTTATCTTTTCCTCAGTTCGTGTTATGTAAACTTTTTTAACCGGTCAGCTGCCTATCTCATACAAACAAAATATCCATTGTCAAATCTTTCTGAATCAATGAAGTCGAATAGCTATTCTTATTCAATCCGAAAGTCGTTATCATAGTAAGAAAAATTGCTTTACGCGTTTTTGTCTCCGCCTTAAAAATACCGACCTTATTTCTCAGTTCTTCAGCATATTTTTTATTGATTGTAAACTCGTTAATGGAAAACTTCATTTCGCAAATATTGATCACATGGTCCCGCCTGTCAATTACCAGGTCAATCTGAACGTTTGGCCCCGCCCCGGTCTTAATCCATGATGAAGTCGTCGTCTGAACACCACTAATACCCAATGCCTGCTTTATTTCTCTGATATGGGCGAGACAAACCTGCTCAAAAGCATAACCACTCCAAGCCCGCTGCTCGGGGCTATCCAACCCGTTAATCCAGAAACTTTCATCAAAGATGCTGGCCTTTTTAATAAATTTCAGATAAAATAAGGAATAAAAATCAGTAAGTTGATAGAGGCTGTTTTGCTCTTTTTTTCCATATGAGGTATACTTTCGGATAAAATTACTTTCCTCCAATTCTTTTAATATCCTGGTGACACTGCCTCCTGTGGATAGTTTAGCCTCTTTTATTAATTCACCACGGGTCAATCCCTTTGCTCTTTTGCTCAACGTCTCGATGACTGCAATATGCTTTTCAGCGTTGTCAAATAGAGATTTATACAAGCTATCGAATTCTGCCCGCAACAAAGCATTCCTGTCGAAGAAGAGCCTATTAATATTCTGAGCAGCACTTTCCGTTGGATCTACTTGTTCCAGGTAAAACGGAATGCCGCCCAAAACCATATACAACTGCACGATTTGGTATTTATCAAATATTCCCGATTTGTATTTCAAAAATTCCTCACATTCATTTAAAGTAAATGGCTCCAGTTTCATCCGGTGAGTCACTCTGTTATACAAACCTCCTCTGTTATGAATAAGCTTATTAATCATCCATCCCGCAGCTGAACCGCAAACAATCAATATGACATCATTCCTTGCACTAGCCCATGAGTTCCAAAAATGTTCAAGTGCTGACATAAAATTTGATTGTGCCGTATCTAGCCATGGAAGCTCATCCAGGAAAATGATTTTCTTTGACCGTTTGCTGGATTTTAATAGTGCAGTGAGTTGCTGAAATGCAGTAAACCAATCAGCAGCAGGCTCTTTCTCATTAGCCAGAGGATCGTATTGAATAAGAGCAACATGAAAATTCGCTAACTGTTGCGCCAAACTACCATTTGATATTCCGGTTAAATAAAAATCAAATTGATTATCAAAGGCTTGCCTGATTAAAAAAGTCTTTCCTACCCTTCTCCTTCCGTACACTGCTAAAAAGGCGGGCGATTGCCCTTCCTTTAATTTATTTAGCTGATCAAGCTCCTTTTTACGGCCAATAAGCTTATTCATCACCTTTACTTTGGCCATAAAGGTACTTATTACACCGCTTTTGGCCAAATTGCTTAATCACTCTGGCCAAAAATAATGCATTTAAGCTAACTATGGCCAAATTGACTATATCCGCTAACAAGAATTCGCCCGCGCTATTCAAAGAATATTCGTAAAACACAATTGCTGATCACCTTTTGTTTTCGGACCTGCCCCGAAGTCCATCCATCTTTCTTCACAATTTTCGCTATTTGCCGCTCGAAATCCCTTTCATATCTATGATTGCTATTTACGCCAAACAGAAAGTTATATCCTTCAATCGTAGCTTCACCCGCCTTGTTTACTATAAAATCCACGTCCGCAAATGCAGATATCTCAGAGTTTCGTCTCCTTATATAACCATTAGGATATTTCATTTTAGCATCAAGCTGGGCCTGAAGAATTGCACATTGCTGAGTTTGATTACTGTCGGAGTCTCCAGGATAACGGGCCCAGGTATCGCAACTCATATACTGAAACGTATCACTAATATGCTTCGCCAAATAAATACTATCGGAGATATTCATGAGAGAATCGATAAAATGACTTCCAAAGTGTTCCCCTATTTTCTCGGACATAAAATCACAATAACATCCCTCCGTTTGATCGGTAATTACATCCGATACTAACTCTGTCTTATAATTAATATTATACTGCTTCAATAAAGCAACCATTTCATTCTCATTCCGAAATGGTCGTGTAAGCATTCCAATAAAATGACAATAGGTCATTTTTCCTTTTAGAAAATCTGTTTTAGCGCTGTTCACCTCACGCTGGCATGTCGTATCTATCGGAGCAATTGAGTCAAATTGGCTTTTCTTAGTAAGACCATTACTATTGCATGAAAAAAACAGCAGGGTGATTGTAGGAATTAAGAATAAATTTTTCATGGGGTCCTTTTCATTAAGATGCTAAAGTGGCAATGATCCATATTAATCGCTTATTGTGCTGCAAATAAGTGTCAAACCATTATCCTGCATCAAAGATTCCACCTCACCTTCCCCAAAACGATCCTCCCCGGCAACGCATATGAACTGGCCGCAAATGTATTCGCCGAAAGATAAAACGCCCTATAGGTCTTAACATCCAGAAAATTAACAGCGCTGAGTTCGAAGGAAATTTTCCACTTGCTTACCCTGAATTTCACCGAGGCATCAGCAAAAAAGTACCTCAGATCCGGATTGCCCTCCTGCCGGGTAAAATAATGCTCGCCCGACAGCCTGAATTGCACACTGGTCCCAGGGTTATATTCCAACGAGGCGCGCTGCTGTAACTGGTCGATATGACCCGCTGATACATCCACCTCCGAATGACTGGCCGTCCGGATGAGTGTAGCCTTATAGTCAATGGCCATATGATTTCCCGCTTTGGTATTGACACCAAGCTCCCCGGTTTTTACTACGGTATTGAAAGGCAATAATTGATCATTCTGCAACTGCACGGATCGGATGCTTTGCCATTGCACGTCGGCGCTAAACGTGGTTCTCAAAGCAAAGAAGTATTTGCTCACCGAGCTGCTGACCGTCCATGACCCCGTAGTATTGGAATAAGGCAGCATAACCTGCTGCTGCAGGCTACCAGTGATGATCGCTGAGGCAATCTTATCCGAGGCCAGGCGATCATAGGTGATATTCAGGCTGGCGAAAAGCATCATCAGCGATTTGCGGTAACTAAACCCGGCTGACACATCCTGCTGCCTCTTCTCCGCCAGGTCCGCGCTATTGGCATAAAGCGTCAGGTAGTCTTTCAAAATATCTCCCTGGTAAATATCTTCTATGACACCCGCCTCGTTGCGGTAATGGTACGAGAGAGAAAGGTAATTTTCAGTGCCCACCCGGTATTTTACTTTCAACAGCGGGTTAAAATGCAAACGCGTCAGCTGTTTGTCCATCGCATACTGGTTGTCGGAATAGTGTATCTGCTGCAGGCTCACCGGCAAGCTAAGGCTCGCCTGAAGGATCGTTCCAGGCAAATCATAGGCCGCTTCCGCATACAATTTTGTCCTGGCCCAGTTCAAACGGTTCGTCGAACTGTCCGATTCCGGGGTTGGATTTTTACCCACCTGCGCCACGCTGAGGTCTGACGTCAATGTTTGCGATTGAACACTAAACCCCACCCTGAAACGCTGCGTGATGAGGCCGGATGGTATCTTGAGCGATACATAATTAGTAGTATACCAGGTTGGCACATTGACGGTTTGTATCAATTGATCATACTGGCTGCTTTTATTAAAAATGGCCGGTTCATAATTGGGGCCAATGGTCCTGTATTCCGGTTCGGCCGAATGACTTATATAAGAATAGGCCTGTATGATATTATGCGACTTTAAGGATCTTATCAGGTTGAATTCATTGGAGAATCTCAGCTGATTATCATGAAGTACCTGTGTTACTGCGACGTCGCCCGTGTTCAGATAGGAATGATAGGCGCCCCGGCTATCATCCAGCACCAGGGCGTCATTAAGATAATACTTGTCCCTGTTGATATTCAGCGTCAATTGCGTATGCAGAATAGCAGGCTGGTAATGGTTATGTTGACGCACATCATATCGGACCGTATCGCCAGGTAAAAAGACAGTGCTCTGCCGGCTGAAATCCTGCCGTTGGTTGTCGTGGAAATACCAGGCATTTATCCTCACCTGTGTGTTGTTCCGCAATTTCACCAGGTCGTTGAGATTGAGAAGCCCGGATTCATCGAACAAATACCTGTCCCGCGACAAGGCGGGGCTGTTTACCGTGCCGGGGGACAGCAGCGCAGCCGGCGTAGCATTATCGATATGCTGCTCGTAGTTGCTTAAATTGTGCGCAACCAGCTCCTGCTGCAGGTCATATCCAGTATTGTTGCCTTTGAGGTAATTGATGCCTTTATAATTATCCTTAAAAAACATCGCATTCAGGTCAACGTCATAATTACCCGGCAGGCCCACACCTACGCTCTCCTGACCAACCATTTGCATCTTCGCGCCCTTTTTTATCGCCAGGTTCAGGGCCACATCATCGCTCATCACCTTATTTTGCAGCACTTTAATAGGCTGGTCGTTTTGTATCACCTGCACCTGCTCCACCACGCCGTGCGGGATAGTCGTAGTGGCGATAGAATATTTATCATCCAGCAGGTTGTCTCCATTGATATACAGGTTAGATATCGACTTGTTATTATAACGGATCGTTCCATCAGTCCCGACCGTTATGCCCGGCAGCTTCTTAAGCACATCACCGATCACCCTATCTTGTGCACTTGCAAAATCGGACACCTTGTACCCCAGTGTATCGCCATGTGTTCGCAACATAGGCCGGCTGCTTTTGATCTCGACAGATCTTAGCTGGTTCGCCGACACGCTCAAGGTGAAGTCATAGGTAAGGAGTACGTCTGCCACCGGCCGGCTCAGCGTTTTATAACCTATACTCGCCGCTTCTATCACCAGTCCCCTTAAAGGAGTATCCGCAGGGATATGTAAAATATAGGCGCCGCCGGTATTCGTAACGGCATAACCGATAATCCCATTGTTAGCGGAATTTCTGAGGTTTACACTGGCATAAGGAATAGCCTTGCCGGTACTGTCCTTTACAGTACCCGTTATATTTTGCGCAAATCCCGCAATGGAAAGCAATAAACCGATCACCGGCAGGTTCACCACCTTTATACATCTGTTCATTATTTTTCGGGCAATTCCATCGGATTATTAAATACAGGACCCTTACCCTTTGGGCCAACCACGACATGATCCATTTTAGGGCCTCCTTCCCGACTATTGGCAGCATTAATGGCTTGCGCAAACGCAGCAGGGTCCTTCTCCATGGCCGCCCGCAGCTTATCGAATTCCTTTTGCGTGGTTTTGGTCAGTCGGGCCGGTGGTGCTATCACATTCGGGTCATCATTCAACCCTCGCAGTATCGGTGGAAGATCATTTTCATCTGTAGCGCCGCCTGTCGACTGGCCCTTTGCCGGCGACGGTACCGTCTTCTCTACGCCGTTAAACTTGAATACCACTTCATTTTTCGTGTCATGGGCTTCTACAATGACGCCAGGCAAGCCATTCAATTTCCAGGGACCGGCATGAACCGGCAGATCAGGGCAGAACCACACGATATAATCCCGGCCCCCAAAATGGCCGGTAGCTTTCTGGCAGTGCAGCCCGCCGAAGGTGGCCGTGTCACCGCTGATCTTCCAGTCTATCACAGGCATGGGGCCTTCGATCAGGTAGTCATTAACCATCAGGGCATCCTTTGTGAACAATTTCTGCTCAGCCGGATACTGATAATATTGGGTGCGTGAACCCACACCCCGCCGGTTAATCATAGGGTGCCCATCCGGACTGCTCGCTACCGCCTCTGCATATGCCTTTTTAAATTGCTGATCTGCCACCAGTCCATCGTAGCTTTTATAAGCGCTGGCGCTTTTGCCCACAAATAACACCGTATTTTCTATGTACGGATGCGCCCGGCTGGTAGTGTCATCCACATGGGTAAATTTGTAATGCACCATTAACCAAGCCGTATCCGGCTTTTGCGCTTCGGTGCTGATAAATGCCGCCAGCAAGCAGACGGCGGACAGTAATTGCTTTTTCATGGCTCCTGCTATTTTTCAACAATACTATCGCTGGACCGTCATTCTCCGAAACATCTGGTATGAATGAGGGTTTGAGAGGTTGGAAGACCGGTTATTTGTTATCCGGAATTTCAAAAACGCCTCGTTTGGTGGTCAATCCGGCTGGTTAATCACCTAATTTTTGACGGTAAGCGCGATATTATACCTTTGTCACTATGACACCGGCCAAAAAAAGACGTTGGATAGAGATATTGCTTCACCTGGCGTTTTGGGCAGGTGTTTTTTATGTGCTAACATCGTCATTGAGCAGTACGCATATTCACGTCTGGGCAAAAAGCGTCCATGTTGTAAGCGATCGGATTGGAGAAACGTCCATTTCATCCTATGTATATATTATCCTGATTTCCCTGGCGGCGCTTTTTTATGGCAATGTATTTTGGGTATTCCCGAAAGCTATCCGCTATAAAAATGGCATCGTCCGACTGGCCATATGCGCCGGATGGTTCACGATGATATTTGGTGCGAATTACTTTATCGCTGGCCCCCTGTTCGATCGGGCGAACCCGATCCCCGAACCCCCGCCCTTCGTTTTTAGACCGGATTCCACCGGAAAACCGCCTCCTCCCCTCGGAAAGTTGATCCAGGATGATCCTGTTGCCCTTGCTAAAGTCAATGCCATCAACTTCACGATCAGTGACTGGCGGCAGATCCAGCCTGCTATACTGTTCGCTTTCGTTGTCATACTGGGTATATCCTTCGCCTATTTCTTTCTCAACGCATGGGCAAAAAGCGAACTCATCCAAACCCGGCTGCAGGCGAACCAGCTAAGCACCGAGGTCAAGTTCCTTAAATCGCAGATCAACCCACACTTCCTGTTCAATACGCTCAACAACCTATTCTCGATGGCGCAAGCCAAAGGCAACGACGATCTGGCCGACGGCATTTCAAAACTTTCCGGCATGATGCGCTATATGCTTTATGACAGCAACGAGGAACGTGTTCCGCTCAGCAAGGAGATCATCTACCTGGAAGAATGCATCACCCTCAACAAACTGCGCTACGCCGATGAGGAAGTTACAGTAACCTTTGACCATACCCGACAAATAGCCGATATCGGCATTGCGCCCATGCTTTTTATCCCCTTTGTCGAGAATGCCTTTAAACACGGCGTCGCCATCGGGCAAAGAGCCTCGATTCAAATAACCATAGCCGTTTCCGGAGAAAAACTGAAATTTACCTGTGTAAACACGGACTACAGCGCTATCAAAAAAATGGAAATGAACATCAGCGGCATCGGCCTGGAAAATGTAAAACGACGGCTGGAGTTGGTTTACCCGGGTAAACACCAGCTCATCATCAATAAGGAAAATGGAAAATTCATGGTTAACCTCGAAATCGATCTGTCATGATCACCTGCATAGCCATTGACGACGAGCCGAAAGCCCTGGAGGTGATAGAACGGTATTGCCAAAAGATCAGTTTAGTCAGTCTCAAGGCTACATTTCGTGAACCGGTCAGGGCCATCGAGTTTCTGAACCGCGAAAAGGTCGACCTGATCTTCCTCGATATCAATATGCCGGATATCAGCGGAATGCAACTGCTGCAAACCTTGTCGCCACGGCCGCTGATCATTTTCACCACCGCTTACAGCCAATACGCCGTAGAAAGCTACGAGCTCAACGCGCTGGACTACCTGCTGAAGCCTGTCACATTTGAGCGCTTCCTGATGGCCATCAATAAAGCCGCGGCAGCACTGTCGCCGAAGAATACCCCCGGTATGGATGAAGACGCTGTCGTATTTATCAAAAGCGGGCCGCAGACCCACCGGGTTAAAGTCAGCGAGATACTATACCTGGAAAAGGACGGCAATTACATTACCGTTCACCGGGCAGGTGGAAATATACTGATCCGTGAAAATATGACTGACATTTTTGACCTCGTGCCGGCAGCGGACTTTATCCGGGTACACAAATCATACGTGGTCGGCATCCGGCATATCACCCTGATCGAAGTTCATCAGCTTATCGTTAATGGTGAAAAGATCCCCATTGGCAGCACCTATCGCGACTCACTCCGCGCCCGGCTCGGGATCGTGTGATACTGTCATTCGGCAATTCGCTAAAATGCTGCAAATCAATAAGGAGTTGGTTCAAATACTGTCCCGTTCTGGATTTCATTTAATCCTCCCCCTTTCCCGCAAATCGAACCCTTTTCCTTCCGATATTGCTGGAAAATCCCCGGTCACAATGCGTGTCAATTTAGAAGACTACTATATTCTGTCGACAATATTTCTTGCAAACAACCTGGTCATTACGTTCCAGTACAGCCTTGATATACATAGTCGGCGTGTTTTGGAATGCAAAGAAGTCGCAGGATTCAAAGATCAACGGAATGGGGACGATATCGTGAATCTACGT
>Ga0105240_10000713_pt1 | contig 60923 bp, 56 predicted proteins | sample KBSC54metaG_FD_80426 | JGI IMG/M metagenome (GOLD analysis project Ga0105240, IMG submission 80426) | Corn rhizosphere microbial communities from Kellogg Biological Station, Michigan, USA - KBS C5-4 metaG | ecosystem: Host-associated > Plants > Roots > Rhizosphere > Soil | place: Michigan, USA... | reverse complement strand
CGACGACCTCTCGGACGCGCTCGCTGCGCTGGCAGGTCCGGGCGCGGGACCGAACGGCGGCCAGCTTTACGTGGATGGCTTCACGGGCGGCCAACTTCCGCCGAAGGAATCGATCCGCGAGATCCGCATCAATCAGAATCCATTCTCGGCGGAGTACGACAGGCTGGGCTTCGGCCGCATCGAAATCCTCACGAAGCCGGGGTCGGACAAATTTCACGGCGTGTTCTTCTTCAATGACAGCAACGGCGTGTTCAATTCGCGCAATCCCTTCGCGAGCAACAAGCCCGACTATTCCAACCGGCAGTTCGGCGGCAATGTGGGCGGACCGCTCAGTCACAGGGCGTCGTTCTTCCTGGATTACAACGAGCGGGATATCACTAACAACGCGATTACGCATGCGTTGTATTTCGATCCGGCGACGTTTGCGACGACACCGATCAATACGTCGATTGTGACCCCTATGTCGAACCGGACGATCTCGCCGCGCATCGACTATCAATTGACGACTAACAACACGCTCACGGCGCGCTTCGAGGAGCGGCTGAATCACTCCGACAATGCGGGTCTGGGGGGGTACCGCCTGCCCCCGCCGTATGCCAACCTGGCTTACAACACCAGCGGCGATGCACAGAATCTGATGCTGACGGAGACGGCCATTCTCAACGCGAGCACGGTAAACGAAACGCGGTTTCAGTACACGCGCAACTGGAGCCAGTCGTTGGGCAATCAGTTGCCGCAGATCAATGTCGCAAACGCATTTGTCACCGGCGGCAACGGCGTGGGCAACACATTCGATCGCGGCCACCACTACGAATTGCAAAACTACACTTCGTTATCGAAGGCAGCCCATACGTTGCGTTTCGGAATCCGCGTACGCCGGCAGAGCGACCAGAGCAATAACCCCGGCGGGTTCAACGGGACGTTCTCATTTCTTGGCGGGACGGAACCGGTGCTCAACGCGGATAATCAGATCGTGATCGATGCGGCGGGAAATCCGCAGACTCAGGTGCTGACGTCGCTGCAACAGTACGAACGCAACCTGCAGTTGGCGAAGGCCGGATTGACGCAAGCGCAGATCCAGCAATTGGGCGGAGGTCCGTCGCGCTTCAGCATTCAGGGAGGCGTGTCGTACATTTCGATGACACGGTGGGATTTCGGCCCGTTCGTGCAGGACGACTGGCGCATCCGGCCTAATTTCACGCTCAGCCTGGGACTGAGGTACGAAGTCCAGACGCTACTGAGCGACTATCGCGACTTGGCGCCGCGCATCGGCTTCGCATGGGCACCGGGGAATCCGAAAAATGGCCGGCAGAAGACCGTCATCCGCGGCGGTGTCGGCGTATTTTATGAGCGGATGGGGTTGGGGCCGTTTGAGCAGGCCGAACTCAACAATGGATTTAACCAGTTGCAGTACACGGTCTACAATCCTGTGTTCTATCCGAACATCCCGTCACTCTCCACGCTGAACGCCGGGCAGAACGCGATTTACCGGATCGATCCGAACATGCGCGCCGAATACAGCCTGCAGAGCGCGATCGGGGTGGAGCGGCAACTACCGCACAATACCACTGTCAGCGCGACTTACACCAACAATCGGGGCGAGCATATGATGCAGACCGTCCCGATCAATACGCCGCTGCCGGGGACATTCAATCCGCTGCTGCCGCTGGCTGCCGGGAATGGCGTGTTTCCGTATGGGTATAGCGCGGGCAATATCTTTCAGTACGAGACGGGCGGAGTCCTGAGGCAGAGTATCTTCATGGTGACTGTGAATACGCGCTTCAGCCCCAAGGTATCGTTATACGCCAACTATCAACTGACTTATGCGAAGGACTTACCCGGGAGTCCGACCGATCCTTATAACTTCGCGCTGGATTACGGCAGGAGCAATCTGGATCGGCGGAATAACTTCCAGCTCTTCGGGTCGGTGACCGCTCCGCTGGGGATCCGCGTGTCGCCATTCATTACGCTGCGGTCGGGCAGTCCGTTCGACGTGCTGATCGGCGAGGATCTGTTCGGCAGCACTCTGACGAATGCGCGCGCCGCGTTCGCCGCGAATGGCGCGTGCCCGGCGGGATTTTCCGGTCTCACGGGCAACGTAGTCTGCTCAACGGCGGGCAATTTCACCACGAGTTATAACCCGGCGAATCCGGCGAATCTGGTGCCGCGCAACTATCTGACGATGGCGGGCCTGATCTCGGTGAACGCGCGTGTGTACCGCGTGTTCGGGTTCGGTCCGGTGCGGGGCGCGCGCGCGGCTGCCGGTCCCGGGGGCGGTGGCGGCGGCGATCGCGGAGGCCACGGTGGCGGCGGGATGCGCATGGGCGCGCCGGGCGGCGGCGGTCGTGGAGGCATGGGTGGCGGCGACACTACCGAGCACCGGTTCAATCTGATGCTGGGGGTCAACGTGACGAACATCCTGAATCACTTCAACCCCGGCGGCTATCAGGGCGTGATCACGTCGCCGCAATTTCTGGAACCGACGACCGTCAATACGGGCTTCGGAGGCGGCGGGTTCGGCGGGTTCGGCGGAGGCAATGCGGCCAATAACCGGCGCATCGAATTCGACTCGCGGTTCACGTTCTGAGGTACTACAAAGGGGGCTGGACGGCACCGTGAGCGAATCGGAAAAGCCAAAGTGGAAGACACGGCTCGTGAAGGGCGAATTTGCCGGCCGGGAGTTTGATATTGAATTCCGGCAGGAACAGGGCGACGACCCGCATTACGGGCGTTCAGTTCTCGTCACCAACAAAAAGGCCACTGGCCGCAGTTCAGATCTAGAGCACTTGAAGCGGATAAGCCGCGAGCGACGCCCATAACCCTGCGCGAGCGGCGGCGGTGGACTGGCGGTTCACGTTCCAGCACGAAGATTGAACTCGGAGGGCGGTGGCTGCGTAGTGAAGGATGGTGGTAGAATCCACCCGAGATCACTATAGGAGGTGACCGTCTTCTTCTTCCTATTCTTGCCAGCGATTGCGCTGTATTTTCTGCCGTCGATTCTCGCTTACAACAAGAGCAATTTCGGCGGGGTGCTGCTTCTGAATTTGTTCCTGGGATGGACGCTGATCGGCTGGATCGTCGCCTTGATCTGGGCGTTGAGCGGCGATCCCCAACAAGTGGTCGTCGTGCATCAGGCCGCGGGGTACGGCGGCGGCAACTTCTGTCCGCGGTGCGGTTGGGCCCAGGCCGGGCGGGCGCGGTTCTGTTCGAATTGCGGGTCGGCGATTTAGGCGGCCGGCGGCATGTTGAGCCGCTTCTCGATTTGGATGAGGCGCGATTCCAGCGTAGCGAGTCTGTCTTTGAGTGCGGCGGACTCGCGTTCAACGTCGGTGAGCCGCTATTGATTGGTCTCGGCGAATGAATGGAAGGCCTTGAGGATCTCGGTCTGAATGTCTCGCATCGTCTCGACGACAAGTTCTTCGCATGCTTTTACCGCATCGATGACGTCCTGCTTCGTTGCCGGTTCCTGGCCGTTGTCCATCTCTCGCTCCGATTAGAACCTGGTGAGTCGGGCGGGACTCGAACCCGCAACCACCGCCTTAAAAGGGCGATGCTCTACCAATTGAGCTACCGACCCGCTTTCTGCGCAGGAATTTCATTTTACCAAACCCCGTGCGCTCTCCCTAATTTTCGTGCGGCTCGCTATACTTGGTCCTGACGACCAACATCCCAATGAACCGGCTCGTTCGCCGCCTCCTCCTCACTCTCCTGTCGCTCACCACAACCCTGGCAATCGGCACCATTGGATTCGTGGTCATCGACCACTATCCGCCCTTCGATGCCTTCTACATGACCTTGACCACCATGACGACGGTGGGATACGGGGAAATTCATCCGCTTTCGCACGCGGGCCGCATCTTCAATTCGTTCCTCATTATGTTCGGCGTCAGCACCATCCTCATAGCCCTCGGCACCATGACCCAAAGCATCATCGAATTCGAATTCGGCGACGTCATGGGCCAACGGCGGAATAAGCGCATGATCGAAAAACTCAAGGACCACTACATCATCTGCGGATTCGGGCGCGTGGGACGCGGCGCCGCGGCCGAACTGCTCCAGTCCGGCGTCCCGTTCGTGGTCATCGACAGCAGCCCCGAACGCGTGGAGCGCGCCATCCTCAGCGGAATGCTGGCCGTGGCCGCGGACGCCACGCGCGACGAAACGCTCCACCAGGTCGGAATCGAACGGGCCCGCGGCCTGGTCGCGGCGCTTGCCACCGACGCAGACAATCTCTTCGTCCTGCTGTCCGCGAAGGGCCTCAATTCGACTCTTTACGTCGCGGCGCGGGCGGCCGAAGAAGGCGCGGAAGAGAAGATGCGGCGGGCCGGCGCCGACGCCGTGTTCGCCCCCTACACCATCACGGGACACCGCCTGGCGCAGTCGCTGCTGCGGCCGCACGTGGTACAATTCCTGGACTTCACCACCAAAACGATCGGCGAGGATATCTCGCTCGAACAGGTGCGCGTCGCCGACTCCAGCCAGATGATCTCGAAATCTATTCGCGATATGCAGTTGGGCCGTGACCTCGGCGTAATCGTCATGGCAATCCGGCATCGCGACGGCAATATGGTCTTCAACCCGCCCGCCGATACCGCGGTACGAGGCGGCGATCACCTCATTGTGATGGGGCGGCAGGAGAGTCTGCGGACTCTGGAAGACCTGCTCGCCGGCGGTAAATAGTATGAAGCGACTCCGAGACTTTCTCCAATCGATCATTTACGCCGGCATGAAGCAGCACGAGCCGGAGAACAGAAGCGCCGATCCGGCCGTTTCCGACCGCTTGCTGCGCCCGTTCGAGCGATTTCTGAATGGACCGGGATCGGCCGACCCGTTGTACGTCACGAACCGGACGGTGGGCCAGAGGATCCGCGTGGGGGTGCTGATCGCGATCCCGCCGCTGCTCGTGCTCGGAATCGGCGGCGCCGTAATCGTCCATTTCAACCGGTCGGTCCGGCCCAAGCAGCCCAGGCAGATGAGCAATGCCGAGATCGCCGCGAAGATGCTTCCCAACCTCAACGACGTCAGCGTGTACAGCAACAAAGATATCGACGTGATGGACGTGAATGTCCGGCAGTCGGAGGGGGGCAGCATCAGCGGAACCCTGAGGAACAACTCGGATCGTCCGCTCGACGGCATCGAAGTGATCTTCGATCTGACCAATGCGATGGGGTCCCGCCGCGGCGCGGTTAGTTGCAAAGTGGCGCACATCGACGCGAAAGGCCGCGCCAGATTCGAGACTGCCATAGCGCAGAAGGACGCCGCCTTCGCGATCGTGCGCGAAATCCGCGTTCCGTGAACGGCCGCGCTACTGGCGAGGCGCGAAGAGCGTGCGCGGGTCGATTGCGGTGATGCGCCAAGTCTTGCCGCGTTTTTCCAGAGTGCACGTCACGGTCTCGCGGCGGCGCAGCGACTCCACATTGGTGTCGCGCGAAATCAAATTTAACGACCAGTCCACCACGATCGTGCGGACCGCGTCATCGCCTTCGTTCTTCAACAGATCGACGGAAGATTCGATGTCGCCGCTTTGTTCCAAGCCCATGACGCTGTCCTGCAGCCGGGCGTAGCCGGGCATCGCGGGGTCGAACGCCTGCATGAATTTCTTCGCGTTGGCTGCCGGACCGCCGCCGTTCTCGGTGGAATTGTCGGCGGCAGCTTCGGTGAGTCCCAAGGCCGTCGTCATCACCACGTTCCAGGCATCGTTGCCGTGCGGAGGCGCGAACAGGCCGGTCGGCGTGAAGGACACTATGCGCCATGCGGCGCCTTCCTTCTTGAGCCGGCACTCGACCTGCGCGCGACGGTGAGTGACGGCGGAAGCGCCCCCCCGTTCGGAGATGTCCAGTTGCCAGTTGAGTCTGGCGGTGCGGCTCTGGCCGTCGCCTTCGTTCGCCGTCCACTCCACCGTGGACCGGACGTCGTTGACGCGAGCCAATTCCGCGACATCGGCACGCAGTTTCACAATGCCCGGCATGGAAGCGTCGAAGGCCGTCATGAATCCCGCGGGATTACCGTCGCCAAGTGCCTGCGCAGCGTTGTCGAAGAGGTCGTGGACCTCGACGGCGGAATCGGCCCACACGACGGCGGCGAGCGCCACAACGAGCAGCGGGGATCGGGTGGCGCGCTTCATCCTACGTCCTGTAGCTGGCATTGATGCGGATGTAGCCCTCGGTGAAGTCGCACGTCCAGAAACGCGCGCTGCCCTTTCCCTTGCCGCGGACGTCCACGCGGATTTCGCAGTCGGACGCGTCGAGCTTCTTCTTCAGATCCGCTTCGGAGAACGGCGCGGCGAGCCCCTGTTTGCAGACCAGCACGCCTTGCATGTGGATGTCGACGCGCGCCGGATCGAACGCCACTCCGGCATTGCCTGCAGCGCAGAGAATGCGTCCCCAGTTGGGGTCGGACCCGGCGACGGCGGTCTTCACCAGCGGCGAATTGGCGATGTACCGGGCCATGCGGGCGGCCGCGGCGTCGGTGGGCGCGCCGGTCACATTGATCGTGATGAGCTTCTTCGCGCCTTCGCCGTCGCGGGCAATGGCGCGCGCCAGGGATTCCATGACGCCCGCGATCGCTTCCTCGACCTTGGCGAATTCCTTAGGATCGGGCCGCACTCCCGACGCACCGTTGGCCAGCAGCGCGAGCGTGTCGTTCGTGGAAGTATCGCCGTCGACGGAGAGGCGGTTGTAGCTCCGCTCGACTCCGCGTTTGAGCATCGCCCGCAGAGGAGCGCCGGGGATATTGGCGTCGGTGAGGACGAAGGCCAGGGTGGTCGCCATCAGCGGCTGGATCATGCCGCTGCCCTTGGTCATTCCCGCGATCCGCACGGTGCCTCGGCGGAGTTTCACTTCGGCGAATGCGGTCTTCGGCACCAGGTCGGTGGTCATGATGGCGTTGGCCGCGGCGTCGAATCCGTCGGTCTTCAAGTTCATGACCAACTCGGGCAGCGCGCCGGTGATTTTCCGCGGATCGAGTTCGACGCCAATGACGCCGGTGGACGCCGGCAGCACCTGCGGCACCGGCAGCTTCAGCAATTTCGCCGCGGCCTTGCATGTCGCGAGAGCTACGGCGTCGCCGGTGCGCGTGGCGCAGTTGGCGTTGCCGGCATTGATCAGGATCGCGCCGGCGAGTCCTTTGGACAGCTTCAGATGACGGCGGCTCAACCGCACGGGCGCGGCCTGCACGCGATTCTGCGTGAAAACGGCGGCGGCATGGGCCGGCATCCCGGAGACAATCAGCGCGAGGTCGTCTTTCGGCGTTTGCCGGATGCCCGCGTAAGTCGTTGCGTAAGCGTATCCCAGGGGCAGGTTCACGCGCGTGCTTCTCCTAAGGTTTCATTCTCGGTCAAGCGCTGCCCGTTGGCGAAATCGCCGGCGGGAACGCGCTTGCGGCCTTCCATCTGTACTTCCAGCATTTCCAGGCAACCCGACCCGCATTGCACGACCAGCGGACGGGTGCTGAGGACAGCTCCCGGCGCCGCGGTGCCCGGGCTCTCCACGACGCGGGTTCGCCACAGATGCAGAGTCTGGCCGCGGAAAGCCGTGTACGCGCCTGGCCAGGGCTGCAATCCGCGCACGCGATTGTGGAGCTCTTGCGCGGAGCGGCTCCAATCGACCGCGCCGTCCTCTTTCTTCAGCAGCGGCGCGTACGTGGCCTGATCGTTGTCCTGCTTTTCGCCGGCGATGGTACCGGCGGCCAACCCGTCCAGGGTCCGGACGAGCAGTTCGGCGCCCATGGCCGACAGACGCCGGCCCAGTTCGATGGCGTTCTCGTCGGGGCCGATTTCAGTCTCCGCCTTCAGCAGCATCTCGCCCGTGTCCATACCCGCGTCGATCCGCATGGTGGTCACGCCGGTGCGCGTTTCCCCGTTGGCGATGGCCCACTGGATGGGACCCGCGCCCCGGTATTTCGGCAGCAGCGAGGCGTGGACGTTGATGATCCCGAGCGGCGCCATATCGATCACGCTCTGCGGAATGATCTGCCCGTAGCCGACGACAACCATCGCCTCCGCCGCCAGCCCGCGTAGATGTTCCTGAGCTTCGGGACGCCGCACCCGCTCCGGCTGATACACCGGAATCGCCAGTCGTAGGGCGGCTTCCTTGACCGGCGACACGGCCAGGTGCTGACCGCGGCCGCGCGGCCGGTCAGGCTGCGTGACCACCTCGACCACTTCGTGGCCGGCCGCAACCATATGTTCCAGCGTCGGCACCGCAAAGGCAGGCGTGCCCAGAAAAACCAGGCGCATCGTTTTTTATTCCCAGTCCCCGGCGCGCTGCTTTTTCTTGATCTTGCGCTTGATGAGGTCGCGCTTCAACGCGCTTATGTGAGTGATGTAAAGACGGCCGTACAAATGATCGGTCTCATGCTGCAAGGCGCGCGCCAGCAGGTCTTCGCCGGTCGTCTCGAACTCCACGCCCTTGACGTCCTGCGCGCGCACCGTGGCGCGTTTGCCGCGCTTCACCTGCTCGCGAAAGGTGGGAATGCTCAGGCAGCCTTCTTCGCCCTCCTGTTTGCCTTCCACCTTGACGACCACAGGATTGATGATGACCAGCTTCTCGTCGGGATTTTCGCCGTTCGAGCAGTCGATCACGGCGATCTTCTTCGAAATTCCGATCTGCGGCGCCGCCAGGCCGACACCCTTGGCCGCGTACATGGAATCGAACATGTCGTCGAGGAGTTTGTGCAGCTCCGGAGTATCGAATTCGGTTACAGTTTCCGCTTCCCGCTCCAGCACCGGGTCGCCGAATTTCACAATCGGATAAACCATAAATATCGTCTTAGTAGTTTCGCAGTTGCTCCAGATAGCCTTGGTAGTTGCGGCGCATCTCGCCCAGCGAATCGCCGCCGAATTTTTCCAGGAAGGCCTGCGCGAGCACCAGCGCGACCATCGCCTCGCCGATCACACCCGCCGCCGGGATCACCGCCACGTCGCTGCGTTCGTAAGCCGCGAGGGCCGGTTCGCGCGTCGCCAGATCCACCGACTCCAAAGGACGGCGCAGCGTCGAGATCGGCTTCAGCAGCCCGCGCACGACGACGTCCTGTCCGTTGGTGATGCCGCCTTCCAATCCGCCGGCGCGGTTCGAGCCTCGGGTGAAACGGGCGCCCTCGCGATCGTAGTGGATGGTATCCTGCACGGTCGAGCCGAAACTGGCGGCGCCGTCGGCTGCGAATCCGATCTCCACACCTTTCACCGCCTGAATCGAAACGATGGCCTGGGCCAGCCGCCCGTCGAGCCGCGTATCCCAGGCAATGTGGGAGCCGAGTCCGACCGGCAGCCCGCGCGCGACCACTTCGAAAATTCCGCCGACCGTGTCGCCGGTCCGATAGGCCTCGTCCACCACTTCTTTCATGCGGGCTTCCGTTTCCGCGTCCACGCATCCCAGCAGAACGTCGGACTTCGCGCTCAACGCCACCAGTTCATCCCAGGCTGCATCCCGCTGGAGCCGCACACTACCTACGGCGATCACGTGGCTCAACACCTGGATGCCGAACTCGTTCAGCAGCGCCTTGGCGATCGCTCCCACCGCCACACGTGCGGTGGTCTCGCGGGCACTGGCCCGTTCCAGAATGTAACGCGCGTCGTGGAAATCGTACTTCTGTGCACCGGCGAGATCGGCATGGCCCGGACGAGGGCGGGTAACCGGCTTGCGCTTGTCCTCCGCGCCGTCTTCGACGGGCAACACTTCCGTCCAGTTCTGCCAGTCTTTGTTGCGGACGATGATGGCGATGGGCGAGCCGATGGTCCTGGAGTGACGCACGCCGGCCACGATTTCGGCGCGGTCGGTCTCGATCTTCATACGGCCGCCGCGGCCGAAGCCCTGCTGCCGCCGCCACAACTCGCGGTTCACGGCCTCTAGCGAAATGGGTATGCCGGCAGGGAGGCCGGTGAGCGTCGCCACCAGGCACTCGCCATGGGACTCCCCGGCGGTCTCGAATCGTAGCATTCGGTTGGAATTTTTATCGTACCAGATGGGAACAACTGGTTGTATTTCTTCGTATTAGGATGTGAGAAGGGAGACCCGCGCGTGGTGAAGTTTCTATTGTGGTGTATTTTGTTGCTTTTGTGCTGGCCACTGGCACTGGTTGCGCTGGTGGCGTACCCGCTGGTTTGGCTGCTTTTGCTGCCGTTCCGGATATTGGGGATTGCCGTCGAAGGCGCGCTCGGCCTGGTGTGGGCCGTCGTGACTTTGCCTGCGCGCCTTCTCCGGGCTCTATAGGCGGTCCGATTACACCGCCCGCCGGCCGCTAATCAACTGGATCAGCAGTACCGCGACCGCGACCACTAGCAGGATGTGAATGAACCCGCCCATAGTGTAAGAAGTTACCAGTCCCAAGAGCCACAGGACCAACAAGATCACAAAAATTGTCCAGAGCATTCTGCCCTCCTGGCCGGAGAATATGCAGATGAGGGGCCAAGTATGTGGCGCAAGAGTAAGGTGTAGTACAGGACGGAAATGAAAAGGACCGCGCCGGTGGGATCCGGCGCGGCTCGCAGGTATTGCTATGGAGGAAACCGTTAAGAAGGAAGGCGAAATTCGACCGGGGCTGGGATGGACGGATGCATCTGTTGCGCGCCGCGTCCCTGTGTGCGGAATTCGTATCGTTCGATCGCGACCGCCGCGCCGCCCTGATTGCTGCGCACCACGCAGCCGTAGATCATGAGCTTCATCGGACACGAGTCGTTGAGCAGGACGGGCCAGTTCAAAGACAGTTCGACCGGCATACCGGTGGTCAGCATGTTTTCCGTGCTGAACCAAACGCCGCCGCTGGAGATGTTCACCGTCTTGCCCACGCCGGTCTCGGCAATGCGTTGTCCGTACAACATCTTGTAGCGGACTTCCTGTTCAATGTGAAATCGCCGTTTCGTGCGTCTCTCGCGATCTCCACCGCCGATCGCCTGTTCCTGTTGCAAGTCAAACACCCGGCACCACCTTCCAAACGTATGATTACAATGGCGCTTAGGTCGGCTCAATACCTCTTTGGTTATTTCGGAAGCGTTATCCCCGACCGGAACGGGGAGAGCTATTCGGTGTCGGTAACTTTCAGAAAATGGGCGGCTTAGGTTGAAGGTGCGCAGTTAATATAAAAACCAAAGTACTAGTGCTGCTACGAACAACGAAAAGCGGCCCGAAACGGCAGGAAAAGGGTTTAAAAAAAAATTCACAAATAAGTAGACAAGCAGGTCTTAAACTGCTAATCTTAAATCAACACAGACAGCATCCCGGTGGCGAGTCCCCTCCCGCCACCACCCCTCTGAGTGCACGGCCCCGAGATACCCAGCTCGGGGCCTTTACCTTTTTCAGGCACAATCCCCAAACTCCTTGTTGTAGCCCCCACCCTCACCCTCAAAAACTTTTTAGAACTAATACTGGATAAATAGGTCTTAAACTGCTATAGTCAGATCAAGACAGACAGCATCCCGGTGGCGAGTCCCCTCCCGCCACCACCCCTCTAAGTGCAGGCCCCGAGATACCCAGCTCGGGGCCTTTATCTTTTTCCGGCGCAATCGGCAATTCCCAATCGGCCATAATATGAATTGATGAACATGCCTGCCGTTCGCATGATCATTGCATCCAGTTTCTTGCTGGCGGGCGTCTGCCTGGCCGACGGACCCACCTTCGATGCCGCCTCCGTCAAGCTGTCCGATCCCGATGCGCGCCCGCCGTTCGGTTTCAGTGGTGGACCTAGCAGCAACGACCCCGGGCGATTCCGCGCGAATCACGTCAGAATGTCTGCGCTATTGATGCGAGCCTTTGGCGTCTCTTCCGACCAGATTGCTGGACCAGCCTGGCTCCGGGACTTCTCCGGCAAGGTCTTTTACGATATCGCCGCCACGATTCCGCCGAAAGCCACTCAAGAGCAGTTCCGCCAGATGCTCCAGAATTTGTTGATTGAGCGGTTTCATCTTGCCGCCCACCACGAAAGCCGGAACTTCCCCGGTTATGCGCTGGTGATTGACAACGGCCGGGCCAAGTTGCAAGAAGTAACGGCCGATCCGAATGCCACCGTCGACCCGCTGGCGGTCGCTGATGCTAAGAAAGGGCCGGATGGTTTCCCGGCAGTTCCCGGTTCCCGCGTCATCAGTCAAGGCTCGGGCGGCCGCGAGCGCGTGAAATATCAGGAGCGGACGATGGTGGAGTTTGTTTCGAACCTCGGCTACCTCATTGGTGTGGCCCAGGGACGACCCGCGTCCGAAGGGTTTCCCCAGCCCCGCGTCATCGATAAGACGGACCTCGCCGGAAAGTACACCTTCATCCTGGAGTATTACAGTGCCGGCGACGCCGACCGCGCGGCCGCTGCCCCAGATTCGCCAACAAGCGCCAGTGATGCACCCGGCCCCGAGTTTCCCGACATTTTCGCCGCGCTGCGCAAGCAACTCGGCCTCAGACTGGACAAACTCCCGGATGTGCCCACGGACGTGATACTCATCGAACGCCTGGACAAGATTCCGACTGAAAACTAAGGCGGTTTTTCAGCACGAAAAATATTTTGACAAAATACTAGACAAGCAGACCTTAAACTGCTAAAGTTAAATCAATACAGACAGCATCCCTGGCAGCGAGTCCCCTCCCGCTGCCACTCTCTGAGTGCAGGCCCCGAGTTACCCAGCTCGGGGCCACTACTTTTTTAGCTTCTCCCGCTCCCTCGTCCGAAATGTCAGCCCTACTACTTCGTCGCTGGTTTCCCTGCTGATCGGATCGAACATGTCCACATCGAACGGACGGCCTACGCGATTCCCGGCCAGATCCTCCAGCGCTTTCTGCACAGCCACCGTGTATTTGCCCTCCAGCCAAGGCTCGCGCGGGGTGAATCGCCATTCGGTCTCCTGCTCCAGCACCGAGATGCGACCGGCCAGCGGCCCATCCGGACCAATCACCTGGATCAGGCGCTGCAGCAGCGCATAGTCCAACGGCTCGGGAAAGGCGATCTTCAGCGGCTCGACGGTCCCCGTGTGCGGCGCCACGATTCGCCACCGCCCGGGATCGACCGGCTCCCGGCGCGAGGGCACGGCCACAAACTCCTTGCGATACGCTTGGACCAGCGGGGCGCCCCGGCCGTCCTGCCAGTCCCGATCGACCGCCAGGGTGTACCGCTTCCCCGCCTCGAGAATTTTGCCCGATTCGGCCAGCGGCAGCAGTCCGCACTTGATGCGGCCCGGGTCGAACAGGATGGTCAGGCGCGTGTGATCGCGATCCCACAACTCCTGGTCGATTTCGAGGAATGCGAGTTCCACCGGCTTGCCGTCGCTATCCAGCAGGTGCACCCGCTGCCACGCCTCGCCGCGCCGCATCGGCGCCGAGAAGAAGACATACAGCTTGAGTTGATTCTCCGGCAGTTCGCCGGCCGACGGATAGACATGCTCGACGCGGGTGGTGGACTCCAGCGTCAGGCGAGGGATATCGAACGCAACAATCACCGGCGCGATACCCGGGGTCCGCAGCTCGGCCCGAACATGCGTTCCCGAATTGATGGGATACCTGGGACGGAAAACCAGCGAATCGCCCTCGACGGAATACGCCCCCCCATCGGCGGAATATCACCCTCGCCGGCATACACCGGGAAAACCGATTCCCAACCAGCGGAGGGCGGCGCAGGCGGACGCCACCCTTCCACCCGAAAAGTCCCGCCGTCCATCCGGATAGTCTGGGCGCGCACCACCGGCACGACCAGCAACAGACAGACAGCAGCTAATCTGAGATGCATCGCCTTACGGCAGCGGCACGGTGCGAAGGTCGAGCGATCCGCCGCTCCCCATGAGCACGACCGCGTTGGCGTCGTCGAATTTGTCGAGCTGTTGGACGCCCTTCAATCCGGCGATGGTCTCGTACGGCACGCCCGCGGGTTCGTCTGCGCGACGATCGGCTTATAGCTATCCAGATTTTCGGCCGTCAGTTTCATGACGCCGCGGGCGCTGTTCGCCATCAGGATGAAATGCTTGCCGTCCTTGGCATACACGATCATGTCGAGCGGCCGGTTGCCCGCGCCGAGTTCGGCAATCGTGGTGCCCTTCACCTTGGCGCCGGCCTTCAATTCGGACACGGGGATTTTCACCAGCGGCGTGCAAGTGTAGGCGGCCAGGATGTTCATCTCGTGATTGATCTCGTACGGCACGAAGGTGCGAACGGGTGCGTTAGTCTCGAAGCGGCCATGCGAGCCGTGATAGATCTCGATCCCGGCAGCCTTGTCGGCCGACTGGAACGGGTACGGAATGGAGCGCAGGCTGGAGGAGAACTCCTCGTTGGAAAGTCCGGCCACGAGCACGTTGCCGTTCACGTACTTCAGTTGCGTGATGGTGTCCATGCGAGTGCTCTGCGCGCGCGGCGTATCGCCGGTGACGCTGACCGGGTCGGGCAGCGCGACGGACGCGTGGCGGATCTTGTCGAGCGAAACTTCGCTGATCTTCCCGGCCGGATCGGCGCGCAAAATGACGGGGACGGCATCGGGACCGCGGCCGCGCGACACCGAAATGTAGACGTTCCTGGATACGGGGTTCACCACCAGGTCGTTGATCGCGATCTGGTCGGCGGAGGTACCCAGCATAGCAGCGATCTTCTCGTTGATCGCCTTGACCTCCAGCGCACCGGCCCCGCGCGACGGCGTCTTATCGTTGGTATCGAGCGCGAAGATGGCGGCGCCCACTGAGTCGCCGACGAACAGCACGCCGTCCGGTCCGATGGCCAGCGCACCGGCCGATTTCAGTTGCGCCTTGCCCACTTCCATAAGGGCGGCGAACGCCAACACGGCAGCGCCGCACACACAGGCAGCCGTTCGCAGTAATCTCGATGCAGTCATTTTCTCTCCCAGGAGGCCCGAATTTTTCTAGATGCTATTACAGTGGACTATCCTGTAAGGGATGGTGCGCTGGTTAATTCTTGCGGCGATGTGTACGCTGGCTACCGCATCACCGGGGAAGCCCGTGTCGCTTTCCGTCCATCTGCTGGTCCCGTGCGGCAAGGGATCGATCACCAAAGTGAAAGTGGCGAGCGGCGTTCAATGCCTGGATGCCAAGCCGTTTCTGACCCAGGACGACGTCGAATCCGCCGATATCCAGAAGAATTCCAAAGGCCATCCGGTCATTTTTCTGACCTTCCGCAACGACGCGGCCATGCGCGAATTGCAGATCACGCGACAGAATATCGGCAACCCGGTAGCCATCGTGCTCAACGGAAAAGTCGTGTTCGTGCCGACCATCGCCGCCGCCTCGCGCTTCCTATATATAGATGGCGATTTCAAACAGGATGAGGCCGTGGCCCTGGTAACGGCCTTCAATCGCCAGGCCAAACGGTAGTCGTGAAGCCTGTTACCGTGAGGGCATGAAGGCTACCCGCGCCTGGATGGCGCTGCTTCTTCTCGCCGGAGCTGGATACCTGATCTCGGGCCCCTCCGACCGCGCCGCCGACGAGCGCCTCTGTTTTCAGACCAGCGGACCCTGGTCGCCGCGCACCAATTTGAATGCCGACGTCGCCATCGTTTACGGGATCGGTCCGCGCACGCCCGCCAATATCGAAACGTGGCGGCAGCGCGGCTATGGAATCCACGTCATGACCGGCGTGGCCTGGGGTCAGTATCAGGATTATCTCAACGGTGAGTTCGACGGACAGAAGCATTGGGACCAGGCCCAGCAGGAAGTCAGCGGCAAGCTGATCCAGCACGGCGTGGACGTGCCGTACATATCGCCGGGCGAGAATTACGGCAAGTATCTGACCGTCGGTGTCAAACGCGCGCTGGATGCGGGCGCGCAGGCCATCCACCTGGAGGAGCCCGAATTCTGGGCGCGCGGCGGCTGGGAGGAGAATTTCAAGCGCGAATGGAAGGCCTACTATCACGAGGACTGGCAGCCTCCGAATGCGTCGCCCGATGCGCAATATCGCGCGTCCAAGCTGAAGTACTTCCTCTATCGCCGCGCCCTATCGCAGGTCTTCGATTTCGTGAAGGAGTACGGCAAGGAACACAACCGCACCATCCGCTGCTACGTGCCTACGCACTCGCTGATCAACTACGCGCACTGGCGCATCGTAAGTCCAGAATCGTCGCTGCTGCAGGTGGGCGCCGATGGTTTCATCGCACAGGTGTGGACCGGCACGGCCCGTACGGCCAACGTCTACGAGGGCCGGCGTAAGGAGCGGACTTTCGAAACGGCATTCCTGGAATACGGCGCGATGCAGAATCTGGTGCGCGCGTCGGGCCGCCGCGTCTGGTATCTCAACGACCCGATCGAAGACAATCCCAATCACGATTGGGAGGACTACCGCACGAATTGGGAAAGCACGCTGACCGCTTCCCTGCTGCAGCCCGACGTCTGGCACTACGAGATCATGCCGTGGCCCGATCGCATCTTCAACGGCAAGCATGCGCTGCGCGGCGGACAGAGCGGCGAGCGCGGCGGGATTCCGAAGCCGTACGAGACGGAACTGCAGGCCGTCATCACCGCGTTGGGCGATATGAAGCAGCCGGACGCGCGCTGGGAAAACGCCGGCACCGCCGGAACAGGCGTGCTGGTCTCGGACACCATGATGTTCCAGCGCGCCGATCCGAATCCATCGAATCCCGACCTCGGCTCCTTCTACGGACTGGCAATGCCGCTTCTCAAGCGCGGCGTGCCGGTCGAGCCGGTGCAGATCGAAACCGCGACCAGGCCCGGATTCCTGAACCGCTACAAATTACTCCTGCTCACCTACGAAGGACAGAAGCCGCCGACGCCGGAATTCCACACCGCGCTGGCGCAATGGGTGCGCGAGGGCGGCGCGCTCGTGGTGGTCGACGACGACAGCGATCCGTACAACCACGTCCGCGACTGGTGGAAGACGATACCGCGCGAGCACCTTTTCCAAACGCTCGGGCTGGCCGCCGATGCGACCGGACTCCACAAGGTCGGCCGTGGTGTAGTGCTGCGCGAGGCGCTCTCTCCGGCGGCGCTCACGCAGAAGGCCGATGGCGCGGACACGCTGCGTTCAGCGGTGCGGCAGGCCGCGGCGGCCGTCAAACTGCCCTGGAAGGAATCTAACTCGCTGGTGCTCCGCCGCGGACCCTACGTGATCGCGGGCGGACTCGACGAATCGACGGCGGACGTGAAGCCGTACGTGCTCCGCGGCCGTTACATCAATTTGTTCAGCCCCGATCTGGCGGTGGTCGAGAATGTCGAGGTGACTCCCGGCGCCCGACTGCTGCTCCTCGACCTGAGGCGCACGACGGCCCGAGTGGTCGCCGCGGCCTGCCGTGTACGCGACGAGCAGGCCGAAGGCAAGACGCTGCGCTTCCTGGCCGACGGGATCGGCGACACCAATGGCGTGGTCCGGATCGCATCGCCCACCGCGCCGTCGCAGGTGCTGGTCGGCGGCAAACCCGCTCAGTTCGACTACAACTCCGGCCTGCTGCGGCTGCGCTTCGCGAACTCCGTGGACCCGCTCGAGATCCGGGTGAGCTGGTAACACCGCCGGTCACCGAGCCAACGGCGAGGCGCCGACGGTAAAGCCAAGCGCCAGTTCGGCCGCTTGTGTTTCTGCTCTTGCTTGACATAGACTATCTATGTCAATGGCTCGCACACGAGAAGAAATACCGCCCGGCACGCTCGAAGTGCTCATCCTCAGCACGCTCGCCCGTGGCGCGCCGATGCACGGCTTTGCCATCGCCGATTTTATCCTGGAGCACTCCGAAGAAGTCCTGCGCGTCGAGGAAGGCTCCCTGTATCCGGCCTTACAACGCATGCTGCTCAAAGGTTGGATTCGCGGCGATTGGGGCAAGACCGAGGAGAATCGACGGGCGCGATATTACAAATTGACAGCCGAGGGCCGCCGGCAGCTCGACCGGGAACTCGACCGGTATCACCGGGTGGCCCGCGCGATCGGACGCGTACTCGCGCCGGCATAGGAAGGGGGGTATGGGACCGCGTTATTGGGCTCGCAAACTGGCGTTCTGGCTGCGCCGCGATCAGTTCACCGATGACCTGCGCGAAGAAATGGAATTGCACGTCGAACTGCGCGCGCGCAAACTTCACTCCGATGGCATCCGCGCCGACCTCGCGCCGAATCAGGCGCGCCGCCGTTTCGGCAACCTCACCACGCATTACGAAACGAGCGCGGCGGTCTGGGGCTGGAGCTCGTTCGAACGGCTGCTGCAGGACTTGCGCCAGGGTGTCCGCTCGCTCCGCAAAGCGCCGGGTTTCACGACCGTCGCGGTCCTGACGTTGGCCGTGGGTCTGGGCGTGAATACCGCCATCTTCAGCCTCATCGACGCGGTCGTTCTTCGTCCTCTCCCCTACCCCGACTCCGGCCGGTTGGTCTCGCTCTACGAAAAAACGACGGGCCAGGGACCGGCCAATCTGAGCAGCAGTGGAGCCAAGCTGGGCGGTGCCGCCGATCCCGCGCGCACCGAAGTCTCAGTCGCCAATCTTGCGGATTACCGCGCCGCGCGCGCCTTCGACGGTCTCGCGCATTGCCAGTTGACCTCCAAAGCGCTCACCGGATTGGCAGCGCCCGAGCAACTCGACGGCGAAACCGTGTCGGCCAATTTTTTCGACGTGCTGCGTCGAACCGGAACGCGGCCGCGGCTTTTTGCCGGAGGACGAGCGGGCCGGAGCCACACCGGTCGTGATGATTACCCACGATTTCTGGCAGGGGCGCATGGGCGGCGATCCCGATGTGCTGTCGCGCTCGATCTCGCTGGATGGCCGGCCTTACCACGTGATCGGCGTCATTCCCGCAAGTTTCCGGTCGCCGTTTCAGTTGACGATGCCCAACCGCATCGAGTTCTACACACCGGCGACGTTTCCCCCGCAGGTGCTCGCCAGCCGTGAGAATCACCAGATCAATGTGGTTGGCCGGCTGAAGCCAGACACGTCGCTCGCCTCGACGCAATCCGAGCTCGCGGCCATCGGCGCCGGACTGGAGAAGCGCTACCCCAAGTCGAATGCCAATCTGCGCCCGCTCATCGAACCGCTGCGCGACGACCTTTCCCGCAGCGTCAGCTCTTCGCTTCTGGCGCTGCTCGGCGCATCCCTTTTGATCGTGCTCATCACGTCCGTGAATGTGGCCAACCTGCTGCTGGTGCGCGCCGTCGGACGAGGCCATGAATCCAGCGTGCGGATGGCGCTGGGCGCAAGCCGCGTGCGCATGGCGAGGCAGTTCCTGGCGGAGAGCCTGCTGCTGGCAGCGGCCGGCTGCGTCGCCGGGCTGGCGTTGGGCCTGGCGCTCATGAAAATCCTGTTGGCCATCGCGCCTGCCGACATTCCGCGGATTCAGGAAGTCTCGATGGACTGGCGCGTCTTCGCCGCGGCGGCCGCGATCGCCACCGTAACTGGACTCCTCTTCGGCCTGGCGCCCGCATGGCAAGCGTCGCAGGCGCAAGCCTCGGAATCCTTGAAATCCGCAGGCCGCACCAAAGGCGGCAAGTCGCACGCATGGTGGCGCGCCGGATTGACGGTCGCCGAGATCGCACTATCGCTCATGCTGCTGATCGGCGCCGGCCTGCTGCTGAGAAGCTTCGTCGCGGTGATGGGAATGGATATCGGGTTTCAAGCCCAGCGCGTCATCGCCATGAGCATCAGGCTGCCGGAAGTCCGCTATGCCGGCGCGCTACAGCGGCTGCACTTCTATGAGGCGCTGGCCGACCGTGTCCGCGCGCTGCCCGGCGTGACTTCCGTCGCGTACGCCAACCGCATGCCGTTGCGCGGCGGATGGGGCGGCAGCACCAACGTCGACACCGCGCCCGATCGCGACGCCGACACCGACAAGCAGGCCGTCAGTCCCGGCTACTTCGAGACGCTCGGCATTCCGCTGCTGCGCGGCCGCTTACTCACCGAGAATGATCGTGACGGGCAGCCGCAGGTCGCCATCGTGAATCAAACCTTCGTGCGGCAGTTGCTGGCAGGCGTCGATCCCATCGGCCGCCGCGTCCGTTACGGCCCTCGCGACCCGTGGATGACGATCGTGGGCGTGGTCAACGACATTCATCGCGGCGGCAAGGAAGAGGCGATCACGCCGCAGGTCTACATTCCGGCCACCCAAACGGCATCCTATCCAGTTCGCCTGGCCGATCTCGCCGTGCGGACCGCCAGCGACCCGCATCAACTCGTGCCGGCGATTCGGGCGCAGGTGCTCGCGCTCGATAAAGACCAGCCCATCGTCAATGTCCGCACTATGGAGGAACTGATCGACGCCTCCGCCGCGCAGCGCCGTTTCAAGACGCTGCTGCTGATGGTCTTCGCCGGAGTGGCGGTGCTGCTCTCGACCATCGGGATCTTCAGCGTGCTTTCGTACGTGGTGAACCAACGGATCGGCGAACTGGGCATTCGCGTGGCACTGGGAGCGCCGCCGCGCCGCATCGTCGCGCTGGTGCTGCGGCAGGCGGGAGTCTGGATCGCCGCGGGCGTGGGGCTGGGAGTCCTCGGCGCGCTGGGTCTGACGCGCTACCTCGGCACGATGCTCTTTCAGGTGAAGAGCACCGACCTCTGGACGTACGCGGCGGCGATCGCGCTGCTCGGAGCAGTCGCGCTCGCCGCCGCCTGGATCCCCGCACGCCGCGGAGCGAATGCCGACCCCGTTCGGGCACTGCGGGCGTAGACTCTTTACTGCACGACGATGCCGGCCACTTTGCTTGCGAAGTTGCCGACGGTAACGACCACAGGCTGCGACCCGCTCGCCACCCCCGCCGGTATCGTGAAGTTCACCTGCACCACCCCGACCACGCCCACGGGAATCCCGATAAACGAGATCGGCGCCGCCACCCCGCCCACAGTCAGCGACGCGGGTTGCCGCGGCGCTGGCAATGACGAAACCGGCGTGCCCGAAGCCGGAGCGGCGCCAGTCGCGATCGACGGCGCTACCTGGCCGGCCCCGGTCAAGTAGAGCGTCATGGCCTGCCCTCGCGTGCCGGTGCCAGCGGGCACCAGCGCGTTCGAACTGTCGGTGAAAATGGCAGGCGCGGCGGCCGTGACCGACAGTGCCGACGACGTCGTCTGCCCGTTGTTGTTCACCACCACCGTCGTGCTCGTCCCCGACGTCACTTCATACGGAACCTGGACATTCAATTGGCCGGGCGCAGCGTACCAGATGGGCGCTGCGATTCCACCAATGGTCACGCTCACGCCGGAGTTCGACAAGGGCAGCGGCACCGACGGCGCAACAAAGGTCACCGGCGAAAGATTCGAACCGAAGATCGAGAGGATCCCGCCGGGCGCAACCGACGAGGTGAACGACGCGGCATTGGTCACCGCCGCAATCCCCGGAGCCGAGCCGATTGAAGCGCCGGAGATTACGGTGACCGGCAGGGTCGCCGTTTGCCCGTTCCACGTAGCGGTGATCGTGCCCGCCCCCGCGGTCAACTTGGACGCGGCAATCGTTAGAGTCGCCGCCGCACTGCCGGCGCTGCCCGATAATGTGGCTGTCCCTAACTGCGTTCCGCCCTGCGCGAAGCTCACAGCCCCGCTGGGCGTGGACCCGTCGGTGCTCGTGACCGTGGCCGTGACGATCAGGCTATCGTTGGCGGTTAAAGATCCCACGTTGCTTTGCAGCGCCAGGTGCGTCGGAGTGACAATCGGAACTATCGTTCCCGTGAAGTTCGCCACAAGCTGGTATGCGTCCACTGAACCGAGCCCCGTCACCTGATCGTAGCCGGGTCCCGCCGAAAAGCCGACCGTCCCCGCAGTGCAGTTTCGCTGCCGCGTGCAGGTGATCGTGACGATGTTGTCGCCGGTCGTGATGTCATGGAACGCCGATGGCGCCGTCTGCGAAAGTGCATAAAAGGTGGGGTTGACATTGCCGAGACCGGGCGACTTTTGCTTACCGTTCTTGACGGCATTCTGATTCAGCAGCGCCGCCAGACCGGCGAAGATCGGCGTGGGTACCGAAGTGCCGCCGAAGACCGCATCGGCGCCCTGCGAATAGACCAGATAGCCATCGTGATCGGCCGACGCATTCATGGAAATGTCCGGCACGTGGCGCACCGTGTCGCCCGGAACTCCCGGCACGTTTTGCCAACTCGGCTTGGCGAAGAATTGACTGGCGCCGCCTCCGGTCGCCGCAGGCTCGCCATCTTTCACGCTGTCGTTCCAGGAGGTCTCGGGAATGTAACCGTTCGCGGTAGCGAAAAGGGCGTTGTTGCTCGCCGCCCAATACGTACCCGCGCCCTCGGAGAATTCCGTGCCGCCCACCGACGTCACCTCGGGAATGCTGCCCGGAATATCGACCGATAGCGCCGACGAATTGATGTAGGCGCAATCCGCGGCGCCGCTATCGCCGGACGCCGAAAACCAGGTCATGCCTTGCGCGTTGGCCTGCTTTGCCCAACCCCGCATGGTATTCGCTTCGCCGGCGGAAACCTCGCCCTCGCACATGCCGTAGCTTGTGCTGATCACCGGCGCCATGTTCTGGTCGATCGCATATTGCACCGCGTTCAGGACGTCGTACGCATAGACGTATTGAATCGTGGCATTGGGGGCCGTTGCGCCCGACCACTCGATATCCAGATGGGCTTCGTCGATATCGCCCGAACTGACGCCGGGATCGCGCGAGCCCGGTATCAACGTCACCACCGGGTCGTTCGCCGCCAACCCGTATTCGGAGCGGAAATGCTGCACGTCGGACAGCTTAATTTGCGACTGGCCGGCGATTACAATCTTCTGGCCCGTGCCGTCGATGCCCGCACTATAGAGAGGCGCGAAGTTGTAGATGGCGCCCAGATCGGCGGGCGACACATAATGATTGCCCCGTGCCGACGTGTACATCGGCTTGGCCGCCGTGTGCAGGCGCGGCCGCGCATGAAAATTATTCAGTCCGCGCACCGACCGGACCAGGCCGCTGAACTGAACGGGCAGCGCGGGCGATGTCGCGTTCGAGAAATGCGTCTCGCCGTTCACCACGTAACGGTGCAGCTCGGTCCGAAAGGCGGTTTCCATCTGCACCGCCGTGCCGCTCACGCTCATCCAGGTGCGGCTCCGAGCCATGCTGTTCACGGTCAAACCCTGCGCTTCGGCCCACGACTTCACCGCCGCCATATCGGAAAAACTCACGCCGAAACGGTCCGCGAATTCTTCCGGCGTGAGCCAGTGATGATAGTCGGGCGATCCGGGCGTCTGCTGGTTGGCCAGGAATTCGTCGAGCGCGGCCTGCTGCTCCGCGGTGGGCGCGAAATTCAGCGTGACGTCCGAGATCACGGCCGACGCATCGAGCCTGCCTGCGTCATTCGCCGCCCTGGCCAGCGGGTGAACATGCCCCTGCAGTCGAAACTGGCGGGAGTTATCCGGGATTCCAGTAAGCCGATTGGTCTGCGCAACGGCGGGAATGACCGTAAAGGCAAGAGATAAGGCGAGCAGCCCGGCTTGGCCAAAGTGCCGATTCGAATAAGTGGTGTTGACGTGCATATAGGAACACTCGGGGGCGTAGCACCGTTAAGCTATGTTGACGCGCACCCGCCGCAGCCGGGTTCCACTTACCTGAACGTTTTACGTTCTTAATAACTTGGATTTGTGAGTAGGCGCATGTTATGCCCTACTTAGGCCACTTAGTGATGTTTCTAACGAACCGTCAAGGAGTGTGAAGCTGGACACTAGCGTCTGACTTCGTGCTCCTCGAGTGCCACCTTGACCGCCCCGGGCTCAGGCTTGGGCGGATTGCCGCTGCTGCACATCCACTCTTTGGTGAACTCGGCGCCGGCCAGCAGGATCAGCGACGCATAGTAAAGCCAGAGCACAACCAGCACAAAGGATCCGGCCGCTCCGTAGGCGCTTGCCGTGGCACTCTTCGCAAGGTAGAAGCCGATCCCCAACTTACCGAGCGTGAACAGCAGGCTGGTAACGCACGCCCCCAGCCAGACATCGCGCCACCGAATGTGCGCGTCCGGAAGCACTTTGAACATCGCGCCGAACAGCACCGAGATGACGGCAAACGACACGAGGAAATTCAGCCCTTCCAGCACACCTCCGGTCAACGCGGCCGGAAGGTAGCCCTTCGCCCAAGAGCCGATGCCGCTCAGTGCCGCGCTGATCACCATGGAAACCAAAAGGAGGAAGGCCACGCCCAGGATCATTCCAAAACTCAACACGCGCTTCCCGATGAACGCGCGGACTCCGCCGCGCTTTGGATCGGGCTTCACCTTCCACACGCGGTTCAGCGCGTCCTGCAAAGATCCGAATGTTCCCGTGGCGCCGGCGAGCAACAGCACCACGCCAATCACTGTGCCCAGAATCCCGCCCGACGTGCTCTGGGTCGCATGTGTCAGCATCGTCTGCACCTGCGTCGCAGCATCGGTGCCGATGAGTCCGGCGACCTGTTCCTGCAGGCTTGCCTGCACGCTCTCTTTTCCGAGGGCCAGTCCGGCGATACTGATGACGGTCAGCAGCAGCGGCGCCAGCGAGAATACCGTGAAGTAGGCGAGCGACGCCCCCATCGTCGTACAGTCGTCGTCGATGAACGCCTGCACTGTCTTTTTGGCCACTTGGATACTCGGGAGTCTCACGCCTGTCATGAAGCAATTCGTATGCCTTCGTCCGCGTCGATACTCGCGACGGTGGCCGATAATGAGGTAATGTCGTCGATCCCCGTCGTATGCCTGCTGGTCGTCGCTTGCGCCTGCTCGGCCGGGCACCCGGTCGCGTGCAACTTCTTTCCTGAAGGACAAGCGGCTGCCTGCGTGGCGGCGGGGGATGGCAGCGTCACGGTCCCGGCCTCGTCACTCGCGCACGCATCCTTCGGATTCGGCGGGTTCGACGCCATCTCGATTCATGGCCGCGAGGGTGTCTATTTCGTCAACCGCAGCGGCAGGACCGCCCGCGCGGTCATGTACGACAATGGGCCCGATTACCTCGCGGAAGGTCTCGCAAGAACCCAACGGAATGGGAAGATGGGGTTCGTCAACATGCAACTGGACGAGGTCGTGCCGCCCGTCTGGGATTTCGCGTCCCCCTTCCACAACGGTGTCGCCATGGTCTGCACGGGATGCGCTGCCAAGCCGATCCCACCGGACGGCGAACACACGCAGATGAGCGGAGGCAAGTGGGGCTATATCGACAAGCACGGCGAGGTGCTGGTCCCCGTCACTTTCGACGAGAAATCGTTACCCGCGCATGACGTCGCGGCCAGGCTCGCCGGGCGGTAGGCCGCCTCGGAGCAGGCACCATGACGATCGCCGCCACGTACGAGAACGGCGTGTTCAAACCGCTGGAGGAAGTGAACCTCACCGAAGGCACCCGGGGCGAAGTCCACGTCCCGGCGGAAGACGCCCCCAAGCGGCCGAAATCGCTCCGCGAATTTGCGGCGTTCGGAATGTGGGCCGACCGCGACGATATTCCCGACGGCGTCACCTACGAAGATCGCATGCGACGGCCACGCTTCTGACCGATGGCGTATCTTGAGACTAATATCGTGGTCGACTTCACCCGTGGAAGCGCAGAAGCCGCGGACTACCTGGACGGCCTTGGTAGTGCTTGCCGGCTTTCTTCCGTTACAGCGCTTGAAGTGATCGCCGGCGCCCGAAGCCAACGCGAAGTGAACGATCTTGATATCTTGATCCCGGCGTTCGAGCAGATCCCGCCCCACGAAGACATCACCCGTCGTGCGTAGTACCTAATGAAGACGCACACGCGCCGCCGCCCTTGAAGATGGCCTGACGATCGCGACCAAGAATCGCAAACACTTCCAGATGATCGCCGGATTGAAAGTGGAAGTGCCCGACTACTGAACGGGGGAACGCATCCGATCCGAAGAGTGATGGTGCGCTTGCTCATCGGGAGTACGCGGCCGCTTGCAGCCGCTTCAGTGAAGGCCACGCTGAGGTAACGGGCGATTACCACCTTACTCGCGCCTTCCCTTAGGCGAGCGCAAGAGCGTGAGGCACAATTCGTCGAACTCCCCCATCGTGCACTTGTCCATGACCCCGGCCGCATACAGGCCCCCGGCGATTTCGTGGATCGATGCCATCACAGCACTCATCGCAGTACAGCATTGACGGTCGGAAGGATGATGGTGCGCCCGGAGAGACTCGAACTCCCGACCTACTGGTTCGAAGCCGGTGAGCGACGGGAAATCAGCGAGTTGTCGCGGTGATCGGCGTTGTTCGTGGGCTCGCGTTTTCAAATACTTCCGTTAATGTGCGAGCAGCGGTGATTAGCGGTGCCATGCAGGGGGTGGGCATACTATTGGGCATACCTGAGCGCGCCAATGCTACCGATTTAGCGAACGCTCCACGCGATATTCGACAGCAAACGGCACCTGTCGCATTTAAAGTCGAACTTGCCATGCAGAGGCTCTTTCAGCCGCCATGGCCCTCCGCAGTTCGGGCATTTTCGGCGCAGCTCCACCGTGTGGCTGCGGGTGCTCTCTCGGTACAAATAGTAATAAACTGGGCGGCCGGTCAACCGCTTAAGGTCCTTGCAAACAGCCAAGCCTGATCGTGACAATTCACTTGCCAGATCGGACATTTGACGTGTCCCGAATCGCTCACCAACGGTAGAGTTCATCTGGAGCGCATCACACGCCTGGTAATTGCTCTGCCATGCGAGCAACCCCGAGTGCTCGCCTGTAGGGGACGGCGGCAGACGATACAAGGGCATGATGCCATTGCAGTCGATGCACCATAGAGGCGGCTCGGCGTGGAGAAACGTCGTGAAGAGAAACAACCCTTTGGGCGCAGGGCATCAGCACGGGGTTGCTGTTTCCGGAACCGCGCCCAAGACTCGAACGCTCGGGCGTTTCAGGTTAACGGATCGGAGTGCACGCATTTGCTGCCGAACGAAATTGTTCCAGTGCACTTGGTGAAATGCGTCCGCTGCCGGTGCCACGCCGTAAACCAGCCATTGCTTCAGATGGCCTCTGACCAGCAATTCCTCAAGAAGATTCCCGTTGCGAACAAGGGCTGCAGCCAACCATGTAATTGCCTCCGTTTGCGCATCGGCAGCGCCAGGCGCTCTTAATTCAAATTTCAACTCGACCGCGAACATAATTGTTCTTCGACAACCGGATTTTGATGTTTGCTCACTCAGAAAGCGACCGCGACGACCTGGGCCATCACGCAACGGCCTGTAGCCCGTTCTTCGCCACCAGGGAGAGCAGTTTCAGAGAAGCCCCCTGTGGGCGCTTTTCCCCGCGTTCCCACTGGCTCACGAGGCCTGTCGTGACGTTGAGGTAGCGGGCGAAGACCGCCTGGCTGGCGCCCTCGCGCAGACGGAGCGCGCGGATCTCTTACGGTTTCAGTGGATGGACCGGCGTGAGGCACAACTCATCGAACTCCCGCATCGTGCGCTTGTCCATGACCCCGGCCGCGTGCAGACCTTCGGCGGTTTCATGGATCGACGCCATCAAAGCACTACGATACTGTCTTTTCATCGCACTTCACCTCCAACAGCACTCCCGATGCAACAACTCGCGCGAGCGTCTTGTCATCGTAGCCCAGGAGCTCAGCGGCGAGTTTCTTCAACGCGACCAGTTCGTCCTTCTCGATGTTGGCCTTTTCGCTCTTGGCAAAACCGTGAACGAAGATTGCGCGTGTGCCCGCCCTAAACACGATCAGCGTTCGGAATCCGCCGGACTTGCCCTGGCCAGAACGCGCGATCCGCTGTTTGATCACTCCGCCGCCGAGTTCGGCAGCGACCAACCCTCGTTCTGCGTCCCTCACAGCCTGGCACAACGCAACATCGGAGATTCCGGCTTTGTCGGCAAACCGCGTGAACGTTTTGGTTTTGAATGTTCGCACCCATCCTCACCGGGATTTCGCTGAAACTCGCTCCCCAAAATCCAGTATAACACTGAGTGCTATAGAGGGTCGGCAGGCTGTGAGTAGAGATATGTATAGAATTGAAGATAGAGATAACGGCCGTGAGGACTCCTGCAAAATACGAGGATCGCGTGTTTAAGCCTCTGGAGGACGTGCGACTCGCCGACGGCACCAGGGTGGAAGTGTACGTGCCCACGGAGGCCCCACGCGAGCGACCAAAGTCCATCCGGGACACGGCAATCTTCGGTATGTGGGCGGACTGCGACGACATCACAGACGGCGTAAGTTATGTGAACGCGTTGCGGAACAATCGCCGCGGATAGGTGTACGGAGAACCGACATGGCACAGCAGACTGACCAGAGCGAGACATGGGGGGATAAGGGGCAACTCCCGGCGCGCGTCACGCTGAAGCGGCCGGTCAGTCCTGGCGACCTCAAGACCGACACCGAATATGACCCGGAAGGAGCGGAGGAATTCGTGGCTTTGATCCGGGCGGCGCGAAAGGGAATTTCTCAATCCAACGCTACGCTGCCGCGATTGTGTCTATGAGCGCAAGCTTGCCCATCTTAGCGGTGAGCAGAGATGCGTAGCTGGGTCGTGCTGGTCTTGGCCCTAGCTACGGGTTGTTCGTCCGGAAAGCACTCGGCTCAGCCGGAACTGAACAATCTGCGTGCCGGGGAGTACCTCCGAGAAGATTACATCCGCGCACTATGTGATAGCCTCTCCCCGCTGAAAGCAACGCGCCCGGACGACGATCCGCAAATGATTATCGTGGGCCGGGACAAGGCTGGCACCTCCTTCATGCCGACCCACAACTTTCACGAAGGGGACAACCTGTTCCGGCCATCGAAAGACGGCATGTTTGAGCCCGATGAGCAGGGTGCCTTCAACAGTATGAATTTCAGGTTACGCCTTCGTGGAGCCGAATCATTCAGCTTACTCCGAGGGAGCAATGAGTTGAAATTTCGTTTCGTAGGGGATACAGAGCATTGGGTCAGCGAAACGGTGCTGGCAGGCCAATACGAGGATGCCGAGGGTAAGCAGTATGTTTTTGGGGCGAATGGAGAAGCTTCATTTCCGGGGAATCGCAGATTCAGGTATACCTTAGCCACCGATCACGTCCTGAACGCCTACGATTACATCTACAGTACGGACCTCAAGACTACCTGGGCTGCTGCAATCAGTCAGAAGAAGCTCTTGATTTATGAAGTCGGCGGCGATCATGAAGAGATCGTTGGAGCAACCCCAAAGTGGAGTCTGGAGCGATTGACCGCACCGTCGTGCAAATGAACTGGACAGAGGTTCCGGCATCCGGGCGTGAGTCGCGGGCCTCCGCAGGTGCTTGCGTTTTGCGCTCGTCACGCAGCGCCGCAAGACGGAATGACGGCACTTTACGACTGAAAGTGAATTGACGATACTTCGACTGAAGTCAACAAGAGTCAACAGAATTCAACAAGGTCAACAGTCCGCGCAGCCAACAGATGCTTCGGAGTGCCGGGATCAGCGGTAGTGGAACATAAAGGAAACGTGGCACGCTGCTGTAGGTTGTTCGGCCCATGCTCTTGCCCCTCATTGAGTTGCGCCGTGTCACGTTTTCGCGCTGGTGTGCCACACTCGTCGCACACCGGCACGTGGACGATTTTCAAGTGCCGCGTCCCGAAGGGCTGTCGGCAGTCACCTAGTATTTAGAGGCCCTGTCGAAGCGCAGGGCAGCGCATTGCTACTCAGAGGTGACCTGATGCTCGATCTCCTGACGGAAAACGACGTCTCCAAGCGGCTCAACGTCAGCGTTGCGTCGCTTCGCCGATGGCGGCTGCAAGGACGCGGTCCGGCCTTCCTCAAGGTCGGCTGCCTGGTGCGATATCGCCCCGAGGATCTTGACTCTTGGATTGCGAACTTGCCTGTCGGCGGGTACGCTGGCGAGAGGCGCGACGACGGCGCACGAATCGGCGCGGCGAGCTGATCTCGGCCGAGAATCCTCATGGCGGTCTATAAACAGCCCAAGAGCAAGTATTGGTGGTACAAGTTCATCTGGAACGGCGAGCCGATCCGCCAGAGCACCAAACAGTCCAACAAGCGCGTCGCTGAGCAGATGGAAGCGGCGCACCGTACCGCACTCGCGAAGGGTGAAGTCGGCATCCGCGACAGGAAGCCGGTACCAACGCTGAAGGACTTCGCCGAACACGATTTCTTGCCGTTCGTGCGCTCGACTTTCTCCGCGAAGGAAAAGACCCTGAAATACTACGAGTACGGCGTCAAGAGCCTGCTCGCCTTTGAGAAGCTGACGGGCGCGCGGTTGGACTCCATCACCACGGAGACGATTGGCGCGTTCATCGCGGTGCGCAAAGAGGCCGGCGTCCAGATCAGCAGCATCAACCGCGAACTTCAATCGCTGCGGCGGATGTTTCACCTGGCGCAGGAATGGGACAAAGTCGAGAAAGCGCTGCCGACCGTGCGGATGGTCCCCGGCGAGAAACATCGTGAGCGCGTTCTCACGTCGGAAGAAGAGGCCCTATATTTCGCTGGCGCCAAATCCGAGGCCATGCATCAGCACACGGACCCGAGCCTGCTTTCGGACGTGGCGACGATTCTCCTCGATTGCGGCCTCCGGCCCGAAGAGTGCTTCCGGCTTCGCACGGAGAACGTCCGGGATGGGAAGATCGAGATTCCATACGGCAAGACGGACAACGCCCGCCGCCGTATCCCAATGACGCCGCGAGTACAAGCGATTCTGGACATGCGCCTATCCAGGGCGTCCGGCAGCCAGTGGGTCTTTCCGGCTCCCACGAAGAGCGGGCACATGGAGTCTTCCACGCTCAAGAAGCAGCACGCCAAAGCGATCCAGGAGGCAACCAAGATCCTCCGTAAACAGACCCAACGCGACGACGTCAGCTTCCAGGGATTCGAGCTCTACACGCTACGACACACCTGCCTGACCCGTTGGGCGCCTCACATGGACCCGTGGACGCTCGCTTATCTTGCCGGCCATCGCGACATGAACGTCACCAAGCGCTACGTGCATCCGCAGGAGCAGACCATCCGCGCCGCCATGGATCGGGCGCGCGGTGTCGCAGGTGGGCATACTTTTGGGCATACCGCGCAAGATTCGAATCCGGGAAAAACTGCTGGGGGAACGCAACCGCTTGACGCTGAGGAAGTTTCTGGTGCGCCCGGAGAGACTCGAACTCCCGACCTACTGGTTCGAAGCCAGCCGCTCTATCCAACTGAGCTACGGGCGCACGTAAACTGATATTACCTCAATTCACCGCACACACCCTTCTGACGTATTTTCGAGTTCACATTTTCGAACGTGCTAAAATAGATCTAAATGCAACAAATCCCTGTCAAACTGACCTTGGACGAACTCCAGGCACTCCTCGAAATGGTTGAAAACCAACTGTTTCGCATGAAGTTCATTGATTCTAAGATCCCGGGCCACAAAGAGAATCCTGAAAAGCAGCGTGTTGCCAGTTCGGCTGTCAGCACTTTGCAAGAAGCCTTCAAAAAGGCGAAAGGGTTCAAAGTCAGCGGCGCCGCCTGATTCTAGGCTTCGGCAACAATAGGATTGTGTAGCTCGCCGATACCCGCGATTCTGGTCACCATTCGATCGCCGGGACGAAGCCAGCGAGGGGGCTTGCGCGCAAAGCCCACTCCCGCGGGCGTTCCCGTCGCGATAATGTCGCCCGGTTCCAACGTGAACACGCTGGAGAGGTGTGCGATCAGGGTCGGGATGCGAAAAATCAGATTGCTGGTGTTCGAATCCTGCATCAGTTCCCCGTTCAGCAGCAGCGAAATCGGCAGATTGTGCGGATCCTCGATCTCGTCCGCCGTCACGATCGCCGGACCGATCGGCGCAAACGTATCGAACGTCTTCCCGATCATCCATTGCGACGTCGCCATCTGAAAGTCACGCGCGCTCACGTCATTCAAGATCGTGTACCCGAACACGTGCTTCCGCCAGTCCTGCTCGGCGATGTGCCGGCCGCCTTTCCCGATCACGACCGCGAACTCGGCTTCGTAATCCGGCTTCACCGAATTCTTCGGCAGCACGACCGGCTCGTTGTGGCCCGTCACGGCCGTGGCGAACTTGCAAAATACCGTCGGCACTTCGGGGATCGCGAGTTTGGATTCTTCGGCGTGATCGCGATAGTTCAGGCCGATACAGATCAGTTTCGGCGGCCGCGGAATAGGCGAACGATACCGCACTCCCTCGGGATCCACGGCCGCATCGCCGCCGCCGCTTCCCAAATACCGCCGCACTCCATCGATCGCATCGGGTCCTCCCGCGATGATAGAGACCACGCTATCGAATCCTGAATCCAGCAGCCCGAAAAGTTGGTTGTCCACCTGGACGGCCGGCTGCGTCACGCCGTCACGCGATATGGTTAGAAGTCTCAATCCCGTAATTCTATCATTGGGTCATCTGGTATGATCAGGAAACGACGCAGTGAGTCATCACCCGAGTGCATGCAAGCCGGCTGTCGGGCATTCCCTGGAAACAGAATCTTGGAGGGCGCATGAGTCTGTTGTGGATGTCTGCCATCACTCTGGTGATTTTGCAAACCTCCGTTTTTTTCACTACCATCTACCTGCATCGTTGTAAGACGCATCGCGGATTGGAACTGCACCCCGTCGTGGGATTGCTGATGCATCTGGAACTGGCGCTGTTCACCGGTATCATTCCGCGCCAGTGGGCCGCGGTCCACCGCAAGCACCATCACTATTCCGATCAGGAAGGCGATCCGCACAGTCCGTATCTCTACGGCATGTGGACCGTGCTGTTCGGCAACTATTTCATGTACCGCAAAGAAGCGCGCAACCAGGCGATGGTTGCGAAATATACGCCCGACTGGAAGAACGACCTGCTCGATCCGCTGCCAGCGATTTCTTTCGCGCCCCTGGCCGGCATGGCGATTTTCATGCTGATGTTCGGCATCTGGTGGGGCGTGGCCGCGTGGGTCGCGCATGTGGTGCTGTACATTTTTCTAAACTCCTCGATCAATAGCGTGTGCCACATGGTCGGCTACAGGAACTTCGATAACAAGGCGACGAACCTGCAATCGATCGCGCTGCTCACGGCCGGCGAGGGACTCCACAACAATCATCACGAATACCCCACCTCGGCCCGCTTCGCGCATTTCCCGCGCGAAATCGACCTCGCATGGCCCATCATTCGCGCACTGGAAGGCTGTGGACTGGCCAAGGTCAAACAACTGCCCATCGCCAAAGCCGCAGCCTGACGAACCCTGACGGGCGGCATCGCATCTAAGGAGCATGGAGTCCGCTCGATACTCTGTCCTGGACCTTGCCCCCGTGCGCGAAGGCGGCACACCCGCCGAGGCGCTGCGCAACACACTCGACCTGGCGCGCCATGCCGAGGAGTGGGGATTCAGCCGCTTCTGGTTGGCCGAGCATCACAACATGCCCGGCATCGCGAGCGCCGCGACGTCGGTCCTGATCGGCTACGTGGCCGGCGGGACGTCGAAGATCCGCGTGGGCTCCGGCGGCGTGATGCTGCCGAATCACGCGGCGCTGGTCATCGCCGAGCAGTTCGGCACGCTCGAGACGCTGTACCCCGGACGCATCGACCTGGGAGTCGGACGCGCGCCCGGTTCCGACAACGTGGCCACGCAGGCGCTGCGATACAACACCGATGAAGAGGACTTCCCCAGACAGGTCGCGGAGTTGCTGGCTTATCTGGCACCGTCGCGTCCCGGGCAGCGGCTGGTGGCCTTCCCCGCCAACGGCACCAACGTCCCCGTGTGGCTCCTCGGGTCGAGCACCTATAGCGCGCGACTCGCCGCTGCCATCGGTCTGCCCTTCGCATTCGCCAGCCACTTCGCGCCGGCACTCCTGATGCGCGCCATCGCCGAGTATCGCGAGCAATTCAGGCCGTCGCAATATCTGCCGCGTCCTTACGTTATGGTCGGCGTGCCGATCGTCGCCGCCGAGACCGACGCCGAAGCCAAGAGGCTTTCGACCTCCGCCTTGCAGCGGCACTTGAAGCTAATCCGTGGACAGCCCATCTTCGTCCCGCCTCCGGTGGACAGCATGGACGGCCTGTGGTCGGACGCCGAGCGCTTCCTCGTCGAATCGCGCCTCGAGGTCGCCGTGGTCGGCGGTCCCGACAGGGTGAAGCGCGATTTGACCTCGCTGCTCGGCCGCACCCAGGCCGACGAGTTGATCTTCACGTCGGACCTATACGACCACCAAGCCCGTCTGCGCTCCCTCCAACTAACCGCCGAAGCAATGCGAAACCAGGTGTCCGAGCGCGCTCGATAGGCGGTTTCTCGTGTCGACGCCGAGCGCCAGTTCGGCGGGCGTGTAGAAGCGGCGTAGCTGGCAGGCCGTGGCGGTAAGCGTTCAACATGCGACGTTCCGGCTTGGGGAACTCCGCTCGGCGTCGACACGCGAAACCGCCTATCGTACGATGAGACCATGATTAGTTGCCGGAAGCTGACGCGCCGTTTTGGCGAGGTCACGGCTGTGAACGGGCTTTCCTTCGAGGTGGCCGACGGGGCCATCTGCGCGTTTTTGGGGCCGAATGGCGCGGGGAAGTCCACGACGGTGAAGATGCTGACGGGGCTGCTCACACCGACGTCGGGAGAAGTGGAAGTTTGCGGCCTGAATGCGTCGGCCAACGCGCTGGAACTGAAGCGGCGCATCGGCGTGCTGCCGGAAGATCTCGGACTGTTCGACGATCTGACCGTCGAAGAGCACCTGCTCCTCACCGGCGCGGTGTATGGAATATCGAAGGCCGCCACGCAGGCGCGTGCTGCGCAATTGCTGCACGCGCTGAGCCTGGAACACGGACGGAACACGTTCGCGGCGTCCTGCTCTCACGGGATGCGGAAGAAGACGTCGTTTGCGATGGCGTTGCTGCCGAACCCGCGCGTCCTGTTCCTGGACGAGCCCTTCGAGGCCATCGATCCGGTCACTTCCAAGATCATGCGCGACCTGCTGATCACGTGTTCGCAGCGCGGCATGACGGTGTTTCTGACCTCGCATATCCTGTCGGTGGTGGAACATATCGCGACGCAGATCGTGATGATCCGGAAAGGCTCGATCGTGTGGGATTCGCCCGCCAACGAACTGCCGCAGTCACTGGAGCAGCATTACTTCGAGCTGGTGGAAGCGCCCGTGGTAGAGGAATTGGAATGGCTGGGCTCGGCGCGATCCTAGGGGCGCTGTGGCGCGCGCAACGGCGGGACCAGAAGTCATTCGAATCCGTAGCCAGCAACAACTTCTTTATCGTCACGGCGTTCTTCCTGCGGCAGGCAGGAACGTTCATCTATTTGATCCTGGGGCTGGTGGTGCTGTTTCCGCTGAGCACCGATCCGTTGCGCAAGATTCCGCGGTCGCGGCTATCGCTGTGGCCGTTGCAGGACGGGCAGCGGCGACTGCTGCGACTGCTGAGTCCGTGGGTGAATCCGGTCACGTGGCTGATCGCGGGGCTGGCGGTTTGGATGGCGCGGGGAACGGTGAGCGTGGGCCTGTGGGCCGCGATCGCGGGAGTTATCGCGGTGGGGTTTGTGCTTTCGGAAATACCGGCGCCGGCGCACGGCATGTTGCGGCGGGTGCCGCATTTTCCAGGAATGTTGAATCATCTGATTCGCAAGAACCTGCGCGAGATGCTGGCCACGCTGGACTTTTATTGCGCGCTGCTGTTAAGCGTGACGGCGCTGCTGTACCGCTTGTTGGGGCCGCGATTGCCGGCGGAAGCGGTGGTGCCGTTGACGATCCTGGTGGTGCTGGCGTTGTCCAGCTATGCGCAATGTTTGTTCGGGCTGGACGGCGAGGGCGGGTTGGGCCGGTATCGTCTGCTGCCGGTGTCGGGCTGGCAGATACTGGCGGCGAAGGACGCGGCATTCTTGCTGGTGGCGGTGCCGTTGACCCTGCCGCTGGCGCCGGTGTCGGGACTGTCGGCGGCGCTGGTGGCGCTGGCGCTGGGACACGGTCCGTCGGTGGTGGAATATCGGGCGCAGACGCGATGGCGGTTCTCGAGCGGGGCGAGTGTAATTTATGGATTCGCGCAGGCGGCGTTGATGGCGATGGCGGCGATTAACGATCAGCGCATCGCGCTGCCGCTCGCCGGGCTAGTGTGTGTGGGGTCGCTGGTTTATTATGGGCGGCGGTTCTAAAAGTTTATTCACCGCCGACGCCGAGACGCCAAGGAAGACGGGCAGGCGGAAGCGCCTGCCCACGCAAGCCTACTCGCCGTCGATGAGGCGGTCGAGCATGCGCTGTCTGGCCTGCCAGGCGCCGGCGGCGGCGAGGCCGATCGAGAGCAGCAACAGAGTCAGCGGAGACGCCACGGGTACGGCGCTTGCGGTCGATACGGGTCCGGCGACGGAACCCGAGATGTCGAGGCTGTTCGCGACGCCGGTATCGCGCGCCACGCCGAGGGTCGAGAACGAAACGGTGCCGTTAAAGGCCGACGCCGCGGTAATGGTGAAACCGAAAATGTGCTTCGCGACCGAGAAGTTGCCGGTACCGCAGGTAGGGTTAGACCAGACAACTTTCGTTCCGCCATTCTGTACGGACGGGATGAAGTTACGGTTGTTCGTGTCCAGCGAGCCGGAGAAATCCGATGAGGTGGGACCGGTCGCACCGGTGACGCCCGACAGTCCGGTCATGGTGATGGTCGTGGGACTGACGAACAGGTTACAGTTGTCCAACGGATCGAAGGTGACGTTGTAGGTCCAGGTCGGTGGGCCCGCGGTGGCGAGCGTCCATTGGACCGCTTGCGACTGCGACGCGGAGAGGAGGAGGATGGCGGGAAGCCACAGATTGCGGATAAGGATCGAGCCGGACTTGAGCATGTTTCCCTCTCGGGGATAAACCCCGTCCTGAGCAGTATACGATCGGTCAGTCGGCGGAATCTACGGGAGAATCACGTAGATAACCGGACGGGGTCGGCCGTTCTTATTTGTAGGTCAGGCCGTAGCCTAACTTGAAGAGCGGGTTGTAATCTTTGTCGCCGGAGTGCTTCGCGACCTGGTCCATGGAACGGGGCCAGGAGAAGGAGAGTTTGCCGGTGGGCTTGAAGTCACCGAAGAGGACGTCGGTGATGCCGTTGCCTTCGGTGCCGGGCAGCCAGGCGGCGATGACGGCGTTGGCCTGGTCGAGGACGCTGCCGAGAATCATGGGGCGGCCGGAGTAGAGGACCACGACGACGGGGATGCCGGCGGACTTCATGGCGGCGACAGCGTCGGCGTCGGTCTGCGAGAGTTTCAGGTCGGCGCGATCGCCCATCATTTCGGCGTAGGGCATTTCGCCAACCACCACGACACCGACGGTCGCACCGGCGGCGCCTGTGCCATCGGGCGAGTAGGTCACCTCGGTTTTGGGCGACACGGATTTCTTAATCGCGGCGAGCAGGGTCGTGCCGCCGGGAGTGATGTCGCCGCTCTTGCCTTGCCAGTCGATGGTCCAGCCGCCGGACTGGTTGCCGATATCGTCGGCGCTTTTGCCGGCCACGTGGATGCGCGCGGCGGTCTTAGCGAGGGGCAGCACGTTGCCATCGTTCTTGAGGAGCACGAGCGATTCGCGCACAGCCTGGCGGGCGACGGCGCGATGTTCGGGGGATCCGAACGTCTTCTGCAGGCTGCGGTCGGCGAGCTGCGAGCGATTCTTGTCCATGAGTCCCATGGCGAACTTGACGCGAAGGATGCGGGTCACGGCATCGTCGATGCGCGACATCGGCACGACCTTCTCGTCCACGAGTGCCTTGAGGTCGGTCATGAATTCTTTGTAGCGGGTCGGCTCCATGACCATATCCATCCCGGCATTGATGGAGATGCCGATAGCCTTTTTGAAATCGGGATCGAGCTGATCGACGGCGTTGTAATCGGAAATGAGGAAGCCGTCGAACTTCAGCTCCTGTTTGAGGATGTCGGTCATCAGATGCTTGCTGCCCGACACCTTGACGCCATTCCAACTGCTGTAAGACGGCATGATGGAAGCTACGCCGGCCTTGACGGTGGTGAGATAGCCCTGAAGGTGGATGCGGCGGAGGGTCGCCTCGTCGACGCGCGTATCGCCCTGGTCGAGGCCCTTGCCGTTGCGCGCGGAGCCGAAGGCGGTGCCGCCGTCGCCGATGTAGTGCTTGGCGCAGGCGAGGACGGAGAGCGGATTGGCGAGATCTGTACCCTGGAAGCCGCGGACGGCGGCCTCGCCGAGTTCGGCGACGATCTTCGGGTCCTCGGAAAAGCCTTCGTAGGTGCGGCCCCAGCGGATGTCCTGAGGCACGGCAACGCAGGGCGCGAAGACCCATTGGATGCCGGTGGCGCGGACCTCTTCGGCGGTGATGCGGGCGGCCTTTTCGACGAGCGCGGCGTCGCGCGTGCAGCCGAGTCCGATGTCATGCGGGAAGATGACGGCGCCGAGTACGTTGTTGTGTCCGTGGACGGCGTCGACACCATAGAGGATGGGGATTTTGAGGCGGGAGAGAGTGGTGTGCTGCTGCAGTCGGTCGTAAAGATCGGTCCAGGCCCGGAGGCTGTTGCCTTCCTTGGGGTCGGAGGAACCGCCGCTGAGAATCGAGCCGAATGAGTAGCGTTCGATTTCCGAAAGATCCTTGATGGCATCCTGCTCGGCCTGGGTCATCTGGCCGATTTTTTCGTCCAGAGTCATTTGCGCGAGGAGCGCTTTGACCTGAGGATCGAAGCTGGTGAGGGGCTTGCCGGGAGCGGCAGCGGACCCGGCCGACTGCAGTGCGAGATACGCGACGAGGGCGGTAGCACAGAGCAGGCCGGCGTTTCGGAAAGTTGAGTTCATGTCAGGCTCTCATTCTGGTTCTGAAACTCCTATTATAGGCGTGATCAGGCTATGGATCGGACGACACCGCCGTCCACGCGGAGGGCGGCGCCGTTTACGGCGGAGGCGAGCGGGCTGCAGACGAAGGCGACCAGCGATGCGACCTCTTCGGGCGTGGCGAAGCGCTGGATGAGGGATGTGGGACGGGCGTGGCTGAAGAAGTCGCGCTCGACGGCGGCACGGTCGGTTTGGCCGCCGCGGGCGAGTTGGTCGACGAACTCCGTGACGCCTTCGGACGCGGTTGGCCCGGGAAGGACGGAGTTGACCGTGACGGCCGTCCCTTTGGTGGTTTCGGCGAGACCGCGGGCGATGGCAAGCTGCGCCGTCTTCGTCATGCCGTAGTGGATCATCTCGCTGGGAATCTGGAGGCCGGATTCGCTGGAGACGAAGACGATGCGTCCCCAGTTCTTACTCCGCATGGATGGGAAGTAATGGCGGCTCAGGCGCACGCCGCTGAGGACATTCACTTCGAAGAAGCGGAGCCAATCGGCGTCGGTGATTTCCTCGAAGGGCTTGGGCTCGAAGATACCGAGATTGTTCACGAGGATGTCGACTTCGGGGAAGCGGCCGGTGACGGCGTGAACGCCATCGGCCGTGCCGAGGTCGGCCGCGATGCCGTGGGCTGCGCGGGCGGCCGTCACGGCGGCATCGACGCGCTGCTGCGTGCGTCCATTCACAATGACCGAGGCGCCCTCGGCCGCGAGAGAGGCGGCGATGGCCAGTCCGATACCGGCGGTGGATCCGGTGACGAGCGCGGTCTTGCCTGTGAGTTGTAGGTCCATAGCGGGTTAGATGCGAGGACCGGCACGGCGATTCGGGGCGGTGTGCCGGTAGACTTGGCGTATGAGCGAATTGAGTGGCAGGACGGCGATTGTGACGGGCGCGAGTCGCGGGATCGGGCGGGCGATCGCGCTGGGACTGGCGTCGGCGGGATGCGATGTGGCCGTGAACTTCCGGAGCCGGTCGGCGGAGGCGGAAGAGGCGGCGGCGGAGATCCGGGCGTTGGGGCGGCGGTGCGTAACGGTGCAGGCGAATGTGGCGATTGCGGAGGAGGTCGCGTGGATGGTGGGGATGTGCCAGAGCGAACTCGGCCCGGTGGACATTCTGGTGAACAATGCGGGGATTGCGCGGGTGCAGAAGATCGAGGAGATCGAGGAGAGCGATTGGGACGAGTTGATCGACGTGAATCTGAAGTCGTGCTTCCTGTGTACGCAGGCGGTGCTGCCGGGGATGCGGGCGCGGAAATGGGGGCGGGTGATCAATTTGTCGTCGGTGGCGGCGCAGATCGGGGGAGTGGTGGGTCCGCACTATGCGGCGTCGAAGGCGGGGATGTTGGGACTGACCTATTATTACGCCAGTCATTTGGCGAAGGAGGGGATCACGGTGAACGCGATCGCGCCGGCGCTGGTGGAGACGGAGATGGTGACGTCCAATCTGAATGCGAAGCCGGAGCGGATTCCGGTGGGTCGGTTCGGGTCGGTGGACGAGGTCGCGGAGGTCGCGGTGATGCTGGCGAGGAATGCGTACATTACGGGCCAGACGGTGAACGTGAATGGCGGCTGGTATATGGGGTAGGCGAAGTCCTTGATTCTGTTCGGAAGAAAAATCGGACTGGCGCGCGTCAACGGGAAAATGGGCAGGCGAAAGCGCCTGCCCTACTGTATTCTGGAAGATCTAATGAAAAATGCAATTTTAGTTCTGGTTTTCGCACTCTGTGCGTCTGCCCAGTCGAAATTCGAGTTTTGGCCGGGCGCTTCGTACGATGCGGCCGTGCCCACGCCGAAGAAAGTGCTGGGGTACGATTTCGGCGACCGGATCAGCAGCCACGCGAATATCGTGAAGTACTTCAATGCTCTGGCGGCGGCGGAACCGAATCGCATGAAGGTTTTCGATTACGGGAAGACCTGGGAAGGCCGCGAGCTGGTATACGCGGTGATCGGGTCGGACGCGAATATCAAGCGACTGGCCGAGATCCGCTCCGCGATGAAGCGACTGCACGATCCGAGGAAGATTCAACAGGCGGAAGCGCAGCGGCTGATGGCCAACATGCCGGTGATCATCTGGCTGGCGTACGGCGTACACGGGAACGAGATTTCGTCGCCGGACGCCGCGCTGGTGACGGCGTACCATCTGCTGGCATCGAAGAACGACAAGATGACGGCCGATGTGATGGCGAACGTCCTGACGATCATCGCGCCGCTGCAGAATCCCGACGGCCGCAATCGCTTTATCTTCGATTTCGAGACGAATGAAGGACTGGAGCCCGACCCGAACCCGGCCGCGGCCGAGCACTCCGAGGGCTGGCCGGGCGGACGCCCCAACCACTACCTGTTCGACTTGAACCGCGACTGGCTGGGCATCACGCAGCCGGAGACGATCGGGCATGTGAAGGTATTGCAGGAATGGTATCCGCAGGTGTTCATTGACCTGCACGAGATGGGCACGGACGCGACGTATTACTTCACGCCGGAATCCGACCCGTACAATCCGTACCTGACGAAGGAACAGCACGACGACCTGTACTGGTTCGGCAAGAACAACGCGAAATATTTCGACCAGTTCGGATTCCGCTACTTCACGCGCGAGAACTATGACGCGTTCTATCCGGGCTACGGCGCGAGCTGGCCGTTCTATTACGGCGGGCTGGCGATGACGTATGAGAACGGATCCACGCGCGGCCTGGTGGTGCGCAAGAGCGACGACACGACGGTGACGTTTCGCGAAACGGTGCGGCGCCATTTCGTGACTAGCGTTTCGAGCTGCGAGGTTGCGGCGCAGAATCGCGCCAAGCTGCTGGACATGTTCTATCGCTACCAGACGGCGGCGCTCGAGGAAGGCGCGAAGGATACGGTAAAGAGCTACGTGCTGCCACGCCGCGGAAACACCACGCCGGTGGACCGACTGGCGCAGTTGCTGGTGCTGCAGGGCGTGGAAGTGTCGCGCGCGTCGGCGGCGTTCACGATATTGGGCAAGCAATATCCGGCGGGATCGTACGTGGTGTCGACCGAGCAGCCGGAGCGCAGGCTGGTACGCGATCTGCTGGATCCGCAGGTCTCGATGGACGAGTCGTTTCTGAAGAGCGAGGAGCAGCGGCGGAAACAACGGCAGCGCAGCGAGATTTACGACGTGACGGCGTGGTCGCTGCCTTTGCAATTCAATGTGGAATCGGTGCCGGTGACGGAGAAGCCGGCCGGCAGTTTCGAAGCGGTGAAACTCGGCGACGTTCCGGCGGGCAAGGTGGCGGGCGTCAAGACTCCGGTCGCATACCTGGTGCCGTGGGGCACGACGGCGGCGGCGAAGATGCTGACCACGAGCTTGCACGCGGGGCTGCGGGTGTTGAGCAGCGACAAGAAATTTGTTCAGGGCGGCCGGACGTATCCCGACGGGACGCTGATCCTGATGGTAAAGGAGAACCCGGCGAACCTGGCCGAAACGGTGCAGCGGCTGGCGGCGGAATCGGGCGCGGAAGTGGTCGCGACGGATTCGAGCTGGATGGACGAGGGGCCGAACTTCGGCAGTTCGAAAGTCGTATACATGAAGCATCCGGCGATCCTGATGGCGTGGGATCGTCCGACGAATTCGGGGTCGGCGGGACAGACGCGGTTCGTGCTGGAGCGGCAGTTCGGATATCCGGTGACGGTGATCCGGACGGCGCAAATCGCGGGCACGGACTTGAGCAAGTTCCAGGTGATCATTCTGCCGGAAGGCGGGGCGTACGCGAGCGAGTTCGGCGAGAACGGCGCGCGGCGGCTGAAGGAATGGGTGCAGTCGGGCGGGACGCTGGTGGGGATCGGCAGCGCGCTGAGCTACATGTCGGCGAACAATATGATGGCGATCTCGCAGGAGAATGCGCCGAACTCGGATGCGGGCGCGCCGTCGGGCGGCGGACGTGGAGGCCGCGGCGGTGCGGCGACGCCGACGGCAGCGACTCAGGCGGCCACGGAAGGACGCGGCGGCGGGGGCGGCGGGCGCGTGCCCGGCAAGATCTATGCGTCGGCCGAGGAGATGGAGAAGGCGATCCAGCCCGATACGCAAGCGCCATGGCCGGCCCACGGGTTCCTGGCGAAGGCGAAGGTGGATCAGGATCACTGGGTGACGGTCGGTGTGCCCGAGAATGTGACCGCGATGGTCAGCGGGTCGACGATTTATACGCCGATCAAGGTGGATCGCGGAACGAACGCGGTGATCTACGCGTCGGCCGACCAGGTGATGGCGAGCGGATACTCGTGGGACGAATTCCGCAAGCAACTGGCGTTCAAGCCGTTCCTGGTGGTGCAGCGCGACGGCCGCGGCAATGAGATCGGGTTCACGGCGGACCCGAACTATCGCGGGTATATGGACGGCTTGAACGTGCTGTTTATTAATGCGCTATTCCGGGGGGCGGCGCACTCGGGCGGCGGTGGCGGCGGGGCGCAAGAGGAGAGATAGGCTAGTGCGGATTTCCGCGCTCCAGAGTTACGGTGCCTGCGTCGATCGCCTGGACTGAAGGCCCGACCGTAATTTTGATCGCCCGTGTCTTGAAGCGCGCGCGCTCGAAGCGCAATTCGTATGCGCCCGGCGAAATACCCTGGAGCGTGAACTGTCCGCCTTCGATCGAGATCATCATTGCAATTGCAATGGGTTCAGCCGCGGAGTCGCGCGAGACGCTCACCACGGTGTCGGGCAATGCCACGCCGCGGCTATCGATGACCCGACCTCGGATCGAGGAGAGCGGGATATCGGCAAGGGCGGTGTCGGATCGTGCCACCCATCTCCTCAGTAGCCGGCCGGTCTCGATGTCGTGAACTTCCATGGTGAGCCAATCCGTCCCGGGTCCGTGGGCCGTGGAAGACGAGAACTCGATGTGATTGTCGTCGTCGACGAAATCCCAATCACGCAGCACGAGTCCGTCGCCGAAGTGCTTGAGTGGTTTGCCTACGGTGTAAACGGTGAGGGTTGTCGGCACCGAGTAGGAGCCAACGGGCGCGTCTTCGACGAGCCAACCGACCGAGTGGCCGGTTTTGGCGACCTGGAGCTGCTGACGCCCTACCTGCCCCTTTTCGGCTGGCAGTTGAATGGATCGCCCATCGTCGAATCGGATCTGAACGGTGCCGTCTTCGCTGAGTTCCGCGCCCGCGATGCGGGTCGTCTGAGCTGTACCCACGACGGCCAAAACAACAACGCAGGCGACTCTCGGGAACAGCATCACTGACATGCTACCGCCGTTCGTGTCGCGAGCTCTGGTCATGGCTTCCGTGCCTTGATGATGAACGTGGTCGGCATGACGCTTGCCCGAGGAAGAGAGTACCAACGCGCGAGATCGGCGTGACTCTCGTTCGCGGCCGCAGGGTTGACTGGTGTCTCGACCAATGCTTCAAGTCCGCACATGGTGGACCAGTTGAAGCCGCGCTGCTGGCGGGCGTTATTTTAGGAGCGACCGATTGTACGCTAGGCTGGGCTATCTCGTGGTTCATTGGGCCAGGGAAGGTGAACGACCGAGTGACGCCGACCCGTTGTGCGGCCATCGCGGTGATCGGCACAGCGACGGCAGCGACGATCGCCGCACTGGCGGGCCTCTTGGCCTAGAACAATCCGATCTCTTCCCTTGCCAGGGCGGAGCCGTATTGCAGCGCCTCGCGTATGTCTTCGGCCTCAAGGTCGGGATATTCACGGATCATGTCCACTGTGGACATTCCGTTCGCCACAAGATTGACGAGAAGCGAGACGGTGATCCGCATGCCGCGGATGCAGGCTCGCGATCCCATTACTGTGGGGTCGAATGTGATCCGATCGAACACGGCGCGGATCTCGCTACGCTGCTGTCTTCATCGTCTTCACTTCCGGTTCGCCGGCGACCATGGGGTACACGATGCCGGCGATGGCTGCGCCGACGATGGGGGCGAGCCAGAAGAGCCAGAGTTGCTCGATGGCCCAGCCGCCGACGAATATCGCGGGGCCGGTGCTGCGGGCGGGATTGACCGAGAGATTCGTCACGGGGATGCCGATGAGGTGAATGAGCGTGAGACCGAGTCCGATGGCGATGGGGGCGAAGCCCTGCGGCGCGCGCACGTCGGTGGCGCCCAGGATGATCATGAGGAACATGAACGTCAGGACGATCTCGGCGACGAGGCAGGCCACCATCGAGTAGCCGCCGGGGGAATGCTCGGCGTAACCGTTGGACGCCAGTCCGCCGGCGAGGCTGAAGCCGGCCTTGCCGCTGGCGATTACGTAGAGCACGCCCGCGCCCGCGACGCCGCCGGCCAGTTGCGCGATGATGTACGGCGCCAGGTCGGAGGCCGGAAATCGCTTGCCTACCAGGAGGCCGATGGAAACGGCCGGGTTCAGGTGGCATCCGGAGATGTGACCGATCGCGTAGGCCATGGTCAGCACGGTGAGTCCGAAGGCGAAGGCAACACCCAGGAGTCCGATCCCGACGTTGGGGAACGCCGCGGCCAGCACGGCGCTTCCACATCCGCCGAAGACCAGCCAGAACGTGCCCAGAAATTCCGCGGTCACTTTCTTACCTAATGGCATGGGAAACCTCACCGGCAAGAGTGACACGAACCACGATGAAAGGGAATCAGGGAATTGTGGCGTAGACCAGATACGAGGCGTTTTCGTACACTGCGGGTCGTGGCAGGCGATGCTCAGGCCTGACGACGATGTACGAGATGCCGAACGCCTGATACTTCGGGACGTTAATCGGACCGGTCATCGTCAACTGATAGCGGGTCCACCATTGCTCGGCGAAGTCCTTGCTGTAGTTGACCTGTCCTCCGCTTTTCCAATCGACGAAGACGGCGCGGAGGGCCTCGGAGCGGAAGATGCCCGGGGCCAGATTGTGGCTGGCGTCGGGGAACAGGAAGACGGCGTCGCGCGGCGTGGAGGCGCTTGCCCATGCGGAGAGTTGGGCGAGGGCTGGGGTGTGGAGCGCGGGGTAAGCTGGGCGGAACGGGGGCCAGAGCGGCCGCCACAATTGAGGATCGGTGAGGGCGGGCTGCACGGCGATCAGGTACGTGAGGGCGAGGAAGGCCACAGCTTCGGGCACGCGTCGTGAGATGGCGGCGCGGACTCCGGCGGCGGCGGCAAGAAACTGGGCGGCGACGGCGACGAAGAGCAGCATGCGCAGCGGCTGGATCTGCGGCATCAGCACCCACATGGCGCGTTCGAGCAGCAGGTACGACACAGGCATGCTCAGGAGGCCGAGCAGCGGCAGTCCGAGGAGGAAAATCTTCAGCTCGCGCGACAGTTTCAGGCGGGTATACGCGACGGCGGTGATGGCGGCCAGCAGCAGGAAATTAAGGACCCAGACGGGACGCCAGGTGGAGATCCAGGCGTAGGGGGCGCGCATGCGCTGGAGTTGTTCCTGCAGCGGAGTGAGGCGGCCGAAGACGGCTTGGCCGGGTTCGCCATGCGCGGCCAGCGCGAGAATGGCGACGGCTACGGCAAAGGCGGGCAGCACGGCGGTGGGCCTGCGGTACGCCACGATTGCGAGCAGGACGAGCACGGGGATCGCGGTGGGCGGATGATACAGAAACGCGGCGGCAGCGGCAATGGCGGCGGCTGAGTAGCGCCGGTGTGCGGCGAGTCCCATGACCAAGAAGAGCAGCGGGACGGCGAAGGCGCGCGGGGTGGGCTCGTATTCGAAGGACAGGACCTGCGGGCCGGTGATGGTGGCGCCGAGCGCGCACATCGCGGCCACGATCCAGGAAGGCAGCGGTCCGAGTCCCAGGGCGAGGGCCATCAAGTAGAAGCCCCAGATGCCGAGGGCGCGCGTGACGATCTGCTGGGCGGCGAGAACTTCGCGAAAATCCTGGCCCGTGATGGCCCGCAGGCCCCGCGTCACTTCGTCGTAGAGGGTGAAGGCGAGGTGCGGATACTGGACCAGCAGGTCGTTGCGCAGGGCCGTGGCGTCGCGCTGATGCTCCATGAGCGGCACGTAGATTTGCGTGTCCTGCTGCAGCCAGGTGTGGCCGGGGTAGCCGAAGAATGTCAGCAGCGCGAGCGCCAGACAGACCGCGGGGGCCGCCAGAGGCTTCATTTGGCCGGCGTCTTATCCAACTGCTGTTTGACCCAGATTCGTTTGGGATTCAGTTCGAGCGCTTTGGCGAACGCCTGCCGCGCTTCGGGCATTTTCTTCTCGTCGCGGAGAGTCAGGCCGAGATACGCATACGCTTCGGCGTTCTTCGGATCGAGTTCGATGGCCTTTTGGAAATCGGGCATCGCGACGGCCGGACCGCCGCCCAACTGCGTCGGGAGGTACAGATTGCCCACGCCGCGCGCGACGTACACCATGGAGGACTTGGGCGACTTCTCCACCGCCTTGGCCAGCGTGTCCTTGGCTTTGGCGCCGTAGCGCAGGCCGCTCATGAGATCGGCCACCGCCTGACCGTAGAGGGTGCCGAGGACGCGGAGATATTCGCCATTGTCGGGCTTGAGCGAGACGGCTTTCTCGGCGAACGGAATGCCGCGATCGGCCACCTCGTGGGCCGGTTTCTTTTCGTGCATTTCGACGTCGACGCCGGCCAGGTAGGAGGCGGCGAGGGCGGCGCGATATTGCGCTTCGGGATCGTTGGGGGTTTTCGCGGCCGCGGCGGCAGCCTCGTTGAACATGCGTTCGAGAGTCGGGCGATCCTGCTGATCGCGAGCAGTCTCGAGTGGAGAAGGCGCCGCGGCGGCGGCCATGAATCCTGCCAGAATCAGTGCCAGCATATCCTGCTCTTATTAGATCAGAGAGTCGCGACCCGGCGTTGCGCGACCAGGAAATAGAGTGCGACCGCCACCAGCAGCACGCCGTTCGCGGCCAGCACTGCAGGCGCTCCATAGGCGGGCACGAGTTGCCCGGCCGCGAGGTTCCCCAGGGGCATGCCGCCGCGGAAGGCGAAGTTGTACACGCTGATCACGCGGCCGCGCATTTCGTTAGTGACGACCAGTTGGACAAGCGAGATCACCATGGCGAATGCGCCCATCATGGCGGCGCCCGAAATGAACAACATGACGCAGCTCACGACGAGCGATTTGGAGAGGGCGAATCCCGTGATCGTGGCGCCGAGCACCATGAGCATGGAGAGCGCCACCATTCCCTTCTGCTTCACGTGGCCCAGTCCGGCGACCGCCAGCGCGCCCACGACCGACCCCATGCCGGACATCGAAAGCAGCGTGGCATTGGTCTCGACGCCATGATGAAAGACCTTGTCGGCGAAGACGGGAAGGAACGTTCGCATCGGCACCGCCAGCGCCGTCATGCAGAAGCCGAGCACGATGAGTCCCTGCATGGCGCCTTGCTTGCGGATGAAGCCGATGCCCTGCTTCATGCTGTCCAGGATCGTCTCCTTGGTCTTCTCGGGATGGAAGCGCGCGTGGAGGCGGAGCAGCGCCACAATCGGGAAGGCGAACGACAGCGTGTTCAGGGCGAAGCATCCCGTGTTGCCCAGTTTGGCGAGCGCAAGGCCACCGAGCGCCGGTCCCACCATGACGGCCGCATTGAATTGGATGGAGTTCAGGGCGATGGCGTTGGGCATATCTTCTTTCGGCACCAGAGTCGGAATGAGCGCCGAATAAGCGGGGCCGCCGAAGGCCTGTCCGAAGCCCGCGATGAAGGAGCAGACCAGGAAGTGCCATACCTTCACGACGCCGAAACCTACGAGCACCGTCAGCACGAGCGCGCACGACATCTGCACGCATTGGGAGAAGATCAGCATGTGGCGGCGCTCGAAGCGGTCGGCCAGAACTCCGCCAAGGAGAGAGAAAAAGAAGATAGGAATCGCCTGGAGGATGGGATCGAGCGCCAGCAGCCGCGCCGAGTGGCTCAATTGCCAGATCAGCCAGCCCTGCGCCAGCATCTGCATCCACGTGCCGATCGCGGATGCGCACGCGCCCATCCACATCAGGCGGAAGTCGCGGTACTGGAATGCTTTAAAGACCCGTCGAAGCACGTGGAATGGTGATTTGGCGAAACTTGGATTGTACCAGTTTCCGACGGGTCCCGGATGTTACAAAGTGATCGCGACCAGCAGCATGATGACCGATGCGGCGGGCAGGAGGAGCAGCGCTTTCTTCAACCGCTTGGGGTCGTCGCCGGCGATGCCGCCGATGATGGGCGAACTGACGGCGAGGCCGAACCAGCCGAACGTCACCGCGATCCCGATCGCCGTAGCGGCCGTATCGCCGGTGAATTTCGAGCCCACCACGCCAAGCGCCGTCGGGAAGACCGGCGCCATCGCGATTCCGGCCAGGAACACCAGGCCCTGCGCTATTCCCGGACTGTTGCTGCTCAGCATGAAAAACGTCGTGACCGCCATGGCCGCGGAAGCGACGATAAGCACCGTCTTGCCGTCCACCTGCGTCAGCGCAAAACCGGCGATAACACGGCCGACCAGCAGACCGAGCGCGAAGCCGAGCGACAGAATCGTGAGCGCCTTTCCTTCCGGCACTCCGTGCGCGACCAGGTGGCGGACCAGCCAGTTCCACACGCCGACTTCGCAAGCGACATAAAGGAACAGGAGGAAGGCCAGCGCCAGCAGGCGCGTATCGGTAAGCAGCGTGCCCACCGACGAGAACTGGAACGAAACTCTGCCACTGGCCGGCTTAAACGGCGCGACCACGCTGGCCATTAATCCGAAGGCCGCGAGAATGGCGGCGAAGAGCGCCAGCGATCTCGGTTTCTGCGCGAACAGTTTGGCGCTGACGAGCGGCGTCACCATGCCGCCCAGTCCGAAGAAGAGGTTCAGATAGTTACTGATCAGGGCAGGATTGTCGGGTCGAATGTCCGCATTCAGACTGTTGGCCGCCGTGACGACTACGCCACCGCCGATGCCGAGGAGCAGCATGGCCATGACGACCGAGCCGTACCCGGCGGCCGCGCGAAGCAGGAGCAGGGCGAGCGCTACCAGGCCCAGCCCGACGAGCATGCCTACCTGCTTACCTTGAAGATCGATCAAGGGGCCCACGAAGAAGGACCCGATCATGAGGCCGACGGCCTGAAAAAGTGCGATGTTACCGTTTTGTTTCGGAGTGAGGGAAAAGCGCTGCGAGATATCGGGCAGGATCGTGCCCAACATGGCCGCGATCATCCCATAGACAAATATCGCCAGGATTGCTGCTGTAATCAGCATGATAGCCGGATACTATCACGTTGCGCGTCGACGTGGATTACGTGTGCGCGGACTGTTCAGGCTCGGCGTAGACGGCCATCAACTCTCGGAGGTCTGCAATGTCTTTTTCGGTGCAATTGGAGAGCGGCGGCCGTACGGGACCCGCCGTCATGCCCAGGATTTCCATGGCGGCCTTCATGGCCGAGACTTCGTACCCTTTAACCCGCTCGCGGAAAGCATAGAGCGGGTGCACATATTTCGCCATGAGGACGTCGAGACGGGCGAAGTCGCGCGCCATCCCGGCCTCGGCCAGTTCGATAGAGACGTGCGGGGCGATGTTCGAGATGCTGGAAGTGTAAGCCTGGACGCCGATCGCGAAGTATGCCGGGACGCAGTCGTCGCCCAGTCCGCCAAGCCATGCCAGACGATCGCCGACGGAGTGCATGATGCGCTGGTATTTGCGGGCGTCGCCCTGGCCGTCCTTCCAGAACGTCAGGGTGGGGATATGGTCGGCGAGGCGGGAGACCATCGCGGGGGTGAATACGGCCCAATCGCGGCTGTAGACCATGAGCGGCAGGCCGGTCGCGGCGCCGATCTCCTGGTAATAGGCGATCTGGCCGTCGAACGGCGCGTTCGTGTAGTAGGGCGGCAGCACGAGGACACAATCGGCGCCGGCCTTTTCAACGCGGCGGGCGATGTCGGCACCGAGTGGTCCGTTGAAGCCGGTGCCTGCCACGATCGGCATGCGTCCGGCGGCGGCCTGGACGGTCACACGGACGACGTCCTCGATTTCGGCGGGTGTGAGCGAGTAGACTTCACCGGTTCCGCCGGCGGCCACCAGGGCGCAGAAGGGATGGCTCGCCATCTCGTCGACATTGCGGGCGAGGGCGTCGAGGTCGAGCGAGAGATCCTGCCGGAAAGGAGTGACGGGAAAGCCGAGCACACCACGAATGCGTTCTCTGAGTGACATCTTTCCAGGATAGAATACCTGCCATGCTGTTCTTCGTGCTTGGTTGGTTGGCGCAGGCCGTCTCGACGCCCGTCGAGGTCCCGGCGTTTTGCAAAGCGCTGCCGCGGCCGGAGGTCCGGGCACTGCACCGAGTCACGGTGGACGACCCGTGGTTCGAGGTCTACGACGTGGCGCCGGGGGTGTTCGCCATCCTGGAGGCGCGCCAGTCGGAAGAGACCATCAGCTATCTGATCGCGGGCAGCAGGCAGGCGGTGTTGTTCGACACCGGCATGGGAATCAGCGATATCCGGAAGGTCACCACGCAATTGACGAAACTGCCGATCGCGGTGATGAACTCGCACACGCACTACGATCATGTCGGCGGGAACTGGCAGTTCGATACGGTCTGGAGCATGGACACAGAATTCAGCCGGACGAGCGCCAAGGGGTCGACAGAAGCGAAGGCCGAAATCGCGCCAGGGCAGGTCTGCGGCGCGCTGCCTGACGGGTTCGACGCGGCGTCCTACGCGACGCGGCCATGGAAAATTGCGGGGTACAAGAAGGACGGCGATCGGATCGATCTCGGCGGGCGGACGGTGGAGGTCGTGGCGGCGCCGGGGCATACTCCGGATGCAATGTCTCTGCTGGATCGCGAGCACGGCCTGCTGTTCACCGGCGACACGTATTATCGCGGGACCATCTGGTTGTACCGGCCGGAGACGGATCTGGCGGCGTACGGCACATCGATCCGGCGACTGGCCGCGCTGGCGCCGCAACTCAAGCTCGTGCTGGGCGCGCACAACACGCCGGTCGCGCCTCCTTCGGTGCTGCCGGACGTCGCGGCGGCATACGAGGCGGTGCGGGCGGGCAAGGTCGCGCCGTCAAAAGGGAAGGACGGAAAAGTACGGTACAAGGTGAACGATATCGGGTTCCTGATGCGCGCCGCGCAGTAATGTTCGTGATAGGATGGGCGAATTGGAGGGCGACAGAATGGTTTGCTCCCGACGCAATTTTCTGAAGACCGGTATGGCCGCGGGGTTCCTCGCGGGCGCCGGAAGACTGCCGGTTCTGGCGGCGCGCGGCAAGGCGACCGACTGGGTCACGCTGGGAAAATCGGGCGTGAAGGTGACGCGCCTGGCGTTCGGCACCGGCACGATGAGCGGGCGCGTGCAGCGCGATTTGGGGCAGGACAATTTTAATCGCCTGGTGCGCCACGCGTACGATAACGGCATCCGCTTCTTCGAGACATCGGAAACGTATGGCGACATGCATCGCATGCTGGGCATCGCGCTCAAGGGCATTCCGCGCGATTCGTACCGGCTGATGTCCAAGGTCACGACGCGTCCGAATGGTGACCCGCAGGCGAAGATCGACGAATTGCGGAAGCTCGCCAACACCGATTATTTCGATGTCATGCTGATGCACTATCAACATGTGGGGACATGGCCAAGCGACACGGTGAAGTGGCAGGACGGCATCCAGGAGGCCAAGCAGAAGCAGGCGGTGATCGGCTACGGCGCATCGGTACACGGCTTGCCGGCGCTGCGGCAGATGCCCGGGAACAAGTGGCTCGAGATCGCCATGATTCGGATGAATCACAAGGGCGCGCACATGGATGCGGAGGACTACAACACGCCAGACCTAGGCAACGTCAACGAGGTGGTCGAGCACACCAAGACGGTCCACACGCAGGGGATGGGCGTGATCAGCATGAAGCTGATCGGGGAAGGCTCGTTCACGTCGCGCGACGATCGGAAAGCGGCGATGAAGTTCGCATTCCAGAATGCCGGCGTCGATAGCGTGACCGTCGGGTTCAAGAACACGGGCGAGATCGACGAAGCGATCGAGAATCTCAATCTGGCGCTCGGGTAGAAGAGATACGCAGGCCGGAGGCCTACGCTACACCTCACCGCACCGATGGTCGGCGCCGGACGGGGAGGTGGGTGGACAACATGCGGGGGCCGGAGCCCGGAGTGACGGCGGTGTACGTGATCTCCTGGCCGGGGGTTGCGGCCTTGGCGCGGAGGACGGCGTCCGAGATGCGGGCGGTGCCGTCGTCGGGAATGAAATTGGCAGAGAGGGGATCGTACAAGTAAGTCGCGATGCGGCCGTTCATGGCGACATGGGCCACGAGGTCGCACTCCGTGACGGTGCCGTTCAATGACTTGGACGTGAAGGCGGCGCCGGCGCGCTGGATCAGCAAGTCGATGCGCGGCCCGACGGCGCTTGCGTTGGTGCTCGTCACCGTGATCTGCTGGCCCACGATGGGCGCCAGGTCGGTATCGAACGCCAGGATGAACTGCTCGACGTCGCGGCGGGTGCCGTCGGGATTGTTCTGCGGGAATCCGGTGTTCGATGTGGGATTGAAAACCGCGGCGCTCAGGAAACGAAACAGCGTGTCGGTCGAGCCATCGCCCGTGAAGCCGAAGCCGCGCACCTGATCGCCCATGTTGCCGCTGTCGGGCGCGCTGAAGAAGCCCACGGACGGCGTGCCGAACATGCCGATCTTATCGTACGCGTTACGCAGATGCGGGATCTTGACGATCTGCGGCAGCGCCTCGAAGCTCTGATTGCCGCCCGTGCCGAAGAAACCCTTCGACGGATCGAGCACGTGGCAGCCATTGCACGAGAAGGACGACTTGCCGAACAACTGATCAAGCACGGCCGATACGATGCCGTCGGACGCGCGCGGGCCGGAATAGAAATCGGCGCCGCGTTTCTGTGAGGGCGTGAGCGAGTTATCCAGATTGCGCACGGGATTCGGGGGCGGAAGCACCTGCAACTGGAAATCGGCGAAGGCCTGCATGTCGGCATCCGACGGCGATTCGACGCTACCCACGAGGCCCTGGAACGCCACGATGAAATTCTTGAATGAGAGCGCAGGATCGAATGCATCGGTTCCATAGGCGCCCGTGGAGCGGTCGCCGCGCCAGTGCATGGCACCGGAAAAGCGCATGCCGCGGAGGGCCTGCGTGGTGAACGGGCCCTTCATGGGATGAAAATCGGAAGCCTTGTTGCTGCCGTTCAACGGACTGTTGAAGCCGGTAACGTTGGCGGCGATGAGCAGCGGAATGATGCCGCCGAAATTGATCGGGATGGTGCTGGTGGTGACGGTGGCGTCGGGGTTGCCGAGATCCCAGGCCAGGTCGTCCTTGTCGCCGAAGATGTGACAACTGGCGCAGGTGGCCTCGCCATTGCCCGAGAAGCGCGTCGCGTCGTAGAGCATGGGACGGCCCTTCACGACGCTCGCGGGTTCGGGATTCGGCATCGGCTGGCGTCCGATTTCCTGGCGCGTCCGCAGGTCCACCACTTTGACCGCGTTGTCGAACCGCGTCATGACATACAGCAGGTTGCGGGGTTCATCGAGCAGCAGTCCGCTGACTCCACCGCCGCTGACCGCGATATAGGCGTTGCTGGCGGTGACCGGGTCGAACGTGTCGGCCTCCAGCGATTTCGTGTCGAAAACGCCGACCTTGGCGGACCCGAATGCCGCGACGTAGAGCGTCTTGCCGTCGGCCGTGATCTGCATGTCGAGGGGCATGGAAAGGCTGCGCGTTTTCGCGGTCGGGTCGAAGCCCGTGGATCCGGCGAGTTTGGCGTAGTTGATGTGCTTGTTCAAACGGCGCGGCGAGACCGTCGAGCCCGAGATCACGGTGATGCGCGATTCGGCCAGATGGCCCTGCACGGTGTGGCCCGCGTAGGTGCCGGGTCCTTCGAAACGCACGTCGTTGAAGGCCTCGGTGTTGGAGACGTAGAGCGTTCCTGTCACCGGATTCGCGGCCATGTTGAACAGCGTCGTGCCGACGTGCGCGAAGACGGCAGTCTGCGTGAAGCGGTTGGCGTCGATGGCGAAGACGTCGTTGTCAGGCAGTTTGAAGCGGACGGAACTGTCCCACACGCGGTGGAGTTCGTCCTCCCAATGGCCGCTGGTGTTGTTGAACCTGACGATGAGGCCGACCTCGGGGGCGGGCTCGCCGGCCGAGTCCGTGGCCGGTCCGGGATTGCCGCCGGGACTGGTTGCGCCGTCGGGGAGCGTGCAAGGTTTGTTGGGCAGGAAACCGGTGCAGACGCGGCCCTGATGCACCGTGGCGGTCTGGTTGCCCGTCTTGAAGCCGGCGACGTAGACGGTGCTCTTGTCGGGACTGACGGCCAGAGCGCGCGGGGTGTCGGTGAAGAAACTCATGATGCGCAGCGGAGTGCCGCCGAAAGCTGTGCCGGGATTGGCCGGGTCGAAGATCCAGACGTCGGCGCGCGGAATGCCGGGGGTGGTGAGTTGCGGATCGCCGGCGCCGGGCACTGCGGCGATAGAAGGATCGGTGCGCTGCTGGCCTCGATGGGCGGTGGTGATGAAGGCGCGCACCGGGCTGCCGGCGAATACGATGTCGCGGGGTTCGTCGCCCACCAGCAGGGTGCGGACGACGCGCGGCGTGCCGGTCGTACTGACGATGCTGATGCTATCGGAGAGATGGTTGACCACCCAGATTTCGGTATTGGTGCGGGCGGCGACCGCGACGGGCTCAAGTCCGACGGGCACGCGATATTCGAAGACGGGCGCACCGCTGGTGAGGTCGAACGCCTCCAGCGTGCCGTTCGGCGTGTTGACGGCGAACAGCGTCTTCCCGTCGGGCGACATTGCCACGGGGCGCACCTGTCCGCTTTCGAAAGCGACGAAGGGTGGTCCGGCGGCATGGAGCAGGACGGCGGTAAGGGCGATCAGGAAAGCTCGGTACATCGTATTGGTACAGTATAGGCCACCCTGGAGTATCATCACTTATGCTCAAGAGGAATTGGGGCGCCGCACTCTTCCTGCTGTCCGCCGCCCCGCTGTGCGCACAGAGCGGATGGTTCCAACCCGCGCTGCTGCAGAAGCCGGAAATTCAGAAGGCGATGAAGTCCGTGGACGACCGCGCCGCCGCGATCGTCGATGAATGGATCGGGCTGGTGGAGATCCCGGCGCCCTCCACGAAGGAGCAGGCGCGCGCGAAATACATCCGCGCGGAGATGGAAAACCTCGGACTGACCGACATCAAGGTCGACGACATGAGCAATGTCAGCGGTGTCCGCAAAGGTACGGGCGGGGGTCCGACAGTGGTTTTCGCGGCGCACATGGACACGGTTTTTCCGGAGGGCACCCCGATTAAGGTGAAGCGTGAGGGCGACATCCTGCGCGCGCCGGGCGTGGGCGACGACACGTCCAATCTGATGGCAACGCTGGAGATGTTTCGCGCGCTGAATCGGGGCGGCGTGCAGACCAAGGGCGACCTGATTTTCCTGGCGTCGGTGCAGGAAGAACTGGGACTGCTGGGGGCGAAGCACTGGCTGGAATCGAGCGGGTATAAGCCAGACCTTTTCGTTGCGGTCGATCTGGCGGCCAATCAGGTCTGGTACGGCGCGCTGCGGATTTCGCAGTTCAAGTTCTCGTACACGTCGCCGGGCGCGCATACGATGGAGAGCCGCGGCGGTCCGAGTCCTGCAAAGGCGGTGGCCAAGGCCATCGTCGCGCTGTACGAGATTCCGCTGCCTCCCGTGGCCGAAGGGTTGGACAGCTTCAAACTACCGGTGATGAACGTCGGCATGCTGGGCGGCGGGACTGTCGTGAACGCAGTGCCTCGCGAGGCGTGGTTTACCGTGGATTTGCGGTCGCTCGACTCCGCCACACAGGATAGGCTCGCGACGGCGGTGGCGAGCACGGCGAAGAACATCGCTGAGCAGGAAGGTGTCGGCTTCAAAATAGAAAACAAGATGGGGATCGACTACTCCAAGGCGCTGCCGCAGAAGGAACGGTTGGAGCATCCGCTAGTGCAGACAGCCGTGGCGACGGCGAATCATTTCCGCAAGGCGGGAACGCCGGAGATCACGCCGCGCGATGTCGGGTCGACGGATGCAAATATCGCGGTGAGCATGGGTATTCCGGCGATCGCGGTGGGAGCGAATCTGGAAGGCATGCCGCACAGGCTGGAGGAGTTCACCGAGGCCAGCAGCATTGTGCCGGGGATCAAGCATCTGATCGCGCTGGCAGTGGCGGCGACGACGCATTAGAACGGGTTTTTCACGCACACACGGTGCATCGAAAAGGCGGTAACTTGGAGTCATGGGAGGCGCCCCAGCGGACCGGCAAGCTACCGGACGCGAGGGGATTACTACCATGGATGATTAAGAGAGACCCGGACGGCCGGTAGTTCACGACCGTCCGGGTCGCTAACACCCCTCCTGCAAGGCAAACTGCAAGAATACACTGGGCGGGCGTTGCCCGCCTGCACAGGCTGAAGCCTGCGCCACGCCGACTTTGGACATTCCGTATCCGCTCCCTTCGAAACGGAGCCGCGCGCGTCAGCAAGCGAGACGCTCCCTCACGGTCGCGGCTCCGATCAGAGCGCCCTGTTGGCGCATTGGCCGAACTGACTAAAAATACAGCTTGACGCCGAACTGGATGTAGCGGGGCGTGTTGCTGTTATACAAGGTCCCGAAGTTCGTGGCGTACGCGGTGCGGAGTTGGTAATATTTGTAGCCCTGCAGCGTGGTGATGTCATACGAGTTCGGCTGTTTCCCGTAGAAGTTCGCTGGCAGGGGGACCGTATAGAAATCGGCGGGAAGCGCGCCCGCGGGAGTCTTCTGCGCGTTGACCATGCTCAAAATCCCGTTATAGATCGCGGCGCCCGCCGTGGTGCTCTGCGCCGGCTGTCCGTTCGCGGTGGCCCAGGTGTTGTAAGCGGCGGTCGTCAGGGTGGCGGTGCTGGGAGCGCCCATGAAATCGGCGCCACCGGCGTTGTTGGGGAACACGGTGAAGATGGGGTGGTTGAGCGCATTCAACGCGTCCACACGAAATTGCAGGCGGCGCTTTTCGCCGATGCGTAAGTTCTTCTGTAATGAGAAATCGAAGGCCTGCGCCCAGGGTCCGCGCAAACCGTCGAAGCTGCGCGGCGCGGTTCCATACTGTCCCAGAGCGGGCCGTTCGAAGGCCGACGGATTCACGTACGGCTGACATCCGGCGCCGATCGGGCAATTGCGATCGTATAGCGGGTTCACGAGCGGCACGCCCGGGAGCACGTTGGGACGCGCGGAGTGAGTCTGGTCGCCCAACTGGTTGGTGTCTGAAAGGTAATCAATGTACGGGAATCCGCTGTTCATGCGGACCAACCCGGTGACGGTCCAGCCGCCGATCGCGTAGTCGAGCGGCTTCCAGAGGTTGCCGCCGAGGCTGCGGCCGCGGCCGAAAGGCAGGTCGTAAATCGCGGAGCCGTGGATCACGTGGCGCTCATCGAAGGTGGCGACCGAGCGATCCAGCGAGCGGCTGCTGCCGAAGATCACTTGTCCGGATGTCTGGCCATTGACCGACGTGAGGACGTTCTTATCGCCGCCGGCGCTCGACGCGTCGTCGATGGACTTGCCATAGGTGTAGTTGACGAGGAAGGTGAGGCCGCGGCCCACGCGATGATTCACGTTGATGTATCCGGCGTGACGAATGCTATTGCCGGCCGAGTCGTACCAGTTGTATAGACTGGAGAAGCCCAGGTAGGCACTTCCGAGCGTGCCGTTCTGTACCGCGAGCACTTTACCGGTCAGCGGATTGACGCGGCCCAGAGGATCGTTGATTGTCGCGGTAGTGCTGACGTTTTGCGCGAGTTGGGCTGTCAGAAGGCTGCTGTCCTTGCCGTTGAGGTTCTCCTGGCCCATGAACAGGTGGATTCCCATGGAACCGGTGTAAGCGACCTCGATGGTGGTCGAGTGGTTCGCCTGCCACGACATGGTGAAGTTCCAGTTGTTGACGTAGGGCGTGTGGTAGTTTTGCGAAACCGCGAAGCCGCCGAAGGCCTGCTGGTAATACAGGCCGTTAACGTACGTAAGACCGTTCGAGGGAGGACCTTGCGGCCCAAAGATCTGTGTCGCCGGGCTGGCCGGGGTAATCGTCGGCGGATTCTCGCCCAGGCGCATCACGTACGAGGGATTCGCCGTCTGCGAGGGCGACGTGCTGGCCAGCCCGGCGGTGGCTCCGAAATCCGGCTGCGGCAACTGCGTGAAGCCGCTGACGGGCGCGTGCGACATTCCCCATCCGCCGCGCAGCGTGAGGTGCGCCGACTCCAGGAATCGGGGACTCCAGGCGAAGCTGAAGCGCGGTTCGAAGTCGTGATATTGCGGCCGCGTGAGATAGCGGGAGTTGCCGCCGATACCGCTGAATGCGAACGGGACCTGCTGGGCCTGCGTGAGGACCGCACCGTTCTGCAATGCGAGCGGAGCGGCCAGACTTGTGGTCTGCGCCAGATCGGGACGGAAGAGGCCCTGATGATCGTACTTCTCTGTGCGCGGCATTTCCAGCGAATATCGCAGGCCGATGCCGATGGTCAGATTCGGTTTCACTTTCCAATCGTTCTGGATGAAGGCGGAGCCGGAATTCCAACGATAGTAGTAAGGAATCTCCACGTTGCGGGCCGTCACGGTTCCGTTGACCACGCCCATCATAAAACTGGCCCACGGGCTTCCGCCGGTTCCCGTAGACGTGGCGGTCGAGTTGGTCTGAATGTTGCTGAAGGCGTAAACACCGCCGAAGGTGCCGAACAACGGCGCCACATTCTGCAATGCGTGCGAGAGATCCACGCCGAATTTCAGGCTCATGTTGCCATGCGTCTTGTACACGATGTCCGTGATGCCGTAGCGCTCCTCTTTGTCGTCCTCATTGGTCGAGCCGGCGCCGCCGAAGCCCGTAGCGGTGCTGCCGCCGCCGCCGAGCGACGACCCGGGGAACAGACCGCTGAAGGTCGGCAGGCCGCCTTTGGTGATGCTCGGCAAGCCGAAAGCGGTATTTAGATTCTCGCCGGTGGAGACATCCCATTGCGGGGCTACGGTGTTGCTGAAACGTCCGCGGGTGTAGTTCAGCCGGATATCGTTCATGACCGTGGGCGAAAAGCTGTGCGTGTCGGCGAGCATGGCCTGTTCGCCCCAACTGTAGAGCGCTCCGTTGTTGGTGGGGCTGACGGGTGTGCCTTGGATCTTCACGACCGGCGTGGAAGTGAATCTCGCGTACATGTGATTCTTGTCGCTGATGGTCTGATCGACGCGCGCGGTGTACCGCTTCTCGTCCTGGCTGAGCAGACGGGGCGCGTAGATGTTGGAGATCTTGTTGTTGCTGTCCAGGAAATATGAACCGGCGCCGGCAAAATAAGGCAACGACTTCAGAGCGGTGGAATCAAGCATGCTTTTGGGGATCACGTTCCCGGGAAACGGCGCGTAGGTAGTCTGTCCGGTGGGCAGCGTGGCGGCCTGGAACTGATTGCCGATCACGTTGTACTGGTCGTAGATCGTGCTGTCCGCAGGCGTCAGCGCACTGGCCGGAGCAATGCCGGTGAACTGGTTGACCACACTCTGCGGCAGCCAGCCGCTGGCCGTGTTCACCAGGCCGCTGAAATCGCCCGCGCGCATGCCCGGCGTGGGCAGCAGGCCGTACTGATCCAGGTGATCGCGGCGGTAGGTGGGCTCGATGGCGGCGAACCAGAACGTCTTGTTCTTGCCGTTGTAGATCTTGGGAATCCAGACGGGCCCGCCGGCTGCCAGGGAAAACTGATTGCGCTTCAGAGTGGCTACCGGGCGGTTGGAGGTTGCCAGCGTGAAGGGCGCGGCCGCGAATGCCGGGTTGCGGTTGTACCAGAGCGCCGTGCCGTGGAATTCGTTCGTGCCGCTCTTGGTAGTCGCGTTGATGATGCCGCCGCCGGTGCTGCCGTATTCCGCGGAGAAGGCCGAGGTCATCACCGTAAACTCCTGGACGGTTTCGGGCGTGAAGCTGACCATCGAGCGTCCCAGGCTGATGCCGGTGTTGTTCGTGCCGTCCGCCATCATCATGCTGCTCATCGGACGTCCGCCGCCGAGGCTCAGATTGCAACCCGGACAGGGGGTGACACTCACCAGGACCGGATCTTCACTACCGGCGTCGCCGCTGACATTGGGGAGCGTGAGCGCCAGATCGAGCACGCTGCGGTTGAGCAGCGGGACGTCCTGAATTTCGCGTTCCGTAATCGTCTGGCTAGTGGTGCCCGACTCGGTATTGACCATGGCGGCTTCGGCCGAGACGGTGATCTTGGTATCGACCGATCCCGGTTCGAGCACCACGTTGACGGCGGCCGCGGTGGCGGTGTCGACTTTGACGTGCTCGATGAGCGCTTTCTTGAATCCCTGCGCTTCTACTTCCAGGATATATACGACCGGCTCCAGATCGACTGCCGTGTACGCTCCTGTGTCGGAAGTGGTCAACCGGCGGACCGCGTTGGTGCCCACATTCGTGATGGTGACTTTGGCGCCGGCGATTACGGCTTTGGACGAATCCGAGACGGTTCCGGAAATGCTGCCGCGGTTCGTCTGGCCGCAGAGCGCGAGAGTAGAGAGCAAAAGCGTCGCAACGAGG
>Ga0105240_10000712_pt1 | contig 60926 bp, 49 predicted proteins | sample KBSC54metaG_FD_80426 | JGI IMG/M metagenome (GOLD analysis project Ga0105240, IMG submission 80426) | Corn rhizosphere microbial communities from Kellogg Biological Station, Michigan, USA - KBS C5-4 metaG | ecosystem: Host-associated > Plants > Roots > Rhizosphere > Soil | place: Michigan, USA... | reverse complement strand
TGACCGGCGTCATCCGGGCCATGAGCGGCCGTCCGCGCTGCTGGGCCCAGTCGCCGTAAACCCGCCATTGATGTAGAGTTGAACCCGGCAGAAAGCCAGAGACCCTGTCATTTGTCAGGTCGACGCGTGGTAATATTGCTCATGACGGAGGCATCACATGAGTCAGTTGCTCATCTTGTCGGCTGTTTCGTTGCTCGCTACCTTTTCTGGGATTTTAGAAGGCAGAGCCGACACGATTCGTGGACAGACCCTGCCGTTTGGACCTCGACGAAAAGACCTACTTGACGGCCTCCTCAACTCGTTCTTCCTGATCGCAGTTCCGCTGAATTTCTTTTGGATCTGGCAAAGCACTCCCTGGTACGCGAGCGTCGTGGCGTTGGTAGCGATGATGCTAACGTCGCGCTTTGTGATCACGCATCGCACGATTGGACGTTGGATCGGAGTGCGGCCCATCCTCGCAGCCGCTGCAGGCATCTCGGCCGCGCTCTTGTGGCTTCTGTTTCCGCCACCCTGAAGCGCAGAGTCGACCGCCTCTGGTGAGCTATGTCTCGGTTCACAGGCGACGCCCGTATGCGGAGAGGGCCTGCGTCGAATGGGACACGAATTGCTGTCACCGAATCTTCCAGCGCAGCACTAAGGCCGCCCGGAAACGCCGATTGCCGAACGTCCGTTCGTTCGATTTCGAGCGGCGGCTATGGAGAAGTTCGGAGGGCAGCTAAGGGTCGATGGCGGACGAACAGGAACCCATGTATCCCAGGACTCATCGTCGCCTCGGCATTCAACCGACTACGACACCCCGGAGACATCTTTGTACCGCGCGCCGTCTCACCCCGGCCGCTTGAACGCCGCCGCGAGCTCCTGAGCCGCCCGCACCAGCAGCGTCGTATCCGCTCCCACCGCCACGAACACAGCGCCGAGCTCGAGATGCTTGTGCGCCACAGCCCGGTCCGTGCTCAGTACCCCCGCCGCCTTCCCGCACTCACCGACAACTTTGATCCCCTCATCGATGGCCTTTTGCACCGCAGGATCCGTCGTGCGCCCGATCATCCCCATCGAAGCCGACAGGTCCGCCGGCCCGAAGAAAACCCCGTCGATTCCCTCAACCCCACAGATCGCCCGCAGGTTCTGCATCCCCTTCAGGGATTCCACCTGCACCAGCACACACAGCTGCTCGTGACAGCGCTGCAGATACCCCTCCACCTGATTCCATCGTGAGGCGCGCGCCAAGGCGCTCCCGACGCCGCGTACGCCGGCCGGCGGATATCGGGTCGCCGCCACAATCCGCGCCGCCTGCTCGGCGGTCTCGACCATCGGAACCAGCAGCGTTTGTGCGCCGATGTCGAGGTACTGCTTGATCATCGCAACGTCGTCCGAGAGCGTGCGCACGACCGCGCTGACAGGGTAGGGCGCAATCGCCTGCAGTTGGGACAGGATGCTGCGCAAGTCATTAGGCGAATGCTCGCCATCGATCGCCAGCCAGTCGAACCCCGTCCCTGCCACCAACTCGCTCGTGTAAGGGTCCGGGAGGCCTTTCCACAACCCGATCTGCGGGCGTCGCGCACGCAGCCCCTCTTTGAACGCGTTCACCGGCAACTGCATCGATAAGTCCCCTCACACCAAGCGGAACGTGACGTTCCCGAGTCGACCGTAGTCGGCGTGCAGCACGTCCCCCGCCGCGGCACTCGTCGGGCGTGTGAACGAGCCGCTCAGCACGAAATCCCCGGCATTCAGCTGCTCATCATAAGGTGCAATCTTGTTGGCGAGCCAGGCGATGCCCGTGCAGGGATGGTTCAGCACGCCCGCTGCCAACCCGGTCTCCTCGATGACGCCGTTCTTGTAAAGCATCGCCCCGGCCCAACGCAGATCAATGCTGTCCGGCCGCATCGCTCGTCCGCCCATGACCACACCGGCATTGGCGGCAAAGTCTGCAATCGTGTCGAATACCTTGCGAGGGGCGCGCGTCTCCCGATCGAACTGCTCGATACGCGCATCGATGATCTCCAGCGCAGGCACGACATAGGCACTCGCCCGAAGCACATCGATCAAAGTGACCCCGGGACCCCGCAAGGGTTTCTCGAGCACGAACCCCAGCTCCACCTCCACCCGAGGCGCGATGAATCGCGTCGCCGGCACATCCGTTCCGGTGTCGAAGAACATATCGTCCATGAGCGGGGCATAGTCCGGCTCGGTGATCTGCGATGATTGCTGCATGGCACGCGAGGTGAGGCCGATCTTGCGGCCTTTGATGACCCGACCGTCTGCCTGCTCCAGCTTCACCCATGCTCGCTGAATGGCATAGCCGTCCTCGATGGTCATCTGAGGATGCGCACTGGAGAAGTGTCGCAGTTGCACGCGACTCTTGCGTGCCTCGTACAGTTTGCGGGCGAGCGAGCGGACGATTTCAGGTGAGAGCATGCTCATTTTTTCGCGAACAGCGGATGAATGGTGCTGTGCTTGGCGTCGAAGACCTCCTGGCCTTCGTCCACCTGCAGAGTCAATCCGAGCAAGCGCTTCGCAAACAGCGGCTCGAAATGCGCCTTCGCCGCGGCCAGCAGCGCCTCTCCGGCGCGCTGCCTGGTCTCAGCGGATCGCCCCCGGCCCATTCGCAGGTTCAGCCAGATAAAAGCGTAGTCCCGCTTTCCATCAGCCACCGCGTAGTGGGCGGCCGGGTAAGCCAGCACTCGCGTCCCGCCGGTAGGAAACACTTGCCGGCCCTCTTCATCGTGGACCTCCAACATCGTGTCCGCCAGCCGGCGGCACAGCTGATCCATGTCCGTTTCCTTCTCCAGATTGCCCGTATATAGGATGACAAGGTGAGGCATGAGAAGGTCCTTCGAGCCAGGCGTCAGGCCGCCACGTCCATGACGGCGACCGTGCACCCTACGGCAAAGATGGGAATGGGAGCGTAGTGCTGCACAGACCCAAGCCCGCGAGCCGCAGCGGCCACACTGATGAAGGTTCGGATTTCAAAGCCCCCCTGACCGGCTTCGCGATAGGTCTCCCGGTCCGAGTAGGAGAGCAGGGCGGCCTTGTCATTGCGCTGCCAGCGATCCAGCAGCTCTCGATCCCAGGCTTCGTTGATCTTGCCCGAGTCCGGCGTGGCCGGCCAATGCGAAATGCCGCCGGTACCGACGAGAGCGATGCGCTGCGGCACCGAATCGGCCGCCCGCCGCAGCGCCTCGCCAAACGCCCAAGCCCTGTGAAGCGGCGTGAGCGGCGGACCCTGACAGTTGATGTTGACGGGGATGACCGGCACGTCGAATCGCGGCGTCAGGAAATGCAGCGGCACCATGATGCCATGATCGAACTTCCACTCCTCCGCATAGGAGACATCGACCGTCTGCATCACTTCCTGGATCAGCTGCCGTGAGAGCGCGGCGTTTCCCGGAATGCTCGTGCGGGCGATCCCGAGCCAACCCGGATCCTCGATAGGCCCGCTGTAGCTGTCCGCCATGCCGACCGCAAAGCTCGGCATGTTGGTCATGAAAAAGTTGGCGAAATGCTCCGCCGCCACCACCACCAGGGCATCCGGCCGGGCCTGAAGGAGTTGCTCCCCCATGCGATGATACGCAGCGTGGAAAGGATCCCGCAGTCGTGCCTCGGCCAGGTTCGCACGCCCTGTGATGCCCGGCGCATGACTGCAGATCCCGGCGAACACGAGGCTCATACGCCGGCCACCTTCTCATCCATCTGAGTCGTCATTGCATAGATTCCGTCACGCACCGGTCCGTGCTTGGCGACCCCGTCCCGCATCGCCTGAATATAGTCCGCCCATGGCAAACCGAGGAACGCGGCGAAATGCATCAGCAGCTGCCCATTGGCGCCGAGCACATAGATCAGACCGATATCCCCACTCGCAAGAGCCGAGCGCTCTTCCGCACTCAGATCGTACCCATCCAGAAGCCCCTTCACGTCCGAACGGAATTGCTGCTGCACGCGCGGATCCCGGTTGAGATCGTAGAGAACCTTCTGAAGGGCGAACAAGCTCATCTCACACACCCCAATGAGGAATGTGATGCGACCCGAGGCTCACGCACACATTCTTGGGCTCCAGGAACACCTCATAGCTCCAGGTGCCGCCCTCGCGTCCGGTGCCCGAAGCCTTCGTGCCTCCGAAAGGCTGCCGCAGGTCACGCACGTTCTGACTGTTGACAAAGCACATGCCCGCCTCGATGGCTGCGGCTACCCGATGCGCACGTCCGAGGTTCTCGCTCCAGACATAGCTGCTGAGCCCGTACTGGATGTCATTGGCCTTGGCGATCGCATCCTGTTCGTCCTCGAACGGGATCAAGCACGCCACCGGCCCGAAGATCTCCTCCTGCGCGATTTTCATCCGGTTGTCCACATCGGCAAACACGGTGGGCCACACGAAATTGCCGCGGCGACAAGCGGCCGGCAGCTCCGGCGCATACGAGGGGCGATCGAGACCGCCACACGTCATGGTCGCTCCCTCCTGCACGCCTTTCTCGATGTAACCGCGAACCTTGAGCAGATGCGCCTCGCTGATCATCGGTCCGACGATCGTCGCCTCATCCAGCGGGTTGCCGACCGGGATGCGCTTCGCTCGTTCGGTGAAGCGAGCGACGAAGTCCGCATAGATCGACCGTTGGACCAGGATTCGTGAGCCGGCCGTGCAACGCTCGCCGTTGTTGGAGAAGATCATGAAGACCGCAGCATCCATCGCCCGGCTCAGATCCGCATCCGCAAACACCACGAACGGACTCTTGCCGCCGAGCTCCATGCTGAATTTCTTCAGTCCCGCCGCCTGCACGATCCGATTCCCGGTGACCGTGGAGCCCGTGAAAGAGATTGCACGCACATCGGGATGCCGGCACAGCGGCTCGCCGGCATCGACGCCCAATCCGTGCACGACATTCAGCACCCCCGGCGGGATACCCGCTTCCAGGGCCAGCTCTCCGAGCCGCGCCGCCGTCAGCGGTGAAAGCTCACTCATCTTGAGCACCGCCGTGTTGCCGAACGCGAGCGCGGGAGCAACCTTCCACGTCGACGTCATGAAGGGCACGTTCCACGGTGAGATGAGCGCGCAAACACCCACCGGGTGAAATAGCGTGTAGTTCAAGTGAGTGGGCGTGGGATAGGTGTGCCCGTCCACTCGCACACACATCTCGGCGAAGTAGTAGAAGTTGTCCGCCGAGCGAGGAACGAGCTGCTTGCCGGTCTGGGCAATCGGCTGACCGGTGTCCATCGTTTCCGTGCGGGAGATCGCCGGTACGTGCTGGGCGATGAGATCCCCCAGGCGACGCAAAAGCCGAGCTCGCTCCGTCGCCGGCTTGCCGGCCCATGTGGGGAAGGCAGCTTTTGCCGCAGCGACTGCGGCGTGGACCTCAGTCTCTCCGCCCGCGGCAACCGTCGCGAGCACATCCTGCGTCGCCGGATTCACCGTCTCGAAATAGGAGCGGCTCGGTACGGCCTTGCCGTTGATGAGATGGTCTATTTTCATGTCGGTCACTTTCCAATCCTCAGCGGCCGAAAAGCGCATCCGCTGCGATCGTGTTCTGCAGACTCCCGATACCTTCGATCTCGCAGGTGACCGTGTCACCCACGTTGACGTTCACGACGCCCTCGGGCGTCCCGGTGAGAATCACATCCCCGCACGAGAGGGTCATAAAAGCGCTCAGGTACTCAATCAATGCAGGGACGTCCGTAATCATGTTCCGCGTGTGACCCGTCTGCGTCACACGGCCGTTCACCAGCGTACGCAGCTCCAGGTTGCCCGGGTCTGGAACGTCCCCCGCATCGACCAGATAGGGCCCGAGCGCTGTAGCACCGTCCCGGTTCTTGGCGCGCAGGTTGGGCCGGTACCAATTCTCGAGGTAATCGCGGACGGCATAGTCATTCGCGACGCAATAACCAGCCACGTGTGCGAGTGCGTCGGCTTTGCGGGCGTTTCGAGCCGTTCGGCCGATCACGACGGCCAACTCGCATTCGTAGTGCATGAAGCTGACGCCCGCCGGCCGCCGCGTGAGACCGCGATGCCCCACCAGCGTGTTGGGGCCCTTCAAGAACACCAACGGGTCCTCCTGCTTGGTGAAGGCAAGCTCCTTCACGTGGTCGGCATAGTTGAGGCCCAGAGCGATGATGGTTCCGACCTCGAACGGAGGCAGCCACACCACCTCATGCTCGGCGACGATTCGACCATCCGCCAAACGCAATCCGGTCTGCCCGGATTCGAGCGTGTGCGGCTCGGCAGCATGGATGCCTCCGGCGTAGGCCACGCGCGCCCGCTTCATGAGGCTCCCCCCAGCCGGTTCTCCAGCCGCCCCAGGCCATCGACCTCGACGGCCACGGTCTGACCCGCTCGCGCACGGGGGACCGGCCAGGCCGTTCCGACGGCCAACACGTCGCCCGCTGACAGCGTCATGAAATCCGTCACGTCCGCGAGCAGCTGGGCCACGGGGCGTACGAGATCCCGGGTGTTCGCCGACTGCTTGAGCTCACCGTCCACCCAGACCCGAATCCCCAGCGCATCCGGGTCGCCGACGGCGGTGCGTTCCGTGACACGAGGACCGATCGGGCAGAAGCCATCACGGCACTTCAACGGGACCGAAGGCCGATAGAAAGAAGCGTGGGGGATGCTGATGTCGGTCACGATCACATAGCCGGCCACGGCATGGAGCGCAGTATCGGCCGACAACCGGCACGCGGCTTGCCCCAGCACGACGCCCAGGCAACCTCCCACTTCCAGCTCCTCGACTCGCTCCGGGACAGTGACGACGTCTGCGTGGGAGGCGAGCGTGTTGCGAGGCTTGATGTACAGCACCGGAGCTCGCGGCAATGCCTTATACGGCGGCTGGTTAGCCACCTCCTGAACGGCTGCCAGTGCGGAGCGGTGATTGAGCAGAGTGCCGTACACGACGCCCGAGAGCCGATAGGGCGGGACCGACATGGGCATCCTCGGATCTGGGGAGAGAGGCACGGCTCCGCCGGGTGTGACAAATCATTAAGATATTAGTAATCTAGTCACTCACATATCAGTATGTCAACCGAGCGTGCGGGATCGACCCTGGAGAGCCAAACGCTGTGAAGCTGCAACACCCCAATCTCCCCTTGTTGCTGCTGCAGGCCCGCGAACGGCTGCTTTCGCACTTCCGTCCGATCCTGAATGCGCACGGCTTTACCGAGCAGCAGTGGCGAATCGCACGCGTTCTGCTGGAAACCTCGCCGCTGGAGCCGCGGCAGATCAGCGAGATCTGCTGCATCTCCAGCCCCAGTCTGGTCGGGGTGCTTTCGCGGATGCGTCAGCTCGGTGTGATCTGCAGACGTCCCGTGGCGCATGACCAGCGTCGCGTGCTGATCTCGCTCACTGCGAAAGGCCGCTCCCTCGCAGAATCGCTTGTGCCGGAAATCGAAGCGGCTTATCGGCACCTGGAGAGGGAGATGGGGGAATCCTTCATCAATGGGTTGCGGGAAACCCTGTCGCAGCTGCTATCGACTCTGAAACCCCGCGCCGAGCCCATCGAAGATCTCGCTCCCGCACGCGCAGCGCGTTAGCCATCGCCGCCGGGACGCTTCACGCTTAATCACATGCTCAACGGTGACCTGCGTCGGAGGCCGCCGGTGGATGTCCCCTTCCCGATCCTTCGTCCGTTGCGCGCTGGCAACGTGGCAAAGTGAGTCAAGATTCCGGCCAGCCTGGGCAGGAAACTCCCCTCGATCATTCCTACGATCCCTCCGCAGCGGGAATCAGCGGATACCCCATCTACCACCTCCGGCAGATCACCCGCGCTACAACATCTTTCGCGGGGAACCTCTCGATGAACAACATTCGCCGCTGGGCACTGCAGGGTGCGTTAGGCGTCCTGAGCCCGACGCTCATCACCGGCACGGTGCTGGCACAGAATGCCGCGCCAGCACAGGAAACGGCATCCACGGCCGGACCCAGCCTTGAAGAAGTCGTCGTCACCGCGCAACGGCGCGAACAGCGGCTGCAGGACGTCCCCATCAGCGTCACGGCGATGAGCCAGGAGCAGTTGGATTCCCAGGGTGTGCGCGACATCGATGACGTCGCAAAGCTGACCCCGGGCATCACCTTTCAGCGAGCTGACGCCCGCAATGGAGCGATGTCGACCATTTCCATTCGCGGCGTCGCCTCTCAGGCAGGCGCCTCGACCACGGGCGTGTACATTGATGACACTCCCATTCAGATTCGCGCGCTCGGTGCGGGCAACGCTGCCTTCAACGCGTTTCCCGGAGTGTTCGACCTCGACCGCGTCGAGATCCTGCGCGGACCCCAGGGCACCCTCTTCGGAGCCGGTTCCGAAGGCGGTACGCTGCGCTTCATCACTCCGCAGCCGAGCGTCACCAAAACCTCCGTCTACGCCCGCACCGAGCTCGGCTATACCGAGCACGGAGATCCCAGCTACGAAACCGGCGTCGCATTCGGCGCGCCGATCGTGGAGGACAAGGTAGGCTTCCGCGTCAGTGCCTGGTTCCGACGCGACGGCGGCTGGGTCGATCGCGACGACTGGAGCCGCGCGAGCCTGGCTACGACCCCGGCGACGGCCCCCACGCCCGGCAGCGTTACCACCGTCCTGAGCCCGAACTCCAACTGGCAGAACTCCGCCGCGCTCAAGGCGGCCCTGACCTTTGCACCTATCGACGGCCTCACGATCACTCCCTCCATCTACTACCAGCGGGTGAAGGTGAACGATACGCAGGCCTTCTGGTCTGCACTGTCAAATCCCGATTCGGGACAGTTCGTCAACGGCAACGCCCTGAACGCCCTCAGCAACGATCACTTCTACCTGCCGGCGCTGAAGGTCGAGTGGGCGTTCAGCAACCTGCGCCTCGTCTCCAATACCTCCTACTTCAACCGGGACAGCGAGGCCATCAACGACTACTCCGCCTTCGAAACGGCCCTCTGGGGTCAGACGTTCACCGGCCTGCCCTTCCTGCCGCCGACCCAGCAGCGCTATCTGAACGGTCCCTACTATCCTGAAGGGTTCACTCCGGCCTCGAGCCTGCAGGGCAATCAGCAGAACAACATCACCCAGGAATTCCGTCTGCAATCGGACACCCCCGATGCGCGCATCAACTGGGTGGTCGGCGCGTTCTACACCCACAATCGCCAGACGGCGGTCCAGATCGTCTCGGATCCCGGGCTGTACAAATTCATCCTCGGACTCACCGGCGGCATCTTCGCGCCCGTGCTCGAGGACGGCAAATACACGTTCGTTCAGAACCCCGTCATCGCTCGCGACGAGCAGACGGCGTTGTACGGGCAAGCGGATGTCAAGATCACGGATCAACTGACGGCGACGGCCGGCGTGCGACTGTCCGACACGAAGTTCAACGCCTCCGCTTTTTACCACGGCTTCGTGGTAGGCCCGCCGGTGAATGACTCGGGCTCGCAGCATGAGCATCCGGTCACGCCCAAGGCAGGTCTCAACTTCAAGATCGATCCGGACAACATGGTGTACGCGACGGCAAGCAAGGGCTACCGGGTGGGCGGCTACAACCCCAGAGTGGGCGCGCCCTGTGCGGGCGACCCGAACTTTGCCGGCTATCACACCTTGTACGGCTCCGATTCCGTCTGGAGCTACGAGGTGGGAGCCAAGGACGCCTTCCTGGATCACCGCCTCCGCCTGGACACGAGCGTGTACTACATCGACTGGAGCAACATTCAACAGGCCGTCGGGCTGGCCAGTTGCGGGTTTGGCTACACGAGCAATCTGGGCAAAGCCAGAAGCCAGGGGTTCGACCTGCAGGCCGACATGGCCATTACCGGCGGCCTCGTGGCTGGTCTGGCAGTCGGCTACAACGACGCGAAGTACACCCAGACGGTGAAAGCCGTACCGGGTTCCCCGGTCAATCTGGTGACCGACGGCGACCACATCGTGGGATGGCCGTGGACCGTGGCGACCTCGGTTCAGTACAGCTTCAGGACATTCGGGGACCGCGAGACGTACATGCGCGCGGACTACCAGTACCAGGCGAAGCAGTCCGACACAGTGCCCGGCAACAATCCCCTCAACGGTGGTTACCAGCCGTGGGCGGTGTTCGAGTTGCCGACCACTTCGCAGCTGTCAGTGCGGGGAGGCATGCGGTTCGACGCCCTGGATGTCTCTCTCTTCTGCAACAACCTGACGGACAGCCATCCGATCCTGGCGAAGGGCAGCAGTATCAACACCGGAATCCCGGGAGAGCTCGTGGGCTACTTCGAGAGCACCTACCGTCCGCGCACCTACGGAGTGACGGCAACCTACAGGTATTGATCGAATCGGGAATCCGCTTCGTGTCCTCACCGAGACGAGGCGGATTCTCCCTCATCCGCAGCCGTTTCGAGGCCCCCACGACTCGAGCCGCTGCCCTTTGCAAGCGAGGCATCTATGGCCACTCCTACCCCCATCGCGGCGCAGCCGCCGACCTCCGAAGCCATCGGGCGATTTCTCGAGCGTCCCCCGCGATTGCTGATCGACGGCGAGTGGGTTGAGTCCCAGTCGCGAACCGGGATCGAGGTATTCGATCCGGCCACCGGGAAACCGATAGCCTCCGTACCGGACGCGAACGCAGCCGACGTCAACCGCGCCGTCGCCGCCGCTCGTCGTGCGTTTGAAGGCGGACCTTGGCGCGACATGCTCCCGGCACGGCGCCAGGGGTTGCTGTGGAAGCTCTCCGATCTCATCGAGGCGAATGCGGCGGAGCTGGCGGAACTGGAGAGCGTCGATAACGGCAAGACCCGCCTCATGGCCAGCCTCGTCGACATCCCCGCCACCCGCGAGCACTTCCGCTACATGGCCGGATGGGCAACCAAGATTGAAGGGTCCACGTTTGCGACCTCGATACCCGGGCCTCCGGGAGTCAAATTCCACACCTACTCCGTCCGCGAGCCGGTGGGTGTCGTTGCTCAGATCGTGCCCTGGAACTTCCCGCTGTTGATGGCCGCATGGAAGCTGGCCCCGGCGCTTGCCGCCGGCTGCACCTGCATCCTGAAGCCTGCCGAGCAGACACCACTGACCGCGTTGCGCCTCGGCGAGCTGATCCTGGAGGCCGGCTTCCCGCCCGGCGTGGTCAATATTCTCACCGGATTCGGGGAGACCACCGGAGCGGCGCTCGTAGCCCATCCGGGCGTCGACAAAATCGCCTTCACCGGTTCCACCCCGGTGGGCAAGCTCATCAACAAGTCCGCGACCGACACGGTAAAACGCGTCTCCCTCGAGCTGGGAGGGAAGTCCCCCGTGATCGTGCTGGCGGATGCGGATGTGAATCAGGTGATAGCGGGCGCGGCACAGGCGATCTTCTTCAATTCAGGTCAGGTCTGTGCCGCCGGCTCGCGGCTGTACGCGCACCGCAAGATCTTCGATCGCGTCGTTGAGGGCGTCAGCGCCGCCGCGGAGTCGATGCGCCTCGGACCCGGGCTGGATGATGCCACTCAACTGGGCCCGCTCGTTTCGCGTGAGCAGCAGGAACGCGTTCTCGCCTACATCGAGTCCGGTCGCCAGGAGGGTGCAAAAGTCATGACCGGTGGGGGAGCCCCGGAACACAAAGGATACTTCGTGCGCCCGACAGTCCTCGCGAACGTGCGTGGCGATATGACCGTGCAACGGGAGGAGATCTTCGGCCCCGTGCTCGTCGCACAGCGTTTCGACGAGTCCGATGAGATCGCGGCCTTGGCGAATGATTCCCCCTATGGGCTCGCTGCGAGCATCTGGTCAAACGATCTCACGGCGGTTCAGCGCCTGATCCCCAAGATCCGCGCCGGCACAGTCTGGGTGAATTGCCACAATCCGGTGGACGCCAACATGCCCTTCGGTGGCTTCAAGCAGTCCGGCTTCGGCCGTGAGCACGGCCGCACGGGCGTTGAGCTCTATACGGAACTGAAATCCGTCTGCGTCGCGATTTGAGAAGCCGAGCCAAGGCTTGCCTGCAAAGCCGGCACCCGTCGGTTCGGCTCGACGGGTGCCGACACTTCCCAGTTTCAGCGACCCTCGTGCGATCGCAAACGCACCGACTCAAAGGGGGATTGCGCCAGTGCGTTGATGCGCGATGGCCTCCAGGGCCGCCGTTCTTTGCCAGGTAGCCCGGTTACTATGCCCAAGTGACCGACCGAGTTCTTGCTCCAGCGTGCCGTTAGCGCTACCCGCTTTGGCAGACCTCCCAGCGCGCCCGGCATTCTGGGCCTGGGCCTCTTCGCACCGCACGCCGCAGCCTGTCTTCTCTTGCCTCAGCGCGCCAGACCGTTGACCGACTCTGCCTTCGGGCCTTCTGCGTGCCTGCTGCGGTACCATGCCGATCAGCACCCGCGATCAGCCGAGGCTTCCCATGCTCGCATTCGAATCTGCAACCACACTGGCAGCCAAGCTGCGTGCGCGCGAGATCGGTTCCGTGGAGCTCCTCGACTACTTCATCGCTCGCGGCGAGAAGTATGGGAGCGCAGTGAACGCGATCGTGGTTCGGGACCTGGACAAGGCCAGGGAACGAGCTGCCAGCGCCGATCAAGCGATCGCGAGAGGAGAGATCTGGGGCCCTCTGCACGGGGTCCCCATGACCATCAAAGAGTCCTTCCACCTGGCCGGCACGCCCACGACGTTCGGATTCCCTCCATTCCGCAACAACATCGCCACGAGCAACGCCGTCGTCGTCGACAGACTGCTCGAGGCAGGAGCGGTCATCTTCGGTAAGAGCAATGTGCCCCCCGGCTTGATGGACGGCCAGAGCTGGAACGAAATCTATGGACGCACCAACAACCCCTGGGATCTCTCGCGCACGCCCGGCGGTTCCTCAGGCGGCGCAGCAGCCGCACTGGCAGCGGGATTGACGGGTCTCGAGCTCGGAAGCGACATCGCCTCCTCGATTCGCAATCCGGCCCACTTCTGCGGCGTTTTCGGCCACAAGCCCACCTTCGGGCTGTGTCCGCAACGCGGCCACATGCTCACCGAGCAGCTTCATTCGACCGACATCGGAGTTGTCGGTCCCCTGGCACGCAGCGCACGGGACCTCGAGACGGCGCTGTCGATCATCGCGGGACCCGATGACGATTTCCCAGGGCCCACGGTCATCGCAAGGCCGCGGAGTCGGCGCGACTCACTGCGCGAGTTTCGCGTAGCCCTCGTGCTGGATGACTCGTTCGCTGAAGTCGATCGTTCCGTCCAGGCTTGCCTGGACGGTCTCGGAAAGTTTCTCGAGAAAGAAGGGGCCAGCGTGGATCGCCGTGCCCGTCCTGGATTCGACAGCGAGCGCCTCTACATGCTTTACATGATGCTGCTGCGGGCCGCCACCTCGCCGGCGGCATCGAATGAGGAGTTCCTCGAGGGCGCGACACACGCCCGTGGTGTCACCTCCGATACCCGTGACGCTGCCAAGGCGAACGCATTCGGTCTGACGCTCTCACATCGCGACTGGATCCGCCTCGATGAAGAGCGTCAACGGATACGGCAGCAATGGCAGGTGTTTTTCGAGCGATTCGACGTCCTTTTGTGCCCGGTGCTGTCATCGGCGGCGTTCCCGCACTCAACCGTTCATCCACAACAACGCACCCTGTCCGTGAATGGAAAGGAAGTCCGCTTCGAGAATCAGCTTCTCTGGGCTGGCTATGGCGGGGTTGCCCATCTACCGGCAACCGTGGCCCCTATCGGGCAGACCTCGGAAGGTCTGCCCATCGGCGCGCAGATCATCGGGCCGTATGCGGAAGACTATACGTGCCTGCATTTCGCCCGCTTGCTGGAGGAGCAGTACCGCGGTTTCGTGCCGCCGCCAGCATTCAGACGTGACTGAGGTGGGCACCCGTCGAGCCGGCTCAAGGGCAACTGCCGCCAAGCCGTTGCCTCGCGCTGCCAGCCGGGTTCTGTGAAGTCGATCACAACACGAAGCAGGCTGGCGAACCGTCAAGTTTCGGCAAGGATGCGCGGCTCTGCCGGGGAGCGATCGCCACCAGATGGGTGTTGCAAGGCGCATCCCGAGCGCGCCGCTCCGTCGACTGCGCCGAGTTCTTCGTGCACGTTAAGTGATAGATTCGGGTTGCACCATGAACGATCATGCGCCCAATCTCGCGATCCTGCCGACGGCCTTGACTGATAGCGCCCCCGTCGCGATCTACCATTACTCAGGTCCCGGGCGGCCCCTGTACGCCAATCCCGCCTTTCGCGCGATGTTCGGTGTAGAGGCAGCGCAGAACATCGATGTCTGGGTCATGAAGATCCATCCGGACGACAGGGCGCGCGCGCGGGAGGAGTGGGCCCGCTTCGAGGCTCAGTTGGAGTCCGGCGTCGATGAGTTCCGCACCCAATATCGGATTCTCGGCTCTGCAGGAGAGCCACGCGTCGTGATGGAGAGACTAGTGCGAGCCGTCGGAGTGGATGGCTTCGTCGGTACCATCACCGACGTCACGGAACTCGTGCAGACCCAAACGGAGTTGGAGCGAGCTCACAAGGCTCTGATGAGCGCATCCCATCGTGCGGGCATGGCGGAGGTCGCCACCAACGTGCTGCACAACGTTGGCAATGTGCTGAACACCGTGAACGTGTCGGCGAACGTGCTGGAGGAGCGTCTGCGCGAGCTGCGAGTGACCGGCCTCGGCAAGATCGCGGCGATGCTGCAGGAGCAGGGGTCGGGCCTGAGCGATTTCATGGCCACCGAGAGAGGAAAAGGACTCCCCGGATTTCTGCTGCGGCTATCCACCGATCTGCAGTCCGACAAGGAAACCGCGCTGCGGGAGCTGGCGCTGCTGGTCGAGAATCTGGAGCACATCAAGAACATCATCCGCATGCAGCAAAGTTACGCCGCCGACAGCGGGATGGCGGAAACGATTGCTGTGGGGGATCTGATCAACGACGGCGTGCGCCTGAATGCCGCTGGATTCTCACGCCACGGCGTGACTCTGGACCTGGACCTCGGCGAAGTTCCGCCGATTACAGTGGACAAACACCGGGTACTGCAGATCCTGGTGAATCTCCTCAGTAATGCGAAGTACGCCTGCGACGCATGCGGAGACGGTGACAGACGCGTCACCATCTCTACGCGCCCAAGCGAGCTGGGTGTGTGCGTCACCATTGCGGACAACGGCGTTGGGATTCCGGCTGAGAACATGGCGCGCATCTTCGAGCACGGCTTTACGACGCGCCCTGAGGGACACGGTTTTGGGCTGCACAGTGCCGCGATCGCGGCACGGGAGCTCAAGGGGACTCTGCGCGCATCCAGCGATGGCCCGGGCCGCGGAGCGACGTTCACCCTGGAGCTGCCGAGCCAGCCGCCGGCGGAGTCGTCATGAGCAACGACAACGCCGCCTCGAGCTATCGCGTTCTGACGATCGATGACAGTCCGGCCATCCATGGCGACTTCAAAAAAATCCTCACTGCGCGCAGAGACCGCGAGCTGGATGCCGAAGAGGCGCTGCTACTCGGAGAGGCGCCACCTGAACGGGACGAGACCTCATTTGAGCTGGACTATGCGCTGCAGGGTCAGGCTGGCGTCGAGCTGGTGCGCCGTGCCCGGGACCAGGGGCGCCCCTACGCCCTGGCCTTTGTGGACATGCGCATGCCGCCGGGATGGGACGGCCTGGAGACGATCGAGCGGCTCTGGGAAGTCGACCACGACGTTCAGGTGGTCATCTGCTCCGCCTATACGGAATACAGCTGGGAGGAGTTGCAGAAGAGGCTCGGCCGCTCCGATCGCTTGATCATCCTGAAGAAACCGTTCGAGCCCATCGAAGTGCTGCAGCTTGCCACGGCGATGAGCCGGAAGTGGCAGAACGAAGGCCTGCTGCGCCGGCAGGTCGAGGATCTGGAACGCATCATTGCTGCGCGAACCCAGGGCCTGGAGGCGGCGAATACTCAACTCCGCCACCTGGCCACGCACGACCCCCTGACGGGCCTGCCTAATCGAGCGCTCCTGCGCGACCGCCTCGAGCACGCGACCGCCTTTGCGGTGCGCGACAAAGCAGAGTTTGCTGTGCTGCTGCTCGATCTCGATCGATTCAAGGTGATCAACGATTCGCTCGGACACGGGGCGGGTGACGAGCTGCTGAAAGAGGTCACGCGGCGCCTGAAGAGTGCGGTTCGCGGCACCGATACTCTCGCGCGCCTGGGTGGAGATGAGTTCGTCATAGTGATGTCGCCCTCTATCTCGCGCGAGCAGGCACAGGAGCTGGCGAAGCGGGCTATCGACGTCGTGACACCCCCTTTTCAGGTGCAAGGGGTGGAGGTGCGCACGTCCCCGAGCATTGGCATCGCTTTCTATCCGTGCGACGGGACATCGGGGGACGTGCTTCTGGCGCATGCGGACGCGGCAATGTACGCAGCGAAGCAATCCGGTAGAGGGACCTTCCAGTGTTTCACTAGCGATCTGGACGTGATGACCCACGATCGCGTCAAGCTGGAAGGCGAGCTCCATCGGGCCTTGTCCGAAGGACAGTTTGAATTGCACTACCAACCGAAGGTCAACACCAGCACGGGCCGCATACACAGCGCTGAGGCTTTGTTGCGCTGGCGGCATCTCGAGCGTGGAGTTCTGCTGCCCGCGGACTTCATCCCGGGTGCGGCAGAGTGCGGGCTGCTGGATTCCATCGGCGAGTGGGTCATCAACGAGGCGTGCCGCCAGGCGAAGACCTGGCAACTCAAGAGCCTGCCGCCGCTGCGGATAGCCGTGAATCTGGCCCCTTCGCAGTTCCGACTCGGCACTCTATTCGAGATAGTGCGGCAAGCGCTTGAGGCTTCTGAGCTGGAGCCGCGCTTTCTGGAGATCGAGCTGACGGAAGCCGCGGTGATGAGCAATGCCGAGGAGTCGGTGCGCATCCTGGAGAGCCTCAGCCGGCTGGGCGTGGTGGTCTCGGTCGACGACTTCGGCACCGGCTATTCCAGCATGAGCTACCTCCGGCGCTTCCCGATCGACAAGCTCAAGATCGACGAGTCGTTCGTCAAAGAGATGACCAGCCGCCCCGAGGCGGCCTCCATCGTACGTGCGATGATATCGCTGGCACACAGCCTGAACCTCAAGGTCGTTGCCGAAGGTGTCGAGACACCGGAGCAGCTGCAGCTGCTGCAGCAATTGCGCTGCGACCAGTACCAGGGATTCCTCTTCAGTGCCGCTCTACCAGCTGAGGGATTCGCAGCACTGTTGAATCGTCCAGAAACACGCCCTGAACCGCACGCCGGGATCGACCCTGCTGCCACGCAGAGCCGACTGATGGTGATGGGTCGACGAGAAGGGACGTAGACCGCCAGACGCAAGGGTGACGAGCTGCGCGGTCCCATGGCCGCTACGGCTCCTGACCCGTCGCCGCGTCCCCGCCGGCCCGCCGATACACAACCTCCCCATTGATCATCGTCATGGTGACCGTCGTCTCATGCACCTGCGTCACCGGAATCTTGAACGGATTCCGATCCACCACGATCAGATCAGCCAGCATTCCCGGCTCGATCGTCCCCAGCCGCGTCCGGTCGCCCGTCTCGCGCGCAGAATTGACCGTAAACAAGTCGATCGCCTGCTCCAGTGAGATCCGCTCACTCTCACCCAACGCCTCTCCGCCGCCACCAGGTTTTTGACGGGTCACCAGCGTCTCGATGGCAATCCACGGATTGACCGAAGGCACGACAGCCCAATCCGATCCGGGGACTACCAGCGCCCCCGAATCGATCGCATCCTTCACGGGCGTCCACCTCTTCATCCGCTCCGGGCCGACCGCCTTCACGATGTCCGGAATGATCGGGTTCGGATACCAGATATAGGGCGACATCTCGAAGGTCGCCATGATGTCGCGCGCCCGACGGATGTCGCTCATGGACACGAAGCTGTTGTGAGCGACCTCGTGCAGTTGCCCGGAGAACCCGTTGGCCTTGCGTGTCGCGGCGATTGCATCCAGGCCCGCATGCACCGCCGCATCGCCCGCCGCATGCATCTTGACGACGAATCCCCTGGCATCGAGCTCAGTGACCGTCCGGTTCAACACGTTCGCAGGCACCATCAGTATTCCGCGAGCCCGGACGTCTGAAGGGTCCTTGACGTCGGCATAAGGTTCCAGCATGGCCGCCGTATGCCCGTCGGTGGGCACCCCATCGAGCAGAATCTTGATGCAGTCCGGGTGGAAGCGCTCTCGGGCATAGAGATTCCGCAGCGCGATGTAGTCGAAGGCGCCGTGCTCGGCGCCTCCCAGGAGCGAGCGGCTCCAGGCGAGGCACGCCCGCACCCGCTGCTTCAGCACGCCCTGATCCGACAACGTCGCATAGGCCTGCAGGCTGCTGTCGTCCGCCAGAGCATCGGTAAAGGAGGTGATCCCGAACGACAGCATCGTCTGCAGTGACCAGGCGAGCGCCTTCGCATTCTGCTCCGGCGTATACGGTGGAATCACACTGCGCACGAGACCGCCGGCGGACTCGCGCAGGACTCCCGTCGGCTCCCCGGATGCGCGTCGCTCGATGACTCCGCCCGGCGGATTCTTAGTGTCTGCACCGATACCCGCCAGCTGCAGAGCCTTGGAGTTCACCCACAGGCCATGCAGGCTGATATCCGTCAGCGCCACCGGATTGTCCGGTGACACAGTATCGAGCGACCTCCGGTCCGGGGCGCCGCCCAGGGACGCCGCATCCCATTGTCCCCCGACAATCCACTCGCCCTTGGCATGCTTGGCGACACAAGCCTTGAGGGCATCGAGGATCTTCTGCAGAGAGGATCCTTGTGCGAACGTGCACTGCAGCTGCGTCTGGCCGGCCAACATGGGATGCACGTGCATGTCGTGGAGGCCCGGCAGAACGGTCGCGCCGTGCAGATCAATAGTTCGCGTTGCGCCGCCCTTATAAGCGTTGACGGCGGCGGGGTCGCCCACGGCGACCAGCACCCCTCGCTTGATCGCAACGGCCTGCGCCCAGCCCGTGGGAGTCCGAAACTGTCCGCCGAGCATGATCAGATCCGCCTCGGGTTGTGCGGCCACCGCAGCCGCCATGTAAAGCGTCAGCAACACAATCCAACAGCGCATGAAATACCTGCCTGCTTTGTTATTTAAGGGCACGATCAGGAGCTTCCCCACCGATCGTAGAAAATGTGGGCGGGCTCATCGTGGACGTTGGCGAGATCGGGAGCGGGCTGGCTCTCGAGCATATCCACGCCTCGGTAGCGCCCATTGAAGAACAGGAGAGGGCGGTGCGGCGGCACACCCGTATGCAGCTCCCGCACCCGCCCAATCACCAGCCAGTGGTCGCCGATCTCCACCACGCGCTCCACCTCGCAATCGATGGAAGCCAGACTGCCTTCCAGGCGAGAGGCGCAGCGCGAAGAGATCAGACGAAAAGGCGGCGGCAGCGTTTCCTTCCACGCCCCCGCAAAGTAGGTGGACTGTGCCTGCTGATCGTCGCGCAGGATGTTGACCGAGAACCCCGTCAACGAAAGAATATGATGCGCAAAGTTGGTCTTCTTCCCCGGGCAGAACATGATCAGCATCGGATCCAGTGACACGGAGGAGACCGCATTCGCGGTCATCGCAAAGACCTCCTCGCCGGCCCGCCCGACGATGACCGCCACTCCTGTGGAAAACAGGCCGATCGTGTCCCGATAGCGGCGAGCATCCAGCGCTGGACGTGCCTCGCTCATGGTCCCCTACGAGGCGGCGCCGAACGCTTCGTCGCGGCCCTGCTTGACGAACTCCCGCACCTTCTCCACGTACTGCTGGATTTGAGCGTTGTGTCCCGTGATCAGCGCCCCGGCCATGCGCACAGGATCGCCAAAGAAAAAGCGCTCATAAAGCACCTGCCGTGCAGCGAACGCAGAAATGGAAGCATCCCAGGCAAGCCGGAACAGAGGGATCCGCTCGAACGCATCCGCGCGCGCGGCTTGGTAGTATTTCCTGATGTCATCGATCAGAGGTCCCTTGAGATCCGCCTCCGTGGGCATCGCAACCAGGCCGCTTGCCCCGATCTGCTGGATGATCTCCACCATGCGCGGGTACAGACGCGGAAACAGGTTGCGGGCCGCATCCAGCGGATTCCAGGCAGGGCGCATGACGCCCCACTCATCGAGCTGCGCATCGGCCTCCGCCGTGCGCAGAAACGCCTTCATCGTCTCGAGATTGACCCAGATCTCAGCCAGCTTCTCGTGGATGTGCTGGAAGGACTCCGCCCCGATCGTGCTCACCATGAGCGAGGCAAGCCCCAGCATGAATTCGCACTTCGCCACGTTCTTGACCACGACCTGGTGAGTCATGTGAACGACGGCGCCTGTTCGCGAGTACGCCTCGTTACAGCGCTTGATGTCCCGGTATAGGAGCACCTTCTCCCAGGGAACGAACACGTCATCGAACACGACGACGGCATCCATCTCCTCGAAACGTGACCCCAAAGGATGGTCGAAATGGGAGCGCCCGTAGTCGACGCTCTCACGACAGATGAATCTCAGTCCCTTGGTATTGTTCGGGATCGAGAACCCAAACGCGTACGGCGCATCGTCCTCCGGACTCTTCAACAGCGTGGACGGAAACACCATGATCTCGTCCGAGATCGGCAAAGTCGCGAGCATCCGGCACCCCCGGATGACGATGCCCGCATCCGTTTCCTCCTTGATGCGGGCCGCCAGGAACGGGTCAGCCTGCTTGGACGCGCTGACCGCACGATTAGCCTGCGGGGGGATGAGTGTGTGCGTCAGGCAGAGGTCGTTCTCGCGCAGATATTCGTAGTATCGAACCGCATTCTTGCCGAACTCCGGGTTGGCCTCCGCCAGAAAAGGCGCACCCGCGGCGTAACCGGTCATGGCGCGACTGATGTAGTCGGGCACCCGACCCATCATTCCGTGGGTGTAGTCCTCCCAGACCCTCATCGCTCGAGTGACGCTCGCGAGCTCCTCGTGAGTCCTGGGCATCATGAATGAGCGGGCGACCTTGTGGCCGCTCGTGGGCGAGTCGTACAGGCAGATATCCGACTTCTCCCACTGCAGGTCGTATAGGCGAGCGAGGGTGTGCACGCCACCGCTGAGAGCAGGGTGCACAGTGACATCCTTCACCGCCTCGCCTCGATACCAGATCGCCGGCGGCTGCTCTCGCAATCGCTGCAATACCTGCTGTCCCCGTCGGGCCCCGGTCCCGGTGGATTTGCTCGCCATAGGCCGCTCTCCGAACGCGCTCTGTCTAGTTATGAAATATGCAACGAATTACACTAATCGTAAGTCGCTGTACCAAAGCGCGTCAAGGAGTAGGCTCCCGCCATGAGCTCGCGAAAGCAGAAACTGCGCCAGGGCATTCAGTCGATCGAAGTCGGCGCGACACTGCTGCAGGCGCTGTCCAAAGCCTCAAAACCTCAGATGCTGCGCGACCTTGCTGCGGCGGCGGGCATGCCGCCCGCCAAGGCCCACCGCTATCTGGTCAGCTTCGTTCGCATGGGGCTGGTGTCGCAGGAGCCGGAGACGGGTCTCTATGACCTGGGTGCTTTCGCACTCGATCTGGGGCTGAGCGCGCTTGCCAGGCTCGATCCGGTCGCCCTTGCAGCAACGGCGCTGACGGAGCTCAGTGCGGAGATCGGGCAAACGGTGGCCCTCGCGGTCTGGGCCAATCAGGGCCCCACCATCGTTCGCTGGCTGGGAACAGACACGCCGGTCGCAGCCACTTTGCGGGTCGGCTCCGTCATGCCGTTGACGCGCTCTGCCACGGGCGGCTCTTTCCTTGCCTTCCTGCCACGTGCGATGACGGAGAAGTGGCTGAAACGAGAGCTCGCAGAACAAGCTCGCAAGGCGCTGCCGCCCACCACGATGGAGGAGGTCGAGCAGTGGATCACCGAAACACGCCGGCGCGGGTTCGCCTGCACGAGTGATTTCATCCCGGGCATCGGTGGGATGGCGGCGCCGGTCTTCGACCACACCGGTTCCATGGTGCTGGCACTCATCGCCCTGGGATACAGCAAGCCCTTCAACTCGGCGCTGGGCGAAATTTCCACCGCAGTCATGAACAAGGCGGCCGCCCTTTCTCGCCGCCTGGGCTACAACATCCCCACCAGCCTCGCCTCGTAGCGCGGGCGCCACGGTTACACCGATTCGGCGCCGGATCCGCCGCAGCCCGTCGCAGACACTGGCCACAGTTCATCGCATGGCGCGTTGACACGGCCGCGTTTTCGGCTTAAAACTCGACTATAGTCGAGTTTGTAGTCGACACCAAAGTCGATTGGCTGCAGCGACCTGGCAGGGCACAAGAGGCGGGAAGGGGCACGGCAGTGGCATATTCCATGTACGTCGCAACGCGCGAAGGCAATGATCTGGAGGCGTCCAATGAGACGCTGCGCCAGGTTTGCGGCGCCTATCGGATCGTGTGTGAGCGGTGGTGGGAATTTCGCGGCAGCATTCGAACGCACGATATCGGATCTCTGCAGCTCGCAGAGATCGGGCTCTCGCCCTGCCGCGTGATCCGCGATCACCGTGACGAGCATTACCGTGGCGATCAGGTCTTCCTGATCTATCAGGCCGAGGGCTCCACGCGCATGCGCCAGCGAAGCTCCGAGGTTACTCTGCGCCCAGGCGATTCCACGCTGATCGATTCACGGTTTCCGTCCGTGTTCGAATCGCAGGAAGGCTTCCGCCAATACTCCTTCCACTTGCCCGTGGCTCTGATCAACGAGCGCTTCGGCAGGCGACAGCTTCCCCTGGCGCAACCCATCCACGGTGACCGTGGCGCCGGGCGCTTGCTGTCGGATCTGTTGAGCTCTTTGGTGCGCCATGCCTCCAGTCTTGCCGGCGTCGAGCTGACCGGACTCACGCTTCAGTGGCTGTCCACTGCACTGGGCATCAGTGATTGCGGTGAGAGCGTACGGGACCTGGAGCGTCGCGCCATCTGCGCACAAGCGGTCGCGCAGTACATCAACTGCCATATCGAAGAACAGGACCTCACGCCTCAGGGTATAGCGGCGCACTTCAACATCTCCCTGCGTCAGTTGTATCGCGTGATGACCTCGGCCGGATCCACTCCAGCGGCGATGATCTGGAAGCATCGTCTCGAGCGCGCGCGTGCATTGCTTGCGAGTAGCGGCCACCGAGTTCCGATCATCGAGATTGCCCTGAGCTGCGGGTTCAAGGATGGAGCGCATTTCTCACGCGCATACCGCAAGGCATTCGGCCATTCGCCAAAGGCATCCCGCATCGCAGGCGAGGGGGACTCCCGCCCGCAGCTTGCGACCAACGCGGATCTACCGATCGCCGTCAACCTCTAAAGTACCCATCTTTCGTATCGCGGACCCTTCGTCGGGGGACGCCGGTGTCGCACCGCTCAAGCCAGCTGAAGCACGGTAGCCCACGCGCTGCGCTATGCGATCCCGAGCCATGGCCCCCAGAATGAAATTGACTGATCCTCATCTGCTACGAACTCAGGCATTCATCGCGGGTGAATGGGTGGCAGCGGACAGCGGCGGCACGATTCCCGTCCTGAACCCGGCGACCGGCGCGCAGATCGGAAGCGTACCTGACCTGGGTGCAATCGAAACCCGTCGTGCCATCCAGGCCGCGCACCAGGCGCTTCCCGCCTGGGCCCGAACGACCGCGGGCGACCGAGCCCGCATTCTGCGGCTCTGGTATGAGCTGATTCTGGACGCCCTGAATGATCTGGCCGTGCTCATGACCGCGGAGCAGGGCAAACCGCTTGCCGAAGCGCAGGGAGAGATCCGTTATGCCGCCGCCTACATCGAGTGGTTCGCGGAGGAGGGCAAACGGCTATACGGCGATGTAATTCCGGGTCATCAATCCGACAAACGATTGCTGGTCATCCGCCAGCCCGTGGGCGTCGTTGCCGCCATCACCCCGTGGAACTTCCCCGCGGCCATGATCACTCGCAAGGTGGGCCCCGCCCTCGCCGCCGGCTGCACGATCGTCTGCAAACCGGCGATCCAGACCCCTCTCTCGGCGCTCGCCCTGGCGGAACTGGGGGTGCGCGCCGGTATCCCGGCCGGCGTTCTCAACATCGTAACGGGCTCCGGCAGCGGTGCAATCGGCACCGAGCTCACCTCCCATCCGCTGGTGCGCAAGATCAGCTTCACGGGCTCAACCACCGTGGGCAAAAAGCTGATGCAGCAGTGCGCCGGCACCCTCAAGAAGCTCTCCCTCGAGCTCGGTGGAAACGCCCCCTTCATCGTCTTCGAAGACGCCGATCTCGACGCCGCCGTCGCGGGCGCCATCGCCAGCAAATATCGCAACACTGGCCAAACCTGTGTCTGCACCAACCGGCTGCTCGTGCATCGCGACGTGTATGACGCATTCACGCGTAAGCTGGTCGATGCCGTGTCGCGTCTGCGGGTGGGCGACGGTCTGGAGGGAGTGACCGATCAAGGTCCGCTCATAGATTCCAAAGCATTGGCGAAAGTGGAGGAACATATCACCGACGCAGTCGCGAAAGGCGCGCGAGTGGCCTTTGGCGGCAAGCGTCACACCTTGGGCGGAACCTTCTTCGAGCCCACCGTCCTGACCGGTGTGACGCAGCAGATGCTCATCGCCAAGGAAGAAACCTTCGGTCCCGTCGCACCCCTGTTCCGCTTCGACACCGAAGAGCAAGCCATCCGCTTCGCCAACGACACTGAGTTCGGTCTCGCTGCCTATTTCTACACGCGTGACCTCGCGCGCTCGTGGCGTGTCGGCGAAGCGCTCGAGTACGGCATCGTCGGTCTCAACACCGGCCTGATCTCCACCGAAGTGGCGCCCTTTGGGGGCATCAAGGAGTCCGGCACAGGCCGCGAAGGCTCGCACTACGGCATCCTGGACTACACGGAGCTCAAGTATCTCTGCGTCGGAATCGGCTGACCCTCAGTTAGCGCCGTTGCCTGCGGCAAGGTTGCGTGAGGCGCGAGTAAAGTGTCAAGGTAGGCGACTCACTCTCATCCACTTCAACCTTCACTCATGAGCACGCTTCCCGTCGTCCTGTTGACCGATCACGCGTGGGCCGATACGAGCGTCGAGTCAAGCATTCTACAGAGCGCAGGTTTTGATCTCGTCACGGGACCTCAAAAACCGGCCGCTGCTGAAGTGATCGCGCGACTCTCGGAGCAGCATCAGCCCATGGCTATCATGACTACGTGGGCCCCGGTGAGCGCGGAGGCCATTGCCGCAAGCCGCAATCTGCGTATCGTGGCTCGCCTGGGGGTTGGGCTCGATAACATTGCAGTCGAGGTGGCCACGGCTCGAGGCGTCTGGGTCTCAAATGTGCCTGACTATTGTGTCGAGGAAGTCTCCGATCACGCGGTAGGCATGCTGTTGGCGTGGGCACGTGGACTCACTCAATTGGATCTTGCAGTCAAACAAGGTCACTGGGAGCCTGCTCAGGCCCAGCTGCGCCGCGTGCGAGATCTCACGTGCGGCATTGTAGGTTTTGGCCGCATCGGTCGTCGCACCGCTGAGAAGCTATCGGGATTTCAGCTCCGGGTGCTGGTCCATGCGCGCACCGAGACAGACCTTCCGGAGGGCATCGAGCGTTGCACCCTGGAGGCGCTGCTCACCCGGTCGGATGCCGTCATCCTGCACGTGCCGCTGACTTCATCGACGCACCATCTGCTGGACGCCTCACGGCTCGCTCTCATGAAACGCGGTGCGTGCCTCATCAATGTCAGTCGAGGGGCGGTTGTCGATACGCAGGCTTTGATCCAGGCGCTGGACCGAAGGCGCTTGTCCGCAGCTGCACTCGATGTTCTGGAAGGGGAGCCCAATGTCCCCTCCGGGTTGCTGCGACCCGAGGTGATCCTGAGCCCGCACGTGGCCTTTTCCTCGGATGCCTCGGTGCGGGAGTTACGCCGTCGGGCGAGCGAAGAGGTCGTTCGAGTCTTGAAAGGGCAGTCACCGTGCAATCCTTGCAACCAGCCCTCCGCGCGGTGACGGCTCCCGTACTAAAACCCGCCAGCGACGCTGTCTCGCGCCTTTGCTTTCAACCTCATTGCGTCATCCGGCAGCAACCAGCGCTGCGCGACGAGTCGATCGATCGCGTGTTCGTAGCGTACGATGTATTGCCCGGGGGTGCCGTAACGATGGATCAGCTCCTCGCGGGAAAGCCGATCGCGCACGTAAAAGGGGAAGCCGGGGCTACCTGCGCATCGGTTTTCCTGGGCACCTCGATAGACGCCATATCGCGCAATCGGAACAACGAACTCCGCCGCGCGTATTCCACCGAGTACATTGCCGACGGTGTCGCGCGCCAATTTGCCATTCTCCCAGCTCAGTGGTTTTTCCCGTGGCGGTGCTTGGCCGTCGAGTACCCAGTGACGCAGGTTGTCGACCGCCGCCCTCGCGAACGCGCCCTGGGGGACATCACTCTGGGGCTCAGGGCAAGTATCCAGTGGCAGCTCGAAAGGCAGTTCTCCCGGCGGATAGCCGTGCTGGATCAACTGCGTCAGATTAGGCTCCTCGCGGTGATAGGACACTGCGGCATCGAAGAGGCTCGAGAGGTGAATCACACCGCCCAGCTCATAGAGGCGATAGCCGCCCAGCGGTCCATCTCGATCCGGCGGAAACGACGCAGGACCGTTCTGATCCAACGGTTCCAGCTCGCTCAAGAATACGATGACCTTCGCGTCGGTCTGCTTGAGGATGCGGCGAGCGTCGCCGACCGGCACGAATGGCTCGTCGTTGAAGAGCGGAATGTAGCCGGGCTTGTTCCAGGGAGAGGAGACACCGATCAGATAGCCATCGAAGACCGGACGCCCATCCGGCAGGCGGGCGCGTTCGTGAAAACCCTCGTTGATGAAGACGCGCTGCAGGCTTCCGGTGAATGACCAGCCTCCCACGAGCATTGCGCGCACTTTGAGGCCCCGCAGCGGATTGTCCGCATCCGGGCTGCGCAGCTTTTGCCCGATCTCGCTCATGACCGCGTAGCGAATCCCGTCTTCCTGCGGCCACTGAAGCGGCGAGTAGCGTTCTGGCTCGAACCATTTCGTGACTTTGCCCTGTCCGACGGGCGCCGCCTGGTTCGGATAATGAGGGCTTCCGGACCAGCCCGAATCGGCATCACCGAGCCCGGCGGCGACGTAGATGTCGCCCTGCGACATGAGGTATCGCCCGAGCATCAGCCAATGAAACGTGGACCCGCCCGTGGGGTGTATCGGTTCGAAATGCACCACACCGCTGAATCGCCTGGAGTCCGCAGGCCGGCGGACGATGATTCGCGTGGTGTACGGGATGTCAGGATTGAGCCGCTCCGGGCGCGCGGCAGTGTGCCGATAAGCTGCCGCCATGCCGCGAACAAAATATTCCTCTTCGACATAGCCGAAAGGGGTGAGCGGGATCGACAGCCTCGCATGCGGCACGTTGGCGGCACCGAAAATCGCATTTCCCGGACCCGTCGGTACCGGTCCCTCGACGGAGAGAATATGAGCGGAGGCGCCGGTTGCGAACCACATGAGGTAAATCAACAGTGCTTTGAACCGCGAATACGTCACCATAACCTCCGAATGCGATCCCGCCCTCGTTCCAGCCGGGGACGGCGGCATGCGCATGTTGGGTCACGCCTCCGTCCGGGTCCAGCCTGGCGCGCTCAGTCAAGAGGGCTGGCGCGGACAGTCAAGAACCTCTCCTGCCGCAGCTGCGGTCCCCGCACTGATACAGATGTGACCGTTAACACCTCGTACCGGCCTTACATGCACGCACAGCAACCTCCTGGAAAGCCGTGAGAACGCGATGACGGCATTCGCCTTTCACGAATAACGCCCGCAATCGATCTCACCCGTCCTGCGCGCCCATCGATGCTGATACGGCGCGGGAATTACAGGCACTTCCTGATCTGTGCGCGCACGCTCGTGGCTTTTTCGCGACGCTGTTGCAGGGGAGGTTCATTCGCGTATACTCGAATCGAGTCCACTCGAATTCGATTGACGGCGGCATAGGGACGGCTCGAGATAGCGCCAACGCCAGTCAGCCATGACTTAGGGCCGCGGCCGTGCGATCTCCAGTCAGCATTCCGTGCCCCTGTGGTCTCGTTCACAAACCAACAAACGAACGGGGGGTAATGGTTATGGCTCGATGGGAGAGGGGCACGGTTCGTGGCCTGTCGCAATGTGCAGCCGCCGTCGCGGCATCACTGGCTTGCTCGGCAGGGGCCTGGGCGCAGGATGCCGCTGCGCAGGGGGCCGCAGCCAACAACGCCGATGAGTTGCAGGAAGTGGTGGTCACGGCCGAGCGCCGCTCGGCCAACATTCAGACGACGCCCATTTCCATGTCTGCCGTTTCCGGAGATCAGCTCGCTCAGCAGCAGATCAACTCCGTGCAGGGCCTGCAGACCCTGGTCCCGAATTTCACGGTGAACGATCAGGGAGGCGCATTCGAGGCTTACAACATTCGAGGCGTGGGCAATACGGCCTTTACGCCCTCGATTACGACCGGCGTCGCCGTATTCCGCGATGGCCTGCTGCTCTCGGAAACCATCGGGCAAAACGAGCCGCTGTACGACATTCGCGATGTGGAAGTGCTGCGCGGTCCCCAGGGAACCTTCGTGGGCGCCTCCTCCACGGGCGGTGCCGTTCAAATCAATTCGCAGGATCCCAATTTCAACGGCGTGAACGGCTACGCCGAAAGTCAATTCGGCAATTACACCGAGCACAAGGTCGACGGTGCGGTCAATCTGCCGGTGAACGATACGCTGGCGGCGCGGATTGCGTTCAATTGGGAGTCTCGCAACAGCTTCTATCGTGACATCGGCGCTCAAATGACCAGCGGCTCCGAGCCGATAATCGACCCGGGGAAGTTTGACGCACGGGACTTTCGAATCGGTGTGTTGTGGAAGCCCAATGAGTCCTTTCAAGCCCTTCTCAAGGTGGAATACAACCTGATCGACCAGGGCGGAAGCGGCGGTTCCCCGTCGCAGGCGACGTATCAGACGTTGTTCAACAATGGCGGCCCGGGCAATCCGCTGTGTCCGGTGGCGCCCGGCCCGGGGGGGTTGGTGATGACCTGTCCGGCGCCGGGAACAACGACCTACTCTCAGTACTACGCGTATTCAACCCATATCCCCTTTCTGCTGAACTACTACGGTACGAATTACGCCTACACGGACTTGCAGAACAGGTATGGCCTGGAGCTTCGCTACACCTTGCCCGACGGCATCGTGCTGCGTTCGCTGACGGGCTACCAGCATTTCGACGTTCACAATATCGGGGGAAGCCTCAGCTCCGCGAACTCCGGTGTTTCCTACCAGGAAATCGGCCCGGACGACGACTATTACAGCGAAGAGCTGAACATCATTTCCCCGACGGGCGGCAAGGTGGACTGGATTGCGGGCGCGTTCGGGTACTACCGCAAGACGCCGGTGCTCAATACGATCTATGGCGTGGGCCCTCCTTACGCGCCCTACCAGCCGCCCGCGACGGTGGTTTATGTTCCGTATGCCTCGATAGCGCGCGCGGCTGCGGTCTTCGGGCAGATCAACTGGCATATGACGGACACCCTCGAGCTGCAGGTGGGCGCGCGCTTGAACAATGATCGCCTCTACAACATCAACGAGCCACCCGGCCCCGGGCAGCCGCCGGGCGGCGTCTACCTCTACCCAGCCACCCCGACATCCCAGCCGCTGGCGACAATTGGCGCCACGGAAAGGGTCTACAAGGATAACGTTCCGACCGGTAAGGTCGGGCTCAACTGGACTCCGGCGCCTGGGCAGTATTTCTACGCGTTCTATGCGCGCGGCTATAAGGCCGGTGGAGTGGTGGTCAGCAATGCGCCGCTTCCGCTCACCTTCACGCCGGAGCATCTCAATGACTATGAGATCGGTTGGAAGGGGACGCTGTTCGATGGCCACCTGCAGACGCAGCTCAACGGCTATTGGATGGACTACCGGGACATGCAGTATCCGCTCTTCGACATCAATAACCCCTCGGCCGGACTGAATGTCGAAAACCTCGCGCCCTCCACGCTCAAGGGTATCGAATTCTCGATGCAGTCGCGCGTCGGAGGATTCGGCGTGAACTTCGGGCTCTCCTATAACAAATCTTCGCTCGGGGCGATCACGGCACTACCGGATTACCGACTCCCCGCGGGGTTCACTGGCCCCGCTCCGCCGCCGCCCGTGCAATGCGGAGCGCCGTCGCAAACACCGCTGGCGCCGTGCTTCAACTATCTGCCTTACGAGCAGACGGTGAGTGGCGAGCAAAATCCATATTCGCCCAAGATAACGGCCAATCTGACTGCGGACTACATGATCCCGTTCGCTGGAGGTCAGCTGGATCCGCGCCTGACTTACAGCTACATCGGTGAGCAATGGGTCTCGATATTCCAGGACAGCGAGTTCAATCGCCTGAGCTCGCGTAAGCTTCTGAGTGCCAACCTGACCTGGTTCGCCGGACCATGGACCGTCGATCTGTACGGGACGAATCTGACCAACCTCACATACCTTTCCGGAACCAACGGCAGTGGCAGCGGCAGCGGCGATGTCTTCTACGGTGCGCCGCGGCAGTTCGGCTTCCGCATAGCACGGACGTTCTAGGGGCAAGCACGCTCAGGATCGATGGGCTTCCCATCGATCCTGACGCGACCAGAGGCCACTGAGCTCGAGAGTTTCTGATCAGGGAATCGAACAGGGCAACAGCGTGTCGGGTGTCTGCATCAGTGCGAGATAGCGCGCCCAGGAGTCCTCATGGGATGTGCCATTAACGCAGCTCGCCACCAGCCTCCGGCCCACCGTGTACGTCACGACGTAGCTTCTGAATTCGTTGACGTAGAGCAGGGTAGGTACCGAATCCGCCATCGCAGCATCCTGCTCGAGAGCCTGCTCTGCCCGTACGAACTCCAGATGTTGATCGAGATAGTCGCGCGCAACGACCGCCTCGCTGTCGCGCAACTCATCAATGAGGTGCTCCACCTCCACGTACCGGGGGGCACCGGCCGGATCGAGCCCCGCAGCGGGAAACAGTACGTCGCGCTCGAACTGAACCCTCTGCGCGTGCGGAAACGCCAGATCAAGAGCAGCGCTCGCGGCCCCCTCCGACAGCAGAGACTGCGGCGAAAAGGTGGGTTGCACGGCCACCTCCGGCCACGCATGCCCCTTCCAGTCGCGAGTGGAATTGAAGACATGATGTCCGGGATAGCCCTCATGGCAAGCCAGATTCAGCACCTCCTCGGGCCCGAGGCCGAAACTCAGATTGACCTTGAGGACACTGTGATAATGGCCCAGGTATGCGCTGAACCCGGACCAGGGGGCCCCCTCCACGTAAGTGACACTGACGCTCTCGCCAGGGGGGAGCGGAAGGTGAGTCAGCGTCTGTCGGCGACAGCCCTCCAAGGCCGCCGACATCACCGCCGCGAGCCGCTCCCTGGGAACCACAAAGCCGCGGCTGAAACGAACGTAGCGCTCGCCCAGGTCGCCATTCCCACCCAACAGTCGCTGGAGCTCGGCCCGGATGGTGGCTACCCGCGGGCGGTCCAGAGTGGTTTCGAGCTTCACGCCAAACAGCGCGACGGATTCAGCATCAAAGGACATGCCTTTGCCGGCGAGGACATCCACCCGTGCGGTAAGCGCCTTCAGCTGTGCGATCAAATAATCCCGGCGTCTTGCCTCGCCAGGGGTAGCCACCGCAGTGGATTGAAGTTTGTTCGCCACCCGAAACGCCGCCGCGCGAATCTGCGCGAACGACTCAGGGTGCTCGTGCACGCCTTCGATCCAGCTCGGCGGCCCGACGTAGTAGTCGATAGAGTCATGATCCCGCTCACCCAATGCGACAGCGAGCCGCACGTACTCCCGAGCTGCCTTATCGAGGCCGACGTCGTGCGAATTCTCGTAGCGCCAAGCCGCACAAGCCGCGACCAGAACGGCGAGGGAGCCGCCTATGACTCTGTTCCGCTGGGAAGGGATCATCGAGATTAGACCCATGCCACGCGAGATCGCTCTGATCGGGACCTTGTTGTTCAGTCCCCTCCTGCTGGCCGCTCCGATCACAGTCAGCGGAACGTTCGCATTTCAAGGCGCACAGTCCGTGACCGACGGACACCTGCGCTACGCGCCCACAGGAGCGGATCCACTCGATCAGCATATCGTTATCTGGATGACGGCGCATCAGAGCGCACGGCCCATCTCGAGTTATTCCGTCGAGATGACGAAGCCACTGCATGTCATCATCGTCGACTCCAGCCTCTCCACCTTTCTGCACATCCATCCGGCGCTAGGCACGGATGGTCTGTTCAGCATCGATCAGCGCTTCCCGGCCCCGGGCACGTACTACCTCTATGCCGACGGCATCCCGAACAACGGCGATCACCAGGTGTTCCGCTTCGTGCTGAGGGTGGGTAAAGCCGCCGCCACCAGGCAGCCCGCACTGGTGCCGACTGGCCGCGAGCTCACCGTGGGCCCTTATACCGTCGACCTGAGCAAAGCCCGCTTGAGCGCCGGAAGGATCGATGAGCTCGAGGTCGGAGTGTACGAAGGCGGCGCGCCCGCGAAGGATCTGCATCCCTATCTCGGGGCTCCCGCGCACGCTGTGTTTCTCAATGCACGCGATCTCTCCTACGTGCACGTGCACCCAATGCCCGAAGGCATGGAGATGAAGGGGATGGATATTAAGGGCATGAATATGCCGGGGATGAACATGTCCACGAGAACCATGGATCTGCCCGAATCCGCTTCCATTCCGGCAACCATGGTGTTGCACGTCGCCGTCAAGGAGCCGGGGCTCTACAAGATGTGGCTGCAATTTCGCGGCGGCAAGCAGTTGTACGTCGCGCCATTCGTGCTGCGGGCCGAGTGACGGGCCCGCCTACCGGCGAACCAATCAATGATCTTCAGAAAACATCAGTGGGGTTGAATCGCGATGATTACCAAGCAAGTCGATATCCGAGTCCAGTGGGCGGTAGCGTGTTGCCTGGCCGGCACGATGCTGGCGACGGCGGGCTGTAATCAGCAGCAGGCGGCGACGCCTCCCGCTGCACAGGCACACAGCGCACCCAGGCTGGGAATACGCCCGCATGGGGATGAAACCATTCACGTGGATATGAGCAAGATCCCGCCGGACCTGCAGAAGGTCTTCGCGTACATCGACTCCCACATCGATGAGCACGTCGAGAACCTGCAGAAGTGGATCCGCCAACCCAGCATCTCCAATAGCGGCGAGGGCATCCCCGAGAGTGCCGAGATGGTCAAAGGATTCTTCGACAAGCTCGGCTGCCAGCAGACGCGCGTATACGACGTAGGCATTACCGAGTACGGCTCGCCCGGCAACCCCGTCGTCTATGCGAAATGTGATGAGGGTGCGCCCAAGACACTGGTCCTCTATTGGATGTACGACACGATGCCGATCACGCAGCCGGAGAACTGGGTGGCTCCCCCGTTCGAAGGCAAGCTCGTCGACGGCAAAACTGCCGGGCTCGACGTCAACTACGGCAAAGTATTGATAGGCCGTGGCGCGGTGAACTCCAAGGGGCCCGAGATGGCCCAATACAACGCGCTCGCTTCGATGAAAGCCGTGCTGGGCAAGCTGCCCGTGAACCTGATCATCGTCGCGGAAGGGGATGAAGAGCGCATGGACATCGGCCTGCGCAAATTCATGAAGGAGCACTCGGACCTCTTCAAGGGCGGCGATGCGATGCTGATGTTCGGCTTTCAGAATCCTACGACCGGGGGCGCCGGCATCATGGGCGGCTCGGAGGGCTGCGTCTACGTAGAGCTCACCACGAGCGGCAAGAGCTGGGGTCGTGGCCCGGTGCAGTCGGATATCCATGGAGCCAACAAACGCTCGGTTGACAGCCCGGCGTGGCGGCACATCAAAATGCTGGCCTCACTGGTGTCCGAGGATGGCAATACGCCGAAGATCGACGGCTTCTTCGACAACATCGAGCCGCTGACCGCCCAGGAGACGGCGGGCCTGAAGAAGGCCGCCGAGAAGTTTCAGCTCGACGTCGCGGAGAGGAACCTGGGGGTGGCGCGCTTCATCTCCGATGACCCGTTCACGATTCTCAAAATGGGGCGCTACGGAACTTCATTCAACCTGGACGGCATCTGGGGCGGCAACATGTACGCCGGCGGCGCCGGCGCCATCCTGCCGAACAAGATCACCTCCAAGCACCAGATCCGCTATGTGCCCAACATGAACGGGCTCGATCTGGTCAAGAAGCTGCGCGCCCAGCTGGACCGCAACGGCTACAAGGACGTGGAAATCAAGCTGATCGGTGACGTGCCGTGGTCGAAAATGTCTTACGACACCGATATCGCCCGGGCGGTCACCACCTCCTACAGCGAGTTCAATATTCCGTATCAGCCGCCCTCACAGACCGAGACGATCCTGGGTGGATACTGGCCGAGTTACCTGTTCTCGAATGGCAAGGTGGGAGAACGGGTCGACCAGGTCTCCATTCCGATCGCGGGCGGCAGTGCCGGCCTGGGCGGTCGAGCCCATGCGGCGAACGAGTACTTCGTCATCGAGGGAGCCGGCAAGATCTACGGCTATGCAGGGACGGAGGAGTCGATCGCGACAATGATCTACAACTATGCGCACCAGGCAGCAGGCGCGCCGGCCCCCGCCACCGCACCTGCGCAGAGCGCACCCACGAAATGAGTGTCGTCATCTCAGTCCGGAACGTCTCCAAGACCTATGTCATGGGCGAGCAGTCCGTCCATGCGCTGCAGTCGGTCTCACTGGACATCCACCGGGGCGAGTTTGTTTCCGTCGTCGGCCCTTCCGGATCGGGCAAGTCTACCCTGATGCACATCCTGGGATGCCTGGACCGCCCCGGCAGCGGCACCTATCTGCTCGAGGGCCAGGACGTGTCGCGGCTGAGTGACGATGAGATTTCGCGCGTTCGCAACAGGAAGATCGGATTTGTGTTCCAGGGATTCAACCTGCTGTCGCGGACCTCCGCACTGGAGAATGTGGAGCTTCCCCTGCTGTACGACAGGGAGACTACACTCACGGCGGCCGAGCGAAAGCGGGGCGCTATGGAGGCACTGCATACGGTGGGATTGCAGGGCCGCGAACGCCATCATCCGAACCAACTCTCCGGAGGGCAGCAGCAACGCGTCGCGATTGCACGTGCGCTCATGACGCGTCCCGCCATTCTGCTCGCCGACGAGCCCACGGGTAATCTGGACAGTCAGACCAGTATCGAAGTCATGGAGCTGTTCCAAAGGCTGAATCGAGAACGCAACCTCACAATCGTGCTGATCACGCATGAGCACGACGTCGCTGCCTACGGTTCTCGAATCGTCGTGTTCAAAGACGGCAAAATCACCTCGGACGAAGTCAACGCCAAGCGCAGAGTAACCGTGAAGGGGGCTGTGTGAAGATCCTGAAGCGGTCCCTGGTGCAGGCCATCGGTGCCCTCAGGAAGAACAAACTCCAAACGGCGCTCACGATGACCGGCATGACCATCGGCGTCGCCACCGTCCTGACCATGATCGCACTCGGACGCGGTGCCCAGGGCGCCATCTCAGATCAGATCCGCTCGGCCGGCATGAATCTGATCGTCGTCACTGCAGGCAACTATCAAGCACCCAGAGAGCGGCCGCCGGATGACGCCATCGAGCCCTCTGCATGGCATCCGCCCAGACAGGGGTGGGACCGCTCCCTGCTGAGATCCGCCGTCCTCGGTGACCACGAGCAGGGACGCCTGTTCAGAATCCACGCCGAAGACGATCCGATGGCCGTTCACGACCATCCCCTGGCGAGCCAGCGCCTGGGGGACTCGGAGGCCGGCCTGGGTGCGGCCGCCACGCTGACCCTCAGCGATGCGGCGGAAATTCGCAGAATCCCAGCGGTGCAATACGTCTCCTCCGGTGTCCACATGAACGCACACATCGAGGGGCCCCATGTTGCCGACGCCTCCGCCATTCCGGCGAGCCCTCACGGGGTTGCCGACGCCTCCGGCTTGCCGGCGAGCCCTCACGGGGTTGCCGACGCCTCCGGCTTGCCGGCGAGCCCTCACGGGGTTCGGTGGTTCACCCGCCTGCATGGTGACGATGTCGCCCAACCCTTGATCCGCCGTGCCTGGGTATTCCCCCATGGCCGCTATTTCAATGAGCGCGAAGAAAGAGACTCCGAGCAAGTCATCGTCCTCGGCTCTGTCGTGAGTGAAAAGCTGTTCGGCTCGGCCAACCCCGTCGGGCAGACCGTGAAGATCTGGCATCAGCCCTTCAAGGTGGTCGGCGTCATTGCGTCCGGGTCCTGGATCCTGCAGCCGGAAGCGGGCGACGATCAGTTCGATGCGATCTACGTGCCGGTCACAACCGTGCAGCGGCTGCTGAATCTGTCCAAGCTCAACGACATCACCATCACCACGAAATCGACGGGAGACGTCACGCAGGTCGTTCGCTCGATTACGAACCTCCTGCGACAGCGCCATCGCATCAGCGCCCGGATGCCAGACGACTTCACCGTCAGCAGCCAGGCACGCAAGGCCCTGGCCTCCGGCGGGCTGCGCCCCGAGGTTGCCGCCGCAGTAGTGGGCAACGTCTCGGGGCTTGAAAAGGTCACGCTCGACCAACTCGGCAAGACGCTGGACCGCGCCAGTCAGACCATGACGGCATTGCTCATCAGCATTGCCGCGGTTTCGCTGCTCGTGGGCGGCATCGGCATCATGAACGTGATGATGCTGTCGGTTACCGAGCGGACGCGAGAGATCGGTATTCTGAGGGCTGTGGGCGCCACCGCCACAGATGTGCTCTCCCAGTTCCTCCTCGAAGCCATGGGGATGAGCCTGGTAGGAGGCCTGCTGGGCATCGCTTTGGGACTCGTCACCTCCCTGGTGGTCACGCAGCTCGTCCATTGGTCCATCGATCTCTCCCCCCTGGCGGTGTTCGTCTCCTTTGCCATTTCCGCGGCCGTCGGGATCTTCTTTGGCTACTACCCCGCGAGGCAGGCTGCGAAGGCATTGCCCATCGAGTCGCTGAGGTTCGAGTCATGAAGGTTCTGGTCACGAGCTTGCGGATCGCGCTCAGGGCCATGAACGGTAATCGATTGAGAACCTTGCTGATCACCCTCGGAATGGGTATCGGCGTCGCCGCGGTGCTGGCGATGGTCGCCCTCGGAACCGGCGCCCAGTCATCCGTATCCTCGAGCGTCCGCACCGCTGGCACGACGCTCATCTTCGTGCGATCGGGCAATTACACGCGCGGTGGTGAAGAGCTGCACGTCGCCACCGGACTGGGTGCTGCACACACGCTCATTCCAGCCGATGCCGATGCAATTCGCGCCATTCCTGGCATCAGCTATGTGAGCAATCTGGTGAAGTACCGCGGTTGGATCGGTTACGGAGCCAGTCGCCAGTTCACTCAGGCCTATGGGGTCGACCCCGCTTACTTCGACGCGTACGGCTGGGACACCGCAAGGGGTAAGTTCTTCAGGAAGTCCGATGTCGAGTCCTCCGGCCAGGTCGCGGTGATCGGGCCAGCGTTGCGCGACGAGCTGTTCGGAGCGGGCGCCGATCCCGTCGGCCGGAACATCGAGATCTACCACCGCACCTTCAGAGTCGTCGGCGTCATTCGAGCGATCGAAGACGAGCAGCAGGCGGACGTGGCCTTCATTCCGTGGACGACTCTCCAGAAGTTGCTGGGTATCGACTATGTCCAGGACATCACCGCTGCCGCCGAAGAAGCCGGAACGGTGACCGCAATCAGCGCCGAGATCGAGAAGCTGCTGCGAAGCCGCCATCATCTCGACACGAAACCGTCCGATCCCGGCGCAGGCACTCTCTTCGGCAACCAGATGCCGAGCCTGAGCGGGGGAGGTATGCCCAACGACTTTACGGTGAAGAGCCAGGAGGCAGAAGCGCTGACCAAAGGCCTGTACACCTCCGTCGCCACCTTCATTCTGGCCAACATGCCGAAGGTGGACGACGCGAACATGAAAGAGATGTCCGCTACGTTGACCCGTGCCGGGGCGACGATGACGGCACTCCTCGCCGCGATTGCCACCATTGCACTCGCCGTGGGCGGCATCGGCATCATGAACATCATGCTGATCGCGGTGACCGAGCGCACCCGCGAGATCGGCATTCGGCGGGCCATCGGGGCTCGTTCCGGCGACATCATGACGCAGTTTCTGGTCGAAGCGGTGAGCCTCGGAATAACGGGGGCCCTGGCGGGAATCGCCGCGGGCTTCCTGACCGCACTCATCGTCACGAGGGTATTGCAGTGGCCGGCGACGATTTCCGTCTCTTCCGTGATGCTGGCATTCGGCATTGCCGCGGCCACCGGCATCGTTTTCGGCTACTACCCCGCCCGCCGCGCCTCGCGACTCAACCCCATTGACGCCCTTCGCTATGAATAGAGGGTCTTTCGCAATCGATTCGTCACCGATCCGGCGTTGGGCTAGCGCGATTGAACCCCTTCAAAATGCCCCTTGAGAGCCCCGCGCAGATAAGTCGACGTCCCCTCGAGCGTCATGCGCCCCATCAAAAACTGGCTCAGCGCCATGATGTAGAGCGAGAACAGCGCCATCGCGATGTCCTCGGGCTTCATATCGCGCCGGACCACGTTTTTCTCCTGACCCGCAGTCACCTGCCTGGTCAACAGAGTGAGTATCGCCAGCCCCGGAGAAGCATGACCCGGGCGATGACTGCTCAAGCGACGCGGCAGGTTGAACTCACGCACATAGAACCTCGAGAGGTCCTTGTCGCGGGAGTGGTATTTCAACAGTGGCGAGAACAGATGCATGGCCTGATCAGGAAGGCCAGCGTCGTTGGAGGGCCGGTGAGCCACCTCGTCGACGATCTCCAGAAGATCACTCGACATGACGATCCCGAGCAGATCTTCCTTCGTCTTGGCATAAAAGAACAGCGTGCCCGAGCCGATGTCCGCCGCATCCGCGACCGCTTGAGTCGTCGTTCCTTCAAAGCCGTGCTTCTTGAAGAGCGCGGCGGCCGATCTGCGAATCCGGTCTAACTTGTCGGCCTTGCTGCGCTCGCGTCGATTGAGCCGAGGCTTCTCAGGGGGCAGATGCGCACTCCTGGTCCCGTCACGTGGTGACTTCATTTGCGCTTGCTGATGTCGGCTGCGTTGGGCACATGAGGACGTGAGAGTATAAGCCTTCCTCACTGGCGAAGGGTGCTTTCGCCGGATCGTGCAGCTGGCGGGCGCGTCGTCGAAGCCCGGTGCGGCCGGATGGCGAGATCGTCAGTCGCCGCTCGAGCCGGACGCATCGCAACGATTGCCAATGATTTTAGTTCGAGTATGCTCGAACATGAGAATACTCTAATACAACCTGGGGGGCAACCGCTTGGCAATACGGATCAGATCGCCTCTTGCACAGGTAATCGCCCTGACTGCCGTGTGCGCTGCGATGCAGTGCGCGGCAGCGCAGCCTGCTTTGTTTCGCCAGGGCCCGGCGCCCGGGTTCACTGCTGAGCAGGCGGGGCAGGGCAAGGCGTCGTACGCGCAGAGCTGCGCGCAATGTCATGGGGAGCAACTGTCCGGCGCCGTCGGCCCGGCCCTCAAGGGAGACTCCTTCCGGCGCGACTGGCACGATGAAGCTCCCCTGACGCTGATGTCCTACATTCAGAGCCAGATGCCACCCAGCGCGGCCGGCTCGCTGTCCGCCTCCAGCGTGGCGAACATCGCCGCCTTTCTGCTACAGCAGAACGGATACACCCCTGGAGCGCAGTCGTTGGCCTTCACGGTGGGCGCGGGCCCCCGTGAGTTCAACATGGGCCCGCGAAACCAGGATGCTCGCTACACGGCGGCAATGGCGGAACGTACCGAGCAGCTGGCTGGGGTCACTCCCGTGACCGACGCAACTCTCCGCAACCCCGCCGAAGGGGACTGGTTGATGTGGCGGCGAGCCTACGATGGGCTCGGGCATAGTCCGCTGCGGCAAATCGACAGGTCGAATATCTCGAGCCTCCGCGCGCTCTGGAGCTGGGCACTGCCTATCAGCCCGGATGAGACCACGCCATTGGTCCACGATGGCGTGCTCTTCATAAAAAGCGCCGATACCGTGGAGGCGTTGGACGCCGCGAGCGGTAGCTTGCTGTGGAGCTATCGTCGGCCACTGCCGGAGGCGCTACAAGGCGGACGCGCGGACATCGTCAAGTCGCTCGCGATCTACCAGAACCGGCTGTTCGTACCGACCCCGGACGGCCATCTGATCGCACTTGATGTCCGCAACGGTCACGTTCTGTGGGATCAACCCGTACTCAATCCTTTGGCGATGGCCCACCATCTTCGCATCGACGGCGGCCCCTTGGTCGTTCATGGCAAGGTCATGGTCGGGACGAGCGGCTGCTACACCTATCACGGTGGCTGCTTCATCCTCGCCGTCGATGCGAAAGATGGCAAGACAGTCTGGCGGTTCGATACCCTCGCGCGTCCCGGGCAACCGGGCGGCGATAGCTGGAACGGCGCTCCCGCCGAGCATCGCTATGGCGGATCAGTCTGGACCTCGGGCAGCTACGACCCGGATTCGAATCTCGTGTATTTCGGTATCGGGCAGACCTACGACACGGCGACCCTGCTGCAGGCACCCTCCAACAAGGGGGGCTCTGCCGATGGCCTCTATACCGATTCGACCGTGGCACTCGACCCGGACAGCGGCAAGCTCGTCTGGTACTACCAACACTTCAATAGGGATGTGTGGGACTTCGACTGGGCGTTCGAGCAGTCGCTGCTGAGCTTGCCCATCAACGGAAAACCGAAAAAGCTCCTGGTCACCGGGGGCAAGATCGCCATCTTCGACGCGATCGACAGCTCCACCGGTCACTACGAATTCTCACGCGATCTCGGTCTGCAGAACCTGGTGGCGTCCATCGATCCCCGGACAGGGCGCAAAATCATCGATCCCCGGTTCACCCCCCAGGCGAATCAGGCCAAGCTGATCTGTCCCCATGCCGGAGGCGCACGAAGCTGGCCCGCGACGTCCTACGACCCGGCAAGCGGCCTGCTCTTTATTCCACTCATCGAGTCATGCATGCAGTTCACCTGGACGCCCCGCACTCCAGCTGAAACCGCCGAAGGCGGCTCGGATCTGCATTGGGTGTTGCAGCCTCGTCCGGACTCCGACGGCAATTTCGGACGGCTCGAAGCGATCGACCTGGCAACAGGCCGGGTGGCGTGGACTCGCCGCCAGCGCGCACCGGAGACCGCCTCAGTGCTGACAACCGCCGGCGGCCTGGTGTTCGACGGGACACGCGATCGCCGCTTCACCGCATCCGACGCATCGACGGGTAAGATCCTATGGCAGACACGCCTCAATGCCGTGCCGAGCTCGACTCCGATCACCTTCTCGGCCCACGGACAACAGCTCGTCGCCGTGGTCGCGGGTGGTGGCGGCGCGCACGAGGCCACATGGCCGGTACTGACTCCAGAGATCGACAATCCAACGAACGCGACCACTCTCTGGGTGTTTGGCTTGCCTCAGGACAGCGACGAGCCTATCGCTCAGGCAGCGCAAACACCCACAAGGTAGTCGCCGAGTCCGGCGACACACTCTCCGGGATCATGCTCGGCCGCGGCAGATTCTCGAACTCGCCGCCCGTCACGACGGCCACGTACTGCCGACCCGAGCTCGTGTAGGTGATCGGCGCTGCCTTCGGAGCGTTGTTGAGCCGCACCTGCCACAGCACCTGACCACTCGCGGCATCCGAAGCCCTGAAATTCCGATCCAGGGAGCCGTCGAACACAACGCCACCGCCGGTCACCAGTACCGAGCTGATCTCCGGAGCCCGATGTCTTTGCATCCACACGCGCTTGCCGCTGACCAGGTCGAACGCCTCGAGCCGACCAAAGCGACCATCAAACTCGTGGCGCGGATCCGGACAGGAGTCATCCAGCACCGGCACATACATCATGTGAGTGCTCGGATCGTAGGCCGTCGCGGGCTCGTCCCGCGCATAGGGACAGACTCCGTTGCCGAACATCTCGCCGGGCCCGCCGGGCTTGGGCAGCATCTTGTAATCGATGCTCTTGCGTCCCGTCCTGGGATCGATCGCCGTGACAATGTTCTGCAATCCCATATCGTGAGAAAAGGCGTATTGGCCGTTCGCCCGCTCGAGCGCATCGAAGACTCCGATCTTTCCGGCCGTCACGACCAGCTTCCGAGTCCCGCTGCCAACGGGCAGATCCACGAGCATCTGCTCGAACGCCCAGTCCAGATCCCAGACGTCTCCCGGAAAGTGCTGGTAATGCCATACGAGCCGCCCGGTCTTGGGATCCAGCGCAACGGTCGAATCCGTATACAGCGCGTCATTGTTGGCGCCCGGGCGTCGCGGCAGGAGCGTCGTGAGCTTGTAGGTCTGCCCGATCCCGAAGTAGACCAGGTTCAGCTGTGGGTCATAGCTCCCCGACAGCCACACCGACCCGCCAAAGCGTTGATCGACGGGCTCCCCGTTCCAGCTGTCTCCGCCCGGCTGCCCCGGTCGGGCAATCGTGTTGAACCGCCAGTCTTCCTGCCCCGTTTGCGAGTTCAGTCCGACGATGAAGCAGCCGCCCCGATAGTCATTACTGCAACCCGCCAGCCCAACGATCACCTCTCCCGCAGCCACCAGAGGCCCGCCATCGGCCACCATCAGAAAGTGCTGCGCATCGGAGGAGTCCATGATTCCCGGCAAGCGACTGGCGGCCTCCGCCGGAGTCACGAGCGGATGGTCCCACACGACCTTGCCGCTGCGATCGTCCAGCGCCAGCAGGTGGCCGTCCAGAAAGGGGACATATAGAAGATGGCCATACACCGCGAGGTTCTTGACGATCTCAGTGCGGCCGTCATGCATCCATGGTGCATACCGCCGCACGTACTTCCACAGCTCCTCTCCCGTCGCGCCGTCAAAGGCCTCCACTACATTGCCGCTCTTGATGAAGATCAGACCATCGTGCACCAGCGGAGTAATCTCGTTCGCGCTCTGAGGCAACGTCCAGCTCCACGCCAGCTGCAAGGAGTGGGCGTTGTGGCGATCGATCTGATGCAACGCGCTGTAGCCGAGCCCCGCATAGTTGCCGCGCCAGATCAGCCAGTCCCCAGGAGGAGGGCGACGCAACATCTCGTCCGTAACAGGCGTGAGCGCGGATAGCCTGGACTGCTGCGCCGCCATCGCTGCGGTGTACACCGCATCCTTTTTAATGGGACCCAACATAGGCGTCTCCGCACCCGCTTCGCTTTGAGGCGTGAAGGCGACGGTCCCCGGCTTCAGTCCATTGGCCTGGAAAATGTACGTGGCCACGTCCGCGTAGAGCTTGGGATCCAGCGACCCCGGGGCACTCAACGGCATCTGGCCGGCGATGTAGCCATACAGGCCGTCTGGCGTCAGCCCATGCCATCGCTCGCCGAAAGCAGCACCCACCAACGGAGGGTTCGGACCGTTGCCCTGCAGCTGCGGGCCATGGCAAGCAGCGCAGCTCGCAGCGTACGCGGCCTTCCCCCGCGAAACCTGTTCAGCCGTGAATTGCGGCGGCCGCAGAGCAAACGGCTGCGCCGCCGCAGCGCTCACTCCGGCGCCCGTACTTGCCTCAGGGCGCGCTTGACCGAAGCAGATCCCTGCGACAACTGACAGCGCGGCAACGGCCGCGAGTTGCGAGATTTCACTTGGAGTCATTGCTGGCGGGACGGTAGTTGCGCGACAGATACGCGGCGATGGCATCGAGCTCCGCATCCGTCACCATGGTCTTGCGAAAGAAGGGCATGACGGAGACCCCATTACGCACGAAGCTCTTGACGAGCTCCGGCGACAGATCCGTACGCTCCTCCAGTGCTCCGGGCTCTTTTCCCTCATATTTGACGGTGAGCGCTTCCGTACCGGGCAGGTGCTGATTCCCCGAAACAACCTGCGTGCCATGGCAGGCGGCGCAATGATAGGTAAAGGCCGCTTTGCCTTTCTCGATGAGAGGTGCATCCGCCGCATGAGCCTGCGCGACCAGCGATGCCGCCGCGAACGTTGCCGCAATGATCGTTTTCATGTCACACCCGATTCCTTTGGAAGGCATCACCCATCGTGAGCCGCTCAGGTGCTCGGCCTGTTGGCCGGCCAGATTCCGTCGACTTCGCGCATGTGCCGCGGCCACAGTCCATAGCGACCGGACGAGATAATGCCGTTGGGATCCGCTGCGTCCTTGAGCTTTTGCTGGAATCGCAGCAGCGAGTGGTTGTTGAAGGAGTAAGCCTTGACCACGGCATCCTGAAATGCAGGCGGCGTGCGGTACTCACCCCACCCGTGGTCAGCCGCGACCTGGATGAGCTTGGTGACGATCTCGTAGACCTTCTTGTTCTGCTGAGGATCGCTGCGCGAGGCTGCCCACCCGGACAGGAATACGAAGGCGCGAAACATCCAGGTCGCCGGCGCGTCGAACGGGCTATAGGCATTGCCCCCACGACCGAAAAAGGTAGGCAGATCCAGCGCCCCCATCCCCCGCACCGCCTCCCCGAACGCACGCTGCGCTTCCATCACTGCCTCGCCCGTCTTCGGGATCACCGGAGCGAACCAGACGTGGCCTTCAGTAGGGCGGGGGTTGCGAGGTGACCGACCGCGGAAGGCCTCCAGATTGGGAATGCCCAGTGAGGGCTTGTGAGGCACCTTCGCTTTCTCATCCGCCCCGAGAGGAAAGCGATGTGTCACTCCGTCCTCGAACGTCGCCGTCGGCATCGCAGCCTTCAGACGCTCCTGGCAGTAATTCCAGTTGGCCTGGGTGGTCTCCAGCGAGCCGAAGAACTGCAGCGTGCAGCTCCAGCTGGAGAGCCGATGCTGCGAGGCCAACTCATCGAGCTGTGCATCGCTGGGGCCGCCCGGCTTCTTCAGCATCGCCTTGACCGCCGGCTCGTCGACGAGCGCGCGGAGGGGGCTTCCGTACTCCGGCTGGCTGATGATTCCGGAGTGCTCCAGGTAATTCACCTGCTGGACCAGCGGAATCAGGTCCAGGCGCTTGGGCACGAAGACCGTCCCACTGCGATAGGCCTCCGGCTGAGGAAACAGATGGAAACCCATCTTGGTCACCACGCCGAAATTCGACTGCGCAAAGAGGCCATCCACCCAGGGACCCACCCCATAGCGGTATTCCGCCCATGTCTTTGCTCCCGGCAGAGCACCCATGCCGGTGCGGATCAGCTCGCCATTGGGCAGTACCACCTCCATGCCGCAATGCGAGTTGAAATGATCGCGATAGCTGTACCAGGTGTAGCCCACGCCGTGATCGAGTGAGTTACCCACCGGACTTCCCCAGCCCGGGTCGGGGCAGTCGATGAAGACCTTGAGACCGCGATCCTGGATGTAACGGTAGAGATCAAAGTACGACACCCCGGGCTCGACGATCGCAAAGTGCCGCTGGTCATCGACCTCGATGACCTTGTTCATGCGCTTCAAGTCGAGCACGACGCTGCCGGACAGGTTGCCCGCGGAGCCGCCATATCCCAGATCCATTCCGGTGGACACGGGATAGATCGGAATCCGATGACGGTTCGCCGCAACGACGACCTTCTGTACCTGCTCGACCGTCGCGGGAGCCACGGCCGCGGACACGTGACGTTGCCCTGGAAGGCCCCACAACACGTCGTACGCGTCCTGATACAGAGCGACGTCCTCATCGCTCGTGTACACCTGATCCTCACCCACGGCTTCCTTGAATGCGGCGAGTGCGAGCGCAAAGTCGTTAGAGCTGACCCCTGGTGGCAGCATGATGATTTTCCTCAGAGACGGCGCTTCACGGCCAGATGGCTTTGGAGGTCACCCGTCGAACCGCCCAGCGAGCGGCAAGGCCACCTGCAGCGCTGACCACAGCGCCGAAAAGAACGATCAGAACGAGAAACCTCGTAACGTCCCAGGAGAGCAGCGCGGGTGGCAGTGGCACTTCAAACCACACGACTAGGGCGGTAAGCAGGCCGAGCGCCGCGCCGTGCAATAGCCGGAACTGGGCCGCAACGAGTGCGACAATGGCGCCGGGAATCAGATACATGAGCACTGTCAGAACGAAGCCGACCGCCGAGGCGGGATAAAAGGCGTACTGGAGCCGGATCCGAAGGACAGAGAGCCCGACAAAAGCGATCAAGCCAACGACAAGTGCCAGAAGCGAGCGGGCCGTGACCACAGAGCGCCAGGGCGAAGTCATGGTGACTCGAACGCCTCAGGCCGCAGGCTTGAGCGCAATGGCCCAAGTCACCAGCGGCTCCTCCCAGGCAGCAGAGTCAGGGAGGGCGGACCCGGTGGCCCGGGCCTCAAACTTCACGCCCCGCCGCGGCGTCGCCGGTAGGCCCCGCACCGCAGAGGCCGACCACGAAGGCCAGCTCGCCTCGATTCGCGGATTCGTAGACACAGACAAGGGCTCCGGCCCCGTGAGCCGATGCTCTACCCGGGTGTTGCCGATCTGACGATGCTCCGCTCGGAACACGACGCGACGCTCGACCTTCCACGCGAGCTGCTCCAGGCAGAAGAGCGAGCTGGCGCCTGTGAGCCCGACAATCGGTGATGCGCCCTGCGCCCATCGATGGTAGAGGTCGTCATACCAGAGCGCGGTGACGTCCCCGGTGATCCCGTGGGTTGGAAGGCCTTGCGCAGCCAGCGCAGAGGCAAACAACCTGCTCTCGGCATATTGGTGATCGAAGATCGCCAGGACTGGCTTCATGCGCTGCGTGGTGGCGGTCACCCCGACAGCAGGTCCGAGCACGAAAGGCGCCGCCGACAGGGCAACACCGTGCTGAATGAACTCTCTGCGATTGGTCATGTTCCCCCCAACGCCGCCGGCCTCAAGTTCCTGTGGCGGCCCATTGTGGAGTATACTCGAAAGTGAGTAAAGTCTAACCGAGGCGCTGGCCGGCCGAGCGACCGCGCCGGACGCTTGCCGCGGGTGCAAGAGAAGTAAGAACGCAGGGGGTGGACCATGAGAGTCGTCGCTTTAAGCCTGGTTCTGGTAGGGGCGCTCGCCGCATGGCCGCCCAGGACAGTGGCGGACGCACAGCCCCCGCCGGGCGGCTCGTCCTGGGTGAGGGCGACTGTCAAGGGCGCCGGAGAACCGCGCGGCTATGTCGAGTATCAAAAATTCTGCTCCGCGTGCCACGCCGCGGGTCCGGAAGCTCGACCCGGTTATGAGGCTCTCAAGGCGAGATACGGAGACAAGGAGCCCGCGGCACTCTCGGATCGAAAGGACCTGACGCCCGAGCTGGTGAAGACCATGGTGCGAACGGGCATTTCGATCATGCCGTTCTTCCGCAAGACCGAGATCAGCGACGCCGACCTGGATGCCATCGCCGCCTACCTCACCCGCAACAATAAGTAGGAAGCCACAATGAGAATTCCACCCGGAGTCAGCCAGAGCAGTTGGGCCGAAGCGCTGAAGGGTTTCCAGGAGGCAGTCGGGTCACAGTGGGTGTTCACCAGTGACGAAGACGTTGCCCTGTACAAAGACGCCTATTCGCCCTTCTACGCAGAGGCGGACGAGCTGGTGGCTTCGGCAGGCGTTGCACCGGCCAGCGCCGAAGAGGTGCAGAAAGTCGTCCGCGTCGCCAATCGTTACCGGATCCCGATCTACCCGATCTCCACCGGTAAGAACCTGGGCTATGGCGGCTCAGCGCCCAATCTCTCCGGCAGCGTCGTTCTCGACCTGAAGAGAATGAACAAAATCATCGAGGTCGATGAGGCCAGGGCGTATGCGCTGGTGGAGCCGGGAGTGAGCTATTTCGACCTCTATCGATACATCCAGGAGAAGGGCCTGAAGCTGTGGATCGACTGTCCCGATCCGGGCTGGGGCAGCCCGATCGGCAACTCGCTCGACCACGGCGTGGGGTACACGACCAACCACTTCCGCAACCACTTCGACTCCCATTGCGGCATGGAAGTCGTCCTCGCTAACGGAGAGATCGTGAGAACGGGCATGGGTGCTCTTCCGGGGGCGCAGACCTGGCAGCAGTACAAGTTCGGGGTCGGCCCCTGGGTGGATGGGATCTTCTCGCAGTCGAATTTCGGCGTCGTCACCAAAATGGGTTTCTGGCTGATGCCCGCGCCGGAGGCCTATCTGTCAGGCACCGTCACGGTGCCGCGCTTCGACGATCTGCACCGGTTGGTGGATGTCGTCAATTACCTCGAAAACTTAGGTGTCACCAACGGCATGCCCGGATTCGGAAGCCCGCTGTTCTTTCGGGGTGGCTTCTTCGGTCCCCGCAAGCCGGATCCGGCGGTGGTCGCTCTATTCGCGAAAGGCGAGCCCTCACCGCCGGAGGTGGACGAGTACGCTCATCGACAAGGCACCGGCGTGTGGAGCGCCACGCTGGGGTTCTACGGCGGCGAGATAACGAACGCCGCCAACTGGGAGTATTGCAAACAGAAATTCGCCGACATCCCCGGCGTCCAGTTTGCTCAGGGCGATCACTACAAGCTCCCGCTAACGCCCGACCAGCAGACGATGTTCGACTTGCCGCGCTTCGGTACACCGAGCCTGCAGCGCTTCGTCATCGGGGCCCGCTCGGCGACGAACCCGAATCCCACCAATGGCCACATCTGGTTCTCACCGATCATCCCCCGGAGCGGCCAGGCCATCCTGGACATCAATCGCGTCCTGAGGCCCCACTTCGACGAGCTCGGAATGCGGGGTGCCGCTACCGCCTTCATGCTCCCGGCAGGTTACTTCGAGCGATCCTTCATCTTTACGTTCGGCTTTCCCATCTCGCACGACCCGCAAGCCAACAAGCGGATGCGCGAGACCTTCCATACGGTGGCAAAGCTGTGTGCCGCTCAGGGCTGGGGCGAATACCGTGCACCTCCCGCCTTCCAGCAACTGATTGTGGACACCTACTCCTACAACAACCACGCGCTGCGCAAGCTTCATGAGACCCTGAAGGATGCCATCGATCCCAACGGCATCCTGGCCGCCGGCCGGTACGGCATCTGGCCGAAGCATCTGCGAAACGGTCAGGCATAATACGTGAGGGCGCCGCGGGCCGGCGGAGCCCCTTGTGACCTATTGGTTGGCTCGTACCCTGACCTACCCGCGGCGCTCTATCGGCGCGCCGCGGTTCCGGTGACGGTTACCGGCAGCGTGTAGGCGCTTCTGGCGCGCGGAAACCAGAAGCGCAGCACATAGCTCCCGGGGGCGGGAAATGTGAAACGGTCTTGCACGAGGGTCTTGAACACTGCACTGCCATGAGCGGCCATCGGACTGAGAGCGAGTAGTTGATTCCAGTCCCTGTCACCGGGCTGGCCGAAAACCTCCGTCGTGCGCCCGTCAGGATATTCGACCTCGAGACGGATCCAGTTGCGGTAGCCGAACCTCAGTGGCTTTGCGGAACGATTGGTGAGCGTGATGTCGACGCTCAGCGGCTCGTTGAGCATCGCGACCGCGATGCGGGCCGGGCCCGTCGCCTGAATGGGAGCGCCGGCCGTCAGGCTGGCGTACTCCGCCGCAGCGGCATCGCGCTGCGGGTCGGAAACAGCAGCCTTCCGCGCATCCGGCTGAGCGCCTTCGACAACCGAAAATACGATCGGGACGGAGCGAGTTTCTCCGTGCATCACACGAAGAACGTAGTTGCCCGGCTGGGTGAGGTCGAACCAGCGTGTTACATCGATCACAGTCCCCTGTTCTTCACCGGGCAGGAGAGTGACGACGGCACACCGCACACATAGAGCCTCGTCGTTTGCCGGGTGAGTGGGCGGTAGGACGCCATGCGAGGAGCGGACGGGTTGACCGTCAAGAGTAGTCACCTCTACCTTGAGGCCATGGAAGCCCTGAGCCATGTCGTCGTCGGCGATTTCGACCTCGTGATTGGAAACATTCCGCATCTGAACGCCGGCCATCAGCGGAGCGCCGGGCGGGAGGGTGCGCGCGGAGAGCTCGACATGCAGTACGAAATCCCGCGTCGCCGGAGTCGCCGGTTGCTGCGCGCTCGCCGCAGCGGCCAGCAACGCAAATAAGAACAGCAAGCGCCTGTTCGAAGAGCAATGCGTTCTCATATGCGGCAAATTACGCCGAAGTCCCCGCCGGCGCCAGGCTGAGCGTCAGCTCCCTACGACGCGCCAGCGTGAGCTCGAATCGTCCGGGCGTGTAGGTCGCGGAGCACCCGCAGTTCTTCCTCCGCCGGAGGCGAAGTCTTTCCGACCTCCCTCGCGATCTTCAGCGGCCACCCACAAGCCTCGCGCACGGCCGCTTCGGTAACACCGGGATGAAGTGACACAACCGTCAGCTCGCGCGTCTGCGAATCCGGCTCCAGCACGCACAGATCCGTGATCACTCGAGTAGGACCCTTCGTAGTCACCCCGATCGCCTCCCGGCTGCCAGCCCCCGAGCCGTGGCCCATCGAAGTCACGAAGTCCAGCGAGGCGACGAACGACCGACGCGACATCGCCATCGTGATGAACACCTCCCCGCAGCAGGAAGCGATCTCCGGCGCCCCGCCACCTCCGGGCAAGCGAACCTTTGGCGCCTCATAAGCGCCCACGACCGTAGTATTGAGGTTGGCGTACCGATCGATCTGCGCCCCGGCAAGAAAGCCCACGGTGATCCGGCCTCCCTGCAGCCAGTAGCGAAACATCTCAGGCACCGACACCGTAGTCAGCGCCGTCTCGCACAATTCCCCATCTCCGATGGACAGCGGCAGGATTGTCGGGCGTGTTCCAATCGTCCCGGATTCATAGATGAGCGTGATGCCGGGTGCGTGCGTCATCCGAGCCAGGTTGCAGGCCGCCGAAGGTGCGCCGATGCCCACGAAGCACACGTCCGTGCTCTTCAAAGCGCGCGCCGCCGCAACGGTCATCATCTCGCCCGGGCTGAAACCAGAGATGACATGACCCATAGGCATCAGCCTCTCCCGCGGGCGTGGACCGCATACGCTTCCGGTCCACGGCTCAAGACATTCTCGTGCATCCAGGCCCGAAACCGGTCCCGGTCGCGTGATATCTCATCCCACTGGATGTAGAAGTCGTTGGCGCGCCGGTAGTATCCCTGAGCGTAGGAGGGGTACGCCCCCCCTGGCACGACCACGACAGCCGACATCGTCCACGAAGGAAGGATCACCGAGTTCAGACTCGGGGCACTCAGCTCCTCCACCTGTTCCTCGACGGTCACGACGGCCCGCTTCGCAGCCAGCACCGCCTGCTTCTGGACGCCCACGATCCCCTCGAGCAGAACGTTTCCTTCCTTATCTGCCCGCTGGGCGTGAATCAGCGTGACATCGGGCCGAATCGCGGGCACCGCCGCCAGTACCTCACCGGTGAAGGGACACTGGACAGTGCGAATCCGCGAGTTCACCTTTGGCAAGTCGACACCCCGATACCCTCGGAGGACCGCAAAAGGCAAATTGGTGGCCCCCGCCTCGTATGCGTTGGCCATCGCCGCGTGCGAGTGCTCTTCGAGTTCCAGCGGGCACGGCCAACCCTGTTCCACGGCCTCCCTCAGCCGATGCAGAGAGCCGACCCCGGGATTGCCTCCCCAGGAGAAGATCAGCCGGTGAACCGCCCCCATGCCGATCAACTGGTCATACAGCAGGTCCGGCGTCATGCGCACGAGCGTCAGATTCTTCAACCCCTGACGGATGACCTCGTGGCCCGCTGCAAAGGGGATCAGATGAGTGAACCCCTCCATGGCCACCACATCGCCATCGTGAACGTTGCGGGCGATCGCCTCGCGAAGGGAGCAAAAGAGACTCATTTAAGTGCTTCAGTACCTTGAGGATATGTCAGCTCGACAGAGCCACCATCAAAATAGAGTACACTCGAAAATATTGACAAGTGAAGCGATTTCGGGCGAACTGCCCGGGCTGGAACGGGCGGCTTTTCTCATGGTTCGTGAGCCACCCCGGCGGACGCTTCGCGCGTCAAGGGTCCAATCCTTATAGAAGGCCCAATCTGAAGATGAGGCTCGCATTGGCGCACGTCTGGGAGCTCACAGCCTGCATCGCCCTCGCCGCGATGGCTCCAGGACCGAGCCTGTCGCAGCCCGCGGCCGTCTCTTCCAGAACCGAGTTCGGCTACGCCATCTTCGAGAAGAGCTGCCTGAATTGCCACGGCAACCCGCAGGTCCAGCGCGCCCCCAGCCCTGCCGCGCTACGCGAAATGACTCCAGAGCACATCTACGAGGTGCTCACCACCGGCTCGATGTATCCCGTGATCGGCAACACTCTGAGCGATGCGGACCGCAAGGTCGTGGCAGAGATGATCGCGGGACGGCTGATGGGATCAGGGAGGGCAACGCCGGTCACCGTACCCCCGGCGGCCCGCTGCAAGAACAATCCTCCCCTGGGCGAGATCTCCGCCACCGATTGGAACGGCTGGGGCCGCGACATCAGCAACACCCGTTTCCAACCCAGGCCGGGAAAAAAGCTGAGCGCCGCGAGCATCGCTCGCCTGAAACTGCGCTGGGCTTTCGGCTATCCGGGCAGTTCCTCGGCGTACGCGCAGCCCACGGTTGTCGCTGGGCGCCTGTTCGTGGGCACCGACACCGGCGTCCTCTATGCCCTCAACGCCAACACCGGTTGTGTGTACTGGACGTTTCAGGCGAAATCAGGAGTGCGCGCCGCGGCATCGGTCGCACGACTCACAGGGAGCGGCGATGTCAACTACGGCGTGTTCTTCGGCGACCTCAAAAGCAACGTCTACGGACTGGATGCGCAGTCGGGGCGATTGCTCTGGATGACTCACGTCGAGGAGGACATCACCGCTCGGGTGACGGCAGCTCCGACGCTCCACGATGGTGTTCTGTACGTGCCGATTTCCTCGTGGGAGGAGTTCGCGGCAAGCACTCCCACGTTCTCGTGCTGCAAGTCAGTGGGTAAGGTGCTTGCGCTGAATGTGCGTAACGGCGAAACGCTCTGGAGCCAATACGTGATCCCCGAGCGGCCCCATCCGGTGCACAAGAATTCCCGGGGGGTTCAGCAATTCGCCCCTGCGGGCGGGTCAGTCTGGAACAGCCCGACCCTCGATCCGAAGAGCAACGCCGTCTACTTTGGCACCGGCGATGCCACGACGGCTCCTGCCGCGCCCACGACCGACGCTGTGATGGGTCTGAGCATGAGCTCGGGCCAGTTGCTCTGGTCCTACCAGGTGCAGGCGAATGACACCTTCCTCGGCGGCTGCTTCGGTAAACCGATGCCCGAGAACTGCCCGAGCATCAACGGACCGGACTGGGACATTCCTCAGTCGGCCATTCTGCTGACTCTCCCGAGCGGCGCCCGCAGGATCGTGGTCGCCACGAAGCCCGGTGATGTCCTCGCGTTGGACCCGGACCATCGCGAAAGTCTCCTCTGGCGGATGAACGTGTCCGGCCCGCTGGCCGTCCCCGTGTCTCTCGACAGCCGCACTCCGCCGCAAAGCGGAATGATCTGGGGCGGCGCTACCGACGGGCGGAGCGTGTACTACGGCCTGTCCGGAGGCGGCGCCGTCGCTATTCGCGCCGATGACGGCAAGTTGCTGTGGAAAGCCGATCTCAAAGCCCCAGGCCAGGAGAAGGCTCAGTCCAACGCATCGCCCGCCTCGGTCATCCCAGGCGTCGTGCTGTTAGGCGGCACGGATGGCACGCTGCACGCGTTGGCCTCTGACACAGGAAAGGATCTGTGGCGTTTTGACACGGCCCGATCTTTCCCGACGGTCAACCACGTCCCGGCCAAGGGAGGCAGCATTGTGTCTGCCGGGCCGGTGGTTGCGCAGGGCATGGTTTTCATTGGCTCCGGGTATTCCGTGCTGGGCGGAACCCCGGGTAACGTGCTGTTGGCGTTTGCGCCGGATTGAGCAAATACAGACAGGAAACCCCTATGAAGAGAGTCTATGTCGCGTTGCTGGCTACCGGCCTCGCCGTCGCCGCCTCTGCGCAAACCTACCTTCCCAGAGAGGCGGGCTCGACGGCGAACAGTTGGGACAAGCCGTCGGCCGATACGCCGATCCCCAGCTACTACCAGGAGTCCTATCAGGCCTACCTGAAGATGAAAGCCGCCGCGCACGGCGGCACCGACTACCACCGCGCAACCTACGAAAAAATGCCGGACTGGTCAGGACTGTGGAGCCGCGCGCCCAACGAGGGATTGAAGTTCGATCCCAAGCAGCCCAGTCAGGGTTTCAAGCTGGGACCCGTCACGGCAGACCTGACACCCCGCTACAAAGCCGCCTACGAAGAGAAGCTGCGCCAGGTAGCCGCGGGCAATGAGTGGGACCAGCTGAGCGATTGTCTGCCGGCCGGCTATCCGCGTTGGTTGACGGAGCCCTTCCTGCGCGAGTTCATCGTGACTCCGAACGAGACCTGGTGGATCAACGAGCAACAAAGCGAAGCGCGCCGCTTCTACACCGATGGTCGCGGTCACATCCCCGACTCCGAGGCCCAACCGCTGTGGGACGGAGACTCGATCGGCTTCTGGGACGGCCAGACCCTGGTCGTTCACACCATCCGCGTCACGCACGGCGAGTACCAGCGTACGCAGCCGGACTACAGCACTCAGACCAGCACCGTCGAGCGCATCCACATGGTCGACCACGACACGATCGAGGATGAGGTGACTGTGTGGGACCCAAAGGGCTTGCGCACACCCTGGCACGTCGTAGAGCACTACAAGCGAGTCAATACTCCGGGCTCCAGGATCGACATGTGGTCCTGCGAGACCAACAACAACGTAGTGCGTACCGCCAACGGAGGGTCCCAGTTCATCCTCAAGGGTGAGACGGTCACCATCAAACGCAGCTACAAGGATCCTGACACGTTCTATCTGACCGAGGCGCAGAAGAAGCTGTTTGCCGAAGACGAAGCCGAGGATGCCGCCAAAAAATGAAACGCGTGCAGATCACTGATCGCCGGGCTTTTCTCGCCGCGTCCATGGCCGCAGGCACCTCGGCGCTGCTGCCGTCGATGAGCCGAGCCGAGTCGGCCCCGATAGCACAGACGCACGCGGGCCGAGTGCGCGGATCCGTGCGCGACGGGGTGAATATATTTCTGGGCGTGCCCTATGGCGCCGATACGAGCGGCAAGAACCGCTGGCTCCCGCCGAGGCCTGCGCCTGCCTGGTCTGGTGTTCGGGAAGCCACGGCCTACGGGCCGGCGCCGCCCCAGGTCAATCCCATGGCTGCGCCGATGCAGGAGGAGACGGATCTGCTCCAGAAGGGGCCGTTCGGTGAGGACTGCCTCCGTCTGAATGTCTACACACCGGCGGTGGGGAAGTCCTCCGGCAAGCGTGCGGTCATGGTGTGGTTCCACGGTGGAGGGTTCTCCGCCGGGTCCGGTAACGCGGCGAGCTATGACGGCGTGAACCTCGCACGCAAGCAGGATGTGGTACTGGTCTGCGTCACCCATCGCCTCAACCACTTCGGCTTCCTCTATCTGGGCGAGGCCTTCGGCGCCGACTACGCCGACTCGGGCAACGTGGGTATGCTCGATATCATTGCCGCCCTGAAGTGGGTGCGGCAGAACATCGGCCAGTTCGGGGGTGACCCGAATCGAGTGCTGGTGTTCGGTCAATCCGGGGGTGGGTCGAAGGTTTCCACCCTGATGGGCATGCCCGCAGCCAAAGGCCTCTTCCACCGGGCGGCTGCCCAGAGCGGTGTTGCCGTACGCAGTGGAACCAAGGCCCGGGCGGCAGCGAGCGCCAGGCGATTGTTGGAGGCTTTGAACGTCAAGACCCTCGCCGAGCTCCAACGTCTCCCCTGGCAGAAGATCATCGAAGTGGGCGGCCCGGGTTTCGACGCCGGTCCGATCGTCGACGGCCGCAACCTGCCCGCCGATGTGTTCGATCCGAGCGCATCGCCGCTCTCCAGGGACGTTCCTCTCATTACCAGCACGGTAGAGACCGAAAGCGCCGCATGGGGAGCCCCCATCGATCCGATCAGCGACGGCGAGCTGCTGAGCCGAGTCAAGCAGGTCACGCGACTCTCGGACAGCGATGCGCAAGCGCTGATCAGCATTTACCGAACAACGTACCCCGGCAAAGACGACACCTACCTGTGTCAGTTGCTGATGAGCCAGTGGACCTTTACCGATGCCGTCACGACCGAAGCCGAGCGCAAGGCCGCTCAGGCAGAGCAGGGCGGCGCGCCGGAATACTTTTTCTACTTCGCCCATCACACGAAAGTGCGCGGCGGGAAGCTGCACGCCCCGCACACATCGGAGATCCCCTACTGCTTCGACAGCCTGGCCTCCTCGAGCCCCATCATCGGTGAGCTCACCCAGGAAGAGCAGTTCCTCGCGGACACCGTCAGCGCCTACTGGGCCAACTTCGCCAAGACCGGTGACCCCAACGGGCAGGGCCTGCCCCTGTGGCGTCCCTATGACCTGAAATCCCGAGCCACCCTGGTTGTCAGCACCGACGACAAGGTGGCCTGCGTGGACGACCCCATGGGTCCGACCCGCGAGGCAATAGCGCATTACAAGCCAAACGTGTCTCGAGCGTAGATGCTCGAGAGATCACTACTTCCGAAGGAGTCCGGGTTTTGAACAAGATGCTACTCGTCCTTTCCATGGCCGCCCTCACCGGATCGGCCCTGGCACATCATTCGGCGGCCATGTTCGACATGTCCAAGACCGTCACCGTCCAGGGCACCGTGAAGGAGTTCCAATACACCAACCCGCACTCCTGGCTGCAGGTGGTGGTCGTCGATCCCGACGGCAAGTCAGTAGAGTGGGGCTTCGAGACCGAAGGCCCCTCGACACTACTGCGCGTTGGCATCAAGGCGAAGACCTTTCAGCCGGGAGACAAGGTCACTGTCGTCGCGAACCCCATGCGAGACGGCCGTCCGGCGGGGTCTTGGATCTCGGCCACCAAGGCCGACGGCACGGTCTACAACCTGCGTCCGGGTCGCCCGCCACCGCCGTCGGGCAAGTAGCGGCGGTGGGCTCCCTTGTCGCGTACGCCCTCAGCCCGACTTGGAGCGCGCCCGCTTGCCGTTGCGCAAAGCGCCGCTGCTCCTCAGCGCCACGTCCCACTCCGGCTCGCCCGAGAAATGTTTGGCAATGAACTCGACCAGCAGCCGTACCTTCAGCGCGCGGCGTTGAGTGGTCGGGTAGATCGCGAGCAACTCCAACGGAGCGAGCTCATAGTCGGTGAGGAGCGGAACGAGCCTCCCGGCGAGGAGATCCGCTGCGCACACCAGAGTCGGCAGACAGGTGATCCCGCCACTGGTCAGCGCAAAATCATGCAGCAGGTGAACGGAGTTGCTGCGGATCTTGGCCGGCAGCTCGAGCGTGATCTCCTCCCCCTGGCGATGGAAAGTCCAACGATTGCGCGTCGGATACCCGGAGTAGATGCCGAGCGGATGCTGAGGCAGATCCGCCGGCTCGCGCGGTGCTGCCGTCTTCTCGAGGTACTGCGGCGATGCACAGAAGAGCCGCCGCACCGTAAACAACGGCCGCACGATCAAAGATTCTGCCCGGGGCCGAAAGATCTGAAACGCCACATCGTACCCGGCGTCGACCGGATTCGAGAGCTGGTCGCTGACCGTGATGTCGATGTTGATATCGGGATATTCGTTGCTGAAGTCTTTGATCGCGCGACCCAGGTGGCCGATGGCAAAGCCCGGCAGGACCTGCATCCGCAGCATGCCGCTCGGAGTGCTCTTCGCCAGCCGCATGCGATCGGTGACGGAATCGACCTTGTTGACGAGCTCGGCGCATTCCTGGAAGAAGCTCGTGCCGGCTTCCGAGAGCGTCACGGAGCGTGTGGAGCGGTGAAAGAGCGGGTTCTCGATGAAGCTCTCGAGCTGTTTGACCCGGGCCGTGATGACCGAGGGCGTCACGCCCAGTTGGCGTGCCGCGTTGACGAAGCTCTGGCACTCCGCGACTTGCACGAAGGCCTGAATGCACAGGAATCTGTCCACGAATGCCTCCGGAGCGTAGCCGCGAAATTGGAGGGTATCGGCAACCGCAGTATTTGCAATTCGCGAATAATAGAGGAAGTTCGACTCGCTAGACTAGCGGTTCAAACGAAACGATTCGGATCGCCGATGAGAGGGTGTTGAAGTGACGATTCCAGAAAGCGCCGCACGGGCGCGACCTCAAGAGATCGTGGGGGCCAAACACCCCCTCCAGCACCGTCTGTTCATTGGCGGGCGATTCGTCGATGCCGCCGATGGGGCCACGCTCACAACCCTCAATCCTCACGACAATTCTCCCATCGCCGATGTCGCGATGGCAGGGCGTGAGGACGTCGATCGAGCAGTCGCTGCAGCAACCGCCGCGCAACCGGCGTGGGCGCGCCTGAGCGCGAGCGAACGGGGGCGCCTGCTCCTGAAGCTGGCGGACAAGATCGAAGAGAATGCCGACGAGCTGGCGCGGCTGGAATCCTTGGATACAGGCCATCCGCTGCGCGACTCCAAGACCCTGGATGTGCCGCGCACGGCCCTGTGCTTCCGCTACTTCGGCGGCATGGCCGACAAGGTCGAGGGCAGCGTCATTCCCGTAGACGCGGGCTTCCTCAACTATCTGCTGCGCGAGCCCCTGGGTGTAGTAGGACAGGTCGTCCCCTGGAACTTCCCGCTGATGTTCACCAGCTGGAAGATGGCTCCCGCGCTCGCCGCCGGCAACAGCGTTGTCATGAAGCCTGCGGAGATCACCCCACTCACTTCTCTGCGAGTCGCGGAGTTGATGGCGGAGGTGGGCATTCCCGAGGGCGTCGTCAATATCATCCCAGGGCTCGGCAACGTTGCAGGCCAATACCTGGCGGAGCACCCGCAGGTCGCCAAGATTGCCTTCACGGGCTCCACGGCCACAGGCAAGCGGATAGTCGCGGCCTCCGCCGGCAACCTGAAAAAGATCCAACTCGAGCTCGGCGGCAAAGGCGCCAACATTGTCTTTGACGACGCCGATCTGACGGCGGCGGTGAACGGCTCCGCCTTCGCCATCTTCCACAACCAGGGCCAGGCCTGCATCGCCGGCTCGCGCCTGATGCTCCACGAGAAGATCGCGGACGAGTTCATCGAGCGATTCCTGGTCCTGGCGAAGTCGATCCGTCTCGGCAATCCGCTCGACCCCGGGACGGAGATGGGTCCGCTGACCAGTGTTCAACATCGCGACCGTGTCATAAGGTACGTAGACGTCGCCCGTGATGAGGGCGGCAAGCTGCTTCTGGGTGGCGCGCCGCCGCAGGATCCTGCGCTCTCCAAAGGCTGCTATGTGCAGCCGACCGTCGTTCAAGCGAAGACCCACCGCGACCGCGTTGCCCAGGAAGAGGTGTTCGGCCCGTTCGTCACCGTGCTGAGGTTCCGTGACGACGCCGAGGCCCTCACCATAGCCAACAGCACGGAATACGGCCTCGGCAACGGACTTTGGACCCGCAATATCGCCCGTGCGCATCGCTTCGCTCGCGACCTGCGCAGCGGAATGGTCTGGATCAACTGCTACAAGCGCGCACATCCGGCGTCTCCCTTCGGAGGCGTCGGGCTATCCGGCTACGGTCGTGAGATGGGCTTCGAGGTGATGCGGGAATACACGCACGCGAAATCGGTGTGGGTCAACGTCGACGCGCCGGTCCCGCCCTGGTATCCCCGCTAGGCGTTGCAATGAGCGACCCGTTCTCCAGAGAGTTTGTCTATCCGACGGAGGCGAGGCGCATTGTTTTTGGCCCAGGCACCCTGAAGCACCTGCGCCGCGAGGTCGAGCTGCTCGGGGCCTCGCGCGCCCTCGTTCTCTCAACGCCAGAGCAGAGCGCAGATGCTCGCCGTGTCGAGAATCTGCTAGGGGAGAACGCTGCCGGCGTCTTTGCGGAAGCGGTAATGCATGTTCCGATTGAGACTGCACGCGCGGCACGTGCCGCGGCCGATCAGCGCAAGGCAGACTGTATCGTCGCCATTGGCGGTGGCTCCACGACCGGTCTCGCCAAGGCCATCGCGCTCGAGTCGACTCTCCCGATCATTGCGATTCCTACGACATACGCGGGCTCAGAGGTCACACCTATCTACGGGTTGACTCAGGGGGGAATGAAGCGGACGGGCAAGGATCCCCGCGTCCTGCCGCGAACCGTCATCTATGACCCGGAGCTGACGCTCGGCCTGCCGGCCCTCCTGACGACGACCAGCGCCATCAATGCGATCGCCCATGCCGCCGAAGGTCTGTACGCGAAGGACAGCAACCCCGTCATCAATCTGTTTGCCGCGGAAGGGATCCGAGCCTTCGCCGCGGCTCTGCCGGTGCTGAGGCGTGATCCGCGGAATCTGGACGCCCGCTCGGAGGCCCTTTACGGGGCGTGGCTTTGTGGCACCGTGTTGGGCACCGTGGGGATGTCCCTGCACCACAAGCTCTGTCACACCCTCGGAGGCAGCTTCAACTTGCCACACGCAGAGGTCCACACGGTGATCCTGCCGCATGCGATGGCCTACAACGCCTCCGCCGCGCCGCTAGCCATGACACAGATCGCACGCGCTCTGGGGGCACGGTCCGCTTCTGAGGGCCTGTACGAACTGGCGCGCACGCAGGGTGCTCCCTACGCATTGCGCGACATCGGGATGCAAGAGGCCGATCTAGACCGTGCAGCCGAGCTGGCCGCCTCGAATCCTTATTGGAATCCAAGGCCGGTCGAACGCAGCGCGATCCGGGTTCTTCTGCAACACGCCTACGAGGGCATCCGGCCCGCAGCGGTAGAGGAGGCGGCGTGAGAAACGTCGACGAGAACACGATTACGCCCGGAGTTCTCGAGCTCATTGCCCGCGCCCCGAACCCGCGTGTCAGAGAGATCATGTCGGCACTGATCCGGCACCTGCACGATTTCGCCCGCGAAGTGCAGCTCACCGAACAGGAGTGGTTCGAAGGAATCCGTTTCCTCACCGATGTGGGTCACATTACCGATGAGCGCCGTCAGGAGTTCATTCTGCTGTCGGACACGCTCGGCCTGTCGATGCTGGTGATCGCGCAGAACAACCGCAAACCCCCCGGATGTACCGAGGCGACGGTGTTCGGGCCGTTCTATGTTGAGAACGCGCCGGAGTACCCGCAAGGTGCCGACCTGGCCCGAGGTGCCAAAGGCGAGCCGTGCTACGTACAGGCAACCATCAAAGGGCACGCCGGAGAGGCGGTTCCCGGCGCCCGGGTGGAGGTCTGGCAAGCCGATGCCGCGGGCCTCTATGACATGCAGTACGAGGCAGGCGAACATCGCGCACGTGGCGTGCTGCGGGCCGACGAAAAAGGCCACGTGCACTTCAAGTCCGTACTCGCCGAGGCTTACCAGATCCCGACCGACGGCCCCGTAGGCCGGATGCTCGAGGCGACCGCCCGCCAC
>Ga0105240_10000711_pt1 | contig 60985 bp, 49 predicted proteins | sample KBSC54metaG_FD_80426 | JGI IMG/M metagenome (GOLD analysis project Ga0105240, IMG submission 80426) | Corn rhizosphere microbial communities from Kellogg Biological Station, Michigan, USA - KBS C5-4 metaG | ecosystem: Host-associated > Plants > Roots > Rhizosphere > Soil | place: Michigan, USA... | reverse complement strand
GAGACGGTTACGTTTTAACGCAAAGACCGCGAAGCCCGCAAAGGTTCGCAAAGATTCAGAAAAAAGAAGAGTATACCCCTCGGCTTTCGCTCTTCGGATTTCTTACGGCGATGCGTCGGCAAATCAGATCGACCTTTTCAAAATCTTTGCGCGCCTTTGCGTCCTTCGCGGTCTTTGCGTTAAAGAATAGCCGCCCTCCTTCGCCGTGCGGCAAAGGCATAAAATTGGCTACCCAAAAAATCTACGCAAAACGAGGTGGTTTTCATCGTTTGCACTGCAAAGTCCGAAAGGCGTACTTCAATCGTCATACCAATATGCACCAAAGTGCAGTGTGCTCCTGCCCCAAGGTTCCATTCACGGCGCGCTCGCCCTTTGTCAAAGTAGCTGGCCATGCATCTCTCGATTTCCGCCGGCGTTGCATTCTTCGTCGCATTTCTCCTGCAGGCTGCCGGACGAGACCCGCTGCCATCGTGGAATGACACAAAGCCGAAGCAGGAGATCATCGCCTTTGTCGAACGAGTAACGAAGGAAGGTTCGCCCGATTTCGTTCCCGTTCCCGAACGGATTGCGACTTTTGATAACGATGGCACTCTCTGGGCCGAACAACCGATCTATTTCCAGGCTTTGTTTATTTTCGATCGCATCAAAGCGCTGGTTCCGGAGCATCCGGAATGGAAGGAAAGGGAACCGTTTGCTTCGCTCTTGAAGGGCGACATAAAGGCTGTCGCGGCTGGAGGCGAGAAGACGGCCATGGAATTGCTGATGGCGACACACGCCAATATGACCTCCGAGGAATTTGAGGTTGTGGTGCGCGACTGGCTGGCGACGGCCCGGCATCCAAAAACTGGCCGCCCCTACACGGAAATGGTCTATCAGCCGATGCTGGAGCTGCTCGGTTACTTACGAGCCAACGGTTTCAAGACGTTCATTGTGTCTGGTGGCGGCGTTGAGTTTATGCGGGCATGGGCTGAGAAGGTCTACGGTATTCCGCCCGAGCAAATCATTGGCAGCAGCATTAAGACGAAGTTCGAGATTCGCGAAGGAAAGCCGGTGCTGATGCGCTTGCCGGAAATCAATTTCATCGATGATAAAGAGGGCAAACCGGTCGGCATTCAGCAGCATATCGGGCACCGGCCGATTGCGGCATTCGGCAACTCCGATGGAGACCAGCAAATGCTCGAGTGGACGATGGCCGGATCGGGCGCCCGCTTCGCGCTCCTCGTTCATCATACGGATGCGGAACGCGAATGGGCCTATGACCGAAAGTCGCACGTAGGCCGGCTCGACAAAGCGCTTGATGAAGCACAGACCAAAGGCTGGACGGTGGTCAGTATGAAAGATGATTGGAGAACCATTTTTCCGAAATAAGCGATCGTGCCGGTGCTTGTAATCCTGAAAGCTTTGGTCGGGTTCGAAGTTGTCGGAAACCCGAGGTCCGAAAATGGCGAGACGGTTTTCACCGGCCACGTAGACTGAATCCACAAAGGAGAATGACCATGCACCTTACGCTTCAACGCTGGGAATCACCAGTATCCACGCTCTTTCTCGTCTCGGACGAAAATCGAGCCTTGCGCGCTCTGGAATTCGGCGATCGCGAGTCGCGGATGCATCGGCTTTTGCGCGAACACTATGGCCATTACACGCTACATACGGGCGTAGTGCCAACTGCGATCACGGAAAAGCTCCACGCATACTTCGATGGGGACCTGGAGGCGCCGAGCGATATCGCGACTGCTACCGCCGGTACGCCATTTCAGCGCGACGTCTGGAGGGCGTTACGCGAAATTCCGGCAGGTACGACGACCAGCTACGGTCAGCTCGCGACGGATCTTGGCGACAGCACGGCAAGCCGCGCCGTAGGTGCCGCCAACGGTGCGAACCCGATCGGCATTGTGGTGCCGTGCCATCGTGTGATCGGCGCGGACGGCTCTCTTACCGGCTACGCGGGCGGACTTCCACGCAAGCAGTGGCTGCTGGAACACGAAGGCCGATTTGCTTCGGTCGCGGCTGGGGCGAGCCATCCGGTGTACCTGCTGTGACAGATCGCGGTTAAGAGGGGAGTTCGCTCGCTTTTGAGATGAAGCTATTTGTTCGTCCAAGGGCGAGGGCCCGCACTCACGGGATTGGTTCCAGCCCCGTGTTTGGTGACGGTTGCCGTTCCATTCTCGTCGATATGCAAGATCTGAATAGCGGTGGGAGTTTGCTCAAAGGGTACTCCGTTGCCTTGGTCATCCGTGCTCAGCCTGAAGACATAAGGTATTTGCCAAGTGATGCTCCCCCCAGCCGGGCCATAAGGAAGGGGGAAAGCGGGAAAAACTGGAGCGTGAAAATAATAACAGAAATCAAGTGGGACGACTACATTGTTATCCCAAATAGTGAACCAATCAGCCTGGCCGGTTCCTCCCGTCGGGTCGTGGCCAGTGTTGTCCAACTGTGCCCATCCGGTAACGCTGCTGGCGGGGCCTGGCAGTTCCCTGATTTTTAATCCAGAGAACGAGACGTCCGTGGGTTCGACGGTGATGGCCACGCGCATCCCCGCGCCAGCCCAATGCGGATTCCAGCCTCGCAATTCGCCAGGTTTGAAATCCGGCCCGCCGATGTGCTCTGTGATCGTCTTCGGGATTTTGACGGTAAGTGTTACCGAGAACGGTCTTCCGTTCGCCAATGTCGCGGTGATGACCGCTGGCCCGGCGGTGGTGCCGGCCCGGAAGGTGGCTACGGAGCCGGACGGACTGATTGTGCCCCCGGTCGCATTCCATGTCATACCGTCCGTCGCGGAAGATGGAAGGCCCCCGAGAAAAACATCCACCCATTCACCGGCTCCCACGGTATTTCTCCATTGGCAGGCGGGGTAGGAACTGCGTTCCAGGATGACGAGTCGGGCCAGATACCAGCTTCCATTTTCTTCCTGACTAACCGGGTCAATCGTATGGATGCCGCTGTCAGTTGCAGCGCCCACATTTTCCCACGTAATAGGCGCGGAAAAAACCATCGCATGAGTTGGATCATCGGGAATGAATACCTCATACCAGGCATAATCGAGCTGGGGATCCGAGAACTGTTGAGGGTTGGTGAATTTGTAAGAACCCTTGACGATGACACCCCAACTCCCGTCGCTTGCGATAAAACGAGAAGAGATCGGAGTGCCGGCGATAAAAGGAATCGCTCGATTCCAGTCCGAGGAATTGCCGATATCCAGGATATCGTTGACGAATTGGCCCATCGTATATTCGTCCTGCAAAATTCGCGTCGCGGAAATGGTCATCGTAATCCCCGTATCCGTCTCCGAATGTGAGGAAATGATCGAGGTGGGAAGCGTCAGAACAGGCCATTCGAGATCCGGATAGGGTGGGGAGGTAATAGGCACCGTGTTTCCATTCGTGGTTTTCGAACCTGTCCACGTCCCATCGATCGCCTCGTCGGCGGTTGCATCGACTATTTCGTTATAGCCGAAATAAGTGCTATTCGAATGGAACTCCGAGTGTCCGCTGTAAGTGATCCCGCGAAAAATCGGGATCTTCCTCGTTTCGCCATGGTATGTGCCGGTGGAATTTACCTTATCACCGTTGACCGACGAGTCCGTGCTGACGATTGTTCCCTCGTTATGACTGGTTGAGTCCGCGATCTCTGTGACATACCACTTAACGGGTTGAGGGTCGTTTGTATATTGCCGGAACGCGGTGTTGACCGATGAGCCAATCACTTGCTGAAGCAGGCAATCCGGTTGCGCGATGTTGGCGATCGGTCGCGGAGGCGGCGTAATTTCCGCGGGATTAGGACCCCAGGGAGCTCCCGCGCCGGCGCTGGCAGTGCCGGAAGCGGTGATGCTGGTGGATTGCCCGCCACTCCAGGCGGTGGCGGTAACCGTAAACCCTGTCTCAAAATTTGGGGCGAAGACAGTGACCGTTGCCAGGCCGTTGGCATCGGCGTTGATGCGGATAGTAGTGGCGGCTGAAGCCTGGTCGCCGGAGGCGGAGAGTAATCCGTTGGTGATCGCCACTGTAACTGGAGCGTGTCCGACCGGATGTCCGGCGGAATTGGTAACCTGAATCACGAGCGGCGCGGGAAGCGACGCTCCAAGGCCCCCAATTTGCTGGTTTCCACTCACGACCGTCAATATGGGCAGAGCTCCATGAAAGAAGTCCGGGACCAGCCCAGCTTGAAATGCCTCCAGGATCGACCGGTTATCCAGCAAGCCGTCCGGATCCGACAGATTGAGATCGAGCGTGCCGTAACTGTAAAGTTCCCACCAATCGGGCAAACCGTCGCCATTTGTGTCCAGCGCGACGTCAAAGGAGAAGAGGTTTTTCAACTGGCCGACGTTGGCCGCCGCGTAATCGTCCGCATTGGCCCCGGTCCATGGATAACTGTCTAGACAGTGCACCGCGATCAGGCGATCGTAGAAGAGCTTAGCGACGGATTTGAGTTGTCCCACATTAAGGACACCGAAATCGTCGCGAGCGCCTCCCGGAGGAGGGGGCTGATTCCACTGGTTGATGAGACCATTGATCGCCGAACCGGCGCCGCCCGGGAGATTGGCATTGAGTTCCGTTGCAGCGGTGCTGGCCATCTGTTTGAGCTGGCCGATGTTAGCCGCGGCATAGTCATCTGGAGTGGGATAGTCGCCATTTTGCCATGAGGGGAAGGCATTTGTGCCGTCGAAGCGGCGAACGACTTCGCGTTGAAACCACCAGGCGGGGTAAGTCGGCGGTCTATCCCATGGCACGGGAGCGGCGCTGGCTGAGACGAGATTGACGAAAGCCAGCCAGATGACCGCGGCTGCGGCCCGCACGCCAGGCGAAGGTCGCCAGGCGGAAAGAGAGAACCTGCAACGTTGTTTATCCATGGCACAGGTCCATTTAGGGAATCACGGGGCTGGATTGGTAAGAGCCCATCGAGATGTCCCCCTGCGGCTGGACGCGGAGTGGACCGTGGAAACTCGAGCCTTGTCCGGGATCGAGCACAACCGTTGCGGAACCGGGAGTGCCGGGATCAAACAGTGAGAGCCGATGCCCGCTATCCAACTTCATCGCGGTGGTATAGCCGGAGGTGCCGTTGGCATTGGCGTGGTTCCAGATCCAATCCGTAAGCGCTACCGTTCCTGAAAACTGGAGCGAGGCTGGCAAATCGGCCGCGGAAGGGGGAGTGAAGGTCAAAATGAACCCTGGGAAGGTATTGGTGCCATTTTGCCAGGAACCGAGAGAAAACATGTTGCCGAGTACGTCCAGATTGCCACTCCCGCCATTGCTCCCGCTGGTGGTCGTGGCAAGGATTTGACCGGAGCCGTTGACGGCGGAAACGGAACCGAAATTGGCCGAACCAAAGTTGAACTGATGAGTAGAGGGATCGTAAGTGCCGCTATACAGGACCGAGCCGGAATTCGTGTCGATGACCGTCGCGGAACCATTCGCGCTGATCACTACCCGGATGCCGCCGCCCTCGTAGGCGTCGCCACCCGCGAGTTGGGAGGCGAGGCTATTGTAGGTTAGCGGCAGTCCATTCCAAATGAGGCTGGCTGGTCCCGTCGAAGGCCCGGTGGGTGGAGCCGACAGGCTGATTACGGCGCCGTTTGAAAGAACAACGTTCGAACCATTCCAGTCTCCGGATTGCCCATCGAATGACCATGTCCAGGTGACACCCGTCCCTCCATTCCACGCCCAACTCAGAGTGACGGCGGTCACGCCATCGCTGGAAATATAGGAAGCTCCGCCGGTGACGTCCTGTCCTGGGTTGGCGATGAAATTTGTCTCCCAGCGGAGAGGGCAAACGACCCCATTGACGTATAATCCCGCGGGAAATGCGTTGGAAAGAGGCCAGCCATTCGTGGCGTCGATATCCATTTCAGCGGAGCCGTAATAGTAAAGTTGCGAGTTATAATTTCCGTGATTATCGGCGATGACGATGTATTGGCCGATCGGCAGTCCGATATATTTCACGCTCCACCGTCCGTCCGGACGAACGAAATGATAGGTCGGCTGGAGATAGCTGTCCACGCTGTAACCGATCGAATTGCCGAAACCATCGGAACCAAAGGTCAGCAACAGTCCGTCCGGGAGCCCGAGCGGATCGCCCCCACTGCCGAGGCCAACGAAGTTGCCGGTATCTGCCGAACCGGTGATAGTGAAGGCGCCACTACTAGGATCGTAGGAGCCAAAAGCAGTATTGTTATTCTGATCGGTTGCCGCCACTTGAAAAATCATACTGATGGTGACGCGAAGTTGCCGGTTGGCGGACTCGTAGTGATCCGTATCGTCGGGACTTGTGTAGGCGACATGAAGGAGCCGGTTGTTCCACGAGATATAGAATGGGCCGACACTGGGAACTTGCGGTGGAGGGCTGAACGAGATCGCTACTGAAGAATCGCCGAAATTGCTGATTTGCCAGCTTCCCGGATCGAAAGTACAGTTATCGGTGACAAATCCGCTTACGAAAAGATCGCCCCAGGTGGTGCCCTGATTGTAATAGCGGTCAATGGTGACGTTGGAACCTGGCAAATTTGGATCCAGATAAGTCAGGGTTTCCACAAAATACGTGTTGGAAGCGATGCCTCCCACGATCGAATTCAGAACAAACACGCCGTCGTTCACATAGACCGTTTGCGGAGGGGTTGAAAAGATGTCCGAAGGCGGCCAGTTCCCGCCCAAATTATCGATGATCCGCGGAGAACCCCAGGCATAGTAAACATAAACCGGAGATGAGCCGGTGGAAAAGAGCGTGCCGTCTGGAAGATTTTGATAATATGCAACCGTGACCCCGCTTGGATTGGTGAAAGAATTGTCGGGGGTGATCCAGGTGGAGCCATTGTAAATTCCACTAAAAGAACTCGTCGAGCGGATGATGAGGCCGGATGAGGAAGATACACCGAGCAGAGTCAGCAAATCGGAATCCACGGCCAGATAACCGCCGCCGCCGAAAGTCTGCGTGTTCGGGTCGTAAAGATTGGAGCTGTCGTTCACGGAGTAGTCTTCGCGGACGGTGATCGAGAGCCCTCCGGGCGTGAGATAGTTATCGTAATATGGGCTGCCAGGCGTGGCGGGATCGTTTGCGGTGTACGAATAAACGTATAGCTCGCCGTTGTAGCAAATGGCGGGAGGTCCAAAAGCGTGGACGAAGGGTTGCGTCTGCACGAGAGTGAGAAACAGGAAGACGAGCCGTAAGTGGAGTAGCGCCTTCGTGGTGTTCATGAGTCGCATTCGCTGCACCGGCCCGGTGCACGAGGCTTCGATGAGTGATGAAGGTTGATTCCGTGTTTTCATATTTCGGGGACTGTTACGAACCGACGGGTATGAGGAGTGAGCTGAGGGCTACTCCAGGATAACGACTCGACAAAATCAGATGGGATCGCTCCGCGCGGGAACACTAATCAACAATCGGACAATGCGCCGAGATGGCGCGGTCATTACTTCTAGTTTCCGGAAACTGCCAGGACCCTTCCGTCGGAGTAAGTGAGGGTAACATTGTGTTCATAGCGAGGGGAGCAGAGGAACGCAGGGATCTAAAGCGAATTTCGAGTGTTATCGTCAATGGTAAAATGCGACTTATTCAAAAGACGGGGGCGCTGATGTGTTTTTATGGGTGTATTTACGGGGTGTTGTTTAGGTATTTCTATGTAGATCTATCGGCTTTAGTTGGTAAGTGGGCTGCGCGCCAAATGCGACTTAGGTGATTGATCTTACGAAGGGCCGATTCGGCGCTCCGGCGACATTCGCTCACGCGGTGGATGTCTCGCGATGTGACCGAGGAGAAGATATTCTCTCCCGCGCGAAGCGCGCGGAACCCGAACCTTGGAGGTTTCGGGCGCGGATTGCTGCCGCAGATAGCGTCAGGCGGGCGCGCCCTTTCGTTTTGCAGGTCAACTCCGGTTCGAAAGTGAAGGGATGCAGTAGGTGTGCCGCCAGCAGGCCGCCGCGGCGGACTTGGTCCGCAAAATCATTTTCAGCAAAGAAAACGCGCGCAATCCGGTCTTGAATACATTGCAGTGCAATGTATTGTCTCGAAATATGAAACTCGAAAAGGAGTTTGTGGCGGCCTCATCCGTCCCCCTGGTGTTGTCGATCCTCACCGAAGGCGATAGCTATGGCTACGCCATCATTCAGCGGGTGAAGGAGCTCTCCGGGGGCGAAATCGGATGGACCGATGGCATGCTCTATCCCGTTCTGCATTGGCTTGAGGACCAGGACATGGTCCTCAGCCGATGGGGCGAATCGGAGACCGGCCGCAAACGCAAATATTACTCCCTGAAACCTGGCGGCCGGCAGATGCTCCGGCGGCAGAAGGAGCAGTGGACGCTCGTCAATTCCGTCTTGAACCAACTGTGGAATCCTCAACATGCATAACCTGGAACAATCCATCGCCGAATGGCGAAAGAACATGAAGGGTGCTGACGTCGAGCCGGAGGCACTCGATGAACTCGAAGGCCACTTGCGAGAAACTGTGGATCAATTGGTCCATTTGGGAGCCCCTGAGGAGGAGGCTCTGCAGCGCGCGATTGGCCAGCTTGGATCGCCGCAGACGGTGGCGTCTGAATTCGAAAAGCTCAGGATGCGAATGTGGTTTCCTGCGAAAATGATCGTGGTGGCGGAGATCGTGGTCACGATCCTCCTCACTTACCTGCTAATGGTGCTTCCCAAACGGGCAGACGGCGTTCTGCTGGGAGCGCATGTTTTCACGGTGACGCTTGGTTACACTGCAACGTTGCTCCTCGGGTTCCTGGGGATTTGCTTTGTCGGCCAGCATTGCTGGTCAGGCTTCTCCTCACGCCGGGTGGCGGCATTGTCTGGAGTGACCATCACCTTTGCCGGTATCGCCCTGTGTTTTACCGCCGCTGGAACGGTTCTCGGAATGATTTGGGCAAAGCCACATCTGGGCCGCTATTGGGGCTGGGACGCAAAGGAAGTCGGAGCGTTGTGCGTGTTGGTCTGGCAAACCGTTTTTTTGTTCACCCACTATTTCCGGTGGATGACCACCTCCAGGCTGCTTGTTTGGAGTATTCTCGGCGGTAATATCGTTGGCTATGCGTGGTTCGGAACGGCCCTAATGATAAGGTTGCATACCTATGGAATGCCGGGCTATTCGGCACTCCTACTGATGGCGGGAGTAGCCAATTTTACATTCTTTTTGCTCGGCTTCACGCCCGAGGGCTGGCTTCGCTCCCACAAGCAAACGTACTACGAATAACGCCGTGGAAAAGGCAGCTCGACTCGCTTACGCCGTGGCCAGCGCAGTCAGGCAGATTCGTGTCAGGATGACGCCAACCAAGGTAATCGGGACGCACCAGCGCAGAAAGTCTGCGACCTTTTCCGTTTGTTTTGCTTATAGATTGCCGGCGCTTTAGCTGTGCGCAGCTTCCTATCCGGCGACATGACCGTCCGTTTCAGCCCCGTCTTTCGCGAACTACATTATCACTTACTCGACCTTATAAACCCAAACCTCCGTGCCTTTGTCTCCAAACCCAGAACCGGACACGGGCGCACTGAAATAGAGCCGCGAAATGGGAGGATTCGCGAGTTGGACAGCGGTCATTCCCGTCGGGTTTTTGATCGCGCTACCTTGCGGTGTTGTCACCGGGGACGCTTGCGCGCCAACGGAGTTGGCCGTCTGCCAGAGGATGCTATTCCCGTTGCCGTCATCCGCGGCAAAGAAGACGAAGCCGTCGCCATTTTCGTCCAGTAACGAAGTGATCCCGGCGGGATTTCCCAAGTGTCCGTGATTGGCGCTGGTGGGGGAAAGAGCACTGTTAGTCGGAACGACTAGCGCGGTGCCGTTTTCCGTCCCATCCGTGCGATAGAGATAGACGTGAGTGCCATCCGGGGAGGCGACGAAGTAAGCAAACTTGTTTCCGGCATTTACAATCGAATGTGGATTCGAATCTCCGACGCCGGGATTGATATCGATGACCATCGCGGTGCTGGTCAGCGGAGATGACTCTCGGCTGATCCAGAGTTCGTTGCCGTTTGCGTCGTCGTGACCGGAAAAGAGGATCGCATTACCGAAGGAGGCGAGATTTACCGGATTTACATTGCGATTGTCCGTGGCGCACACCGTGTTCGCCGCATCCGTGCTTCCATCGGTGATCCAAAGTTCCCGCATCCCGGTATTCGTCACGCCCGACGCGCTGAAGTAACAATGTCCGCCGGGAACGTCCAGCGATCCGGTCCCGGTAATCTCGTGGGGCTCGAGCGCCAGATTGGTTGTTAGCGGCTTAGTTCCCGGCACGGTGCCATCGCTGGTCCAAAGCTGGAACGGGTTTGCTCCTCCAGCGTTGGTCGGATTTTTGCTCGCACCGAAGACCAGGTGATCGGTCCCGCTATTCACGTCCACCATTTGGTAGGGAATCGAGCTGATCTGATAGATATCGCCGTTTGTGACGGTATCCGTACCGTTGATGTTATCGAAAAGCTGGGTGCCGGTCGCGGTGCCATTGCTGCTCCAGAGTTCGTAGCCTTTTCCGGGGGCGATCGCGGCGAAGAAGAGGCGGCCGTTCTTGAGATCGGACGACTTGAAGGCCGTGAGAAACGACATCTGAATCTTCAGCGGCGCCAACTGATCGACCTTTTTTAACAGGGTGGTCGTGGCTGGTGTACCGCGACTTGTCCAAAGCCCGCTGTTTAGCAGATGAAAGTAGAGCTGCTCATTTCCCGGAGGCCCTTTCACGACAAATTGATCCACCGAATTCGTCAGCCGCTTGAGAAGCACGGGTGGCGTATCCAGTTTTGGATCGATCGTTTTTCCTTTCAGGAGATTCTTTACGAAAAGCGCCGGACCGACGCGATCGCTCGCGGTGAAAAACAACTTTCCGTCCACCTGCGTGAAATTCGCAGGATTGGAGTCACCCTGGATATTGATATTCGTCACCGGAATGACGGGGATCGCAGGAGCTTGCGCCTGGGCACTGGCGGCGCAAAAGGAGGCGAGAACGAAACCGAGAATGGTGGTTCGGGAATTCATCGCATGCAAACGGGGTTGAGCACCCCCTGGCTCAATATTGCCGCGGTTCGCGGCCGTCCGGGAGCTGAACTTCGAAAACCGTGTCCGCTTCCCCCTCGACTTTTCCAGGGCGCGGTTCCATGCCGAGGGATTGATAAGCGCGCTCCAGCGCGGCGGGATTGCTCCGCAATTCCGGAAAAACCGTGACGAGCCGCTGCTTGATCCAACGCTTGGCCAATTGCCGGTCGACAGGATGGATCGGCGGTTCGTGGCGAAACGCGCGCTTGACGAGCTGGAAAACGGATTTCATTCGGACGCACGATGTTAGCACGTCCGAAGAGAATGAACAGTGAGTTGAAGGAACCGGGCATCGGAATATCCCGTCACAAGCGGGAGGACTGGTAAGAGTAGCCGGGTTTACGCCTAAGGCGAGAAACAATTTATCAAGGCGCCTTTTTGCCTTCTGTGGCGCCTCTCGCAGGTATGCCTAGACGATGGCCGGAAGCAGGATCTGGAATTTTGTACACCCCGGCTTGCTGTCGTATTTCAGCATGCCTCCGATTTGCTCCACAGAAACGGCGACGACATTGAGGCCGAGGCCAGCCGCATTTTGGCGCGGTTTCGTCGAGAAGAAGGGTTGGAAAATCTTTTCCCCGATTTCCGGGTCAACACCCGGGCCGTCATCGATCACATTGATGGCAATCCAGTCAATTGCATGGGCGGCGTTTCCAATCGATGCGGAAGGAAAATTCGCCGGAGATTCGGAGCAAATGTGGATCTTCACTGTACCGCGCGGAGCCGCTTCGCCGGCGTTGCGGACCAGTTCGAGCAGAGCGGTCTTGAGGCGTGAGAGATCGGCCCGAATCGGGGGAAGATCCTCATCGATCTCGACCTCCAGCTTCGTGTGCGGCCCGCAGGCATCGGCCATGGTGCTTTTGAGCAATGGAACAAACTCCGCGAGCTTTGCCTCACGCCAGACAATCGTCGAGGGGCGTACCAGAGAATGCGTGCGGTCCATCAACTCGGATGCCGCGCGAGCGCCGTCCTTGATTTTGTTCAAGCCATCCCGCGTCGTACGGTCCAGGCCTTCACGGTCCAGCAGCATGCCCACGTAGCCATGAAACAGCGTCAGAATGTTGTTCATTCTATGCGTGAGGCCACGGACCAGGTGATCTTGATACGGCATTTGAGGAAGCTGCATTTGGGGCGAAATTGAGAAAGCACGAGATGTGCGCAAACCGCTGAAAACCCGCGATGCGAGCCTTCATTCCACAATCGCTCTCGTTCGATGGGTTCAGAGCCGCACGAGATTCCAACGAGGAGCTTTTCCGCTGGAAAGATCCAGCCATGCGTAACTCGCTGGGGCGCCGCGATTTGGCCGCGTGATGCAGCCGGGATTGTAAAAATGCGTCGAACCGACTTTTTCGTTCCGCGGAACGTGGGTGTGACCGTGAAAGAGGAGGTCGATTCCTGCAGGCGCCGTCCGGGGTGGGATGTGGACTAGTAAAATTGAGAATCCTTCCAGATCGAAGGTGGATTCCAGCGGCCAATCGAGGCAGGAATCACAATTTCCCCGGACGATTCGCAGAGGCGGCCCCGTGCGACGAATCAAATCGAGCACCGGCTCTGACGTAACATCACCGAGATGCCAGATTTCGTCCGCACTCGCGATCGCCGGAATAAGGTGCGGAGGCAATCGATCGTGTGTATCTGCGATCACCGCGATCCGCATCTTCTCTTTCCGAAGGGATTTATTCCTGCGGCTTTGGAGCCGTAATAGGGCCGACGGGTGTTGTCTTCCGGGACGCGGCTTGGATTTCGAAAGAATTCTGCATCACGTCGCGAATCCGTTGCGGGGTCTGTGGATTCACCGTCTCGTAGTCGATGTTTCCGTCCTTCCCGATGATGACAAGGGCGAAATCTCCATTGACTCCGTATGCTGCGGCAACGGCAGCGCCATTATTCGCCAAGGCGAAGGGAATGTTCGATTGCACCGGCTCGGCGCCATTCTTATAGGCAGCGATGAAGACCGCTTTGCGGCTGGCGAATGCCTGATAGAGATCGCGAAGCCAGACGAGTTGTTTCTTGAGCGCTTTCGATTTGGAGGAATTCGCGATGACCAGCACGACGGGTTGCCCGCGCAAGCTGTGCAGCGTCTGGGCCTTATTGCCAGGACCGGGAAAGGTGAACTCCGGGGCAAGCCGGACGACCGCGCCCTGGGCGGCGATCGCGAGAAACAGGAACGGGATGACGTATTTCACAGGTGGTGTGGGTCGGTGGCGGAAAAGCGGCCTTACACTTTCATGATGTCCGCTTCCTTCGCGGACAAAGAGTCTTCGATCTTCTTTACGAACTGATCGGTGAGCTTCTGGATTTCCTTTTCGTAGTTCGCGAGATCGTCTTCGGAGATGACGTTTTCCTTCTGGGCCTTCTTCATCTCATCCATGCCGTCACGACGAGCGGAACGGACGCGGACGCGTGCTTCCTCGGCCATCTGCTTGATGCCTTTCACGAGATCCCGGCGGCGTTCTTCGGTCAGAGGAGGGACTGGGAGACGGATCAGCTTTCCTTCCGTGGCCGGATTGATGCCGATCTTCGATTCCTTGATGGCCTTCTCAATGTCCTTTACCGTGCTGACGTCGAAAGGTTGAATGACCAGAAGCCTTGGTTCAGGAGTGGTGATGAGGGCGAGCTGCTTCAGTTTCATCGATGTGCCGTAGGCTTCCACATCGAGGTTTTCCACCAGCGCCGGCGAAGCTTTCCCCGTGCGCACGGAGGCGAATTCGTGGGTCATGTAGTCGACGGCTTTTTCCATCGAGGCCTCGGTTTCCATAAGAGTTTCGTCGGGATCCATAAGTTGTCTGAAATAAGAGGTTGGGCCAATTGCACTACTGGTCGCAGACCAGCGTGCCGACCGAGTGTCCGAGCACCGCTTTTTTGATGTTATCGGACGACATCATATCGAATACGATAATCGGGACTTTGTTGTCCATGCACAGCGAAAACGCCGTGGAATCCATGACCTGCAGCCGTTTCGCGAGCGCTTCGGAGTAGCCGATCCGCTCGTAACGGGTAGCAGTCGGATCTTTGAAAGGATCGGCAGTGTAGATGCCGTCGACCTTCGTCGCTTTGAGAATGACTTCGGCGCCGATCTCGCTGGCCCGCAGCGCGGCTGTCGTGTCCGTGGAGAAGAAAGGATTTCCCGTCCCAGCCACGAAGATGACGACCCGCCCGAGTTCAAGATGGCGGACCGCCCGGCGGCGGATGAAAGGCTCAGCGACGCTCTGGATTGGGATGGCTGTTTGCACCCGCGTAGCAAGGCCGAGCGATTCGAGGCCGCTCTGCAGTGCGAGGCCATTGATGACCGTGGCCAGCATGCCCATGTAGTCCGCCGTCGTCCGCTCCATGCCGCGATGGCTGGCGGAGAGGCCGCGCCAGATGTTTCCTCCGCCGATGACGATGGCAACTTCGATACCCATGGCGTGGATCTCTTTCACCTGGGTGGAGATTTGAGTGACGATTTGTGGTGAAATCGTTTCCGAACTTCCGCTTTGCTTGAGGGCTTCGCCGCTCAATTTGAGGACGATCCGGCGGTAACGCGGAGAAACAACAGGGGACGATTCGGTAGAAACAGGGCTCGGCGCGGGTTGGGGCATCGCGCGTGGAGTAAACGGGGCGAGAGGGCAAAGTTCAACTTGAAAGCGGTTTTTCGGGCGGAGCGAAGGGAGGGGTGTGTTTTGGGTGGTGAGGGGATCACGGCCGTTTTCTCGGACGCGCCTGGGGCGAAACGCGGACAGTTTGGGAAACGTTCAACGTCCAACTTTCGACGTTCAACTTTCAATGAGTTGGGCTCTTTCCCTCTCCACGCGTGATTTTCAAAATCGGTTCTCGGGTTCAACATTCTGATTACGCGAGAGCTGGAATCCAAAACCTTTGAAAGTTGAACGTCGAAAGTTGGACGTTGAAAGTTTCTCCTTTCTCTTGCGCCGGCTACCCCTGCGCTTCCCTCAGCTCCCCGCCGCGTATTCCTTCCGCACAAACTCGAGTGCCGCGTCGCGGTCGGTGAGCGTACCTTCCAGCTGTCGTGATTGCACCGCTTCCAACACTTCCTTGAAGCGCGGGCCTGGGGTGAAGCCGAAGGCGATCAGATCGTTGCCGTTGATAAAAGGAGCTGGAATGAGTGGTTCGTGGGAAAACTCTTCGCGCCGGGTCTTGAGAAACTCGTAGTTGCTGAGATCCGCGTGGCTGCTGGCGCAATCGACACGATGCAGTTCCATTTCCTTGTCGAAGCCCTCGCGCGCCATGAATCGCTTCAGCTTCGCGACCCGCATGTTCTTCACATCCTTGAAGACCATATGATTTGCCACCGCTTCGACTGTGGCGTCGATCTCACTGCGCGAGAAGCGCAGCCGGCTCATGATTCCTTCCGTCATCTCGGCGCCCACCTTGTCGTGTCCGGAAAAGCGGATGCGCTTCTCCACCGGATCGAAGGTATAAGTAGCCGGTTTTCCGATGTCGTGAAAGAGCACTGAGAAAACGAGGGAGGTCGAGACTTCGCCCGGGAGTAACTCCAGCATGCGCCGGGTGTGGACGAACACATCTCCTTCGGGATGAAATTGCGGCGGCTGCTCACACCCTTTGAGTGTATCCATCTCCGGCAAAACTTCTGCCAGAAGCCCGCTTTCGTCCAGCAGATCGAAACCGCGAAGCCGTTGCGGTGATAGGAAGATTTTGACTAACTCTTCACGGATTCGCTCCGCGCTGACCTGATGAATGTGCCGCGCGTTTTCGTGGATGGCGAGCCACGTGTTTCGTTCGATATCGAAGCCCAGGACAGCCGCGAACCGGATGGCCCGAAGCATGCGAAGACGATCTTCGCGAAAACGATCGTGTGGGTTGCCGATGGCACGGAGGATTTTCGCATCGAGATCGCGCCGCCCCCCGACATAGTCGACGAGCGCTTCCTTGATCGGATCGAAAAATAACCCGTTGACCGTGAAATCGCGGCGCTGCGCATCTTTCTCCGCTGTCGAGAAAGTCACCGTGTCCGGATGCCTTCCATCAATGTAGACGCCGTCAGCGCGGAAGGAGGCCACCTGGAATTCCGCACCATCCTCCATCACCGAGATGACTCCGAAATGAGCGCCGATGGCAATGGTCCGCGGGAAAAGGTTCTGCACCTGGGCCGGTTGCGCATTGGTCGCGATGTCGTAGTCGTGCGGTGCGACACCGCGCAGCATGTCCCTCACGCAGCCACCAGCGTAGAGAGCCTGGTAGCCAGCGGCCTGGAGTCGTTCGACAATCGAACGGGCGATCACTGCAAGGGGGCGGGACATGGAGATATGTTGGACGTGAATATCGTCCAACCGTTCAGCGGAATCTCTCGAAAAATCGGCTTTTTTACTGAGCCTTGAGCCCGGCGCCCGGAGTCGTCGCCGTTACCTTCTGCTTGGCGGTATCAATCTTATCCTGAACTTTCTTGGGATCGAGATCATCCTGGTGCAATCCGAGCGCCTTCTGCCAGTACCGGAGGGCTTCGGGGACGTTGCCGAGCTTTTGGTAGGTATCGGCAAGGTGATCGTACACCGTGGCGTCTTCCGGTTTCAGCGTGTCGACCGCTTTGAGGAGCTGCTTGAGCGCGCCTTCAAAGTCGCCTTGTTTGAAGCATAGCCAGCCGGAGCTGTCGAGATAGGCTCCATTGTCCGGCTCTTCATCCAGAGCTTTTTTGATCATCGCACTGGCTTCATCGAGATTGATCCCGCGATCCACCCACATATAGCCGAGATAATTGTAAGCCTGCGCCGAGTTATTGGGATCGAGTTCGATGGATTTCTTGAGCAACTCCACCGCTTTGTCGAGCAGTCCCGCCTGTTCCGCCGCGGCGCCGTAGGCGAAGTAAAAGGCGGCATTCAGCAGTTCCTCGTGTCCGTCCGTTTCATATTCGCTCTTCGCTTCCGCGAAAGCGGTCATGGCTTCCGTATGCCGCTTTGCCTGGCTCAGCGCAATGGCCAGCAGGTAGTGAGTCTGCGGATCGTCCGGAAAACGGGCACGCGCGGTTTTGGCGGTATCGACCGCGTCATCGTAGTGCTTCAGCCGCATCTGCATTTCTGCCAGGCGGATATGATTGTCCGGCTTGCTCGAATCGAGGAGTGTGCTGTGCTTGTAGTTCTCGAGCGCTTTGTCGTAGTCGCCTTTCTGCTCGTAGAGCTGCCCGAGAAACTCGTACTGCTCGAAGCTCAGCGGATTCTCTTTCGTGACCTGCTCGAGGATTTTGATCGCCTCATCCCGATCGCCGGTCTGCAGCAAGGCCTTGGCGAGTTTCTCCTTGGCATTCGTCAGGATGGCGTCGTCCGAATTCGGTTTCAGGGAGATGGCCTTGAAATAGAAAGGGATCGCGTCCTTTACCTGCTGCGTCTCAATGAAATAGTTGCCCACCTTGGCTTGCACCGTGGCATCTGCTTTTCCCAGGTCTGCCGCTTTGTGAAAAATCCCATTTGCCTCCTTCTGCGCGGCAGGGACGTCCCAGGTGCCATCCTCCCGGAAATGGACTTTCGAATAGAGATCCCCGAGCGACAGCCAGAATTCCGGTTCCGTACTCGGGGATTTTTCCGCGCGGAGCAGGACCTGCTCGGCCTTGGCGTCCTGATTCTGCGCCGCAAGCAGTTCAAAGACGGCGGCATAGGCCGGAAAGTAAGTCGGATCGAGAGCAAGTGCTTGTTCCGCATACTTCAGCGCGAGATCCGGCTTTTTCAGATTCTTGATGTAAATCTGCGAAAGATAGACCAACGGCAGCGCCTCTTTGGGAGCAGCCTTGATGTTGTCCTTGAGGATCTGGATCGCCGTCGACGGATCGTCCCGCTGCAGCAGCATGGAAGCGGCTTTCGCCGCCATCTGCGTGTTTGAAGGATCGAGATCGAGCGCCTTTCGGTACGACGAGAGAGCCGCATCGTTGTCCGCATTATCCTCGGCGATGATACCCTGCGAAAAGGCTGCAAACGCATCAGCCCGGTGTTCCTCATCCTTCGTGAGAAGGAGATCAGGAGCAGCCGGGCGGGAAGAAGGATAAGCGTCCGCAAAGTCGGCAGGAAGGATTGCTCCTGACGAACCGGAGTGAGCCACTCCGGAAACACGAACGCTTTCCGATGATGCTGGTTTTGAAGCCGATTTTGCGGCTTTTGCGGGAGCGGCGAAGGCAGCTCCCGAGAGAACGAAAAGACCTGCGGAAGCCAATACCTCAAGCTGCCTGATACGGAAACTTGCAGGTCGATGCGGCTTCATCCGCAGAATCTAAGCGCTAGCTCTTATAGCGCAAACGCTTCTTGTGGCGGTTTTCCTTCATCCGCTTCTTGCGTTTGTGCTTGGCGATTTTAGCCTTCCGGCGCTTTTTTAGTGATCCCATGTGTGAAACTGTAACGATTTAAAAGGGGCGGAGAGAAGAGCACGAATTTCGCGAGGGGGCAAAGGAAAAAGTGCCGATCACGTGAGGAAATTATAAAAGTAAGGTCGTATGGCAGGCTCGGCGGCTCAGTACACGACCTTGTTTAGCGGGTATTCGATAATCCCTTCTGCTCCGAGCGCCTTGAGCTGAGGGATGATTTCGCGAACGACCTTTTCGTCGATGATGGTCTCAACGGCGACCCAATCGGGGGTGGCCAGATGAGCGATCGTCGGGTTGCGCAACGCCGGGAGGGCCTTCAGCAATTCGGCGAGCTTTGCTTCCGGCAGGTTCATCTTGAGACCCACCTTGTCACGGGCCGCAAAAGCGCCCTGCAGGAGAAGCACGAGTGTATCGATCTTCGCTTTTTTCCACGAGTCCTGCAGCGCCTCATGATTGGCGATGAATTGCGGAGACGATTCCATGATGGTCTCCAGGATGCGCAACTTGTTCGCGCGCAGAGAGGAGCCTGTTTCGGTCACGTCGACGATCGCATCCACGAGATCCGGCACCTTCACCTCAGTGGCTCCCCAGGAAAACTCCACTTCGGCCGTCACCCCATGCTGCGCAAGATAGCGCCGGGTCATATCCACCGCTTCGGTGGCGATGACTTTGCCCTGCAGATCCTTCACAGAGCGGATGTCGGAATCCTCCGGGACGGCGATGACCCAGCGGGTTGGTTTGGCGCTGGCTTTGGAAAAGGTCATCTCAGTGAGCCTGGCCACGTTTGAGCCATTATTTTCGATCCAGTCCTTCCCGGTCAGGCCGCAGTCCAAAAAGCCATGCTCCACATAGCGCGAGATTTCCTGGGCACGAAGGAGGCGGATGACCATTTCCGGGTCGTCCACATGCGGCTTGTACGAACGGCTGGCCCCGGAAATGTTGAATCCGGCCTTGGCGAAAAGCGCAAATGTGGGTTCCTGCAGCGAACCTGACGGCAGGCCCACCCGGAGGACACGTTGGGAAGTTTCCATAAAAAAGGGAGGTCCTTCTAGGCCCGGCAAGACATCCGCGCGAGGGAAAAATTCGGTCGGCCGGTTTGAATGGGATCTTCAGCGGAAGTGTTAAAAATCTTTGCGACCCTTTGTGGGTTTCGCGGCTTTTGCGTTAAAACAAAACCGTCTCTTTCACGAAGACACCGATGTGGTCGCGGCTTTTCCTCGCCGTATACGCCAGCGGTCTCTGCGTTAGATCAAAATCGCTCTCAGCTAAAATAGCGACAACTGCGGACGCGAGTCCGGTTCGGCGCGCGGCGCTTTCTCTTTCTTCATTTTGCTGGGCCGGCTGACTGGCGCAGGGGATTCCGCCAGGCTCGGTTTGCCGTCGGCCGTGAGCTCGTGTTGCTCAAGGTTGCCGAGAATCTCCTTTGCGCGGGCGATGATCGGCGCCGGCAGGCCGGCCAGACGCGCAACTTGAATGCCGTAGCTCTTGTCCGCACCGCCCGGGATGATCTTCCGCAGGAAGATGATCTGATCGTTCCATTCCCGAACCGCGACGTTGAAATTCTTCACCCCGGGGCGGGTGCGTGCCAGATCCGTCAGTTCGTGGTAGTGCGTCGCAAAGAGAGTGCGTGCCCGGACCGAATCGTGCAGGTACTCGGCCACACTCCAGGCAATCGAGAGTCCATCGAAAGTGGAAGTGCCGCGTCCGATTTCATCGAGGATGATCAGCGAGCGCGCCGTCGCGTTGTTCGTGATATTGGCTGTCTCGCACATCTCGACCATGAAGGTCGATTGCCCCTTGGATAGGTCATCGCTGGCTCCGACACGGGTGAAAATGCGATCGGCCATACCCACGACAGCTTCACGAGCGGGAATCCAGGAGCCGATCTGCGCCATGAGCACGAGCAACGCGACCTGGCGAATGTAGGTCGACTTACCCGCCATATTCGGTCCGGTCAGGATGAGCAGCCGGTTTCCTTGGTCATCGAGCGCCGTATCATTCGGCACGAACTTTTCCTCAACCAAGGATTGATCGAGCACCGGATGACGCCCATCGGCGAGCTTCAATCCAAGCTCTTCCGTGAGTTCAGGCCGGCAATAGCCAAATAGCCTCGCCGTCTCGGCTAGCGCAGCGAGAACATCGAGCGTGGCGATCGCCGCCGCGGTGGTCTGAAGCAAAGGCAACTCGGTCAGGACCTCGCCTCGAACCTGCATGAAAAGCTCGTATTCCAAGGCTTTACCGCGTTCGTCTGCTCCGAGGATCTTCGCCTCCACCTCCTTCAGTTCCGGTGTGATGAATCGCTCCGCATTCGCGACGGTCTGCTTCCGGTGCCAGGTCTCCGGGACGAGGTGCAGGTTCGATTTCGTGACCTCGATGAAGTAGCCGAAGACCGAGGTGTAGCGGACCTTCAGTGATTTGATCCCGGTTTCATCGATGGCGCGTTGCTGAAGCTGGGCGATCCAGTCCTTGCCTTCGCGCGCTGCGGAGCGGAGTTCGTCGAGTGCAGGATAGTAGCCGTCGCGGAAAATTCCGCCCTCCTTCGTCAGGGCGGGTGGTTCGTCGACGACTGCCCGCGTCAGGAGCTCAACGAGATGCGGGATTTCGTGCAATTCGGAGCAGAGCGTGGAAGCTAGCGATTCGCGAATGGGAACGGCCGGATCGACGAGTGCGGGGTGGGCTCCATCGCGGTGACAGGCTTCGCGCAATGCCTGGAGATCGGCCCGAAGTTGCGGGATCTGTTCCAACGCGGTGCGAAGCACAAGGAGGTCGCGCCCGTTTCCGCCGGTCTGCGTGAGGCGGCCCACTGTGCGCTCGACGTCGCGAATCGCCCGCAGCGTCTCACGAAGTTTGCCGAGGAGATACGGTTCCGCGAGCAGATGCCCAATCAACTCCTGGCGCTGCTGAAGTGGGGTCAAATCGCAAAGCGGGTGCAAAATCCAGTCGCGCAGCTTGCGCGCCCCCATGGGCGTGACGGTCCGGTCCAGAGAGCCGAGCAGACTGGTGTCTTTGCTGCCGCTGCGGGATTGCACCAGCTCGAGGTTCGCCTGCGTCGCCGCATCCACGATCATGAATTGACTGCGGTGATAGCAGGTCAGTCGTGTGATGTGCGACAGCGAGCGCCGCAATTCGTGCTGAAGGTAGTGCACGATGGCTCCTGCGGCGCAGACCGCCGTGGGGGCCTGATCGCAGCCAAAGCCATCGAGCGCCTGGACCTTGAAATGCTCGCGCAACGTGAACGTCGCCTGATCGAGGAGGAAAGTGTATCCATCCCGAACGACGAGGCCGCGGAGATCTTTGAATCGCGGCGCGTCCTCCTCATGGACGAGCACTTCGGCCGGCTGAACCCGCGCCATTTCGTCGGACAACTCCTGTTCGCTCGCCAGTTCGGTGAGCCGGAAATCGCCGGTCGTGAGATCCACAAAAGCGAAGCCGATCCGGCCGCGCGCCGAAGTCGGGGCGTGGATGGCGGCGAGAAAGTTATTCCGCTTTGCATCCAGCATTTGCAGATCCGCCACCGTCCCCGGGGAAACGATGTGGGTGATTTCCCGCTCCACGATTTTGCCGGGCTGTGGTTCCGAAACCTGATCGCAGATGGCCACGCGGCGTCCAGCCTTGATGAGTCGGCGGATGTAATTATCGGCTGCGTGGTAGGGGATGCCGCACATCGGCACCTGGTTCCGTTTCGTCAGGGCGACGTTCAGAAGTCCGGAAGCGTCCTTCGCGTCTTCCATGAACATTTCATAAAAATCCCCGAGGCGAAAAAGGAGCAGGGTATCCGGCGGCAGAGTTCTCCTGATGCGCTGGTATTGCTGCATCATGGGAGTTGTAGTTTCCGACACGGGCGAACCGTAGCGAGCACGATTGTTTCAATCAAGGGCTTGCGCGGCGTGAAATTCGCTTTTATCGAAGGCCGCCCGCCTGTCCCACCTCGGGACCGGTCCAAAAAACAAATATAAAGCCTCAACATCCCGCCCCGGATGCGTTCCACGATCCTCTTTCTCATCCTCCTCTTGCTGGCGCTGATCTCCATGTCGCGGGGTGACGATTTTCCCACCGATCTCGCGCCAACTCTTTCGTACGGAGAGAATTACTCCTCATTTGTGGAGTCCGATGGTTTCGGCGGATATCAGGTCGGCACCAACTCCAAGCTGCAAATCGTCGCCAGATGCTCCATGAAGGGGACGGATCCGGCTTCTTTCGACGAGACGACAGAATTTACGCTCAGTTGCAACAATCTCTCTCTCGACTGCTTTTTGGGAGATGACCCCAATTACGTTCAGGGGAACACTTCCGCCGACATCCCGCTTGCCGGAACGGATCCCGATACAGGGGAGCCGACTACTCCCGGTTACGTCCACATCTCGTGGACCGCCAGGGCGGTTTACTTCACGATCACCGTGATCAACGACGATGCCGACTATGATCTGGAGGCCCAGGCAGTCGTCGACATGGATTTCCCCGGGCCGTACGACGACGAACCGCTCATCACGCTGAGCTTTGGCAACAATTCGCTTTCCCGCACCCTTTACATCACTGGCAATGCAAACTTCATGCAGGATCCCAAGGAGCGGGTGACTGATGATTTGGCGAAAATCGGGCTTATCGGCCAGATCGACTCGCAGGTCCCGGGCAATGTCGCGATCACAGATCCGATCAATGGCGCGACGGTGAATACCGAGCCGTACACGGTGCGCGGAACCGCTACCGACAACATCGGCGTGGCTCAGGTTTTGGTATCGGTCAACGGTGGTGCCGGACAGACGGCGAGTATCCTCGATGCCTCGCATTGGTCTCTGCCGGGAGTGACATTCGAAGTTGGTGTCAACAAGCTCGTTGTTACCGCCATTGATCAAGACGGAAACACGAAAGTGGCGAGACCCATCAGTGTGACGTATTCGCCAATCAGTGCGTTGACGATTCAGGGTGCGGGCACGATGCCGGGCAAAGTGGAGGGTTCATTCTTCAAACCGTTGCTCTATGATCCCGCCACGGTGCCGGCTCCGATTGTGACCTCCCAGCAGAAGCAGGGCAAAAAACTCACCATTACGGCCGTACCTGGAGTGGGGGCACTCTTCGATCATTGGACAGCCAGCACCGGCTCTCTGGCCAATGCCAATTCCGCGGTGCTTAACTTTGAAATGAGCCCCTTCCTGACCTTGACCGCGAATTTCGTGGTGAACCCATTTCTGCCGATTCAGGGGAAATATCAGGGATTGATCAGCTCTGGAGCCCCTTTTGAAAACGGCTTCTTCACCGTGATGCTGGGTTCGACGGGCAGCTTCACCGGAACGGTCAAACTCGGTACGCTGACCCTTCCAATCAAGGGCAAATTCCGGCCAAACGAACAGTTCACGGGCACATTCGTGAAGGGCGGTGTCACTTACACCGTGACCTTGCAAGCTGCGGCGACCGGCACAAACGGAGCGGGACAGATCACCGGAACCGTGACGGGGACAAATTCGCTGAATGCGACGATTTCCAGCGATGTCGCGGGTTTCAAAAAAAAGACCCATGAACTGAATGCAGCCGATGTGGGTACCTATCACGTCCTCCTTCCCGCAGCGCAGTCGAATGGCAACGTGAACTATCCGTATGGCGTAGGCTACGGAATTGTGACGTTGAACAGCCTCGGCTCGGCTAAGTTCGTCGGAAAGCTGGGGGATGGTACGATGGTGACAGCGGGCGCCACGATTTCGCAGGGGAAAATCTGGCCGTTCTATGCGGGACTTTATGGCGGAAAGGGTGTGATTTCAGGAGCCGTGACGCTGGATCATTCGGCGGGTTCCTCCGCGGATCTCAGCGGTACCTTGCAATGGAACCGCCCGGTGGTCGCGAAGCCGATCGGCATTACGAAGTTTCCGACTGGGTTTTCTGGTCAGTCGCAATTTCTGGGAGCGTTTTGGACCGCGCCGCTTCCTGGGCAGTTGGTGTTCTTGAATCCTTCTTCTGGGGCGGGGACGGTTTCGATCGATGCGCCTGTGGTAACTTCACCAAGTCTTCCAGCACTGTCGTCGGACAATGCTGCCACGCTTGCCCCGGGCAATGTGGTGACGGTCACTCCCGGAAATGCCGCGGAAATCTCTGCCATCGCCGTGTCGATCAAGGCCTCCAGCGGGACTTTTACCGGCACGTTCACGGATGCCGCCGCGAAGAAGCACCCGTTTTCCGGGCTCATTGCTTCGCCTAAAGTGAATGCGGGTGGCGGTTACTTTGTCTGGGGCAATGTCACTGGATCAGTGAATTTTACCGCTCCGTAGGATTTTGAGGTCAGGCTTCCGCCGGGACTGCGGCTGCTTCGACCTTTGCCGTGTCATGGGCGAGATAGCGTCCTCCCCAGAACCAGAACGCGCTGGCGAGCACCATCATTCCGGAGACAACCAGAAATGCCACGTTCATATTGGCGCGGCCTGCGATCCATCCGATAAGCGGTGGTGAGATCGCGTCGCCCAAGGCGTGAATGATCAGAATATTCACCGCAAAGGCGGTGGCGCGAATGGCGGGAGGAGTGACGTTTGCCAGAGCGGTATTTGAAGGACCGGTATTGAAGAAGAGGAAAAAGATGGCGGCAAAAACACAGCCCCAAGCGTAAGGGAAGGGGACATACAGCATCGCGACAGTCGCGGGAAAGGCCAGGAACATGCCCACGCCGGAGACGAGAAAGTAGGCGCTGGGAAACCGTGGGCGCAGCTTGTCACCGGCCCATCCGCCGAGAAGCGTGGCCAGAAGACCGCCGACGACTGTAATGCCGCCGAAGATGGTATTGATCTGGCCAAGATTTGGTGAGGCAAACTCCGTTCCCCGGTGCTCGAAGATATAGCTGGGAATCCAGAAGGCCATGCCGCCAATGGCGAACGTCATCGCTGTCATGGCCGCTGTGTTGAATAGGAAGGATGGAATCCGCAGCAATTCGGGAACGGCACTCAGACCGGGCGCTTTGGTTTGAGATACCTGTGACTTCTGTCGCGGATCGCGCAGCAGGAAGCAAAGGGTCGCGAGAATCAATCCGGGTGGGACGACGGCATAAAAGGCCGTGCGCCAGCCAAGTTTCGAGCCAATGATTCCTCCCAAAACGTATCCCAAGGCACTGCCTACCGGAATGGCCAGATAGAAGAAGGAGAGCATCCGCCCACGCTTTTCCACGGGATAAAGATCGGCGATGATCGTGGGCGCCGCCGGGCCGTATCCGGCTTCGCCGATACCGACGCAGATCCGTGTGGCCAGGAGGATGCCGAACGACGCGGCGAGCCCGGAAGCGCCGCTGGCCAGGCTCCAAATAGCCACGCTGATTCCGATGATGATCCACCGTGAAAAGCGATCCGCCAGCAATCCGAAGAGCGGAGCCAGCAGCATGTAACTGACGAGAAAGGCCGTGGCGAGACTGCCGGTTTGCGCCATCGCGTTTGGATCGCCGTCCCGGAAAAACGCATGCCGGATTTGCGGTTCCACGGCCGCGAGGACGTAGCGGTCGATGTAATTGAAGAGATTGATCGCCAGCAGCAGCGTGAGAGCGAGCGCGGGACGGGTAGGTTTGGCAGACACGATGGGCCATGGATGAACCACGGAACCTCCACGCGGCCAAGCCTCAAATCGCCAGCCGCGCTGGCGTTTTCACTTACCGCGGTTCTCCGTCTAAATCCTCATTCCTAAATTCGAAATTCCCGTGTAATGCGTTCGGGAATTCCGTGAGTTCTTCATCCAAGGCCCCTTTTTCCGATCGTATCCTCCGCACCGTTGGCGAAATCCTCGCGCGCTGCATTTATCGTGTTCGCGCTGAAGGCGTGGAACATCTGCCGGAACGCGGCTTCCTGCTTCTGCCGAATCACCTGACCTGGATCGATGCCATCGTTCTCCAACTCGCCTGTCCCAGGCCCATCCGGTTCATCATCGACGAAGGGATTTTCAACATCCGCTACCTCAATCCGCTCTTCCGGATCGTCAATGCGCTCCCCATTTCTTCGCGGCACGCAAAGGATGCGGTGCGGGCCGCTTCGGAGGCGATCGAGAGGGGAGAGATCGTCTGTATTTTTCCCGAAGGCGAGCTGTCCCGGTCCGGCCTGCTCCTGCGCTTGCGCCGTGGATACGAACTGATCGCCCGGCAGTCTGGAGCGCCGGTGGTTCCGGTGTGGCTTGATCAGCTCTGGGGCTCGATCTTTTCCTTCAGGGGAGGCCGCTATTTCTTCAAATGGCCGAGCAAGTTTCCGTATCCGGTAACGATCGCATTTGGCCAGCCGCTGGCGGCGGCGGATTCCGGGATTGCCGCGGTGCGGGAGCGTTTTCTCGCCCTGGGAGAATGGTGCTATCAGCAGCGTCCGGCCCTGAAACGGCATATCGGTGAGGCTTGCATTCGCGGGTTGAAGAAAGCTCCGCACGAAGTCGCGGTGATCGATGGAATGGATCAAAGCACGCTGAAACGCGGCACCCTTCTCGCCGCGGCAGTCGCGTTGAGCCGTCGAATTCGTAAGCTCTGTCCGGAGTCTCGCGTGGCCATTGTGCTTCCTCCCGGCAAGGGTGCGGTGATTACCAACCTCGCCGTCGTTCTCGCGGGCAAGGTGCCGGTGAATCTGAATTTCACGGCCGGACGGGTGGCAAACGAAGCCGCTGTGCGCATTGCTGGTTTGAAGCAATGCATCACGGCGCGCATCGTGGAAAAGAAGCTGGGCGATTTTCCCTGGCCTGAGCAGCGGATTTACCTCGATGTCGAAATGACGACGCTGAAGAAGGACGTCGTTTTCTGGCGGGCCATCACAGCCGTCATGCCCTCGGTGGTGCTCGCGAGATTGCTGGGCGTTCCCTCGGAAGGCGACCGCAACGAAGCGATCGTGCTCTTCACCTCAGGCAGTGCCGGCGAACCGAAAGGCGTCGTGCTCTCGCATCGCAACATGCTTGGGAATGTGTCGCAGTTCTCCCTGATGCTGAATCTTTCCGGCCGCGATTCGATCCTCGCCAATCTGCCGTTCTTCCATTCGTTTGGATGCACGGTGACGCTCTGGTATCCGCTGATCGAAGGCATTCGTTGCGTGACTTATCCGAATCCGTTGGAAATCGCGAAGAACGCAGAGCTTATCCAAAAGCACCAGATTACGCTCTTCTGCACGACGCCGACGTTCCTGCGCGGGTATTTGCGCAAGGCGGAGCGGGAACAACTCGCCAGCATCGAGCTTCTCGTGACCGGGGCGGAGAAACTGCCGAACGAATTGGCCGATGTTTTCCGGGAACGCCTCGGCGCCGATGTCCTGCAGGGTTACGGGCTCACCGAGACCTCTCCAGTGGTTAGCGTGAATCTGCCCGATCCCAAGCCGAGCCGCCCGGGCGATACGCCGCAACCGACGCATCGCCGCGGATCTGTGGGCCGCCTGGCGCCGGGTATCGCGGCGCAGATCCGCGATCCCGAGACCGACGCGGTTCTTTCGCTGCATGACACGGGGATGTTGTGGCTGCGCGGGCCGAATATTTTCGAAGGATACCTGAGCGATGCAAAGCGGACAGGGGACGTGTTGCGCGATGGCTGGTTCAAGACCGGGGATCTGGGCCGGTTCGACGAAGACGGCTTCCTTTTCATCGAAGGCCGGCTTTCCCGTTTCTCGAAGATCGGCGGCGAGATGGTGCCGCACGAGACCATCGAATCGAAGATCTACGAATTGCTGGAATTACCGAAGGATGAGCGCGTGATCGCCATCGCGGGAGTGCCGGATGAAGCAAAGGGCGAAGCGCTTGTGTTGCTCACATCGCGTGACCTTGACGCGGGCGAACTGCGCTCGAAGTTGACCGGAGCCGGTCTGCCGAATCTCTGGATTCCAAAGAAGATTCACAAGATCGACGACATCCCGGTCCTCGCTTCCGGAAAGCTGGATCTCAAGCGCTGCAAGGAGCTGGCGCTTGAAGCGACTACCAAGCCGGAGGCGGCGTAGTCATCTGCTGCTCAAGAGCCTTCATGGAGCTGTACATCGCCAGTCTCGACGTTCACGAAAATGATGCATGGACCGTCGAATATGCTCCCGTTCTTCGACCATTCCACGCAGACAGTCCATCGCCGCGGAGTCTTGCGACCTCGATATTCTGGATTGATTGAATCCGGTGTGGGTGACTTACACTCCCAACTCCAGCCACGCGTATCAGTGGACGCGATATGTGCGCGGGCCAAATCGAGCGCTTTCTGTGCGGCTTCGTTTTTGGAGAGGCGAAACGAGGCGCTCATCCAAGGTTACGCGTGAACGGAGTCATTAAGCGTTCGGCCGAGTTTCAGTAGCTTGTTTGGCGGCCCAAATCTCCTGGTAGGCTCCGATGAAGTAAACGTCGAACCAGAGTTCGATTTCGAGTGCGGCCAAACGACGGAGAAGCGCAGGTGAAAGAGTTGGGCCTCCGTGGCCAGGACTTGAATCCCAGAAGCAGGCAATGTCCATGCGCCAGCCTGCGGCGCGAAGAGCGCGAAGCTGTTGATCAAGCGGTTCGAGACGGTCGCACAACCAATGAAGATGCTTCTGGCTGTCGTAAGACTCGACGGCGCTTTTAGAGCCGTAGAACCAGCCTGCGAGACGGTAAGTACGGATGATACCGCGTCGCTCAAACTGTTCACCGACGCGCTGCGTGCTCGACGGCGTAAGGCCTAGTGCGCTGGAAACGTCGTTTGGGTCTGCCGTGTCGTGATAGACGCGGAGCGTGGCGTAAGTCTCCTGGCAGGTTGGATAATCGTCCTCAATCATGAGATGTGTATAGCAGCGGCCCGCCGGCAGTTCGCTGCGGCGGATGGTCAGGCTTTGGGAAGCGCATCCAGCAAGAGTTTGAGCCAGGTACGAAACGCTTCCGGTGCTGTCTTCTCGGGCACCGCATACATTTCAGATTTGGCACCGTCCTTTGTTTTCACCAGTGTTGTGATAATATGGTGGGTTTCCGTGTCCACTCCAGGCGGCACGTGCTCGGTGACGCGTGCAGTTGTAATTGCTTCGATATGGGAGATGCCGTCCATTAGCCTGGCGAAGATGGCCGCGTCTATCGGCCTTGTGTTCTTCGTTGAACTGGTAGCGGAACGCTTCGCTACGGTAACATTGCAGGAACCATTAAAACTGGTTGCGAGAACGGAAATGGAAGTGCCGCCACCATCAAACTTATAGCTCAGTACGATGGTTGTGCTGGCTGGTACGGTTTGAGGAATCGGATCCGCTGGCTCGGCCTGTCCAATTACGTCCGCAACAAGGAAGATGGCGAATACTGAGGTGAGTAGGGCGCGGATCATAGGGCCTGACGATCCGCAGCTCAGCGGTTCACCACAGGCACCGTTGGGCGTTGCGGCGAATTGAGAGGGCGGTTTCGATGCCATGGATTTGCCGCTGTCGCGAATCCAGCGTCAATTCGAAATGAAGAACTTGGGAGCGGGCCCCGCCGCACCCGCGAAAACAAGACTTTTGAAATGGTCCTGTCTTCAGTAGAACGGCGCGCTCGTTTTCAGATCAAGCGGCCCGGAATCTCACCTCTCCCATCATTCGGTCTTGCAACTTGGCCCGGTTCAATAGAGGTGACGGGGTTCGCAATCCTATGTCATCTCGCACTGTCGCCATTGTTGGCCGGCCAAATGTCGGCAAGTCCGCGCTTTTCAACCGTCTCGCGGGACGGCGCATTTCCATCGTGCATGACATGCCGGGGGTGACCCGGGACCGGATCTCGGCCGAATGCAAACTCGGGCGGGATCCGTTCAACGTCTTCGATACGGGCGGCATCGGTGCGACGGTGGATGCGGATTTCACCGACCAGGTTCAAGCGGAGGTCGATATCGCCGTCGAGACGAGTGATTTGCTGCTCTTTATCGTCGATGCTCACGAAGGGCTCACGCCCGTGGATCAGGAACTCGCCCGGCGTCTGCGCCGCATCGACAAACCTCTCATTCTCGTAATCAACAAAGTCGATGATCCGAAGCATGTCCCGCATGCCGCGGAATTCTCCCGCCTCGGTTTTGATCCGATGCTCCTGATCAGCGCCGAGCATAATCGCGGTATTGGCGACCTCGTGGACCGGGTCGATGCCTTGCTGCCGGCTCCTGACGAAGGGTCCGGCGACGAATCCCAGGCTCCGGTGAAAGTTGCCATCGTGGGTCGGCCGAATGTAGGCAAGTCTTCCATCACAAATGCCATCCTCCAGGATGATCGGACACTGGTCTCGCCGATTTCCGGAACGACCCGCGATGCCGTCGATATCCCTTACCGCCGAGGGGACCAGAACTTCATCCTGATCGATACCGCCGGGATCCGGCCGCGTGGCAAGGTGAACCATTCCGTGGAAGTTTTTTCCGTTATGCGCTCCGAGTCGAGTATTCGGCGGGCAGATATTTGCTGTCTCGTGATCGATGCCTCGATGGGAGTCACCGCGCAGGACAAAAAGATCGCGGGACTGATCCAGGAGGCCAAGCGGCCCTGCGTCATTGCCGTGAACAAATGGGATCTGATCGAGGAGAAGACAGACAACAAGGAAGCCCTGCGCGATACAGTGACGGAGTTTCAGGAATCGCTCTTCTTCCTCAGTTACGCGCCCCTGATGCTGCTTTCGGCGAAGACGGGCGCATCGCTCGACCGTTTGTTCAAGCGGATCGAGGATGTGCGCGAAGCCTCACGGAAACGGATCAGTACCGGGGCGTTGAATCGTCTCATCGCGTCCGCCCTGACCCAGCAGCCGCCGGCCATGCGCTCCGGAAAACGCTTCAAGATCCTCTACGCGACGCAACCGGAGCCGGAACGCGCCTCACCTATTCCACTCCCGGAGATCGTCCTTTTCTGCAACAACGCCAGCCTGCTCGATGAGCACTATCGCCGGTTTCTCGAGGCCCGTATTCGCGAGGAGCAGCCTTGGGAGGGTTTGCCGATGATCATTCGCTTCCGCGAAAAAGAGGAACGCGGCGGAAAGTGAATGTGGCGCATTCCACGGGCATGGAGTCCGGGCCTCCATAGTAGAAGCGGCGTCCCGCCGCTTGGAAATGGTGGAGTGCAGGTTTAATTTGGATCCTTGGAATACGTGTCTTCGCCAAAACACTCCACACCCAGCGCCGAACTCAAACGAAACGAAGACAAGACCGGCATCTCATTTGCACCCCACGCACACAAGCGGCGGGACGCCGCTTCCACTATGGGTGCTCGCGACTTCAATACCCGTTCTCAGGAATAGTCTTCGCAGACCTTCGCACCTCTTTGCGTTACTGCTCCGCTTTCTCGCTCCAGGCGCGTAGTGCGGCGGCATAGACCGTCTTCAAAGGCCGGCCACTCCGTTCGGCGACTTCGCGACAGGATTCAAACTCCGGCGCGGCTTGTACCACGCGGCCTTCCTTCTGGCCCACCTTGATCGTGATGACGCCAAACTCTGTTTGCACGGTTTCAAACCGGCGTTCGAGTTTGAGCCGGATGACTTTCTCGATCCGAATGCCAAAGGTGCTCGTCTCGGTGAAAAAGAGATCCGCCAGCCGCGGCACCGCGGATTCTTCGCACAGGGCGGAGAGCATCACGCCGGGGCGATTCTTTTTCATCTGAATCGGCGTGTGCCAGACGTCGAGCGCGCCGGCGGCAAAGAGCGCCGCCATGACGGAGCCAATGATTTCCGGCGAGAGATCGTCCAGGTTGGCCTCCAATCGGACAACCGAATCGGTCTCGTAACCGGACGGCAGGTTCATTCGGTGGCGAGTTCGCCCAGCACGGCCCGGAGAACATTGGGCCGCGACTCCAGCTTACGGCTGCCGATGCCGTACCCGATTTTCTCCACCTTGATGCTCGGCATCAGGCCGAATGATTCGCCGAACTCCGCGGCAATCGCGGCGCCGGTCGGCGTGATGAGTTCGTGCGGTTCATCGATCTGGCCGAGCGGAATGCCGGTGAGGATTTCCATCGTCGCCGGAGCGGGCAGGGGAAAACGCCCATGCGCGCAGTCGACCCATCCGCATCCGTCATGTAGTGCGGAGACAAAGATTTTCTCCACGCCCAGCGATTCGATTCCGACACAGGCGCAGATGATATCGGCGATCGAATCGAGCGCGCCCACTTCGTGAAAAGCGACCTCCTCCGGTGGCACCCCGTGAATCTTGCCTTCGGCCACGGCGATTCTCTGAAAGATGCTCAGGGCGTGCTTTTTCACGAATGGTGAGAGCTCGCTCTCTTCGATCAAATGGCGGATCTCCTTATGATTCCGGCCATGTTCGTGTCCGTGATGGTGATGATGGTGGTGCCCGTGCTCTTCGCCGGCGTGTTCGTGATGGGCGTGCGCGTGCTCCAATTCTTTTCCATGACCACGATCGTGCGTATGGCTGGGCGCCTCCTCCTGAACATGTTCGTGGTGTTCATGCTCGTGATGATGCTCATGCCCATGCCCTTCCTCATGCTGGTGTGCATGGGTGTGTTCATGCTCATGCTCGTGGGCGTGTGCATGGTGTTCGTGACCTTCCTCGTCGTGGTCGTGATGATGATGGCACCCGCAATCGTGGCCATGTCCGTGGCCGTGGTTGTGCCCTTCCTCATGCTCATCCTGCTCGTGCGTATGCGTCGCACCAGTGTGGATGCTGAACTTGGTTCCCTCCACATTCTGCCGCTCGTCGCGTTCGAAATGCATGTGAAAGTCGCCGATCTCGAGCTTGGAAAGCTCCCATTCAAGTGTGGAAGGTTTCACGCCGAGATCGCAGAGTGCGCCTACGGTCATGTCGCCACTGATGCCGGAGAAGCAATCGAGGAAGAGGACTTTCATGAGGGCCGGGTGTTTATTTGAAAGAGGATCGTGTGGTTAGCGCAGTTCGGATAGTTTCACCGCGCCGTCGTAGAGTGCCTTGCCGATGATGCATCCGTAAAGGCCCGGCATTTCCTGAAGGCGCCGCACGTCATCGGCACTCGACACGCCACCGCTCGCGATGAGCTGGCACTGGAGCGCCCCGAGCATCTTTTCGGTTTCGGCAAAATTGGGGCCTTGGAGCATCCCATCAGTTGCAATATCGGTGTAGATGATCGTTCCGGCCCCCGCGTCTTGGGCGCGAAGCGCGAGATCGAGCGCCGTCATGGTGGAAAGTTCGGTCCAGCCTTTGACGGAGACCATGCCGTTCCTGGCATCGATGCCCACCGCGATGCGTTCGCCGCCGAATTCCCGGACCATGTTGCCCACGAATTCCAGCGACTCCGCGGCCCGCGTGCCGATGACGATCCGGGAGACGCCGGCATCGAAGGCCCGGCGAATCGCTTCTTCGCTGCGCATGCCGCCCCCGAGTTCGCACGGAATGGAGATCGCCTCGGTGATCGCCCGCACGGAATCGAGATTCTTCTGTTCGCCGGTGAACGCGGCATCGAGATCCACGATGTGCAGATAATCGCCGCCTTCCGTTTCCCATTTCCGGGCGAAAGCCGCTGGATCCTGGGAGTAAACGGTCTTTTGGTCAGCTTTACCCTGGCGGAGTCGAACGACTTCGCCGGACATGAGGTCGATGGCAGGAAGGAGAATCACCGATGAAGTGGCGTGGCTAGTGGGCATGGAATATCAATGCGAGCGCACAGGGAAGGCGCGAAGGGAAGCCGGTGATACAATCGCCTTTCCGGGAGGATGCAAGCGCGGCGAGGAAATTATTACGCAGTTCAGAAGGTGAACACCCTCCGGAGTCGCCGCTGGTCAACGCTTTGCGGTCGTGCCGACGAAATTCCTCAGGATGCCGAGGCCGATATCCTGGCTTTTCTCCGGATGGAATTGGACCGCCGCGACGTTGTCGCGCGCCGCGCTCGCGGCAAAGGTCTCACCATAGGTGGAGCGAGAGGTGACGATCGAAGGGTCGGCCGGCTCCGGGAAATACGAGTGCACGAAGTAGACGTGCGGATTCCGGGGCAGCCCTTGCCAGAGAGCGTGGCTAGGTTGCGCCAGATCGAGGTTGTTCCACCCGATCTGCGGAACTTTCAGCCCCTTCGTGGAAAATTTCTTCACTTTCCCCTGGAAAACCCCAAACCCGCGGACGCCGGGCGACTCTTCGCTTTCCTCGAAGAGCAATTGATACCCGACGCAAATACCGAGAAACGGTTTACCCGAAGCCATCCAATCCTGCATCGGCTCCCAAAGGTTCCGCTGCTGGATCCCCTGCACGCAATCCCCGAACGCCCCCACGCCTGGAAGCACGACGGCGTCTGCGTCCGCCAGCCCATCTGGCGAAGAGACGAGCCGCACATCCGCGCCTACGTGCTTCAAGGCATTGTGCACGCTGCGAATGTTGCCGGAACCGTAGTCGATGAGAGCGAGCATCGGGTAATTTAGGATTTAGGAATTAGGATTTAGCATTTCGGCGTCTCGTGCGGACACGAAATGCGCGGCGACGCGAAAGGTCCACTCTACAAAGGTTGAGCGCCGGGGAAAGTGGATTGCGAAAATTTGGGGATTTGGAATTGGCAATGGTGGGAAAAAATTGAACCGCGTTGTCGAATTCCGTGAATCCCGAACGACAAGCATTGAATGGTCAACGACCACGACCGCAAAACGGAACAAAAACAAACGAAGAAAGACCACAAACCATGAAATTCCTGATGATGATGATCCCGCGCGTCTACCAGCCCGACACTCCCGCGGCCGAGCGGGCGGGTGAAGGTTTTACCCCTCCGGCTGACGACGTCGCCAGGATGATGAAATATAATGAGGAACTGGCCAAAGCCGGCGCGCTTATCGCACTTGATGGGTTGCATCCCATTGGCAAAGGAGCGCGGGTCAAATTTCCGGCCGGAAAACCGATCGTCACTGATGGACCGTTTATCGAGTCGAAAGAAGTGTTGGGCGGCTACTGGATTATCCAGGTGAAATCAAAAGACGAAGCCGTCGAGTGGGCCCGACGCGTTCCGGCGGCGGCGGGCGATGTCATCGAACTGCGCCAGATCTTTGAAATGACCGATTTTCCTGAAGACGTGCAAAAGGCTGCGGATAATCCCACGGTGGCGCGCCAGATCGGGGGATGATGCTGTTTAGTGAACAGCTGCTTCATTGCGGGTGACTCTTGCTTTCGAGTCTCGAATCTCAGGCCGCCCACCCCCCATCGGCCAGCAGGCTCGCACCCGTGATGTAGCTGGCTTCGGAACTGGCAAGAAATGCAACGAAGTCGGCGATTTCGTCCGCGCAACCGTAGCGCTGGAGTGCGATGTGGCGGATGCTGTCGTGCGCCAGGTCCGTGTCCGCCGGATTCATGTCGGTGTCGATCATGCCGGGTTGGACGTTGTTGACGGTGATGCCGCGCGCTCCGAGGTCTCGTGCGAGTCCCTTTGTAAAGCCGGCGACAGCACCTTTCGTCAGTGAGTAAACCGCAGCGCCGGCGAACGGCATTCGTTCGCTGAAGGTGCTGCCGATATGAATGATGCGTCCGCCTTCGCGCAAATGCCGCGCGGCTTCCTGGGTCGCGACAAACAATCCGCGTACATTGACGGCGATCAACTTCTCAAAATCCTCCAGCGAAAATTGCTCAATCGGCGCGAGGGCGATGATACCTGCGTTATTCACCAGGATATCAAGGCCCTCGAATGTTCCGATGGTTTTCGCCACCGCCAAGCGCACGGCTTCCGTATCGGCGGCATCCGCTTTAATCGACAGCGCTTTTCCTCCCGCCACTTTGATCGAGCGCACGACTTCATCGGCCCTGGCTGGAGACGCACTGTAAGTGAAGGCCACGGCCGCGCCGTCAGCCGCGAGTCGCTTGGCGATGGCCGCACCGATGCCGCGCGAACCGCCGGTGACGAGGGCCACTTTGCCGGCCAGTCTTTTCGTGATGGTGCGCATATTTTCTCTCTCAAATGCGTTGGCGGCGTTTTGCGTCCTTTGCGCTCGACCAGGTTCTGTGCGGAGAGCGGTGCTCCAGGTTCCGCCAGATCAGACCGAGCCGGATGGCGAATCGCTAAGTGGTCAGTACCAGTCAATTGGCGATTGCCGTTCCCGTCGGTATTGCCCGACGACTTGGGTCCGAGAGTACCAGTGCACTTTTCACGAGGCCGGCGAAATATTCGCGGTAGCGCCAGAGCAGGAACAGCGCAAGTAACGAAACGACCATCGCCATCGGCAATCCCTCTGGCGCCATCAGGACGTGAAAACAGAGGATATTCACGATGACAGGCCCTAGCAGCATCAGGCCCAGCGGCACCCAGCGCCCACTTAGCAGGATGAGGCCGCCCACGACTTGCACCGCGCCCACGACATATAAGTAATGACTCAGGAACAGAGCCGTCATAAACTCACGCGCCGGGCCTTCTGGTGGCGGTGGCATGGGAATGAAATGTAGGAACATGTTCGCGCCAAACGTGGCGAAGATCAGTCCGAGCAGAATACGAGCGATGATGGTTGCTATCTTCATGATGGTTTCTCTTTTGGTTGTGATGTTTCGGGTGAAAACTCGAAGTTATGCGGTTTTCAAAATAATCTTGCCGCGCGCATGGCCGCTCTCGCTCAATTCATGAGCACGCCGGGCTTCCACCAGGGGAAGGACGGTTTCAATCACTGGCTTCACCTTGCCATCGTCGAAGAGCGTTGCGATTTCAGCCAGGTCAGGCGAACTGGCGTGGGCGCCATAGAACAAAGCGCGTACGCCGTATTTCATGGCCGATTCCTGCGAAGGCGGCTGAACCAGTGACACCAGAATCCCGCCCTTCTTCAGCACCTTAAACGAACGCTCCTGAGTATCGCCGCCAATCGTGTCCAGCACCACGTCCACATCGCGCAGCACATCCTCAAAACGCGTCTTCTGGTAATCAATCGCTTCGTCCACTCCCAATTCGCGCAGGAACGCCTGATTTTTCGACGAAGCAGTTCCGATGGCATAGGCGCCTCTGGCTTTCGCGAATTGTACGGCAAAGTTCCCCACGCCACCAGCCGCCGCATGGATCAACACCTTCTGACCGGCGCCGAGCTGCGCCACTTCAAATAGCGCCTGCCATGCGGTCAACCCTGCGACCGGCACGGCTGCCGCTTGGACGTGATCCGAAGTGCGAGGTTTCCGGGCAACGACCGTTTCCGTGGCCGCTGCATATTCGGCATATCCTCCGCCTTCCAGCAGCGCATACACTTCATCGCCGCGTTTGAATCGAGTCACATCAGCGCCCGTCTCTTCCACCGTTCCGGAAACATCCCACCCAGGCGTCGAGGGAAGGACGAGGGGAAAAATATCCTTCATATGGCCGGCGCGCAGTTTCCAATCGATGGGATTGACTGCAGCGGCGTGAACCTTGATGAGCACTTCATCCGGCCCCGGTCTAGGCTGCGGTATTTCGACGAGCGCCAGAACCTCGGGTCCGCCGTATTGGTGAAATTGGATCGCTTTCATGTACCGAGAGTTTCCGTTGTTTGTTTCCATCCGCCCAATACCGTGATGCTTGCGCAGCCATGCCGTTTTGGCATAATGATCCGCGATGGAACTCCGGCACCTGCGATATTTCCTGGCTGTGGCTGAGGCGTTGAATTTCACCAAAGCGGCGGCCCAGTTGCGCATCGCGCAACCGGCGCTGAGTCGGCGAGTCCAGGATCTGGAGGATGAAATCGGCGTTGACTTGCTCAAGCGGAGTCCGCGCGGCGTCACCCTCACGGCGGAAGGAAAACTGTTCCTGGAGAAGACCCGCCACCTCTTAAAGCTCGTCGATGAATCCGTGGAACAAGTTCGCGCCCTGGCGCGCGGACACTATGGCGAGTTACACATCGGTTATGCGCCGTCTCCCACCGTGGAGATACTACCGCCGGCGCTTACGGCGTTTCAAAAAGCTGTGCCCCGTGTGAAAGTAACACTCCATGACCTTTCCAGCGACGAACTTACCGCCGGGCTGCAAAACGGGACGCTGGAACTCGCGATCATGGTCCCGCCCGCCGACGATCAGGCTGCAGGCATCCAGTTTGAAGTGCTGCGCACCTACCCATTATGCGTTGCGATGGCGGCTGCGCATCCTTTCGCTCGGATGAAATCCATTCCTTTGGAAAAGTTAGCTGCCGAACCGCTGGTCGCCTTGCGCCGGAAAGACTACCCAGAGTTTGATCACTACCTTGACCGCCTTTTCGCCTCCATCCGCGCCAAACCGACCATCGCGGTGGAATGCGACAGTGCCAGCTCACTGATTACCGAAGTGGAGGCTGGACGTGGAATCGCTCTGGCGACCCCCATCCTCAAACTCATGACCGGCAAACGCCTGCTCTACCGCCCGCTCACCGGTACGGCAGAAGTGCTGCCCGTAGGGATTGCCTGGGCCACAAAAGGTGACGTAACACCTGCCGGGGAGAAATTCTGCGAAATATTGCGCAAGGTGTCGAACGGGGAGGGCGGCGGTTCAAAGGTTGCAGCGACTTAAGGTTGGAGAGCCCGCGGAGTCACGAATCAAGCCATGGGCAATTGTTTACTCCAGAAAATACCCGCTTTCGTCCACCACCACGCGAATGATGCGCCGTTCCTTTAAGTCGTAGACGGCCAGGATATCCAGGAAATGTCCTTCGCGAAGCGGATCCTCATACATAACGTACTGGCCGCACAGGAACTCCGCGACATGGCGCTTGGAGTCAACTCCGTTGATCCTCTTTATGATCCGATAGGGCTTGAGGTTCAGGTCATCTGCCGGGATCTGGTATGTCACCGTCCTCATCGGTGCCCCTTTCCGAAACTCATTCAAGTCAATTTTCGCTCGGTTCGCCTCCACCCATTTGCTCGTGGCGTCCAGTCCCTGCTGAATGGATTCCACGTCGGCATCCTTACGTGCGACGATTTCGATTTCGTGGTGATCTTGGAACTTCAGATCAACCTTGGAAATCCGCGCTTTGACCTCGCACCAGACCGATTTCAATGGGCTAATCAGTGGGCGGTCTTTAACATAAAGATACTTCGATTTGATGCGAAACCCGTCATACACCTGCGCGGAAAAGCAATTATTTTGAAGCAACCCCGGCAACACCACTTCCTTGTCCAAAAGCTCTCGTGTGAAAGGTCCTTCACCCTCATCCAGCGGGGGGTGTTCCGGTTGTTTCGCCAACAACGCGAAGCACACTTCCGGAGCAGGCAGTGCATCGTCGGCGCTGACGCGCGGTAACAAAAGCCACCAGTGGTAAAATCAACAGCAAAGATTTGTGTCTTTTTATGAGGGAGGAGATCATAAAGGTGGAAGAAGCGTTCATCGTGGCGAACGGGAGAATTCCCAATCGGGGTACGATTGATTGACGATCTTTATTAGATCGATGCGTTGGAGCCTGAACACTATTTTGACTCCATTACCCTCTCCCGCCACCGCCGGACACTCATCACGTCGAAACGTTCTCCCGTAAAGACGATCTGCTTCACTGGCTTCTTCCCGTTGTTGCTTTCACGCTTCAGCCAGTCGCGCACTTCCATCCAGCGGACTTCGCCCTCTGAGTTGCGGATCACCAGAAACACGGGGAACGCGGAAGCCATCCAATATTCAACGTGACGCTGCTCTTTGATGGTGAAGACTTCTGTCCCGTCTGTCTTTCGCTTTCGCATGTAAGAGTCGCCTGACTTCAGCTGCAGATACACCTTACGGTTGGTGGCCTCGTGCGCGTCGTCATTGAACTCGATCTCCATGTCGATGCCCTGGTCGCTCACACTGAACTCCCGGCTGATCTGGTCTGCGAGTGCAACGGTGGAGATGACCTCGCCCACCAGCGCGCGTTCCTTGCTCTGGTTGCTCAGCTCGATGGCGGACTCCTCCTGCATGTCGCGCACCCGTTGCTGAATCTCTGGGCTGGCGAAGCATTGCTCCATCTCATCCCAGAGCGGCACCCGCTGCTCACAGCCCACACAGATGATGCTCGGTGTTTCTTCCTTCTTCTTGCCGAACTTGAAGAAACTCGTCGCCTCCGGCTGCGGTGGTCGGCCTCGCAACCAATCGTTGAGCCGCTTCATCGCCACCTCGCGATTGCCCACCGGCGTGCCGCACTCCGGGCAGACATAGTGCCGCAGCCGCTCCACGTCGCGCGCGTGCTGGATCAGGTGCTCGTGGACGTATTTGCTAAAGATGATCTTCTCCTCCACTGCGACTGCAGCATCGAAATACACCTCCAGATCGCCTATGCCGGGCGCGCGCCGGGTCAGCTTGATGCCGAGCTGCTTCCCGGCGTTTGTCTTGAAATCGGCGGCGTAACGCCAAAGCTCGTCCTGCTGGAACGCGTCGCTGTGATGCAGGCGCACGACCAGCGTGGCATACAGCTCGTCGAGGAATCCCGTGAAGCGATAGTTCACCTGCACCGCCGGATACTGCACGATGTCCGGCCGCTCTTCCCGATAGTAGCTGGGAAAGACGAGGAGATTACCCTTTGCCGTCGGCTGCCGCAGGCAAAGGCCACGCTCCACAAGCGTCTGGTGCATAGCCAGCAGGACGAAACGCTCCTCGTCGCCCTGCAGCCTTTCCATGGACGATACATACATCAGGTCACCCTTCAGTACCCGCTCCTCCATCAGGCAGCCGCGCTGATGCTCATCCGCCCGCAATATCCGGATCACGGCCTGCGCGTAGGCGTTGATGCGCTCCGGCTGGAGCAGCACCCAACTGCCGAACGCCAGCTCCCACACAACGCCCGGGCCAGCCAGCAGCGTCAGCACCGCGCGCAATTCCTTGTCGTCGAATCGCGCCGACTCGTCGGGCAGCCGCAGTTGCAGCGTCTCTCGCAGTTCGTTGAAGCGCAGCAATACCCGGCCTTCGTCCTTGAGCGCGATTATTTCCTCCTTCAGCCACTTGAAAAGCACCTCTGTGGTGCGGCAGGGAAGCTCGTCCCACGGGATGGCGTCGAGGATAGCCTGCTTGAGTTCCTCGCAGCCCAGGTTGCTCTTCGCACTTGTTTCCAGAAAGCCCCTGAACTTGCGCTCCGCGGCAAACTTCTCGACCTCGTTCCGGCTCGCACGCAGGCCTCCGGCGTCCACGCGTCCGGCGACCAACAGCTTGGCGAACTCCTTCCGGGCAGCGCGAGTGAGATCGCGGTCCCACTGGCCCAGCGTCTCGAAGAGGTCTTCTTTCTGGCCGTCGAAGACCAGCACCGCCAGCGCGGTTTCGTCCATGTAAAGCTGGTGGATCAACCGCTGGTCCGCCTGTCCGCCGAAATCCCAGAGCCAGATTTCCCGCTCGACGTCCTTGCTGCCCGACACGGGCAGCTTCCACTGCGTCGCCCACGCACCAACCGTCGAGTCGCTGGGCTGCCAGTCATTCAAAGCCAGCCGCTTGGAGAGCCCCGTCTTGCCCGCACCGCTCTCGCCTACGAGGAGAACTTTGGCGTTGGTGTATTGGATTTGGTCCGGCGCGAGCGGTAAGCTTGGGGATGTGATTCTCTTTACTGGGGCTTCGGTTAAGATTTTCGAAAAGTCCCAGAAGCGAATGCATCCGTCTTCATCGCCCAAATAGACGAGGCGTTGGTAGTCCGTCCAAGCGGCCCTGACACCGCGAGCTTGGTCTCCTTCTAAAACGCACAAGCAAATCCCTCGTTCCAAGTCCCACAATCGCGCCGTTCCGTCGTGAGAACCTGAAATGGCCCATTTTTGGTTTGAGCTAAGTGATATGAAGCGGACTCCATCCGTATGCCCTTCAAGGCTGGCCATCCATCGTCCGGTGGCTAACTCAAGAATCCGAACAGATCCATCGCCGCAACCGGCGATTACCTGATTCCGACTGGTAATCCATGCTAGGTTCCAATACTCGGCTAAGTGTTTATCGAATGTCTGTAAGCACATTCCAGTCTCCAAATCCCAAATCTTAATCGTGCCATCCGCACTACAGGACATTGCGTGAAGCTGGTCAGGCCCCCACGAGACATGCAGAGCTAGGCTATGATGTCCCTCCATCTCGAATAGACAAACCCCACTTTCGAGATCCCAAAGTCGAATTGTTGAATCGTCAGATGCAGACAGAGCACGACGCCCATCATTACTCCAAGCGATCGAGCGGACCCAACCGGTATGACCTAACATCGTTCGGATGTTCATCCCACTTTGCACATCCCAAAGCCGAACGGTGCCATCTTTGGCGCACGAAAGGGCAAGGCTTTCGTCCGCGCTCCAGACCACGCTCCAAACAATATCAGTGTGGCCTTTAAAGACGCGTTCGCATCTGCGTGTATCCGTGTCCCACAATCGCACTGTGCAATCACTGCCGCCTGTAAGTGCACGCTTTCCATCTCGGGTTAAAGCATAAGCGTTGATGTTACCACGAACGCCTAATTGCACAGTCTTGAGGGGAGCATTTCTGTCGGTGGCCCGTTCGTTCGAAATGTTCGAAAGCGAGGGGCGACGACAGGCTTCGATCAGCTTCGCATACTCCTGCTCATGTTCCGTCGGGCGCCAGTTGATGTAAAGGAATTGCGCCAAGGAGCCTTTGATGGGGGCGTGGTCGAGGCGCAGGGGAACGAAGCGGCGCTCCTTGTTCAGCGGGTCGCGAAAGCGGAATGTGCCAGACTCCAATTGTGCCCAATCCGAGCCGAAGGCATTGGCCGACATGCAGAGCACCAGCACACGCGAGCGCTCCAGCCCTTCTTCGATTTTCGCCGGGATGCTGTCGCCGGGATTGAGCACCCATTCATCGAACCACACCTTCACGCCATCCTTTCGCAACCGTTCGGCGATGTCGCGAACCACCGCCTTGTCCTTCGCGCTATGGCTCAGGAAGACGTCATAGGGGAAATCTTCTTCGCTCATAGGAGGACGTGGCTAACAACCCGTTGCGTTTGGCCAAACCCTCTGCAAAACCTCGGGGTGCTCTTCCGTTTCCTTGATCGACATGTGCGTGCTTTTACCAATCGATGTCGGGGCCGACAAGGCTATGGTTTCGGCGTACGCGAAAATTTGTGCGACGCGCGCAAAGCCTACGTTCGGCTCGGGCGGTGGTTCAAAGGCCGCAACAATAAACAAGGGGTGTCGAACGATCAGCACCCCACAAATGCTAAATCCTAATTCCTAACTCCTAAATGTTTACAGCGTTCCCTTCGTACTCGGAATGCCTTCCACTCTTGGATCAATCTGACAAGCGGCGTCCGCCGCTTTGGCCAGTCCTTTGAAAATCGCTTCCGACATGTGGTGAGCATCGCGGCCGTAGAGGATTTCCACGTGGAGATTGCAGGCGGCGCTCACGCAAAACGCGCGGAGAAATTCTTCCACGAGTTGAAAGGAAAAAGCGCCAATCGATTCGACGTTCTTGGGCGCGCGGTATTCGAGATATGGGCGGCCGGAAAAGTCGATCACAACGCGGACGAGCGTTTCGTCCATGGGAAGATACGCATGGCCGTAGCGCCGGATGCCGCGCTTATCGCCAAGCGCTCGCGCGAAAGCCTGGCCGAGAACGATTCCCGTATCTTCTACCGTGTGGTGAAAGTCGACCTCGATATCGCCATCAGCTTCCACTTGCAGATTCATCAACGAATGCCGGGAAAAGAGCGTGAGCATGTGATCGAAGAACGGAATCTTCGTCCGGACCTCGCTCTTTCCCTGACCCTCGATCGTCAGATCGATGGTGATGTTCGTTTCGCCTGTACGGCGTTCTACACGGCTGCGTCGTTTATCCATTATTGGGGTGCTTTACTGCACCGCCTCATGTTCCCGCGCAGCGCCCCGCTTGTAAATGGTAATGGCTCCGAGAATTCCGACGATGGCGACAATCGCGACGACCACGCCGGCGCCGGGAAAACCTCCTTTATGCTCCGCCACGGGCGCCGGGGCAGGAGCGGCGGCGGCCGGAGCAGGAGTGGCGCGCGGAGCAGCCGCGGGCTTTGGGGCCTCTGGCGCAACGGCTGGAGCCGCCGATGCCTTGCTCTTGGCGCTCGTCAGTTCGGTATTGAGGCGGGAAGCCATTTCATTGGCATTCCAGAGGGCCTGGGCCTGCTTCAAATGATCACCCGCATCCGCGAAATTGGCGTTCTCGATTTCCTCACGTGCACTTTTGGCCAGGCCGATGGATTGGCGCATCTTGGCGACCGGAATGGTGGAAAGCCGCTTCTCCAACTCCACAGCCTTGGAGGCGATCGTGCTCAGCGCTTTCTCGCTGTTCATCAGCATAGGAGGGAAGGCGACGCCAGCCTTGGTCGCCGCGTCGAGCGCGGCGTCCGCCTGCTTCTGTTCGCGTTGATCCGCGGCGATCGTTTCTGCCTTCTCGTTTCCGGAAAGGAGTTGAATGCCTTTGTCCCGTTCAGCTTTTTGATACTTCCAGGTCTGCGCGGCGCGATCTGCCGACGATTTGAGGTTTGGCACGATCTGCTTCGCCAAATCCACCGCGTCCGGATACGAGGCCGAACCCGCTGCCGTCTTTTCGAGCTGAGCGAATGCATTCAAGGCTCCGACGAAGTCCCCGCGGCGCGCCTGATCCGTCATGTAACGGAATTGGGCCAGCCCCATGAGTTGGATGCGTTCCTTTTGCGCCTCCTCCTTATTGATCCACCGGTTGTCGATCTTCAGTTCGCCGCCATCCACACGCTGCTTCTCTGCTCTGATCGCATCGAGATTCGACTGAATCTCGGCGAGATGCGCGCTCTTCGGATACATATTCAGGAATCCCTGAAGATTGCCGATGACCATATCGTACGAGGCCGGTGGAAGCGAGTTTGGTCCGAGTTTGAGGTTCTTGACGCCCTGATAGACTTTTTCGTCCGGGGCTTCTTTGTCGATCTTGGCGACGTCGGCTTTCGATACCGACCGAGTGTCGGTAATGGAGGCCGAGACGTGGTACTCGATCGTGTAATCCGTTGCCGTTTCTCCCGTTACCCTCCCATCGATCTTTTCTCCACTTTTCAGGAAGACTGTGTCGGCAAAGGCTTGATTGTACACTGCGACCGCAAGCAAAGCGGCAGCCCAGTTCGTAATTTGAAATCCAGGGGTTCGCATGAAAGAAAGAGCGGGAACAAAGCACACCCTGTTCCGGATGAGAAGTCCCTAAGTTAATCTTTTATCAGTTTCCTAACGGAGATCGGCCTCTCTCTGCGTGTACAAAATCGGTTCGTTTCGACGTTTTGAATTAATTACCGTCATAAATTTTCCATGAACCATTTTGTGGGGGAAGACCAGCAGGCTTGCGTAATGGGCGGCGGGACGGCATGCGTTGCGCGCGAATATGATTTCCAGCACCACTGAGGCTCACGGTCAGATCTCCGAAAAGGAGCCGATTTCCCGGCAGGAGTGGTGGATTGCCAGTGGCGGACTCTTCTTGCTGCTGTTGCTCAAGCTGCTGTACACATTCCACTTGCGGATCGATTCCGACGAACCTCAGCATCTGCACACCGTATGGGCCTGGGCGAATGGGCTGCTGCCCTACCGGGACGTTTTCGATAATCACATGCCTCTTTTCCAGTGGCTGTGTGCACCGCTGTTTCGGGCATTTGGGGAAAGGCCGGACATCGTTTCCATGATGCGCCTGGCGATGATTCCGTTGTTCTTCGGAATGCTTTGGGCGGCGTACCGGATCACGGCGCTCCTTCATTCGGCCCGAGCCGGTCTTTGGGCGATGCTTTGCACCGGGTTTTGTCCGAAGTTTTTCTTCGTTTCCTCCGAATACCGGACCGACGACCTTTGGAGTCTCGTCTGGTTGATCGCCCTGGTGGTTCTGCTCAAGGGACGATTCACCGGCTGGCGCGCCTTCGGCTGCGGACTGCTGGTGGGAACGGCGTTTGCCATTTCGATGAAATCGACGCTCCTCGTGGGGACTTTGGCTTTGTCGAGCGCCGTGGTGCTGGTGCTGCGCTGGAATCGCGGAGAGGGGATCGATTGGCGACGCATACTTCAGGGCGCGGTGCTATTCGTCGCCGGGACTGCTCTTTTCCCACTGGCGATCATGCTGTTTTTCCGTGCGCAGGGAGCCTGGGAACCGTTTGTTTATTGTGTCTTCAAACACAACGTAGTGCCAGGCGTGCTCGAGACGAATGGCGTGCCCATTGCGGGAAGGCCTTACTACTTCCCGGTAACCCTCGCGTTGCTGTTGTTCCTGGCCTGGAGGCTCCTGAGGAGTGGCGCAGGTAATGAACGCTTTGTCCTGATTCTTCTGGCCGCCGGGTTCTATCTTTCGGCGCTCTGGAGCTACTGGCCGATTCTTTCCGCGGAAGATTACGAGCCTTTCTACCCGATGCTCTTTTCGGTCCTCGTTCCGGCGATATTTCAATTGGCGCGGCGGTGGAGTGAGGTGCTTCCGCCTCGGGTGACCCGGGCGTTTTTGCTTCTGACGGTGGCCGGCTTTTTCCAGTTCTGGCTCGCTTTCACGGAGCGGCCCTTCACCGACGCGACTGTTCCTGACGTGCAAATGCTCGCGGACGTCCTGAAACTCACTGTGCCGGGGCAATATCTGATGGACGGAAAGGGGGAAACGGTTTTTCGGCCGCGTCCTTATTATTATGCGATGGAGACGATGACGGATGCGCGATTTGTGCGCGGACTTCTCACAGATGATGTCGCAGCTCGCATCATTGAGAAAAAACCGCCCGTGGCACGGCTCCAAAGATTGCCTCACCCGGCGGCGCATAAATTTGTCGCAGCGAACTATGTTCATGTGACTCCTCAGCTTCTCGTCCTGGGTAAAGAATTGAGCGAATCCCCCTCGAAGGAGGGCGGGGTTCGGCAATTTTCCGTGGCGATACCCGAACGCTACGCCGTGGTAGACGCAGCAGGTCACAGTATGCCGGGAAAAATGGACGGCCAACCGATGAAAGACGCCATTTCGCTCGATGCCGGTCCGCACTCTTTCACGCCCGATTCACCGTCCGCCCACCTCTTTCTTTTCTGGGCAAGCGCGGCGGAAAAAGGCTACCGCCCGCAGAGGTAAACCCCTGAAATTCAGCGGGAATGAGAAGGCGCGCGAGGCGAGAGGCGGGAGGCGGGGGAGAATGAAGGGTAGAAAAGCCACGCGCCGGGCCAGACCCACCCCAGATCCAGCCCGGCGCGACCACATTCAAAAAACGGATGAGATGATTTCCCGGATGGGTGCCCCGGGCTCATGTTTATTTTATAGCAGGTTTTGGCCCACTATGCTCAACTTTTTAAAGATCTTTCCGGTGGGTGTTTCTCCCCTCGGGTGATTCGACGCATAGACCGTCCCAAGATTTCGCAATTGTACAAATGGTATTTCTACCGATGTGACAATTTTCCGTCCGTCTTTGGGCGTATGCCCGCGGCTTTTCCCCGTTTTCGAAACTTGAAAACCCGGGTTGCGGAGAGGCCGAACGTCGTTTTCTATCCCGGCGCGCAACATGTCCACCACTGCTGAATCCGTCGCGACCAAGGCTCCCCAAAAAATTTGCGCACGTACTGCTGGAGTCGTGGGACTCGCCGTGATGTGCAGCCGATTGCTCGGCCTCGCCCGTGAGTTGATCCTCGCGAAGCTCTTTGGGGCCGCCTTTGACATGGACGCCTTCGTCATCGCCTTCCGCGTGCCGAATCTCTTGCGCGATCTTTTTGCGGAAGGAGCGCTTTCGACCGCATTCGTAACGACTTTTTCCCGCAAGATCACCATGGAGGGGGATCGCTCCGCCTGGCAACTGGCCAACAAAATCGCGACGCTCGCGGCGGTCATGCTGAGCCTCGTCACGCTGCTCGGGGTGGCTTTTGCGCCGCTGGTGATCCATCTCCTGGCGAGCGGTTTTTCGCCGGAAAAGGCACGGCTCACGGTCGAGCTGACGCGCATCATGTTCCCATTCATCCTGCTCGTCTCTCTCTCCGCGCTGGTGATGGGGATGCTGAATTCCAAGGATGTTTTTGGCGCGCCCGCCATGGCGTCGAGTTTCTTTAACCTGGGTTCGATCATTGGTGGTGCCACCCTGGCCTGGTGGCTCGATCCCACGTTTGGTCAGCGTGCGCTCGTCGGACTGGCGATCGGCACGCTCATCGGCGGGACACTTCAGTTGGTGGTGCAGTTTCCGGCGCTGCGGTCCATCGGATACCGGTTTCGTCCGGATTTTCTCTGGCGGGACGAAGGTGTGCGCCAGGTTCTGCGACTCATGGCGCCGGCGGTGATCGCGGCCAGTGCGGTCCAGGTCAATGTGATGGTGAACGGCAATTTTGCTTCCGAATTGCACATGGACGGCCCGGTGAGCTGGCTCAGTTACGCGTTTCGCCTCATGCAGTTGCCGCTCGGCATCTTTGGTGTGGCCATCGGCACGATCACTTTGCCTCTCGTTTCGAGGAGCGCGGCGACCGGCGATCGTGATCAATTCCGCTCGACGCTGGCGCACGGCATGCGGCTGACCTTCCTCCTTACGGTTCCTTCGACCGTGGGCCTGATCATGCTCGCCCGCCCGATCATCTCCATTATCTACGAGCGCGGGAAGTTCCTCGCGGACAGCACGGATCAAACGGCTGCGGCGCTGCAATACTACGCCCTGGGGCTCGTCGCCTACTCAGGCATCAAGGTGCTTGCTCCGGCCTTTTACGCGATCGACAAGCGAAAGACACCGATGGTTGTGAGCTTCGTCTCGATGGGCCTCAATTACGTCCTGAGCCAGATCCTCACCTTCCACACCGCGCTGGGTCATCGCGGCCTCGCGCTCTCCACCGGATGCGTCGCGATCATCAACTTTGGCGCTCTTTACTATTACATGCACGACGAGATGGATGGCCTCGAGACGCGCCAGATGTTTCGCACGCTGGGGAAGCTCGGAATGGCCAGCGCACTTCTTGCCGGTGTGTGCTGGGCCGGGCAGCATTGGGTACTCGCCGGTTGGGCTCAGTATCACTTGCTCACGCGTGCGGTCTCGCTCTTTACGGTGATCGGCGCGGGAGCGGCGGTCTTCTTCGGTACTGCGATGGCTTTACGCATCGATGAAATCGAGGACCTGACGAACCTCGTCCGGCGAAAGCTGACTCCTGCAAGAAATTAGCGGTCGCTTGCGGAAAATTGTAACTTTTGGCGGGTGTTCCCCGTCAGTTGATGGAGTGCGATGTTCACTAGACATCGCACTTTTTCCATCCATGATGCTTACAACCTCCTCCTGAATATGCGCTTACTTTGGATCAAGGCCGCGGCAATTCTCGTGGGAATCTGGCTCATCGCGGGCGGCGCCATCTGGTGGGCGCACCAGATCAAGCCCACTCCGGAATCACTCATGCGTTACATCGATACGCATTCGCTCGATGGAAAATCGAAGGCGGAAAGGACGAAGATTATTGGCAAAGTCACCGACCAGTTAAACGGCCTGGGTTATGACGAACGGCGCGAGGTGCGCATGGGAAAGAATCTCGATCACTTCTTCAAATCGCTGGATCACGATGAACAGGGGTTGTTTCTGGATCAGACGCTGCCGGCCGGCTTCAAACAGATGATGGATGCCTTCAATAACATGGCGTCTGAAAAGCGAAAACAGTTCGTTGAAAAAGCGCTGACGGATATGAAAAAGCACGAAGGGGAAGAAGTGCCGAAAAATGATGATCCCAATGTGCAGAAGATCATGCAGCAAGGCCTCCATGCCTTTTATAGCGAGGCGAACGCCGACGTGAAAATGGATCTCTCGCCGTTGCTGGAGCAAATGCAGAAGAATCTGCAGGGAGGCGGCAGGTAAGGCATGCGTTCGAACCAGAGCGGGAGTGGCGTGCCGGTGGGATTCACGCTGCTCGAATTGCTCGTGGTGATCGTTATCGTGGCTGTGCTGGCGGCAATGCTGCAGTCCGTCTATCAACGTTCGATCCAAGCCACAAAGGCCTCCGCCTGCACTTCGAACCTTCGGCAGATCGGGATGGCCCTGAATGTCTATCTGGGTGAAAACGATATGGCGCTCCCGGCTTTGCAGAACCGGGCAAAAGTCACGGATGACGCACCGGCGATCGATACAGTCCTGCTCAAATACGCGTCGAATCCCCGGATTTTCACCTGTCCGGCAGATAATGTGAATCTCGCGGTGGTAACTGGAACGAGTTACTACTGGACGACGGCGCTGAATAACCAGCACCTCGCCGCGCTCTCCTTACTTAATCTGACGGAAGATCACAGCCGGATTCCGATTCTCTCGGACAAACAGGGATTTCATCCTTATCTCAACGACAAAGTGAACGTGCTTTACGCTGACGGGCACGCGACCAAGGAGCTAAGATTTTGGTAGAAACCAGCAGAGCCAGCGAGTGCCGGGAGATTCCTCTAAGGCTCCGATTTCGTCGAAGCGTCCGTACTCAATTGATTCCGGAGATTGTTATACCGCTCCAGGTCGCTGGAGTAATGTTCGACGGCGGCTTTGTCTTCCGCCTTGATCGCAGCGCGCCGGCGATCCAGTTCCGCGTACATGATCTTGAGGGCGGCCTGGCGTTCCTCCAGCGATTTCGATCGGTCTCCTGCGATCAATTCGCCGGGCAGCGTATCCGTCGCCGCCTGCACAGCGCCTACCGCGAAGCGTTTGGTCGATACCATCCAGAGGTGCCGCCAGTCCTCCACCTTCAACGTGGCGAGGTTTTTCACAAATGGGACCTGAGGATTTCCAGGCACGAAAGTGAGGGCGACATCACCGATCACTGCGATAATCAGGGCGAGAATGAGAAAGGCCACTGCGCGGAAGAGCCCGATCTCATAGACCTTCATCGGGATGCCGACGACGATCAGAAGCCACAGGATGCTCACTCCAGTCACGACCCAGACGATGGTCGATTCGTTTTTCATGCTGACCAGGATCAGGATTGCCACGAGCGTGCCGATTCCGAGGGCGATAAACGAGATGATATAGAGGACCCAGATCTTGATGGCATTGGTGAACCCGCAGTTATTGCGCGCCACCATCATCGAGGCGAACCAGTAGCTCAGCAGGACGACGAACTGGATGATGACCACCACCCACAGCAGAATGATGCCAATGTCCTGCGGAACGTTTTTTCCGGCAAGTGCGGCAAATTGCTCCAGCGTTTCGGGGCTGGCGGCTACTGTCGCGAGGGAAAGAAAATGCATGCACGGGAACGCTACAGAATTCATACGCGTGTTCAACGTCCCTCTCGCCATTGTGGCTCAATCAGCCGACGCTGCTTGAATCTCATTTCCGAGAGCGGGTCGCGAAGCTTGCCCGGAGGAGTACGCTGGACGCTCACTGGGCCTGAAAACTGCATCAGGCAGGCGGATTGTGAAAACAGTGGGGCAATGTCCGCACATCTTCGATAACGATGATCAGACTCGAAAAGATCTCCAAAACGTTTAACGGAAAGCCAGCTTTGCATTCGCTTTCCCTTAAGATCTCCCGCGGCGAGATTTTTGGCCTTCTGGGGCATAACGGAGCGGGGAAGAGCACCACATTTGGCATCATGCTCGGCCAGGTTCATCCTGATCAAGGTGAGGCTTACATCGATGGAATTTCCGTGCAGAAGAATCGTGCGGAGGCCCTCGCGCAGGCCGGGGCGATCTTCGAGACGCCTGGATTCTACGATTACCTGAGCGGCTGGAAGAATCTGGAGATTTTTACGAGTTACTCCGGCTGGGTGAAAAAGTCGGAGATCGCGGTGGCGGTCGAAACGGTGGGACTCACCAGCCGGATTCGTGATTCGGTGCGCACTTACAGCCATGGAATGCGCCAGCGGCTCGCGCTCGCGCAGGCCTTGCTCCCCGCACCGAAGGTCGTGCTCCTGGATGAACCGACGGAAGGACTCGATCCGGAGGGCATCCACGAAATTCGGACGCTCATCCAGCGCTTGAACCGTGAGCGTGGGCTGACCGTGCTCCTTTCATCTCATCTCCTTTCGGAGGTGGAGCAGCTCTGCACCCGCATTGCCATTTTGAATCACGGCCGGCTCGTTTTTGAAGGCAAGTGGGAGGATTTGGAGAGTGTCAATCTTCGCTACCGGATTCACGTCAATGATGTTGCACACGCGGAACTCATCGCCGCCAAAACGCAGGTACGGGTGCTGGGGGATGACGTGTATGAGGTTCTGGAGGGCAACGACATCGCAGACTTCGTCGCTGCGCTGGTGTGGGACGGAATCAAGGTGCGCCTGGTGCAGAAGGAGCGCCCAAATCTTGAAGCGCTGTATCTCAAGGCGGTTGCTCCGGCCGCCTCATCCAAGCCCATTGATGGCCTGTCGCTTTCCGTAAAACCATGATGCTCTTCCTCCATCAGCTAGGCCTTGAGTTGCGCAAACTTTTCGGGCGCAAACGCACTTACATTGGTTTTGGGGCGTTTCTGGTTATCGAATTGCTGATCCTCGTTTTTTGCCAGATGCCTGGGCCGCAGAGAGGGCTCCGGCGTCAAATGGAAGGCCTCGGATACGGCGCCGACCAATACTTGTCGGGGCTGACTATGGCCTTCCAAATGGTCTCGTTTACGGTGTTCATCCTCGGCGGGCTCTATCTGGCGCTTGTCGCGGGAGACGTCGTGGCAAAGGAGGTGGAGGAAAAAACGATGCGCATGATTCTATGCCGCCCGGTCTCGAGAATCCGCGTCCTGGCCATCAAATATATCGCCTGTGTGATCTACACGTTTTCGCTGATTGGGTTCATCGGCGGCACCGCGATTGCCATTGGCGTCGCCTGGAAAGGCACTGGTGGAATGTTTGCCTTTGCGCCCCTGGAAGGCATCGTCGCCTTCTATAGCTTTGCGGAAGGGCTGAATCGCTTTCTGGCTGGACTCGCGGTATTGGCCTTGATGCTGACGACGGTCAGTACGCTGGGATTCGGGCTGTCATGCTTTGATATGAAGCCGGCTGCGGCGACGATTATCACGCTTTCCTATTTCTTCGTGGACATGATTTTCCGCCAGATCCCGTATTTCCAAAGCATCAAAGCCTGGTTCATCACTTCGCATATGGAATGGCGGCAAGTTTTCCTGCCGCACATCCCGATCCCTCAAATGATCGAGGATGGCGCCTATCTGATGGGGGTCAACGCCACCATTGTGGTGATTGCGATGGCGGTCTTTCAGCAGCGGAACTTTAAATCGTAAGGAAGGGGGAAGGCATTGGGTGGTGGAATAAGGTGGGACTCAATGGCCGAATGCGGCCGGTTGCGACGGAACGCTGCTAAGATTTGCACGTCGTGCGCAATATAGTGGGGATGCGCCGGGACCCGCGCTTCGCCGTCCGAATGCGACTGCGGAGCGCAATTCGTCTTCGAGCGAATTTTCTTCGTTACCATTTGCCCCCGTCGCGACAACTCCTCCTCACCGATCATGCCCCGTTTTCACTCCTCCGTGCTCAGCGCCAGTGTCGCTGTGCTGCTCGCCACCTGCCAGGTTCCCACGCTTTTCGCGGAAGACGCGAAGCCATCCTCTCCAGAGATGGTGCCGACGGATCTCTTTACCTTGCCGGAGGGGCTGGAAGTCACGGTCTGGGCAACGACGCCGCTGCTCTACAACCCGACGAATATCGATTTCGACAAGGACGGACGGCTCTGGGTGGCGGAAGGGGTGAATTATCGCGGAAAATCGAAACGGCGGCCGGAAGGCGATCGAATCGTGGTGCTGGAGGATACGACAGGAAGCGGCAAGGCCGACAAGAGCACGGTTTTCATCCAGGATAAGAATCTTCTGTCTCCCCTGGGGCTCGCGGTGCTGGACAACAAAGTCTACGTATCGCAACCGCCGGATTTGCTCGTCTATACGGACGTGAATGGAGATCGCAAATTCGACCCGGCGGTCGACAAATCCGAAGCGCTGCTCAGTGGTTTCAATGGACGCAATCACGATCACAGCCTGCATTCCGTGACGGCTGGTCCGGATGGATTGCTTTACTGGAGCCAGGGAAATACCTGCGCCCTGTTTACCGATCGCTCCGGGAAGACCTTCCGGATCGGCAGCCCCTACGTGCATGGAAGTGGAAAGCAGGTCGTGGATCCGAGCACGATCGCGGGACAGAAGAGCGATGATGGCCACGTCTGGATCGGCGGCTTTACCGCGCGAATGAATCCGGACGGCACCAATGTCGCCATCATCGGTCACAATTACCGGAACAGCTATGAGCAGACGGTCAATTCGCTCGGGGATATTTACCAGAGCGATAACGACGATCCGCCAGCCTGCCGCGTGACGCCGCTGCTCGAGTACGGCAATGCCGGCTTTGCTTCCCGCGATGGAAAGCGGAGCTGGAGTGCCGATCGGCGTCCCGGGCAGAGTGTGCCGACTGCGGAATGGCGGCAGGAAGATCCCGGGACCATGCCGGCTGGTGATGTTTATGGCGGCGGTGCGCCGACTGGTGTTGCCTTCTATGAAAACGGCGCCCTTGGAGACAAATGGCGCGGGTTGCTCCTGGCCTGCGAGGCCGGACGAAATGTGATCTTCGGCTATTTTCCAAAGCCGGACGGCGCAGGCTTCAAACTGGAGCGCTTTGATTTCTTCACGTCCAACAAAGAGAAGAAATTCGCCGGCTCCGATTTCATCGGCGGCTCGAACAACGAACTGCCGACGCTCTTCCGTCCGTCCGATGTCGCCATTGGTCCCGATGGCGCAATCTATGTTGCCGATTGGTTCGATCCGCGCGTCGGTGGGCACGCTACGTTGGACAAGGATTCAGCGGGGACCATCTATCGAATTGCGCCGAAAGGTTTCAAATCGCACGTGCCGAAGATCGACCTGGCGACGATGGCGGGGCAGATCGAGGCATTGCGCAGTCCGGCGGTGAATGTCCGTTTCAGCGGTTTCACTCGCTTGAAAGCCCAGGGAGACAAGGCAGTTCCGGCGGTGGCCGCGCTGCTTGCGGACAAAAACCCATACATCGCCGCCCGAGCCATCTGGCTGCTGGCGCAAATGGGGCCGGCTGGAACGGCAAAAGTAACATCGCTGCTCTCTTCCAAGGACGACGAGGTCCGGCTCGTTGCCTATCGCGCGCTGCGTCGCGCAAATCATGAGGTGCTGGCCATGGCCAAACGGATGGCGGCCGATCCCTCCGCAGCCGTGCGGCGCGAAGTCGCACTGTGAATGCGCGATGTTCCGCTGGAACAGAGCAGGGATATTCTTCTAACGGTGGCTAAAGGATTTGATGGCAAGGATCGCTCGTATCTCGAAGCCTTCGGGACAGGGTGCGATGGCAAGGAGAAGGAGATCTACGCCGCTCTGGCCAAGACGATGGGTGGACCAGCTGAGCAATGGTCGGAAGCGTTTGCCTGGATTGCCTGGCGCCTCGGTTCGCCCGATGCGGTGGCTGATCTGAAGACGCGGGCGCTCTCTCCAAAACTGAGCCAGCCGGACCGGAAGCTGATGATGGATGCGCTGGCCTTCGTCAAAGCACCGGAGGCTTCCGTGGCGATGATGGATATTGCGGCAGACAAGGATTTCCCCTTCCATGATCTCGCCATGTGGTGGCTGAACAGCCGCAAAGACAACGAGTGGAAGCCTTACGACTTGTTTGCGCAGATGCGCCAGCGCGGATTGATCGTCGAGAAGCCGCTGGTCAGCATCGTCACACCGGAACCACCGGCGAACAAGACCACTTGGCCCGCGGCCGCGGAGATTGCCGCGCTCAAGGGAGATTCCCAAGCCGGTGAAGCCGCTGTCGCCGCTTGCTATCTTTGCCATAAGATCGGCAAGCAGGGCGCGGAACTTGGACCGGAACTGACCTCGTTTGGTAAAACACAGACCCGCGAAGTTCTGGTCAATGCCATCGTGAATCCATCCGCGGAGATTTCGCACGGATATGAAGGCAGCCGGGTGGAGACCAACGATGGAATTACGATCGACGGCATCATCGGGACGACCGGCGATCCAGTTATCATCAAGTCAATGAACGGCCAGACGCAGGAGGTCTATCGAGACCGGATCAAATCGATCACCAAGCTCGAGCGCTCCCTGATGTTTGACCCCGATACACTGGGACTGACTCCGCAAAAGGTGGCCGATATCGTATCTTACCTGCAGTCGGACGCCTTGAAATAAAAGGGCGTCGGGACTTACTCCCAGCGGATATCGTCGAGGTAAAATGTCACCGGTTGCCCCGGACTGGAGAGGCTCCAGGAAAAGCCTGTCTTGATCCGGGTCAGATCGTGGCCGGTGACATCGATGGAATACTCACGCCATTCCGGCGTGAGCTTCACGTTTTCAAGTTTGCCCGAACCGGTATCGCAGAAGCGTTTGTTGCGGGAGATGATGCCGAACTTGAAACTGACGACTTCATCACCCTTTTCGCCGCGTGCCCAGAAAGTAAGCTTCTTTGCTCCGGTGAGATCGTAGCCACCCGCGCGATCGCCCCAATCACTATCCGGATTTTGCCAGACGATTCCGCCCCAACCTTTCGGAGCGGTAAAATCAAAGCGCAGGCATGTCTTTCCGCTGTGCGGGTTGTCCGCGCACGCGGGATCAGCCTTGATCGACTTGGAATCTCCCATCCATCCGGAGGGAAAATAAGACGGAGAGCGCTGAGCCTCGTCGTACACAACGAAAGGGAGCGGCACCTTTTTGCCCGGAGCAGCTTGCGAAGCACCATTTACCCGCACCGGAATATTGGCGACGGCGCCGCCTCCATGATTATCCCGGACGGTGGCAAAGATCCGGTAAAGGCCGCCGGTGTTCGGCATGCGCAGTTCGGCCCCATGGAGATCACCTCTGACGATCGCTTCCGGAAACGTTGGAGGAGCGTCTTCGCGATCGCCGCCGAGGCGGTATTGTTCCGGATCGCCCTGCAACTCCCAGGTGACGGTCAGCGGATCGTTGTCCGGATCGGCCGCCTCGAGCGAAACCTTCACGGATGCGCCTGGCTCCAAGCGGTCGGGACCTTCCAGTTTCAAGCTGGCGATCGTCGGGCAGCGGTTGGCCGGCGCTTTGCCGGACCAGAGTTCCTGCATGGTGTCCACGATTCCAAGGCGCGTGTGGTCAGCAAGGAACAGGGAAAACCAAGTGGAGGTTGCCTCCTGTTTTTGGCCCCAAAGGAAGACATAGGAACCCAGGCATAACTCGGGATGGGCGGCGATCGCACCCTGATATGCGCGCCGATAGATGGCGGCCTTTTCCGTGCTCGTCGGCTCCACATAGGAGCCGATTGGATTCTTGCCGATTTCCCAGATTCCTGCCGGCCCGAATTCGGTGACGAGATATGGTTTCGTGCCGCCCGCCTTTTTATAGCGATCGCCCAGCGAGGCCGCGCCGCCGTATGAATTGATCCCGATGATATCGATGTCCGGGCAATAGCGGTGAATGTTCGCAACCTTTTCGCCGCCGATTTCCGCAATGACGGTCATGGTCGGATGATGCGGATCGATCTGCTTGACCATTTTTGCGAGGTCATTGATGCCGGTCCACACGGCAACGTTCTTGCCCGCCGGATCTTCCATTTCATTGCCCAGCGACCAGATCAGAAGCGCAGGGGAGTCCTTGTATTTCTCCACTGTTGCCCGCACGTGCTCGGTTTGCCGGGCGAGGCTGCGGGTATCGTTCCAATTGAAGCCCTGCCGGACTTGCCCGAGCCAGATTCCGGCGGTGATGGTCAGGCCGAACTTTTGCGCGGTCGCGAGTTCGCCGGCGAGCTTTTCGTCTCCCCAGGTGCGGATGGAGTTTCCGCCGGCTGCGGCGAGCAGTTCAGGCGATCCGTTCCCTCCCGCCCCTTTTACAAAGTAAGGTTCGCCATCGCGCAGCAGCCGGAACCGTCCGCTGTCCTGATCGACAGAGACATTCGGCGGGGCTGCGGAGGCCGGCATGTGGTCGAAGAGGAGGGGGGCCAAAGTCAGGAAAAGAAAGAAGTGCGAGGGGAGTCGCATGGCAATAGCGAGGAGTGCCTTGGGAATCGCAACTGGTCAAAGTGAAAGTCGTGAATGCGGAGGGTCAGAGCGCCGCCATCCTTTCGCTGACCTACTGCCACCGGATATCGTCGAGATAGAAGGTGACGGGTTGCCCCTGACTCTCCAGGCTCCAGCAAAAGCCCGTCTTGATCCGTGTGAGGTCGCTGCCTTCCGGCACATCGATGGCGTATTGCTGCCATTCAGACGTTAGCTTCACGTTCTCGATGTTACCGGATGCGGTATCGAAAAACCGCTTTTCCCGTCCGATGAGGCCATACTTAAAATTGACTACCTCACCGCCTTTTTCTCCCCGGGCCCAGAAGGTGAGTTTCCTGGCTCCGGTCAGGTTGTATCCGCCGCCGCGATCTCCCCAATCTCCCGCTGGACTCTGCCACGCGATGCCACCCCAGCCACTGGAGGAAATGAAATCACAACGGATGCATGTCTTTCCGCTGTGCGGATCGGTGGCGCACTCCGGATTGAGTTTGATCGATGAAATATCGCCGATCCATCCAGACGGCACGAATGGAGCCGCATCGAGTGTTCCGCTGTAAATCACGAGTGGGAGTTCGGTCCGGCTCCCTGAAGCGACGGTGATGGCGCCCGTATCCGCGACTCGAAGCGGAACATTGGCCACGGCGGCGCCTCCATGATCGTCGCGGACAATGGCGAAGAGCCGGTAGAGGCCTCCAAGTGAAGGCATCCGGAGTTCAGCGCCGTGCCGGTCCCCTTTCACAATCGCTTCCGGGTAAGTCGGAGGGCTGTCTTTTCGATCGCTCCCCATTCCGTACTCTTCGGAGTCCCGCTGCAGAATCCATTGGACGTTGAGTGGATCGTCCTCGGGATCCAGAGCGTGCAGCGACGCTTTGACCGTGGCACCTGGATTGACCTGATCCGGTCCCTCGGAGTTCAGGCCATGAATCACGGGGCAGAGGTTTCGGGGAGCCTTCCCGGTCCACATCTCCTGCATGACATCGACGGCGCCAAGACGGGTGTGATCGGCGAGCAGCATGGAAAACCAAGTGGGTGTGGTCTCCTGGTGTACCCCCCAGTAGAAGGAGTATGATCCGAGGCAAAGGTCGGGTTGGGAGGCGACAGATCCCTGATAAGCGCGCCGATAGAGCGCTGCTTTTTCCGTGCTCGTTCGCTCCGGGAAAGCGCCGATTCCATTTCGATTGCATTCCCAGGAACCGGGAGGGCCAAGCTCGGTGACAAGGTATGGTTTCGTGCCTCCCAGCTTCTTGTAACGTTCGCCCAATTTTACCGCGCCGGCGTAGGAATTGATGCCGATGATGTCGATATCGGGACACAGAAGGTTGATGTTCTGAACCTTTTGACCCGCGATTTCCGCCACCACCACCATGGTCGGGTGATTTGGATCGATCTCCTTGACCATGCGAGCGAGCCGATTGATTTCGGACCAAAGGGCCACGTTTTTGCCTTCCGGGTCTTCGGGCTCATTGCCGATCGCCCAGATTAGCAGGGCCGGAGAATCCTTGTACTTTTCAACCGTCGCACGGATGCGCCGGGCCTGGCTGGCGAGGCTATCGGCATCCGTCCAATCGAAGCCCTTGCGCATTTGTCCGACCCAGAGGCCCGCGGTAACGGTCAGGCCTTGCTTGCCAGCCAGCGTGAGTTGTTTCCCGAGATCCTCATCGACAAAGGTTCGAACGGAATTGCCACCGGCTTCGACGAGTTGATCGAGCGGCCCGTCGCCGCAGACGCCTTTGATAAAACACGGTTTTCCATTGCGGAGGAGTTTGTACTGCCCGTTTTCCTTCACCACGGAAACCTTTGAAGAAGTAGCCGCCTGGCTGGCGCCATGGCAGGTGAAAAGCAAAAGTGCGCACGCAAGCGCATGCCGAACGGGGTGGTAACGCATGACAATGGCGAGTGTGCTCCGCTTGCTCCCGGCGTCAAAGGGAAAGTCAGAGCCGGGTTGTTTCGAGAGAGAACACCAAAAATGCAAAACCCCGGATGCGATGACGCATCCGGGGTTTGCGAAGAGGGATAGCTGGTGCTTTTAGGCGGCCTTCTTGGCGGCGGCGCTCTTCGCTTCGAGAGCAGCCTTGGCCTTTTCCACGATTACCTTGAAAGCAGCTTCGTCAGAAACCGCGATCTCAGCCAGTGACTTGCGGTCGAGACCGATGCCTGCGGCATTGAGGCCTTCGATGAAGCGGCTGTAGGTCAGACCGTTTGCACGGGCGGCGGCGTTGATACGCTGCTGCCAAAGCATGCGGAAATTGCGCTTGCGGGTCTTGCGATCGCGGTACGACCAGTACTCGGCTTTCATCACCGCGTTCTTGGCGTAACGGAAAAGTTTTGAGCGGCGTCCACGGAAGCCTTTGGCTTTCTCGAGGACTTTGCCACGACGACGGCGTGAAGCCGGGGAATTTGTAGCTCTTGGCATGGTCTACTGAGTCTTTGGTTTCTTTCGGCGCGCTGTTGGTTTTCTAATGATCCGCCGCCTCGTGCGCCGATGGGTCCTGGTTAGGACAGGCGGAGTGGATCGGTGGCTGGCTGGCCAGCGGTGGTGCCTCGATCGAGAGCTCGGACTCCAAAAAAGCCCGAGCTTTGAATCAAGTGCGCCCGCTTACGCGAACGGGATGCACTCCTTGATCCGGTCGACCATGGTCTCGTGGACCTGGCCGGTCTTGCCGAGGTTGCGCTTGCGCTTCGCGTTTTTCGAGGACGCGAGGTGGCGAAGGCCCGGCTTGCGGCGGAGGAGTTTGCCCGTTGCGGTCACTTTGACACGCTTGGCCACAGCCTTCTTCGTCTTGCGACGTGCGATTGACTTTGGCATGGGGCGGGCACGCTAGCGGTTCAAAGGAAAAGCGCAACCACTTTTTACCTCTTTTTCACTCGGCTGAGTGATCCAAAACGGCACGGCAAATTGAAGCCGGATGGCGCGACAATTCGTCGCAATACAGCAGATGCGGAACCTGGTTCGCGTCTTTTCCGGAAAGAACGATTTCGCTTTAACGCAACGGCGTGGCGCGGCAAAGCCGCGACCAAATCTGCGCCTTCGTGAAAGAGACGGTTACGTTTTAACGCAAAGACCGCGAAGCCCGCAAAGGTTCGCAAAGATTCAGAAAAAAGAAGAGTATACCCCTCGGCTTTCGCTCTTCGGATT